>TARA_R110000751_G_scaffold2018_9_pt1 | contig 105877 bp, 91 predicted proteins | sample TARA_R110000751 | Tara Oceans TARA_R110000751 (sample SAMEA4398001) | marine metagenome | biome: Polar Biome; feature: [MES] marine water layer (ENVO:01000295) within the mesopelagic zone...; material: water (ENVO:00002006), including particulate matter (ENVO:01000060) such as...... | reverse complement strand
CTCCACATCCACCCCGCCGCGATCCGCGATTGCGATGTCGGCGCTTCGAGCAAGGCGATCCTCTCGGTCGCCGCGCCCGCCGCCTTTTCGAACGCGATCAATCCGATCGGCCTGTCGGTCCTCACCGCGCTGCTTGCCAATCAGGGCGAGGCGGCGGTGGCGGGCTTCGGTGCGGCCGGGCGGCTGCAGAGTTTCGCGGTCGTGCCCCTGCTGGCCCTGTCGGGATCAATCGGGGCGATCGTGGGGCAGAACTGGGGCGCGCGGCGACCCGACCGGGCACGCCGGGCGATGTGGTGGTCGGGGCTGTTCTGCATCGGCTATGGCCTGGCAACCGCGCTGGTCCTGTTCTTCACCGGCGACTGGTTTGCCGACATCTTCACCGACAATCCCGCGGTGATCGAGGAATTCTCCCGCTACCTCGCGATTTCGGTATGGGGTTATGCCGGGTTCGGCCTGCTGATCGTGGCCAATGGCGCGCTCAATGCCGTCGACAAGGCGGGCTTCGCCCTCGCGCAGAGCGCCGCGCGCGTATTCCTGGTGATGCTGCCGTTTGGCTGGCTGCTGCGCGCATATTGGGGCTCGCCCGCGATTTATGCCGCCGAACTGGTCGCCAACCTGGCCGGCGGGGCGCTGGCCGCGTTCATCGTCTGGCGCGTGCTGCGCGCACCGTCCGAAAAGGGCGGCTCCGCCCAAACCAATAGTTAACCATCCTCGTCCATAGCCGTTCGCATCGTACGAGGGGCTTACAATGATGGATGACCTGCTGGCGGATTTCGTGGCCGAAACCCGCGAAATGCTGGAAGCGAGCGGCGGCGAGATCGTCGCCTGGGAAGCCGATCCTTCGGACAAGGCGCGGCTCGATACCATTTTCCGCTTCGTCCACACGGTGAAGGGCAATTGCGGTTTCTTCGATTTCCCGCGGCTGGAAAAGCTCAGCCACGCCGCCGAAGACACGCTGGCCGAGTGCCGCAGCGGACGCCGCGAACCCGACCGCGCGCTGGTGTCTGCAGTCCTCGCAATCATCGACCGCATCAGCGAGATGACCGACGCCATCGAGGCGGGCGAAGAATATCCCGAAGGCGGTGACGACCAGCTGATCGCCGCGTTGCAGGCAGGCGCAACCATCGAAGTCACCGGCGGCGCATCGTCGCAGCCCCCTACCGGAACACCGGCCGCAGCAAGCGAGGAAGACGCCGCGCCGAAAGCCGCGCCCAATGCGGGTGTCCAGCGCTCCATCCGCCTGCCGACCGAATTGCTCGACGAAGTGATGAAGGGCGTGTCGGACATGGTCCTTGCGCGCAACGACCTCGCGCGCCGCTTGCGCGAAGCGGGCGAGCAGCCGACCATCGATGGTCCGTTCGATCGCCTCAGCGCGATCCTTGCCGATGTCCGCACCTCGATCACCCGCATGCGCATGCAGCGGCTCGAGCATCTGTTCACTTCACTGCCGCGGCTCGTGCGCGACCTGTCGAACGAGCTCGGCAAGCAGGTCATGGTCGATTTCGAAGGCGGCGAAGTCGAACTCGACCGCGAAATGGTCGAGATGGTCCGCGACCCGCTCACCCATATCATCCGCAATGCCATCGATCACGGGCTCGAAGGCCCGGGCGAACGCCTCAAATCGAACAAGCGTGAAATCGGCCTGCTCAAGTTTGCCGCGCGTCAGGCGGGCAACCAGATCACCCTGACCATCACCGACGACGGACGCGGGATCAACACCGATCGGCTCGCGGCCAAGGCCGTTGCGGCAGGCATCTACAGCCAGGCCGAAGTCGACAAGATGTCCGAACGGCGGCGGCATTACCTGATCTTCGAACCCGGCCTCTCGACCGCCGACCAGGTCAGCTCGGTATCGGGACGCGGCGTGGGCATGGACGTGGTGCGCGCCAATATCGAACGCGTTGGCGGCTCGATCGACGTCGCCACCAAGCCGGGCGAAGGCACCAGCTTCTATCTCAAGCTGCCGCTCACGCTGAGCATCATCGCCGCGCTGACCGTGGGAAGCAGTGGCCAGCGCTACGCGATTCCGCGCAGCTATGTCGAAGAAATCGTGTTCGGTTCGAGCGACCATGTCGACTTCGCCGAAGCGGGCGAACGCCAGCTCATGACCTTCCGCGGCAAACGTGTGCCGTGCCTCTCGCTCGGCGAGATCCTCGGCACCGAAACCAACCAGAACACCGACTGGCAGGACAAGACGCTCGTGCTTATCCGCCTTGCCAGCGAGGATGTCTTCGCGCTCGCGGTCGACCGGGTCTACGACCACGAAGACGTCGTGGTAAAACCGATCGCACCCGCGATCATGGAGACCCGGCTCTATGCCGGGACCACGCTGCTCGACGATGGCCGCCCGATGATGCTGCTAGACCTGCCGAGCATCGCCGAGCAGCGCCAGCTGGTCAACGAAATGCGCAGTTCGACCCGCGTGGACGAAGAAGAACAGGTCGAACGCCGCAAGACCCATCCGGTCATGCTCTTCACCGGCCTCGACGGGCGCCGCCGCGCGGTCCGCCTCGAACTGGTCCGCCGCATCGATACGATTGCGCGCGAAGCGATCGATATCGAGGGCGCACGCGCCCAGGCGGTCATCGACGGAGCGATCTTCTCGCTCGTCGGCCAGGAATATGGCGACCTGCCCGAAGACAAGTGCCGCCTGCTGCGCCTGTCGGATGGCGAATGCGAAGTGGTCTATGCGGTGCGCGAGGTGCTCGACGCTGCCGATATGGATGGCGACATCATCCCCTCGCATGGCGATACTTCGGTTGAGGGGGTCACGCTGATCGGCGACCAGCCGGTCCCGGTCATCGACGGCCATGCGCTGTTCGCCAAGCACCACGCGCCGCGCCGCACCGAGCAACCGATGTCCTGCCGCCTGCCCGCCGATAGCGATTGGGCCCGAACGATTCTCGAACCGCTGGTCGAAGCTGCCGGTTACCGCGTTTCCACCGACGAAAACGAGGAAGCCGACGTCGCGATCGAACTCGCGGAAAACGCGCCCATGGCAAGCGGGCCGGCGCGCCGCGTGATCCGCCTGCGGCCCGAACCCGAATTACCCGAGACCGAGGACGACACCATTTATCGCTACGACCGCGACGCACTGCTCGACGCGCTCAAGCAAGCTCGCATGGGGAAGACAGCATGAACGAACTCCTGCTCATGTGCCTGATCGCCGGGCGCCGTGCGGCGATCCCCGCGATTCGCGTCCAGTCGGTGATCGAGATCGACGACATCACGCCCATCCCGGGCGTACCGTCCTTCATCCGCGGTCTGACCGCCTTGCGCAGCCAGGCGCTCACCGTGATCGATTGCCCGGTCGCGCTCGGCTTTACCGGCCGGCAGGACACCTCGGGACAGCGCGCCGCCGTGGTCGATGTCGAAGGGCATCTCTACGCGCTGCTGGTCGATGAAGCCTATGATGTGGGCGAGGCACGGAGCGAGCCGGTCGGGGTCCCCGGCGGTTTTGGCGAAGGCTGGCAGGCCGCCGCGCGCGGCATGGTCGAAACCGATGGCGGCCCGACCCTGCTGATCGATGTCGAAGCGCTGGTTTCAGGACCGATCACGCAGGCGGCTTAAGCGAATAGTTACCTACTGACTCTACGAATTGCTGGGAAACACCAGAGGGTATTAGAATGAAATCTTGCCTTATCGTCGACGATTCGCGCGTCATCCGGAAGGTTTCGAGGCATATCCTCGAGACGCTGGGCTTCCATGTCGAGGAGGCCGAGAACGGCCAGGAAGGCCTCGACAAATGTGCCGAGGGGATGCCCGATGTGGTCCTGCTCGATTGGAACATGCCGGTAATGACCGGTATCGAATTCATCACCCAGCTGCGCCAGCGTGAGGGCGGCGACAAGCCCAAGGTCGTGTTCTGCACGACCGAGAACGATGTCGCGCATATTCGCGAAGCGATCAGCGCGGGCGCCGACGAATATGTGATGAAGCCGTTCGACCACGAAACATTGCAGATCAAGCTCCAGCTTGTCGGCATGGCCTGAGGAGGCGTGACATGGGCGCGCTTCTCCGTTCCGAACCCGTAGCTTCCGACCCCTCCAACCCCACTTGCGCCGATCCGGTGCGGGTAATGATCGTCGACGATTCGCTGACCGTGCGCACGGTGTTCACGCGCATGATCGGGCTTGAAACCGACATGGAAATCGTCGCGACCTCCAACACGGCGGAAAGCGGGCTCAGCGAGCTGGCTTCGGTGACTGCCGACGTCATGCTGCTCGACCTCGAGATGCCCGGTATGGGCGGGCTCGAGGCGCTTCCCAAGATCATGGAAGTCGCCCCCGAGACCAAGGTGCTTGTCATCTCCTCGCTCACCGCCGACGGCGCAGAAGCGACGGTCAAGGCGCTTTCCCTGGGTGCCGCCGACACGATGCTCAAGCCGCGTCCGGGCGGTTTCAACGACGATTACAAGTCGACCCTGCTGGGCAAGATCCGCGCGCTCAAGGGCATTGCGCCCGACGCGAACTCCGCCTCCCCCGCTACCAAGGGGTTCGGCAAGCCGCCCCAGATCGTCGCCATCGGCGCCTCGACCGGCGGGATCCATGCGCTCAACCTGTTCCTCGCCCAGGTGCCGAAGAATTTCGACCTGCCGATCCTGGTGACGCAGCATCTTCCCCCCAGCTTCATCCCCGTGTTCGCCCAGCAGATGGAAATGGCTGCCAAACGGCCTGCGATCCTCGCCGATGAAGGCGTGCGGATCGAACGCGGCAAAATTTATATCGCGCCCGGCCATGGCCATATGGTGGTGCGCAAATCGGGCGGCTTTCACACCCTCGGGCTCGCCTATCATCCGGTGAAGAGCGGCTGCATGCCCTCGGTCGATCCGATGTTCGACACGCTGGCCGAAGCCTATGACGGGCATGTCGCCGGCGTCCTGCTGTCGGGCATGGGCCGCGACGGTAGCGATGGCGCCCAGTCGATCGTATCCGCGGGCGGAACGATCTTCGCCCAAAACGCCGAAACCTGTGCTGTCTGGGGCATGCCCCGCGCCGTGACCGAACTGGGACAGGCGGCTGCCGTTCTGCCCCCGGCCGAACTCGCCGACGAGTTGCTCGCGAGCGCGGGAGTCGACGCATGGCGGTAGACGACGCTTCGCATCGCATCATCGGTGAACTTCTTGCACAGCGTACAGGACAGCAATTGACGGAGGGGCGCCGCTGGCGTGTCTCGAGCGCGCTGTCCGGCCTGTTCCGCGAATTCGAGATCGAGAATGTCGATCAGCTCGCCTGCATGCTGGAACGCCCCAGCGAGCAGCAGTTGGCGACCAGGGTGGTCGAAGCCCTGCTCAACAATGAAACCTATTTTTTTCGCGACAACGCCTATTTCTCGGTGCTCGCCAACCAGGTCCTGCCCGACCTTGCGCGCAAGCGCGAGGCACGTAAGCGGCTGACGATCTGGTCGGCCGGCTGCTCGACCGGGCAGGAAGCGCTGAGCCTGGCGATGATCTTCGCCGAACAGCCTGCCCGCTGGGCCGACTGGACGATCGAGATCCTCGGGACCGATGTGTCGAGCAAGGCGATCGATACCGCGCGCGATGGGCTTTATACCCAGTTCGAAATCCAGCGCGGGATCAGTGTCGCGCAGATGCTGAACTTCTTCGTCGAAGACAAGGGACACTGGCAGGCGACCGACAGGATCCGCGCGATGACCCGCTTCCAGCAGCACAACATTCTCGACTTTCCGCCCTCGCCGGGCCGGTTCGATCTGGTGATGTGCCGCAACGTCCTGCTCTATTTCGATCCGCAGACCCGTGCGACCGCTTTCGACCGGCTCGCCAGCGGTATTGCGGCCGATGGCTGGCTGATGCTCGGCGCGGGTGAAACGGTGGTCGGGCAGACCGAAAGGTTCAAGCCAGCCGAATTCGGATCGTCGCTTTATGCGCCAGTTCACGAGGACACGTCCTTGGCCGCCGCGCCGCGCCAGCGGGTCGCCGGGTTCTGACTTCACCCGGCGAAGCTTCGCCAAGGTAAACCGCTGATTTACCCTTATTTAGCGAATGAACTCTAAGTCACTGCAAGGATCGTAATAAGAGGCGCGTGTTGAGGGATGACGGTGGGCTCGTACCAGTCTGACGAATGCGGCGGCACGCGGACGATCATCTTCGGTCCGATGGCTGCGCTCGTGGGCATTTTCATCCTGACCTGGCTGGTCGCGCTGGCCAATCGTCACCTCGACTTCAGCTCGCCGTCGGTCATTCTCGGCTTCGGTGCACTGGCGTCCAGCGTCGCGACCGCCATCTGCGCCTATCTCGGTGTGCGCTACCTGCGCCGCGTCGATCAGCTCTCACGCAGCGACAGCCTCACCCTGCTGCCCAATCGCCGCGCGCTGCATTTCGATATCCAGCAAGAATACAGGCAGGGCCATGAAGTCGCGCTGGCGATGATCGATCTCGATGGCTTCAAGCAGATCAACGACCATTACGGGCATTTCGTCGGGGACGCCGCGATCCGCGAATGCGCCGATATCTTCAAGCAGGTCAGCGATGGCGAGGCGACAATCTATCGCCTTGGCGGCGATGAATATGCGATGATGATCGGCGGACCGGTCGCCGGAACGCTGCTCGAAGGATTGTGCCGCCGGATCATCGACCGGCTGACCAAGCCCATCCATGTCGAGGACCGCCGGCTGACACTGGGGGCGAGCATCGGTCTCGCTCGCCGGACCATGCAGGACGACGTGCCCTCCTCCGAATTGCTCCGCCGCGCGGACATTGCGATGTATGCCGCCAAACAGGGCGGCAAGATGCGTTGTACCTGGTTCAACACCAGCTTCGACCGCAGCCGCGAACAGCTCAAGGAAATGGATGACGAGCTGCGCCATGCGCTCGCCAATGACGAGTTCCGCGTACACTACCAGCCGCTGGTCGACAGCAATACGCGCGAGATCGTGGCGGTCGAATGCCTGCTGCGCTGGGCCCGTCCCGACGGCAAGGAACTGGGGCCCAACGTATTCATCCCCGTCGCCGAACAGAGCGGGCTGATCAATGCGATCGGCCTGTGGGTGATGCGCCAGGCCTGCTGCGATGCGCTCGCGTGGGACGACATCACCTTGTCGGTCAATATCTCCGCGGCGCAATTGCGCAATCCCGAATTTCCGATCCAGCTGGGGCATATCCTCGAGGAAACCGGCTTCGATGCCCACCGCCTCGAACTCGAGATTACCGAGACCTGCCTCGTGCTCGACCCGGTGGTCGCCGAGCGCAGCCTGGCGGTCATTCGCAGCTTCGGGGTCAAGATCTCGCTCGACGATTTCGGCACCGGTTATGCATCGATCGGCTTCCTGCGCCAGTTCCGCTTCGAAAAGCTCAAGCTCGACCGCAGCCTGGTGGTCCAGGCGAGCGAGGACGACGGCAGCCGCGCGATGATGCTCTCCAGCATCACCGTGGCGCGCGCCATGAAAATGGCGGTCACCGCTGAAGGCGTCGAAACCGAAGAACAGGCCGCGATGGTCCGCGCCGCAGGGTGCGACCAGATCCAGGGCTGGCTCTATTTCAAAGCCATGCCGCCCGAGGAAATCGGGCAGCATCTGGGCAAGCCGATCGCGCTCGCCCGCAAATCCAAGAACAAGGAAACCAAGGTCGCATGAGCGCGCTTGATGACATGGTCAACGGCATGGTTGCCGAACACGAAATTCCTTCGCCCGGTACTGTACCCGAAAGCCCGGCCTATCGCAGCGCGCCGGACGAGGAAGTCACCGGCGGCTGGAAAGGCTGGCTGTCGAACCGGTCGGTCGGCGAGAAGCTGCAGAGCATTTCGCACGCCAATATCGCCGTGGTGCTGCTGTGCCTGACCGCCACCTGCCTCGGCGGGTATTTCGCGCTGGAAGCGCGCACCGAACGCATGGCGATCACTGCCGCGGCCGTGTCCGCCGAACGCATGGTGGCCGATACCAATGAAGGCCGGCTGTTCGTGCAGCGCTATGCCGTCTCGGGCGAGCGTAGCGATCTGGTCGCCGCGCAGGATGCATTCAACGACACCGACCGGGTACTGAGCGCGCTCGAGGGCCAGGTGACCGACGTCGCCCCCTCGGTGCTGCCGCAGATCGACCAGCTCGACGCAATGCTCGCCCGGATGCGCCTGCGCATCGATGCTGCGCAAAGTTCGCGCGGCACGCAGGAGCAGTGGCAGGAGTTTTCCGACAGCGTGTATTTCGAAGGACAGGATTTCGTCGATCTCGCCATCACCTCGCGTGAGGAAATCGAGCGCATCGGCGAAGAGTCAGACGCCGGGTCGCAGGCGATGGTGATGTGGATGTTCGCCGCCTTCTTCATGGTCGCTGCGATCGGCATTGCAATCGCGATGCTGAGCGCGCGTTACCTCGGCCGCGATGTGTCGACCACGCTGCACCGCATGACGCATGTCGCCACGCGCCTCGCCAATGGCGAGAAGGACATGCATATCCCCGCGACCGGCCGCTATGACGAGATCGGCGATCTGGCCCGCGCCTTGGAGGTCTTCCTCCAGCGCGCCTGGCAGCTGGAAAAGCTGTCGCAGGAACGCGAGGCCGAACGCCGCGAGCGTGGGCAGGATATGGTCCGCTTCGCCGAACGCTTCGAAACCACTGTCGGCGAAGTCGTCAACGGTGTGGCCTCGGCCTCGGCCCAGCTTCGCGTCACTGCCGGATCGATGGCCACCGCCGCCGAGCAGGCTTCGACCAAGACCTCGAACGTCACCGTTTCGATGGAGCAGGCTTCCAACGGGGTTACCGCAGCCGCGGCAGCGTCGGACGAATTCGCCATGTCGATCAACGAGATCAGCCGCCAGGCGTCGCATTCGGCCAATCTTGCCCGCAAGGCCACCGATGCCGCGAGCGGGGCCGATGAAACGATTTCCGCGCTGGCGAGCTCGGCCGACCAGGTCGGCCAGATCGTCGAGCTGATCCAGTCGATCGCGCAGCGCACCAATCTGCTCGCGCTCAACGCCTCGATCGAAGCCGCGCGTGGCGGCGAAGCCGGGCGCGGGTTTGCCGTCGTCGCCAGCGAAGTGAAGGAACTGGCCGCGCAGACCAGCCGTGCGACCGAAGAGATCGCCGACCAGATCCGCGCGATGCAGGATTCGACCGGCGCCAGCGTCGGCGCGCTGCGCTCGATCGCGGGCCAGATCAAGGAACTCGAGACCACCGCCACGTCGATCGCCAGCGCGGTCGACCAGCAATCGGTCGCCGGGCAGGATCTGGCGCGCAGCATCGATCTCGCCGCGCGCTCGACCGATGAAGTGTCGACCAATATCGGGCAGGTCCGCGAAACCAGCCTCGCGACCGGTGCGGCGGCGAGCCAGGTGCTCAATTCCTCGACCGAATTGGAAGCGCAGGCCGGCACGCTCAAATCGCAGGTCGCGCAGTTCCTCCAGCTCATCCGGGCAGCTTAACGCGATCTCAAGCATTCCCACTTAGGGTTGATGCAGCCTTAAGAGGGGGATGCTTGGGGATGAACGCGCATAGTTCGATTATAGCGGACGACTTGGCCAGCGAAATCGCGGAAGTCGAAATCGCCGATGCCATGGATGGTGAAGAGCTGACCGGGCTGAATGGCTGGTTCATGCGGCGAACACTCGCAGCCAAGGTCAGGATCGCTTCGGTGTTCTCGCTCGGCGGGTTGGCCGCGATCACCACCTTCGCCCAACTGGGCTTCTTCTTTCCATCTTTCGCCCCGACCGCGCAGGTGCTGACGCTGGTCGTCGCCGGAATATCGCTGCTCGTCGGGTTCGCCAGCATGCACTTCGTGCTGCGGCACATCGTCGAGCCCTTCATCACGCTCAAGGACGGCATGGCGCGCCTCGCGCAGGGCGAACGCGACATCGAAGTATCCGACACGCACCGGCAGGACGAGATCGGCGACCTTGCGCGCTCGCTCTCGGTGTTCCTGCGCTCGGGGCACAAGCTCGACGAGCTCTTTGCCGGGCGCAAGAAAGCCTCTGCCGAGCGCAAGGCCGAACTGATCCGGATGGCCAACGATTTCGAGGGCGGCGTGAGCGATGTCGTCAGCGGCGTGGCCACGGCGGCCAGCCAGCTCAATTCGACCGCTTCAGGGATGGCCGCGATTGCCGACCAGGCAGCCGACCAGTCCAACCAGGTCACCGCATCGATGGAGCAGGCCAGCGGCGGGGTTACCGCAGCGGCTGCCGCATCGGACGAATTTGCCATGTCGATCGGCGAGATCAGCCGGCAGGCCTCGCATTCCGCCGAACTCGCACGCAAGGCGACCGATGCCGCCAACGGCGCCGATGTCACCATTTCCGCGCTGGCCAGCTCGGCCGAGCAGGTCGGCCAGATCGTCGAACTGATCCAGTCGATCGCGCAGCGTACCAATTTGCTCGCGCTCAATGCCTCGATCGAGGCGGCCCGCGGCGGCGAAGCGGGGCGCGGCTTTGCCGTTGTCGCTAGCGAAGTTAAGGAACTGGCCGCACAGACCAGCCGCGCGACGCAGGAAGTCGCCGAGCAGATCCGCGCGATGCAGGATTCCACCGGTGCCAGCGTCGGCGCACTGCGTTCAATTGCCGGCCAAGTGAAGGAACTGGAATCGACCGCCATCTCGATCGCCAGTGCGGTGGACCAGCAATCGGTCGCCGGCCAGGATCTGGCGCGCAGCATCGATGTGGCGGCACGCTCGACCGAAGAGGTTTCGGCCAATATCGGTCAGGTTCGCGAGACCAGCCTCTCGGCGGGTGCCGCTGCCAGCCAGGTGCTCAATTCAGCTTCCGAACTCGAAGGCCAGGCAGGCGCGCTCAAGAGCCGCGTCGATGCTTTCCTGAACCATATTCGCGCCGCCTGACCGCGGCTGGACAGGCGCCGAAACAGGCGGCGCGGGGTCGTTTCCCGCGCCGCCATTTTTTTGAGTCATTCCCACCAATAGGGCAGGCGCCGGGCAGAACCGGTCTCGACCTCGTTCATGGTCCGCGCATCGTACAGCCGCCCACCCAGCATGACGCGGTCGATCTTGTCCGAATTGCGGATGTTCTCGCTCGGATCGGCGGACAAGACGAGCAGGTCGGCGAGCTTGCCCACTTCGAGGCTGCCGATATCGCGGTCCATGCCCAGCGAACGGGCGGATTCGATGGTCCCGGCACGCAGCGCCTCGACTGCGGTCATTCCGCCACGGGCAAAGCTCCACAGTTCCCAATGCGCGGCGACCCCGGCCTGCTGGCCGTGCGCGCCGATGCTGACCTTGACCCCGCGTTCGGCGAGCTTCTTCGCTTCGCGCGCGGCTTCGTCGTCGACGAAGGCCCAATCGGGTGCGGTCACGCGGCGGGCGGTCTGCGCAATCAGCTGGCGCGGCGGCGTGTGGACCATCAGCGGGTTGTCGAACACGTCGGTCGCCTGCCGCCAATAGGGATCGCCGGCGAGACCGCCATAGGTCACCACCAGCGTCGGCGTGTAATTGGACTGCGATCCCTGCCAGTATTGCAGCACGTCCTCGTAGAAGACCTCGCCCGGGACGTTGTGCTCGATGGTCGAATTGCCATCGGCGATCAGGTTCATGTCCATGCCGAACAGCGAACCGCCCTCGGCCACCACCAGCATGTTTTCCGCGCGTGCGGCGGCCACCACCTGCTGGCGCTGGTCGCGCCGGGGCTGGTTGTAGTTCTTGATCGAAATCCCGCCCTGCGCCTTGATCCGCTGGATATGCGCCAACGCATCGTCATAGCTGTCGATCCGCGCATAGACGCTGGGCGCCTTGGCGCCGTAGACGATTTCCGCGGTCGAGAAGATGCGCGGGGCGAGCAATTGCCCCGCCCGCTGCCGCTCCGAAGCCGAGAAGATCATGCTCGCGCTCGAGGAGGGATCATGCAGCGTCGTGGTGCCCATCGCGAGGTTCTGCACCAGCGACCAGTTCTGCTGCGGCACCAGATCGCCGACGCCTTGCGGGCCATGCGCATGCGCGTCGACCAGGCCGGGCATGATCGTCTTGCCGCCCGCATCGATCACCGTAGCCCCTTGCGGGACCGGGACACTAGAGGCGGGGCCGATCGCCGCGATCCGGTTACCCGTGATGACGATGGTGCCATTGGCGATTTCGCCTGCGCCCTCGCCTGCCATGGTGAGGATTTTCGCGCCGGTAATCGCCACCGTGCCGCGCGGCTTGTCGGCCGCAATGGTCCGTTCGAGCGAGGTGCCACTGGTCGGCGGGACGAATTTGGGGGCGTCCTTGTCCTTGGGCGCGTTGGCGAACATCGATGCCACGCTGGCACGATAGAGCACCGGCCCCATCGTCCAGGTCAGCATGTCGCCATCCTGCGTCCAGCCGATGTAATCCGCCCCGCCCTTCGACGCGCGCACGACCGGCAGCGAACTCGCCTTTTCGCCCACGGTCACCGCCTGCCCGCCGGGCATCAGCGGCGTGGCGAAGATTTCGTAATTCTCGCGGAAGGCGACGAAATCACCGCGCGGGCTGACGTGGTATTCGGTCGCCAGTTCGCCCTCGGCATGGACCTGCCGCGCCTCGCCATCGAGATCGGCGCTGAGCAGCTGGAGCTTGCCGTCCTTGCGCCCGAGCATGAACACCCGGTCGCTCGACGCGCCGAACTGCGGGTTCGAGGTATCGCGGGCAACCAGCTGTGCTGGGCCGCCACTCGCGCTGACGCGGTAGATGCCCTCGTTCTCCGAATATTCGGGTGCGGTCAGATACCCGCCCGAGCGCTTCTCGAAAACGATGGTCGAGCCATCGGGCGAGAAGCGCGGCTGGGCGTAATGCCCGGGCATGCGGGTGAGCGCACGCGCGCCCGAACCGTTGGCATTGGCGCTCATCACCTGGCCGAGCCCGTCATCGGTCCAGCGGATATAGGTGATCCGGCGTCCGTCGCGCGACCAGGACGGCCAGAGTTCGAGCGCTGCATCGCTGCCCGAGGTCAGCCGCCGTGCGGTGCCCCCTGCAACCGGCTTTGCGTACAGCTTGCCGAGGCTTTCGAAGACCACAGTGCGCCCGTCGGGCGAAACGCTGGCAAAGCGCGGGATCCTCGCGGTGAAGCTGTCGGGCGCGACCGGGATGACCGGATGCGGCGCATCGGCCACGCCGCGCGTATCGTTGACGGTAAAGGGGATCACGCTGTCGCCGCTGCCATCGGCCGCCACGCGGCGTAGCTTGCCCCCGGCCCACAGCACCAGCGCATTGCCATCGGGAGTCCAGTCGATCAGCGGGTAGAACCCGTGGACCGCCCAGGTTTCCTGCATGTCCATATCGAGATCGCCATAGATCATGCGCTGCTCGCCGCTGGCGAGGTCCTTGATCCACAGCTCGGTCTGGTCCTTGTCGCGGCGGATGAACGCCAGGCTCTTGCCATCGGGCGAAGGCTGCGGGCGGACCGCACCGCCAAAGCCGCTGACCGCAGTTGTGACTTCACCCGTCGCGAGGTCATAGCGTTCGATGGCGAAGGTGCCCTGCGTCGAATCCTGCGCATACTCGAAGATCGGACCCGAAGTGACGTTGCGCGAGTAATAAACTGCGCCGCCATCGGGCGAATAGACGGGCTCGCCCAATTCCTTCTGCAGCGTGTCGCTGGCGCGCGCGACCAGCTTGACGCCGCCGCCGCCCGAGACGTGGTAGAGCCAGATTTCACCGGTGCCGAGCGAACGCTGGGTGGTGAAATGCTTCTTGGCGACGATGTAATTGCCATCGGGCGACCAGCTTGCCTGGTTGAGCAGGCGGAAATCTTCCTTGGTCAGCTGGCGCTTGTCCGACCCGTCGGCATTCATGATCCAGATGTTGTCGCCGCCGCCGCGGTCGCTGGTGAAGGCGATCCGCTGCCCGTCGGGCGAGAAACGCGGCTGCACTTCCCATGCCAGTCCTTCGGCGATCCGCGTCGGCGTGCCGCCCGTGATCGGCATGGTGTAGACATCGCCCAGCAGCGAGAAGGCGAGCATCCGGCCGTCGGACGAGACATCGACATCCATCCACGTGCCTTCATCGGTGCGGATCGGCACTTGCCGGATCGTCGCCCCGCGCGGCGCGGTGACATCCCATTTCTCGGCCTCGCCGTCGTCGGCGGCCGGATTTGCAGTCGCCGGGGCGGCATCGACCGTCATGCCGCTGCCTTCGGCGGGGCCACTTTCTGCCGAGGCATCGACCTCCTGCTCCTCGACCGGATTGGGGCTCGGCTCGGGATCCTGCGCATAGGCCGCCTGGCTGGCAAAGAGGACGGCAAGGACGGAGGCAATACTGGTTTTCATGGATATCTCTCTCAAACGAACAGGCAAGGTCAGCGCACGCTGGCGCGCTCGACAAGATGGACCGCGACGCGCCGCTCGGGACGCTCCGCTTCGGAGGCAAGCGCGGTTTCGACCAGCAATCTGCCGGCCAGCGCAAAATCGGGTTCGACAGTGGTCAGCGGCGGCGCGCTGAAGGCGCCCGAACCCAGTCCGTCGAAGCCGATCACGGCGACATCGTCGGGGACCGAAATCCCGCGCGCGGCGAGTTCTTCGAGCGCGCCCAGCGCCATGGCATCGCAGGCGAAGAACAGCCCGTCGAAGCGCGCGCCGCTATCGACCATCTGGGCCGTGGCATTGCGGCCCTGCGACACGCGGTCCTCGCCCGCGCTCACCACCGCCTCGCCCGGTGTCAGGCCCGCGGCTTCCATGGCGCTGCGATACCCCTCGTACCGCTCGCGGAACTGGCGCTGGGAAGAGGTCGGATCGCCGACGAAGACGATCTGCTTAGCCCCGCCCTGCACCAGCCGTTCGACTGCCAGCTGTCCGCCCGCGCGATTGTCCGAGCGAACCCAGACGCTGTCGTCGAAGGGCGAGCCCCAGAAGGCCATGCGCGGCGCTTCTTCGGCGCAATTGCGGAAATAATCCCACGCGGCTTCATTGGTGGCGGTGCCGATGACCACCACGCCATCGGCATGCCGCCGTGCGACATAATGGCCGAAGAATTGTTCGGGCTTGGCCTGGAAGGACACCAGCGCTTCATAGCCGGCCTCGGCGGCGGCGGCGCAGGTGCTGCCCAGCAGGCTGTAATAGAACGGGTTGATCGCGGTCGGCCCCTCCCCGTCGCGGCCGATGACGACGATCGCGATGGTCCCGGTCTCGCCCCGGCGCAGCCCCGCGGCGCGGGCATTGACCTGATAGCCGAGCTCCGCGGCAGCGCGCTCGACGCGGCTGCGGGTCGCTTCGGTAATCGTCTCCGATCCCGCCAGCGCGCGGCTCACGGTTGACTGGCTTACTCCCGCCCGCTCGGCCACGTCGATCGATGTAACCCGCCGCGGCTCGGGCTTGTCGCTACTGGACATGCTCTGACGGCTCTCCCTTTGCGGCTGCCCTACCGCAGGCTTTTGCCGAAAGCGAGAGCGAAGCGCCATGCTGCGGACCCCGCGCGTGGGCGCGGTTAGGTTGCGTGCTGCAACTGAGGCTGGCGCTAAGCCGCAGTCTGGGTTAGGTTCGCGTCTCTTGGGAGAGAACAATGAAGAATACGGCGACCGATTTCGACGTGATGATCGTAGGTGCGGGGATTTCCGGCATCGGCATGGCGGCGCATATGAAGGACAAGACGCCGGACCACGGCCTCGTCATCGTCGAACGCCGCGAGAATCTGGGCGGGACCTGGGATCTGTTCCGCTATCCCGGTATCCGCTCGGACAGCGACATGCATACGCTGGGCTTCGATTTCGAGCCGTGGAAGCACGAAAAGTCGATCGCCGATGGCCCTGCCATCCTCGATTATCTCGACGACATCGTCGACGAGCGCGACATCCGCAAGCACATCCGCTTCGGCCACAAGGTGCTCGCCGCCGACTGGCGCGAGAGCGAGGCGCGCTGGCATGTCACGCTGGAAACCATCGAAGGCGAGCGCAAGCATTTGACCGCCAATTGGCTCTATCTCGGATCGGGCTATTACGATTACGACGAGGCCTATGATCCGGGCTTCGATTTCGGCGATTTCGAAGGCACGGTGATCCATCCGCAGTTCTGGCCCGAGGACCTCGACTATACCGGCAAGAATGTCGTCGTGATCGGCTCCGGTGCGACTGCGGTCACCATCGTCCCGTCGATGAGCGACAAGGCCGCCAAGGTGACGATGCTGCAGCGCACGCCGACCTGGATGTTCAGCCGTCCGGCCAAGGACGCGATGGCCAATTTCCTGCGCAAGATCCTGCCCGAGAAGGTCGCCTACCGGATCACCCGGTGGAAGAATATCACGCTGCAGGACATCGGCTTCAAGCGCGCGCGCACCAAGCCGCAGAAGATGGGCGAGGCGCTGCACAAGCGCATTCGCAAGTCGCTCGGCGAGGATTGCGATCTGGCGCCCTTCACCCCGCCCTATAATCCGTGGGACCAGCGGCTCTGCCTCGTCCCCGACGACGATCTGTTCAAAGCGCTGAAGAGCGGCAAGGCCGATATCGTCACCGGGCATATCAAGGCCTTCGAAAAGGGCGGCGTGCGGCTGACCGACGACCAGTTCATCCCCGCCGATATCGTGGTCACCGCGACCGGTCTCAAGCTGGCGGTCGCGGGCAAGATCGCGCTGTCGAAGGAAGGCCAGCCGATCGATCTGTCCAGGCACTTCTATTACAAGGGCTGCATGTTCTCGAACGTGCCCAACCTGGCAGTGGTGTTCGGCTATCTCAACGCCAGCTGGACGCTACGCGCGGATATCAATTCGGATTATGTCTGCCGCGTACTCAACACCAGCAGGAAGCGCGGTGTCGACGTGACCGAGCCGATCCTGACCGCGCAGGCCGAGGCCGCGATCGAGGAGGACGACATCTTCGATTTCTCCTCCGGCTATATCCAGCGCGGCAAGGCGATCATGCCGCGCAATGCGGTGGCCTATCCCTGGCGGCTCAACCAGGAATATGTCAGCGATCGCAAGCGCATGAAAGACGACCCCGTCGATGACGGCGTGCTCGAATTTCGCCGTCACGGGGCCAATGCCCGCGGCGCCGACGAGCAACTCGAAGCAGCGGAGTAGCTTTCGCCTGCCAACCGCGTTACGCCAGCCGTCATGACCGAACGCATCTACACTGCCGGCCTCGTCGTGATCGGCGACGAGATCCTCTCCGGCCGCACGCATGACAAGAACATCGCGCAGGTCGCCAGCTGGCTGCAGGTACAGGGCATCCGCCTGTCCGAGGTCCGCGTGGTGCCCGATGTGATCGAGCGGATCGTCGAGGCGGTGAATGCACTGCGCGAGGGCTACGACTATCTCTTCACCACCGGCGGGATCGGCCCGACGCATGACGACATCACCGTCGATGCAGTGGCCGCGGCACTGGGCGTCCCCGTAGTCGTCCATCCCGAGGCGAAGGCGATGCTGGAACGCTATTATGCCAGCATCGACAAGGAACTGACCGAAGCGCGGCTGCGCATGGCCCGTGTCCCTGAAGGGGGCGAGCTGATCCCCAACCGCATGTCGGGCGCGCCCGGGATCAAGCTGGGCAATATCCACCTGATGGCCGGGGTGCCGCATATCACCGCCGGCATGCTCGACGCGCTGACCGGCACGCTGGAAGGCGGCGCCCCACTGCTGTCCGAAACCGTCGGCTGCTGGACGCCCGAGAGCGAGGTCGCCGATATCCTGCGGCAGGTCGAAAAGGCCCACCAGGACTGCCAGATCGGCAGCTATCCGTTCTTCCGCGAAGGCCGGGTCGGCGCCAATTTCGTCGTCCGCTCGACCAGTGCGGAAGACCTCAAGAGCTGCGTCGACAGCCTGTGCGACGGGCTTGCCACCGCCGGGTTCGACTTTACCCCGGGCGGCATCTGACCGGATCGAACGGTCATCGCGCTGCTGCCGGGTGCATGCTAGGGTATCGCCGATGACCGCGGTCTACATCACCATCGATACCGAGTATTCGGCGGGGCTGGCCATCCGTCTGGGGCTGCATGCGCGCGAGGCGGTATATGCCCGGTCGATCGCTGGCCACACTGCCGATGGCGCGGTGGGTATCGAGCACCAGATGGAAGTGATGGATGCGCATGGCATCAAGGGCGTGTTCTTCGTCGACCCGATGCCCGCGCTGGTCTGGGGCACCAGGGCGATCGCCGAAGTGGTCGAGCCGATCCTGGCGCGGGGTCACGAGGTGCAACTGCATCTTCATCCGGAATGGATGGAAATCGCCGGGGACGCCAATCCGCTGAATGGCCGAACCGGGCGCAATCTGCACGATTTCACCGAGGACGAGCAGGTCGAACTGCTCGAACTGGCACGCGAATATCTGATGCAGGCAGGGGCGCCTGCCCCCACCGCCTTTCGCGCGGGGAATTACGGCGCCGACGACGCAACGCTGCGCGCTCTGCACCGGGTCGGCATCCGCTATGACAGCAGCCATGTGCCGGGGATTGCCGGGTCGGACTGCCGCATCGGCCTGACCGCTGCCGACCGCGAGGTGGTCCGCCGCGAGGGAACGATCGAGGTGCCGGTCGGGTCGGTCCGCAGCTTCCGCGGCCAGCGCCATGCGCAGATCACCGCGCTGTCGCATTGGGAAATGGCCGCCGCGCTGCGCTTCTGCGTGCGCGAGGGCGTGGCGATGTTCAATATCGTCAGCCACAGTTTCGAGCTGATGAGCCGCGACCGCCGCCGCGCCAATGCGATCGTGCGCGGCCGGTTCGCCAGGTTCTGCGCGACAGTTGCCGAGACTCCCGGCGCGCATGGTGCCACTTTCACCAGCCGCCCGCCGCAGATCGGCGATGGCACCGGCGCCGCAGGCATGCCGCACAGCGAAATCCGCAGCGCGGCACGGGTCGCCGAACAATTGGCCTCCAACGCATTGTACGGGGCATCGTGAGCGACGGTTCGATGCACTCCTACCGGATACCCTTCTTCATTGGGTCGCGCCGCCTGCTGACGGTCGAGCGCGAGGTCGCCACGCTGGCTTTCTCGCTCAGGGACGTCCTCTCCGAGCGGACCCCGGCGGTGCCGTCGCTCAACAATGTCGAAGGCTTGCGCGTATTGTCCGCCCCGCAAGCAGGCGAGGAGCGGCTGCGCGAGGCGATGCCGGGCTTTCTGATTGGCGGACGCGAGGAATATGCGCGCAGCTATATCGACATGGCGCGCGGCTATGACCAATACTTCGCGCGGTTCTCGGGCAAGACCCGGAACACGCTGCGGCGCAAGCGGCGCAAGTTCGAAGAAGCTTCGGGCGGCGTGCTCGATCTGCGCACTTATCACTCGCCCGATGAAATGGACGCGTTCGTCCGGCTGGCGCTGCCGCTATCGCGGCGGACCTACCAGGCGCGGCTGCTCGATGCAGGCCTGCCCGAAAGCGAAACCGCCCGCGCCGAAATGCGCGAGCTCGCCTGGCAGGATCGCGTGCGCGCCTTCCTGCTGTTCCTCGATGGAAAGCCGGTCGCCTATCTCTATCTGCCGATCGAACGCGACACGCTGATCTATGCGCATCTGGGCCACGATCCCGACCATGCCGGCCTGTCACCCGGCACCGTGCTGCAACTGGCGGCGCTCGAAAGCCTGTTTGCCGAGAACCGCTTTCGCTATTTCGATTTCACTGAGGGCGAAGGCGCGCACAAGGCGCTGTTCCGGACCGACAGCGTCCGCTGCGCCAGTTTCCTGATGCTGCGCCCGACCTGGATCAACCGGACGCTGCTCACCGGCCTGGAAGCGTTCGACCGGACGGTCGCGACGGGCAAACGGGTCGCGCAGCAGACCGGCGCGGAGTCCGCGCTGCGGCGGTTCCTGCGTTAAAGGTCGATGTCCTTCTGCGGACGTTCGGACACCTCCTGGCGTAATTCACGCGCACCACGTTCGGCCGCGCGGTCGACCGATTTCGGCGCCTTGCGATTGCGCAACCAGGCGTAGACCAGCGCTGCAAGAAGGACGATCGGGCCAAGGACGGTGGCGATGGGAAGGATGGCTTCCATGGAAATTCTCCTGCGTATCTTGCCCCATCAACGCCCCAGCACGGCGATCTTTCCGATCGCCCATGCAAAAGGGCCGGCAGGTTTGCACCCGCCGGCCCTTTCGGAAATCTATTCGGCCGTAGGAAGGCGCAGCGTTCCCGCGCCATCGTTACGGGCGTAAAAGCGTCAGGCGCCTTCGACTTCGGCGAGGTCGACCTTGAGGCCGGGACCCATCGACGACGTCAGCGTGATCTTCTGGACATACTTGCCCTTGGATCCCGACGGCTTCGCCTTGACGATCGCATCGGTCATCGCCTTGAAGTTCGCCTTCAGGTCGTCGTCCTTGAACGACAGCTTGCCGATGCCCGAGTGGATGATGCCCTGCTTCTCGACGCGGAATTCGACCTGGCCGCCCTTGGCGTCCTTCACGGCCTGTTCCACGTTCGGGGTCACGGTGCCCAGCTTCGGGTTCGGCATCAGGCCCTTGGGGCCCAGCAGCTTACCGAGGCGGCCGACGACACCCATCATGTCCGGCGTGGCGATCACGCGGTCATAATCGAGATTGCCGTTCTGCATGTCTTCCATGAGGTCTTCGGCACCGACCTTGTCGGCTCCGGCAGCAAGAGCCTTGTCGGCATTGTCGCCCTTGGCGAAGACGGCAACCTTGACGTCCTTGCCGGTACCGCTCGGAAGCGACACCATGCCGCGGACCATCTGGTCGGCGTGGCGCGGGTCGACGCCGAGGTTCATCGCGACTTCGACGGTCTCGTCGAACTTCGCCTTGTGTTCGCGCAGCGTGGCGATGGCCTCGTCCACGCTATAGAGCTTCTCGCTGTCGAGCTTGGCGACAGTCTGCTGCTTCTTGGTCTGCTTTGCCATGGTCTTAGCCCTCCACCACGTCGAGGCCCATCGAACGCGCGCTGCCTTCGATGATCTTGGTGGCCTGTTCGATGTCGTTCGCGTTCAGGTCCTTCATCTTCTGCTCGGCGATTTCGGTCAGCGCCGAACGCTTGATCGATCCGGCAGAAACCTTGCCCGGCTCCTTCGAGCCCGACTTGAGCTTGGCGGCCTTCTTGATCAGGAAGCTGGCTGGCGGACTCTTGGTGGTGAAGCTGAACGAACGGTCGGCATAGACCGTGATCGTGGTCGGGATCGGCATGCCCTTTTCCAAGCCGTCGGTGGCGGCATTGAAGGCTTTGCAGAATTCCATGATGTTCACGCCGCGCTGACCCAGCGCAGGGCCGATGGGCGGCGAGGGATTGGCGGTGCCGGCAGGCACCTGCAGCTTGATATAGCCGTCGATCTTCTTGGCCATGAATGGCCTCCTTTCTCACTGTTGCCGCGGCACTTTCGAACCGCGGCTCATGGTAAGCGGTCCAGCGGTCCGCCTTGGCGAACCTCCCGCACGGGTTTCCCGAGGATGACTTGGGAAGGCGCGCACATAGCGATCTGGCCCCCGAATGCAAGCGATTCGCCGCCTCGGGGGCATTCAAGAGCGGGTATAAGGGAGGTGCCCAACTATCGCGCCGCGCCCACCATGCTACCACAGGTTCCCGCTAGTGGAGCGCACATGCAGAACTTCATCGAAATCTGGCAATACATGCCGCATGGCATGTGTCTGCTGTGGCAACCCTGGCTGGTGGCATTGTGGGCCGGCAGCGACCTGCTGATCTTCCTGTCCTATACCGCCATTCCCTTCGCGCTGCTGACGGTCCTGCGCAAGCGCGAGGATATTCCCTTCTCTGGCCTGGTGGTGCTGTTCGCGAGCTTCATCCTGCTGTGCGGCCTCACGCATCTGATGGGTATCGTTACGCTGTGGTATCCGATCTATCCCTGGGTCGGAATGCTGAAGCTGGCGACCGGCCTCGTGTCGGCGGCCACTGCAGTGGTCCTGTTCCGGCTGATCCCAACGCTAGCGGCACTGCCCTCGCCCGCGCAGCTGGCCGAAGCCAACGCCAAGCTGGAGGCGGAGGCCGACGCGCATAATGAGACGCTGGCCAAGCTGGAGGAACTCGTCGCCGAACGGACCGAGGAATTGCGTGTGGCCAATGCCAATCTCGCCGTCCAGGCACGCGAAGCAGTGCACCGCAGCGCCAATCTGCTCTCGGTCGTCACCTCGCTCACCCGGCAGACGGCGCGCGGGCACGAGCGGACCGATGAATTCGTCGACACGCTGCTGGGCCGCATCCATTCGCTGGCCCGCGCCACCTCGACCGTTATCCGCGGGGACGACAACTATTCGGGCGACCTTGCCACGATCGTCGAACTGCAACTCGAACCCGTCCTGCTGACCTATGGCGAGCGGATCGACATCCAGGGTCCGCCCACGCAGATCATCAGCGAAGCGGCGCAGCAGATTTCGCTCGCGATCCACGAACTCGCGACCAATGCGCAGAAATACAGCTTCGCGCGCGATCCCGGTGCCCGGGTAGCAATCGCCTGGACGGTCGAGGATCGCGGCGGAAGCCAGCTGTTCACGCTGACCTGGCGCGAGGACCTGCCCGGCGGCAGCACAGCCGAAGAACCGTCTGCCGAACAGGCCGGGTTCGGCACCACGCTGCTGACACGGATCGTCCCGCGGGTGCTGCGCGGAACCGCGGTGCGCACGCTGGCCGACGGCAAACTCGAATACCGTCTCGAAGCGCCCGCCTCCGCCGTGCTGGCCGACCCTGCCGATACCGCAGCGGCCGCGCTCGCCGCGCGGCTTGTCGACGAGAATTTCGACGACGACTAGGCGGCAATCCCGGCGCAGCACGCGGCGCGCCGGTCGGGCGGGGTGCGCCCCTGATCGACCTGCGTTCGCCCGGCGCGCCATTATCGTCTATGGCTATGGATCATGAGCAAAGCTCTGACCTCGATCGCGCTTGCCGCGCTGCTGAGCATGGCGTCCGCCTCTTCCGCCCAGGACCCGTCAGCGGCAACCGTGCGCATGCCCGAACTGCCATCTGCCGAGTTCGACGAGACGTTGGCCATCGGCGGCGAGGAGATCGGCGCGCGCAAGCTGCGCAGCCGGATGACCGTCGATGTTATGGTCAACGGCACAGGCCCGCATAAATTCGTCGTCGACAGCGGGGCGGACAGCTCTGCGGTCGGTTCGGCGCTGGCGGGACGGCTGGCACTGCCGGATAGCGACCGCGCAATGCTGCACGGCATTACCGAAAGCACGGTTGTCGATCGCGTCTGGGTCGATGAATTGCGGCTGGGTCCGACCACCACCACCGACCTCCGGGTGCCCGTGCTCGACGAGCGCGACATGGGCGGCGACGGCATGATCGGTCTCGATGCGCTGGTAAACCAGCGATTGATGATGGATTTCGAGAAACGCATCATCACCGTCGACGACATGCTCGAGCCCGAACCGATCGTGGACGGCGTGATCGTTGTGACCGGGCGGCTGCAGCGGGGGCAGTTGATCCTGACCGAAGTGGCGGCCGGACGGCATAAGGTCGAAGCGGTCGTCGATACCGGTTCGGAAGTGACCATCGGCAATCTCGCGCTGCGGGACAAGCTGGTCCGCAAGCGCCGACGCGGGTTCGAGACGATAACCGTCTATGGTGTGACCGGCGCAGCGATGGAATTGGAATTCACCGTTATCCGCAATCTCCGGCTCGGCTCCATCACCTTGCAGAACGTCCCGATGGCTTTTGCCGACATTCCGCCGTTCGAGGTCTTCGGCCTCCACGAGCGGCCTTCCCTGCTGCTTGGCATGGACCTCATGGAGACCTTTCGCCGGGTCTCGCTCGACTTCGACGACCGCAAGGTGCGCTTCCAGCTGCGCAAATGCCAGCACGCCGGGATCACGATGCGCACGGCGACCAACGCGTCGCGCATTCGCGCGACCGACGAGAGGGCCTGCGCCCGCTAAGCTGCGCTCCGGGACGGCACGGCACGGCACGGCATTGCGAAACTGAGCGGGTCGCGGCCCGGGCAATGGCGCTTGTCTCACCGGTCTCGCGCGCTTAAAGGCGCGGCCGATGGAAGGCGTGCGTTCAACCAGGGCGATCTGGCTGTTGCTGGCGGCAACGCTGTTGCTGCGCGCGCTGGTCCCCGCCGGGTGGATGCCCGATACGGGCAGCGGCAGTGACGTGATCGTGGCCAAGATGTGCAATTCATCGATGGTGGTCACCATCCCGCTCGGCCGCGAACCCGCGCCCGACGACAGCACCGCGCATCAAAGCGGAACCTGCCTGTTCGCGGGTTTCGCGGGCGATGCGCCGCTGGCACCCGCAGACCTCGCGCTCACCGCCGCGCCGCCGGTGGAACAGCAACCCGTCGCCATCCTCGCGGCGCTGCTGCTGCAGCGCACCGCGTTCCTGCTGCCGCCCGGTCGCGGACCTCCTGTCGTCGTCTGACCGGCGTTTCCCGTCGCCTTGGGGAGCGCCGCATCTCGGCAAACCCCATTTCACGACAGGAATACACAATGAAACACGCTTTTGCGCGCGCCGTTCTGGCGTCGCTGCCGCTCCTCGCCGCCTATCCCGCCCATGCCCAAGAGGCTCCCGAAGGTCAGCCCGCAGCGGAAGAACCGATCGTCGTCACGCCGGTGGCGGTCTATCCCGCCGCCGGGCTGATGAACGGCCATACCCATGACGGGGGCGAGTTCATGATCGGGCTGCGCTACACCCGCAACAGCTATTCGGGCGCCAACCAGTCGGGCACCGATACCGTGTCCGATGCCGAAGTGCTTGCTGCGGGCTACACCGTTTCGGCGAGCAAAATGAGCATGGATATGGTCATGCTCGACCTGATGTACGCCCCCAATGACACGCTCACCTTCATGGTCATGCCGCACTGGATGCGCCACGAAATGACGATGGTCGGGATCGATCCGAGCAACACCGGCATGCCGATGGACGGTATGGATATGGGGGGCATGGATATGGGCGATATGGACCATGGCCATCACGGAATGGCTTTCGGCCAGAGCATGACCCATTCGACGCAGGGTTTTGGCGATACTCTGGTCTCGGTGAGCTACCGCCTCGCCAACACGCCGGGGTTCAAGGCGCATGCGGCGCTGGGCGTATGGGCCCCGACGGGCAAGGTCGACCGCAAGAACGCCGACGGCACTTTCGCGCACTACATGATGCAGTCGGGCAGCGGGACGTGGGACATCGAACCCGCACTGACCGTAACCGGCCAGTCGGGCATGATCGGCTATGGCGCACAGGCGAGCTATCGCTGGCGCACCGATGATGCGAACGAAAGCGGCTTTGCCTTCGGCGACAAGGCGCAGGTCAGCGGCTGGGTCAGCTATCTGGTGGATAGCGGCTTCAGCCTGACCAGCCGCCTGACGTGGGAACACGAGGGGCAGATCCTCGGCCATTACAACGGCCCGCACAACCACCGCACCCCGTCCGACATCCAGGCCAATTACGGCGGCGACACAGTGCTGGCCGGCTTCGGAGCGAATATCGCGCTGCCCGTGGGCGGACGGCATCGTCCGCAGATCGGGGTGGAAGTCGGCGTGCCGCTCTACCAGGATCTCAACGGCATCCAATTGCCCGAGGATTGGCGCGCTTCGGTTTCGCTCAGCCAAACCTTCTAAACCAACCACGCCAGCCCTGCCCGGATCACTCCGGGCAGGGCCCCGGCTGCCATCGGGATCGCATTAATCGCGCCCGTTTGGCCCATATGGGACATTATCGCCCACTCCCGTCCCCGCTAGGCGGCACGAACCAATCAACCAGTGGATCCTGCTCCATGAAACATCTTTTGATTACAGCAGCCTCGCTGACCATCGCCGCGGTCGGCCTGGCCGCTGTTCCGGCCGAAGCCGGCCCGTTCGACAAGCTCAAGAAGGCCGTCAAGAAGGTCGAGAAGACCGCCGAGGATGCCAATGAGGTCGTCGATACGGTCGAAGCTGCGCAGCGTACCAATGGCCGCAGCCTGCTCGGCGCGGCTGCGGGCGGCCGCACCGTAGCCACTGCAACCGGCGGCGGGGGCCGCGCCGGTCCGGTGCCTGCCAAATACGCCTCGCTCACCCAATGTGCCGGGCTGCCGATCGACAATGCCTTCATCGGCAAATGGGGCGATTACACTTTCCAGAAAGGCCTGTCGCAGGAGTCGCGCAGCGGCGTGATCGACCGCGAGCCGGTCAGCGCCAGCAACGGCTGCTTCATGCCCAGCATGGGCAGCGGCGACGTGCTGTACGTGGAGGTCCCTGCCAAACAATGGGCTGCCATGAAGGGCGGCTGGAAAATGCAGTGCGTCGACATGGCCACCGGGCAGAACGCCAACCCCTCGGCATTGCCCAGCTGGAGCAATGTCTCGGGCAAGGACGTCATGCTGCACACCGGCAATTCGCTGGGTTACACGCCGACCGCTTCGGGCAGCAACTCGAGCCGTTCGGGGGCATGGGATGCGGATCTGGAACGGCGCGGCATGCATATGCTCGGTTTCAACATGCCCAATCTGCACACCGACAAGGGCACCGATTTCTATTGCCAATATTACAACGAGGCATCGGGCAAGAGCGTCGTCGCCTTCGCCTATCGCCGAAGCGCTACCATGCGCTGAGTCATCCCGGGTCTGGAACAGCTCTGCTCACGTCCCATGGCGATCTCGAGCATCCAGCCCGGTTAAACCCGTCGGTCCTCCATGCGCTCGCGACCCGCGCACGAGGACAGACGGCGATGCGGGTGGGGAGGCATTGCGCCGCCCCGCCCGCATCATCTTGATCAAGCTGCACCAACCGCTTCACCGCGGCCTTGTTTCATCGCGATTGCCCTCTATGACCCTGCCGGTGGGAGGGCGCGATGAGCAGCGACGACAGGAATGCACAGCTGAACGAGGTTGTCGCCAAGGCCTATGCAGCCATCGCCAACCCCGAAGGCTTCGTTCCGCTGCTTTCGGAGATGGTCGAAGCGGATGCCAAGCTCGCCGGGTTCGAAGAGGCGACCGAGCTGCACTTCGAGAACGCCTTTGCGATTTTCGACAAGATGTATCCGCTGCAAGACACCGACTACAGCGGGCTCACGACCCGGCGTGAACAGGCCGTGGAATGCGACCTCGAACTCGATACCAATCTAACCGTCGTTTCCTGCAACAAGCGCCTGTTCCCAAGCGGTTCCGTCCATATCGGGGACGGCATTCCCGAATGGCTGTTCGACCCCGTCAGCGACAAGCGCGATCGCACACGTCTGCGCGCCCTTGTCGCGGGGAAGCTGGAGAACCCGCGCCTCTTCCTGCGGCTGTTCACCTCTCCCGAGGACGAAAACGGACGCTGGTTTCGCGCCTGGCCGATAGCGACGGAAGACGCGACCGGGATCGCGCTTCACGCGGTACGGCTGCGATGGACCGACAAGGTCGGCGAGGTTTTCCGCGAGGCGCTCGGCCTGACCAAGACCGAGCTCGCGCTGACCGGCCACCTGGTCAAGGGCGGCAGCCTGAGGGAGTTCGCCGAGCAGCGGGGGCGAGCGGTGGGCACGGCGCGCAACCAGCTGAAAGCCTTGCAGCGAAAGCTGGCGATCAATTCGCAAGCGGACTTGCTCCTGCTTTACGCGGGCTTCGTCCACTCGCTCGATCCGCCCGGCGACGAAGACGCGCCTGAAAGCTACCAATGCGGGAATATCTTTACCCAGGCCGATGGCAGTACCATCGCATGGGAGGAGTTTGGCGACCCCAACGGCCAGCCCGTGCTCTATTGCCACCCCCTCGAAGGACTGTTCCTGAGCAGCGGTGCGCAGGCTGCCGCGCGCCGTGCGAAATTGCGCATCATTGCACCCTGGCGCCCGTTTCACGGGGCGACCACCGGCACGGCACACGGGCGCGGTTCGCCGCGTGAATTCGCGCGTCGCATTCCCGCATTTCTCGACCACCTCGGTATCGAGAGGGTAGTCGGCATGGCAGCGCAGGCCGGAATGCCATGGCTCGCGGGGCTGGCAGCCAGCTGTCCCGACCGATTGATCGCGGCTGTCGGAGTGGGGGCATTCCTGCCGCTGATCGGATCGTCCGACTACGATTTCCTGTCGAGACGCCAGCGGATACATTTCCGCATCAGCCGCAGCGCTCCGACATTCGCGAAAGTCCATATGCGCGCGATGCTGGCGAGCATGGGCACTGGCGAGTTCTATCGCTTCGTCGAGGATTTCTACGAGGGGTGCCCGCGCGAGTTGCGCGCCTTCCAGGCCCCCGAAACCGTGCGGGGGATGCGCCGCGCCGCTGCCTATATGCTGCAATCCGGAACCAAGGGCCCGATCGACACCATGCTCAACTGGTCCGCCGAATGGTCGCCACTGCTGAAGGACGCGGCGGTCCCGATCGAACTGCTTCAGGGCGACTACGACGCGAACATTTCCCCGCAATTCGCACGGCTGACCGCGCAGCGCTTCGGGTTACCCGAACCGCGGATCATCGCCGATGCGGGCAGCTTCCTGCTGTTCGACCAGCCGGAACCCGTCATGGATTTCATCGCCGGGAAATTTGCCCGCACCCGAGCGGGCAAAGAGCGCCTTACTTGACCAGTTCGACCTGTTCGAAATCGAGTTCGACCGGCGTCGCACGACCGAAAATCGAGACCGAGACCTTGACCTTCTGCTTGTCGAAATCGAGTTCCTCGACAAGGCCGTTGAAGCTGGCGAAGGGGCCGTCGAGCACCTTGACCTGGTCGCCGATTTCGTAATCGACGCTGATTTCCTTCTTCGGTGCCGAACGCGCTTCCTCGACTCCGCCGAAATAGCGCGCCGCTTCCTTTTCGGAGATCGGCTGCGGCTTGTTGTTGTTGCCGAGGAAGCCGGTCACCTTGGGCGTGTTCTTGACCAGGTGATAGACGTCGTCGGTCATGTTCAGCTTGGCCAGCACGTAGCCGGGCATGAACTTGCGTTCGATCTGCACCTTCTTGCCGCGCTTGATCTCGGTGACGGTCTCGGTCGGGACCTCGACCTCCTCGACGCCCTCGGACAGGCCAAGGCGTTCGGCCTCGGCGATGATCGCGTCGCGGACCTTGTTCTCGAAACCGGAATAGGCGTGGATGATGTACCAGCGTGCCATGTGTTCTCGTTACCCTGTCGAAATGCGGATCAGGCGAGCGTCAGCAGCCAGCGCACGACGGCACTGAACAGCGAATCGACGCCGAGGAAGAAAAGCGAGAGAATGACCATCATGATGAACACGAAGATAGCGGTGCGCACCGTTTCCTCGCGCGTCGGCCATACGACCTTGCGCCCTTCGGCCTGCACCTGCCGGAGGAATTCCGCCGGACTGGTCTTCTTCTCGTCTGCCATGCTCACGTCTCTCGCGTAAAAATCGTGCCGCCTTCCGTCACGTCCCTTTCAGGTAGGGTCTTTCGCCGCCCCGGTTCAAGACCGGGAGGGGCTTTTATCGATCCCAATGTCGGAAGACGGCGCTGCATCTAGTCCCGCGCGGCGCAAAAGGCAAGCCGGGGACGCGCCCCATTCTCCCCTTTGCAAGCGACCGCAGCGCGACTAGCTTGCGCGCTTTCCAATTCCGGGACGCATGAGGGGAATTATCGACATGGCAACTGGCCAGGCTCCGAGTCTGGGCGAGCGGCTAATTCAGCCGGTCACCAACATATCCGATTTCATCTGGGGCGGGACGTGGAACGGCGAGGCGGTGATTCCCTTCCCGCCGCTGGCGATCATCCTGCTGGGGGTCGGCCTGTGGTTCATGGTCGGGCTGCGCTTTTATCCGATTGTCCGGCTGGGCAGCGCGATCAAGGGCCTGTTCGCCGGACGCAAGGGCAGCGGTGCGGGCGAGATTTCGCCGTTCGCCGCGCTCTCGACCGCGCTGTCGGGCCAGGTCGGCACCGGTAACCTCGCGGGCGTCGCCACGGCCATCGCGCTGGGCGGACCGGGCGCGATCTTCTGGATGTGGATCACTGCCCTGTTCGGCATGGCGCTGGCCTTCGCCGAAGGTTCGCTGGCGATCCGCTATCGCGAAAAGACCAGCGACGGCGTCTATCGCGGCGGCCCGATGAGCTACATCATGATGGGGCTCGGCCCCCGGTTCACCTGGCTCGCAGTGGTCTTCTGCCTCGGCACGCTGTTCAGCGCGCTGGTGACGGGCAATTCGATCCAGGCCAATGCCATGGCCGACGGAATGAACGAATTGTTCGGCCTGCCCGAATGGCTGGGCGGTTTGCTGACCGCAGGGTTGGTCTTCATCGTCATCATCGGCGGGATCAAGTCGATCGGCAAGGTAGCCGAAAGCGTGATCCCCTTCATGGCAGCAGCCTATATCGTCATGGCGATGATCGCGCTGATCCTTAACTTCAGCGATCTGGGCGAAACCTTCGCACTGATCTTCCACGGTGCCTTCAACCCGCAGAGCGCGGTCGGTGGCTTTACCGGCGCGGCGATCATCATGGCGATCCGCGCGGGCGTGGCACGCGGGCTGTTCTCGAACGAGGCGGGCCAGGGTTCGACCCCCATCGCCCATGCGGTCGCCCAGACCAACGATCCCGAACAGCAGGGCCGCATGGCCATGCTCGGCACGTTCATCGACACCATCGTGATCTGCACCATGACCGCGCTGGTGATCCTGACCGTACGCGGCGATTTCACTGCGGGCGGTGAAGCGGTGGCGCATGCATGGCAATCGGACCGGGTCGGTTTCGAAATGACCAGCGGCGCCTTTGCGGCGGCGTTCCCCGTCGAGATTGCCGCGGTGCCGATCGGCACGCTGATCGCCTCGATTGCGCTGATCCTGTTCGTCTTCACCACGCTGCTGACCTGGAGCTATTACGGCGAACGCGCGATCACCTTCCTCTACGACCGGATGAAGGGATCGACGCGCGAGGGCGAAAAGAAACTGCACATGGCCTGGCGCGTGCTGTGGTGCGTGGTGATCTTCATCGGCGCCGCGCAGCCGAGCGAGCTGGTCTGGCGCCTCGGTGACATTTCCAACGCCACCATGGTGCTGCCCAACCTGCTGGCGCTGGCGCTGCTCAGCGGCGTGGTGTTCAAGCTGGCCCGCGGCCAGCGCGATGCCGGTCCGACGCATACCGCCGACACGCCGGAAGAGCCTGAAGAGTACTAAGCGGCTCTCAAGCGGCACAGAACAGGGGCCGGGGGTCGATATGACCTCCGGCCCCTTTTCTTGTGGCGGATGGGCGCTCGGTGACGCCCGGACCGGCGCAGGAGCGGCGCGGCTACTTTGCCGGCTCGCCCGACTTGCCACCGCGGCTCCATACCAGCGCCAGCAGCGCCAGCGCCGCCAGCGGCATCAGATTGACCCCGAGCGGGAAAGCCAGCGCGCGGGTGGCGTAGGGAGCCAGATAGAGCAGCACGAGGCCCAGCTTCTCATAGGGCCGGAAGCCGCGCTCGAGACCCTGCACGACCAGCCACAGCGTCGGAAAGATCAGGAAGGGCAGATCGTAATTAAACAGATAGGGCGATGCGAGCGCGGTCGCGGCAAGGACCGCCGCGCCCGTTGCCCGCGCGTCGCCACCGAAGCGCCGCCATGCCCCCAGCGCGACCGCGATGCCGAGCAGACCGGACACCCCGCCCGCTGCTATCGCCGCGCTGTCACCCAGCAGCAGCCGCGCTTGCGAATAGAATGTCGTCATGCGCAGCAGGAAGTCGGGATTGATCCCCTCCATCAGCAGACCGCTGGCGCGCCAACTGGTGGTGTAGGCGGCAAGGGTCTCGCTGCCGAAGACGAGCCACGAGGCCGCGCCCAGCACCAGCGCGGTGACGCCAGCCGCGCAGAAGGCGCGCCACCTGCCGGCAGCGGCAAACCAGAACGGCGCGAGCAGCGCGAGGTGAGGCTTGATCACCAGCGCGCCAATAGCTGCCCCGGAGAGGATCGGCCGCCGCGCCAGGTGCTGCGCCGCCAGCACCAGCATCGCCCCGGTCAGCAGACCGGTCTGCGCATGGCCTGCGGCGAGCAGCGCGCCCGGATAGGCGATCACCAGCGGCCACAGGCGCGGAAAGGCACGGATGCTCGCCCAGGCCCACAGGCTCCAGGTGACCGCTACCCACGCGATCCAGGCGAGTGCAAACGGCAGCATGCCGAACGGCGCGGCGATGAAGAGAAATGGCGGCGGATTGACGAAGGCAAACCAGCCTTCGCTGCCGGTGCCGGTCTGTACCCGCTCCTGCTCGGCAAGATCATAGGCCGCCGCGGGCGCGCCTTCGGCGGTCACCTGGCCCGCACCCCAGAAGGCAAGGAAATCGGTCCCTGCGGGCCCCATCGCCTTGAGATAGGAATTGGCCAGCAGCGCGAGGCTGGCGAGCGCCAGCAGCAGCGCATAACCGCGCACCCGCTCGCGGGTCAGCCAGTCTGCCTCGCGCAGCCAGTCCATCGCTGCTCACCCCTCACATCGCGTCAGTTCGCGACCGAGGTAGCGCGCCGAGCGAGAGGGAGCCAGTTCGGGCGGGAGCCAATCCCCCGCCCGAACCGTGGTTCAGCTTGCCTTCGATGCGATCCAGCGGTCGATCTTGGCTTCGAGCACCGGCATCGGCAGGCTGCCCGTATCGAGGACTTCGGCATGGAATTCGCGAATGTCGAAGTTCTCGCCGAGCTGCTCTTCGGCCTTCTCGCGCAGTTCCTGGATCTTGAGCGCGCCGACCTTGTAGGCGAGCGCCTGCGTCGGGATGGCGATGTAACGCTCGACTTCTGCGACCACTTCGGTGCGGGTCATGCCCGAATTAGCGAGCATGAAATCGATCGCCTGCTCGCGGCTCCAGCCCTTGGCGTGGAGGCCGGTATCGACCACCAGCCGCATGGCGCGAAGCTGTTCGTCCTGCAGCGTGCCATAGCGGTTCCACGGATCGTCGAAGAAGCCCATTTCATAACCCAGCGTCTCCGAATAGAGCGCCCAGCCTTCGACATAGGCGGTGTTGCCGCCAAAGCGCATGAAAGCGGGCAGCGCCTCGTTTTCGCGCGCGAGGCTGATCTGGAAGTGATGCCCGGGCGCACCTTCATGCAGGTACAGCGTGACATTGCCCGTCGTCAGGCGGCTGGGCAGGTCGTAGGCGTTGAAATAGAAGGTGCCAGGGCGCGAACCGTCGGGCGCGCCAGACTGGTAGGAACCGCCCGCCTGGAACTGCTCGATCGAGGGGTCGTAAGGCTTGATCTCGAGCGGGGTCTTGGGAACGAGCGAGAAATACTCGCCGATCTTGGCGTCCACTTCCTTGCCGATGTCGTAATAGCTCTGCGTCAGCGCCTCGCGGCTTTCCGGCTTGAACTGCTCGTCGGTGCGGACGTAATCGAAGAACTCGCCGAGCGTGCCGGTAAAGCCGACCTCCTGCTTGATCTCTTCCAGACCCTGCTTGATCCGGGCGACTTCGCTGAGCCCGAGATCGTGCAGGTAATCGGCGGTGAGCGGCAGCGTGGTCGTGTTCTCGATCATCTGCGCATAGAGCTTGTCCCCGCCCTTCATCTGGCTGAGGCCCACGCTGTCGCGCGCTACCGCCAGATATTCGTCACGCAGGAAATCGCGCATCGCCGTATCGGCCGCGTAGAGTTCGGCGGTCTTGGCGGCATAGGCCTCGGTCAGCCGGGCCTTGTCCGCGTCGGAGAAGTCTTCGGGGAAGTTCTTCACCGGCTTCATGTACTGCGAATCCTCGATCGGGATCGCCAGCAGCGTGTCGAGCTGCTTGATCACGAGGCCGATGGTGAGCTTGGTCTCGACCACGCCGCTTTCCATGCCTTCGCGGAACTTGCCGATCGCACGCTCGGAGATCTCGATATAATCGTCGTGGCGCGAGAGGTTGTCTTCGTAATTCGCCAGCGTCTTGAACTGCGCCGCGGAATCGCCGCTGGCGAAATTTGGATAGAAGGTGTGGAAGCCGGTAAAGTGATTGACCGGGCGCACTTCGGTCAGCGCGCGGATTTCGTCGGTCTGCCCGCGCAGCGCCGATTCCTGGTTATATTTGAACACATCGTAGGCGAGCTGGTCGGTGTCGCTCAGCTCGCTGCGATCGATCAGCGCCAGCTTGGCAAGATTGAGCTGCGTGTCGAGGCGGCTGGCGTAGAAGGACGAATCGGTCAGGAAATCGCCCAGCCGGTCGGCATTGCGATCGTCGCCGCGGAACAGGCGGCCAAGCGGGTTGAGCTCGAGCGCGCGCGCATCGGATTCGGCGAACAAAGCGACCAGCTTGTCGTGCTCGGTCGGCTCGGCGGCGGCTTCGGCCTCGGCATGGTGATCGCGCGCAAAGGCCGGATTGGCGGCCAGTGCAAGCGAAAGAGCGGCACCCGAAGCGAGTGCGTGACGGACGAGTTTCATGATAATACCCCTGTTATCTGTGTTGCACTGTTAAGACACACTTCCGCGTTCGCAGGCAAGGACGCGGTACGACGAACGCGTGACACTGTTCGACCGGCACCATGCGCGGCGGCGCCGCGTGCAGCGCCGCATTCGATCAGTCGATGATCCGCCCGCGAACCATCACCCAGCCGACGTTTTCAAGCGTGGCGGTATCGTCCAGCGGGTTTCCTTCGACTGCGATGAGGTCCGCCGAATAGCCCGGCGCGAGCCGGCCGATCTGGCCTTCCATGCCCAGCACCCTGGCGGCATTGGTCGTCGCGGCGGCAAAGGCATCACGGTGGCTCATGCCCTGTTCGACCATCAGCGCGAATTCGCCTGCATTGCGGCCATGGCCGAACACGCCTGCATCGGTGCCGAAAGCGATCGGCACCCCCCAGCGCAGCGCCTTGCCCATGAACACGCGTGCGGTATCGGCGACGTCGCGGATCTTGGCTTCGACCACCGGCGTATAGACGCCCTGGCCCAGCCGTTCGGTGACCCCCTTGAACGCCATCAGCGTGGGCACCAGCACGGTGCCATTCGCTTTCATCGCGCGTGCGGCGGCTTCATCGAGATAGGTGCCGTGTTCGATCGAATCGATCCCAGCGCGGCTGGCCGCCTCGATGCCGCGCGCGCCATGCGCATGCGCCATGACCTTGAGACCGAGCGAATGCGCGGTATCGGCGATGCTCTTCATCTCGGGATCGGTGAAATGCGCTTCGAGCCCGCGGCCCTGCTGGCTCAGCACGCCGCCCGTGGCGGTGATCTTGATGATATCCGCGCCGTTCTGGCTGGCGAGGCGGACCTTCTCGGCGCATTCGACCGCGCCGGTGCAGGTGAACCCGCTGTCGAGCAGTTCGTTGACCTCGGGGCGGAAGCCGCTGACATCGCCGTGCCCGCCCACGATCGCGAGCGAGGGGCCCGCGGCGATGATGCGCGGTCCGTCGATGAAGCCTTCTGCAGTTCCGCGCCGGAGCGAGAAGGCGCTGGCGGGGCCGCTGCCCGCTTCGCGTACCGTGGTGAACCCGGCAAGCGCGGTCAGCCGCGCGTTCTTGGCGCCGACGACGACATCCCATTCATCGGGTTCGACCGCGCCCTTCCAGAAATCGCCGCCCGGATCGCCGGTCAGATGGACATGCAGGTCGATCATGCCGGGGGCGATCGTCTTGGTCTTGAGATCGACCGTCTTCGCATCGGCGGGACCGGGGGCGAAACCATCGGTGATCGAGACGATCCGCCCGTCGGTCACGGTAATGGTGGACGCCCCGCGCGGCGCGCTGTCGGCATCGACGATCACCGCGCCCGCATGGATGACGGTGGTATCGGCCAGGGCGGGTGTGGCGACCAGCGCTCCGGCGAGCGCGAGCAGTGCGGCAGTTCTCATTCTCTATCCCCTTGGTTTCGCAAGGGGATGCCTGCACGACCCGCGCGTATCAAGCCATATCAGAAAGTATAGCCGATCCCGAGAGCGCCCATCCACTGATCGGCACTGCCGCGGATCGCGGTGAACGGCGTGCGCTTGGAATCGCCCAGCTGGCGCGAATAGCCGCCCAGCGCGATGAGCGCGAGACCGCCATTGGTCAGGTCGCCATCGAGATCGATGCCGGTCAACAGGTTCACGCCGACGCTGTTCCAGCCGCCATCGGCCTGGAAGGCTGGCAGCGCGCCGCCAGCCGGGACCGAATAGTAATAGTCGGCATAATCATCGTCGACATAGGTGCCGCTGACCGAGAGCGAGATCGCCGCGCCGCGGCTGACCGGGGTGAAATAGGTGACGCTGGGATTGACCGTCATGCCGTCATGCGCCCCGGCAACATCCCACAGCGTATCGATATTGAAGCTGAGGCTGTCGTACGGATTGAGCACGCCCGGCAGGCTGACGCCGATCGTGGGGCCGACTTCGAAGGCGGTGTCGAGCTCGCCGTAGGAGAGCACGACTTCGTCCTCGATCTGAGAGGCCCGGTTGCGGTTCAGCTTCGCCGCCACGCCCGCGGAAACCTTGGCGCCGTCGTTATCGTCATTGACGAAGTCGAGCGCTGCGCCGCCAGCACGCGGGCTGATGCGGACGCCGCCGATCTTGCCCTGGATGATCGGGATTGCCGACACGACGTAATCGTCCGACCCGTCGTAGCTGGGCGAATAGACCGCCCCGGCGCCGATCGAGATCCAGGTGTCGTCATAGACCACATCTTCGCCGCTTTCGGGCAGGGCCTCGACATTCTGGGCGAGGGCAGGCGTAGCGCAGATGAGCGCCAGCGAACCGGTAGCGGCGAACAGTGATTTCATGATGGAACCCTCAATATAAATCTGTTTGTCGTCCAACTATCGTCGCAATGCCACGTTCCCGTCGCTTGTGGCAAACCGTTTGCCGCATCTGCGCTTCGCCCCTAAGCCCTGCGTCAATGAGCGGGCGCATGATCGATCTGGCAATCGTCGGCGGCGGGCTGGCTGGCGGGCTGGCCGCGCTGGCGGTCCACCGCGCGCATCCGCATATGCGCATCGCGCTGTTCGAGGCGAAAGACACGCTCGGCGGCAACCACCGCTGGAGCTGGTTCACCAGTGACCTCGATGCCGACGGCACCGCGCTGCAGGGCGAATTTCGCAAGACCGAATGGGATGCGGGCTACACGGTCCGCTTTCCCGGTCACGAGCGGCGCCTGTCATCGACCTATCGCTCGCTCGCCAGCCACGATTTCGACGCCGCGCTGCGCCGCGAACTGCCGCAGGACGCGATCCGCACGCAGGCGCGCGTCGCCCAGCTCGCGCCCGATGGCGTTACGCTGGACGATGGCGAGCCTATTCCAGCGCGCGTGGTGGTCGATTGCCGCGACTTCGAGCCATCGCCGCATCTGCGCGGCGGCTGGCAGGTATTCATGGGCCGCCACCTGCGCACCGCCACGCCGCATGATGTCACCCGCCCGATCGTGATGGATGCCCGCGTCCGGCAACACGGTGCCTACCGCTTCGTCTACACTCTCCCACTTGGCGCGGAGGAGCTGTTCGTCGAGGACACCTATTACGCCGATGATCCCGTGCTCGACCGCAACGCGCTGTCGGGCCGGATCGACCGCTATTGCGAAAGCGCGGGCTGGCATGGCGATATCCTCGGCGGCGAAACCGGCGTCCTGCCGGTCATCACCGGGGGCGATTTTGCCGCCTATCGCCGCGATCTGGGGCCGCCCGGCGTGGTGCACGCGGGCGCCCGCGGCGGCTTCGTCCATCCTCTGACCAGCTATACCCTGCCCTTCGCGGTCGCCAATGCGCTGGCGCTGGCGCGCGAGGCGCGGCTGCCGGGCGACCAGCTTGCCGCAGTGTTCGACAAGCGCGCGCGCGATCACTGGCGCGCGATGCGTTTTTACCGCCGCCTTGGCCGGATGCTGTTCGATGCGGCGCGGCCCGAGGAACGCTATCGCGTGTTCGAGCGCTTCTATCGCCTGCGCGAACCGCTGGTCGAACGCTTCTATGCAGGGCGCACGACCCGCCTCGACAAGCTGCGCATCCTCTCGGGCAAACCGCCCGTATCTGTCTTCGCTGCCATCCGGGCGCTGCTTGGCAAGGGCAGGCCGCTCGTCCATGAAAGAATGCCATGACCCCCGACACCGCCCCCCCCGTTTCCACCAGCGATCCCGTCGAACCGCACGAGCCCGTCGGCCCCGGCCGCACCGCCTGCGTCATCGGCGCGGGTTTCGGCGGGCTGGCGCTGGCGATCCGGCTGCAATCGGCCGGCATCCAGACCACCGTGGTCGAAGCGCGCGACCAGCCCGGCGGGCGCGCCTATTACTGGGAACGCGAGGGCTTCACCTTCGACGCAGGCCCGACGGTCATCACCGATCCCGACTGCCTCAAGGAATTGTGGGCGCTGTCGGGGCACGACATCGCCGAGGACGTCGAACTGATGCCGGTGATGCCGTTCTACCGCCTCGCCTGGCCCGACGGGACGCAGTTCGATTATTCGAACGACGAAGAGCAGCTGTTCCGCGAAATCGCGCAGCTCAACCCGTCCGATGTCGCGGGCTACCAGCGCTTCCTCGAATATTCCGCCGCCGTTTACGAGGAAGGCTACGTCAAGCTGGGCCATGTGCCGTTCCTCGATTTCAAATCGATGCTCAAGGCGGCGCCTGCGCTGGCCAAGCAGCAGGCCTGGCGCAGCGTCTATTCGATGGTTTCGAGCTTCGTCGACAATGAGAAGCTGCGCGAGGCGCTGAGCTTCCACACGCTGCTGGTGGGCGGCAATCCGATGAAGACCAGCAGCATCTACGCGCTGATCCACAAGCTGGAAATGGATGGCGGCGTGTGGTGGGCGAAGGGCGGCACCAATCGCCTGATCGCGGGCATGGTGCGCCATTTCGAACGGCTCGGCGGGACCGTGCGGATGCATGATCCGGTGGTCCACATCCATACGCTGGGCAAGCAGGTGAGCGAGGTCGAAACGCATTCGGGCTGGCGCGAACGCTTCGATGCCGTGGCCAGCAATGCCGATATCATGCACAGCTACAAGGACCTGCTCGCCGGGTCCAAGCGCGGCGCGGATTACGCCCGCAGCCTGTCGCGCAAGAGCTACAGCCCGAGCCTGTTCGTGGTCCATTTCGGGATCGAGGGCAGCTGGCCCGGCATCCCGCACCACATGATCCTGTTCGGACCGCGCTATAAGGGCCTGCTCGAGGACATTTACGACCACGGCGTGCTGCCGCAGGACTTCTCGATCTACCTACACCACCCGACGGTGACCGATCCGACCATGGCACCCGAGGGGATGAGCACGTTCTACGCGCTGGTCCCGGTCGCGCATATGGGCAAGCTCGCGGTCGACTGGGAGGAGATGGGCCCGCTGCTCGAGAAGCGCATCCTCGATGAACTCGAACGGCGGCTGATTCCCGATCTCCAGTCGCGGATCGTCACCAAGTTCCACTATGCGCCGCGCGATTTCGCGATGGATCTCAACGCGCATATGGGCAGCGCGTTCAGCCTCGAGCCGGTGCTGACGCAGAGCGCCTATTTCCGCGGGCACAATCGCGACGATGTGCTGGACAATTTCTACCTCGTCGGGGCAGGGACTCATCCCGGCGCCGGGATTCCCGGCGTGGTGGGCAGCGCCAAGGCGACTGCCGGACTGATGCTGGAGGACTTCGCGGAATGAGCCGCAAACTGAACCGTATTGCCGTCTATTGCGGCTCCGCCTCGCCCGACGACCCGCGCTATATCCAGCTGGCCTACGACGTCGGCCGCGGGCTGGCCGAACGCGGCATCGGCGTGGTCTATGGCGGCGGCCGCCTCGGCCTGATGGGCGCGACCGCGCGCGGTGCGCTGGAAGCGGGCGGCGAAGTAATCGGCGTAATCCCCGATGCGCTGGCCAATAGCGAAGTCGCCAATCACGATTGCACCGAGCTTTACACCGTTGGCGGCATGCACGAGCGCAAGCAGCGTTTCACCGACCTCAGCGACGGCTTCGTCACCATCCCCGGCGGGGTCGGCACCATGGACGAATTGTGGGAGGCGATGAGCTGGGCGCAATTGGGCTATCACGACAATCCGGTCGGCCTGCTCAATGCCTTTGGCTTTTACGACGAGTTGATCGCCTTCAACAGCAAGATGGCGCAGGTCGGTTTCGTACGGCCGGTGCACCAGAATATCCTGGTGCACGATACCGCGCTGGCGGGGCTGATCGACAAGATGGCGTCATACGAACCGCATACACCGATCTTCCAGATGAAGGCCAACGACCTCTGAGCAAGCCGCGCACCCTCGTCCAGTCGCGCTATCTGCGTGCCACCCCGGCCCGCGCCGGGGGTGGCCGCGATCGCGCGGTGCTGGTCGACAAATCGCTCGAGTCGATCGAGCAGGGCTCGCACAGCTTCGCCGCGGCCTCGAAGCTGTTCGACCGGGCCACGCGCGAACGCAGCTGGCTGCTCTATGCCTGGTGCCGCCGCTGCGACGATATTGCCGACAATCAGGACAAGGGCGGCCCGCTGGGCGACCAGGGCAATCTAAAAGACGCCGAGGACCGGGTGCAGGCGCTGCGCATCCTCACCAAGCGCGCCTTCGAGGAACAGCCGACCGCCGATGCCGCTTTCGACGCCTTCGGCCTCGTGGCCGACGAATGCGGGCTGACGCTGGCCGAGGCGAACGACGTGATCGCCGGTTTTGCGCTCGACGCCGCGCGCTGGAGCCCGACGACCGAAGCCGACATGCTGCGCTATTGCTATCACGTCGCGGGCGCGGTGGGGATCATGATGGCGCGGATCATGGGTGTGCACCCGGACGATGGCGACACGCTCGATCGCGCCTGCGACCTCGGCCTCGCTTTCCAGATGGCCAATATCGCGCGCGATATCGTCGAGGATGCCGAAGCCGGGCGCTGTTACCTGCCGCGCACCTGGCTCGATACGATGGGCTGGCAAGCGGGCGAACACGCGCTGCCTGAAAACCGCTTCAAGCTCGCCAGCCTGATGCCGCGCCTGATCGCGCTGATGGAAAAGCACGAGGCAGCGGCCAAGCTGGGTGCGAAGCGCCTGCGCTTCCGCCAGCGCTGGGCGGTGCTGGCCGCAGCACGGATCTATGGCGCGATCGGCCGCAAGGTTCTCGATCGCGGGCAGCTGGCCTGGGACACACGAACCCGGGTGAACGGGCTGGAGAAGGTGTGGCATATGTTCGCCGCCTTCTTCGAAGCGATCTGGAACCGCCCGGCCCCGCCGCAGGAGCCGATCATCTGGTCGCGCCACGATTTCAAGCCGGTGGCCGGCTGGTAGCCGCCCGCAGTTTGAATTCGGTGCAGCCCGCGATGGCTCCGTGAATTCAGCCGACACTCGGGGACGGCAGATCGCTGCGCCAAGCCCTCGCAATGACCCGGGAAATGGGTTAGCGGCAGCGCCATGATCCAAAAGCTCCTTATCGCCAATCGCGGCGAGATTGCCTGTCGCATCATCCGCACCGCGCGCGCCATGGGCGTGGCCACGGTCGCGGTCTATTCGGACGCCGACGCCAGGGCGCTGCATGTGCGGCAAGCCGATGAGGCGGTGCATATCGGCCCCTCGCCTGCGGCCGAAAGCTATCTCGTCGGCGACAAGATCATCGCTGCGGCGAAGCAGACCGGGGCGGACGCGATCCACCCGGGCTACGGCTTCCTGTCCGAAAACGCAGGTTTTGCGCAGGCCGTGATCGACGCGGGGCTGATCTGGGTCGGCCCCAAGCCGTCGAGCATCGAGGCGATGGGGCTCAAGGATGCTGCCAAGACACTGATGATGGAAGCGGGCGTCCCGGTAACGCCCGGCTATCTGGGCGCAGACCAGTCGGCCGAACGGCTGAAGAAGGAAGCCGGCGCCATCGGCTACCCCGTGCTGATCAAGGCGGTCGCGGGCGGCGGCGGCAAGGGTATGCGGAAGGTCGACAAGGCCGAAGATTTCGAAGCGGACCTGCAGAGTTGCCGCCGCGAAGCCAAGGCCAGCTTCTCCAACGACGAAGTGCTGCTCGAAAAATGGATCACCTCGCCCCGTCATATCGAGGTGCAGGTGTTCGGCGACAGCCACGGCAATGTCGTCCACCTGTTCGAACGCGACTGCAGCCTCCAGCGCCGTCACCAGAAGGTGATCGAAGAGGCCCCCGCCCCCGGCATGGATGAGGCGACGCGCGAGGAAATCTGCGCCGCCGCCGTGCGCGCCGCCAAGGCGGTCGATTACGAGGGCGCGGGCACGATCGAATTCATCGCCGACGCCAGCGAAGGCCTGCGCGCCGATCGCATCTTCTTCATGGAGATGAACACCCGTCTGCAGGTCGAACATCCGGTGACCGAGGAAATCACCGGGGTCGACTTGGTGGAATGGCAATTGCGCGTGGCGAGCGGCGAACCGATCCCGCTGCAGCAGGACGAACTCAGCATCGACGGCCACGCCATCGAAGCGCGGCTCTATGCCGAGGACCCGGCCAGCGGCTTTCTCCCCTCGACAGGCCAGCTCGACCATTTCGACCTCGGCAGCACGGGGCGGATCGAAACGGGTGTTGCGGAAGGCGATATGATCTCCCCGCATTACGATCCGATGGTGGCCAAGCTGGTGGTGTGGGAAGAGACGCGCGACAGGGCGATCGAGACATTGGCCGATATTGCCGAGGGCGTCGAAGTGTGGCCGGTCAAGACCAACGCCGCCTTCCTTGCCAACGCGCTGCTCGAAGACGATTTCGGCGAGGCAGAACTCGACACCGGCTTTATCGAACGCAAGCTCGACCGGCTGGTCGGCGACGACGCACCCGATGATGCGATCTGGCAGGCCGCAGCCGATTTCACCCTGCTCGATGCGCTGGAAGAAACCGCTCCGGCGGCGATCGGTTTTCGCCTCAATGCCGCGCCGCGCGTCGCCACCACGCTGTGCTACAAGGGCGAAAGCCGGACCATTGCAGTGACCGGCGAGCGCGATGCCGCGCATGCGACCGGCTTCGTCGAAGACGCGCGCACCGTGGTCTTTGCGGACGGCCAGAGTTTCGAATTCGCGCTCGAAAGCCGCGGCAGCGGGGCCGCTGCAGCTGGCGACGGGGCGATCCTCGCGCCCATGCCGGGCAAGGTCATCGCGGTCGATGTGGCCGAGGGCGACACCGTCACCGCTGGCCAGCGCCTGATGGTGCTCGAAGCGATGAAGATGGAACACGCGCTTACCGCGCCCTTCGACGGGACCGTGACCGAACTCGCCGCCACCGAGGGCGGGCAGGTGCAGGTCGAGGCGGTGCTGTGCGTGGTGGAGCCTGCAGAGGAATAGTCTCCTTCCGTCACCCTGAACTTGTTTCAGGGTCCATTTCGCCGCATGCATCTTCGCACGAAGCCGAAGAATGGATGCTGAAACAAGTTCAGCATGACGGGAGTGGTTTTGACCTGGGAAGCTGAACTCGAGGAACTGCGCCGGCGCGAGGCGCTGGCCGAGCAGATGGGCGGCGAGGAAAAGGTCGCTCGCCAGCATGGCCGGGGCAAGATGGATGCCCGCGCCCGGCTTGCCGCGCTCTGTGATGACGGCACCTTCCGCGAAATCGGCAAGATTGCGGGCAAGGGCAGCTACGACGAGGACGGCAATCTCCAATCCGTCCTTCCTGCCCCCTTCCTGTTCGGCAAGGCCCGGATCAACGGCCGCCCGGTGGTTGCCACCGCCGATGATTTCACCATTCGCGGCGGCGCGGCGGATGCGGGGATCAGCCGCAAGATGGTCCAGGCCGAGAAGATGGCGCACGAGCTCAAGCTGCCGATCATCCGCATGATCGACGGCACCGGCGGCGGCGGGTCGGTCAAGACGCTCGAACAGATCGGCGCGACCTATATCCCCGCGGTCCCCGGTTGGGGCGACGTCGTAACCAATCTCGACACCGTGCCGGTGGTCGCGCTCGCGCTTGGCCCCACCGCCGGTCTGGGCGCCGCGCGCGTGGTGGCGAGCCATTATTCGGTCATGGTCAAAGGCCTAAGCCAGATCTTCGCGGCCGGCCCGGCAGTGGTCGACGGACTGGGCGAAAGCTACAAGGGGTCGACCGACCACCAGCAGGCCAAGGAAGACCTCGGCGGCAGCGGCATCCATACGCGCAATGGCGTGGTCGACGACGAGGTTGCCAGCGAGGCGGAAGCCTTCGCCCGCGCCCGCCATTTCCTCGCCTTCATGCCCGAACATGTCGGCCAGCTTGCCCGGCGTTCCAACTGCACCGATCCGGTCCACCGGCGCGAGGAGGCGCTGCTGGACCTCGTCCCGCGCGATCCCAAGGCGGTCTATTCGATGCGGCGCTGCATGGAGCTGGCGTTCGACCAGGGCACCGTGTTCGAAATCGGCCGCATGTGGGGCCGCGCCTGCATCACCGCGCTTGCCCGGCTCGACGGCTGGCCAGTGGCGGTGCTCGCCAGCGACCCGTCCTATCTCGGCGGGTCATGGGATGCGAAATCGAGCGAGAAGGTCGAGCGCTTCGTCAAACTGGCCGACCAGTTCCGCCTGCCGATCGTCCATCTGGTCGACAATCCCGGCTTCATGATCGGGCGCGAAGCGGAAATGGCAGGGACGATTCGCTATGGGGTGCAGGCGATGAACGCGGTCTACAAGGCCAGTGTCCCGCTCGCCTCGGTCGTCCTGCGCCGCGCCTACGGGATTGCGGGCAGTGCCATGTCGAATGCCGAAACCTATCAGTACCGGTTCTGTTGGCCTTCGGGTGACTGGGGCAGCCTGCCGATCGCGGGCGGTCTGGAAGTGGCCTATAAATCCGAGCTCGAAGCCGCCGCCGACCCTGAAGCCGAACTCGCCGCGATCCGCGCGCGGCTCGACCAGGTGACCTCGCCCTTCCGCAGCGCCGAACGCTTCAATGTCGAGGACATCATCGACCCGCGCGACACCCGTCCCTTGCTGTGTGAATATGCCGAGCTTGCGTGGCGCAGGCTGGCGAGCGAAGGCTAGGTTTCCTCAACATCCGGATCGGGCGGCCCGAACAGCGCACCGCGTTCGGAAAAGAGCACCAGCAGCAGGCTGACGGTTGCCGTTACCAGCAGCGCCAGCGCCAGCGGACGCGCGGTGCCGTCATAGGCATAGCCGATACCCGCGCCGAGCAACGCCCCGGTGGTCATGCGCAGGAAGCTCTGTGCACTCGACGCGGCGCCCGCAATGTGCGGGAACGGCTGCATCGCGATCGAACCGAAATTGGCCCCGATAAAACCGAGCAAGCTCATGTTCGCCGCCATCAGCGGAATGAAGGTCCACAGGCTTTCGTTCGGCTGATAGGCGAACCACAATTGCAGCCCGGCGACGAAGATGAACACGAATAGCGCGGTATGGCTGACGCGGCGCGCGCCAAGCCGTTCGACGATGCGGCTGTTCGACCAGTTCGCCAGCGCCATGCAGCCCGCACACAGCGCGAACAGCAGCGGGAACATGTCACCCGCCCCGAAAGCCTCGCCGATCAACTGCTGCGAGGAATTGATGAAGCCGAACAGGCCGCCGAACACCAGCGCGCTCGCCAGCGTATATCCAACCGTCGATCGCAGCGTGACCGCACTGCGCATGTTGCGCGCGATGACGGCAAGATCGATGCGCTGCTTGTCGTCCTCGTGCAGCGTCTCGGGCAGGCGGACATAGACCCAGACCGACATCAGCGTTCCGAACACCGCCATCGTCACGAAGATCCAGCGCCAGTCGCCCAGCAACAGCAGCACGCCCTGCCCGATGCTGGGCGCCACGGCGGGGACCAGGAGGAAGATGACAAAGATCAGGCTCATCATCCGTGCCATCTTGTCGCCGCCCACCCGGTCGCGGATGATGGCGGGCGGCAGCGCGATGATGCCGGCAGCGAAGAAGCCCTGCAGCGCACGAAGCACGATCATGGAGGTAAAATCGGTGACCAGCGCGCAGGCCAGCGACAGCACGATGTAGAAGCCCAGCGCGGTGAACAGCACCGGCCGGCGGCCGAAGCGGTCGGCGAAAGCCCCCGGAATCAGCGTCCCGATCCCGGCGGCGAGCAAATAGACACCGACGATGAACTGCCGATCGTTCCCCTGTGCACCCAGCGACAGGGCGAGATCGTCCAATGCCGGGAGGATCGCATCGATGCCGAAGGCATTGCATGCCATCAGCAGCGCCATCATCGTGATCAGTTCGCGCTCGCCGATGTGCTTGCCCCTGGCAGCGTCGGCTATCGGACGTTCGCCGCCGGCAAGAGGTTCGCTTCGCATCTGCACAAAATGTCAGGTGGCGGACAAGGTTCCGCTTTGCAACCCGTGGGGCTATCTATTCGCGCATGAGCGAAGGCCAGGGCGATACCCATGACACCGATGGCGAGGCCGATGGCCTGCGCAAGATCATCCATGTCGATATGGATGCCTTTTTCGCCAGCGTCGAACAGCGTGACAATCCCGAGCTGCGCGGGAAACCCGTTGCCGTGGGGGGATCGAGCGGGCGCGGCGTGGTCGCTGCCGCCAGTTACGAAGCGCGCCGGTTCGGCGTGCGCAGCGCCATGCCCTCGGTCACCGCCAAGCGGCTGTGTCCCGACCTGATTTTCTGCAAGAGCCGCTTCGACGTCTATCGCGAAGTCAGCCAGCAGATCCGCGCGATCTTCCGCCACCATACCGACCTGGTCGAACCGCTCAGCCTCGACGAAGCCTATCTCGACGTCACCGAGGACAAGCTGGGCATCGGCAGCGCCACGCGCATCGCCGAGCTGATCCGGCAGGAAATCCGCGCCAAGACCCGGCTCACCGCAAGCGCGGGGGTGAGCTACAACAAATTCCTCGCCAAGATCGCCAGCGACCAGAACAAGCCCGACGGACTCTGTGTGATCCGGCCCGGCCAAGGCGCGGCCTTCGTCGCCGAACTGCCGATCCGCCGGTTCCACGGCGTGGGCCCAAAGGGCGCGGAGAAAATGGCCCGGCTGGGGATCGAGACCGGCGGCGATATCGCGGCCAAGGAGATCGAGTGGCTGCGCGCGCATTTCGGGAGCTTTGCCGACTATCTCTATCGCGCCGCGCGCGGGATCGACCTGCGTCCGGTCCGCTCGAGCCGGATCCGCAAGTCGGTCGGCGGCGAGCGGACCTTCAGCCGCGACTTGTCCGCAGGCGCCGAGCTGCGCGAGACGATGGAAGACATCATCGATATCGTGTGGGGCTATATCGAGCGTGCCGAAGCCCGCGGACGCACGGTGACGCTCAAGATGAAATACAGCGATTTCCAGATTTTCAGCCGCGCGAAAACGCTCGATCAGCCGATCGCCAGCAAGGCCGAGTTCGCTGCAGTCGGGCGCACGCTGCTCGAAGAGGTGCTGCCGCTGCCGATGCCGATCCGGCTGATGGGGCTGACCCTGTCGAAGCTCGAGCGCGGCGGCAGCGAGGAGGACCAGCGCCCCGACGCGCAGCTATCGCTGCTCTAGGTCCCGCGTCGGGGCCGCAGGTCAGTTCTTGCGGTTCTGCCACAGCGCGAGCCGCGCAGCGGTGCGCGCGCTGAGCGGTTCGGGCAGCGAATGGATCGGGAAGAACCGCGCTTCCACCACTTCGCGCCCGTCCACCCGCGGCATCTCATCGACCACACCGGCAAAGATATGCGCGCTGTGCGGGGCGCCCGAGAGTTCTTCCTCGATCACTCCCAGCGGTTTCAGCCCCTCGATGGTGCAGCTGATTTCCTCGCGGATTTCGCGGTGCGCGGCCTGTTCGGGAGTCTCGCGGCGCCCGATCCCGCCGCCGGGCAGGAACCAGCCCGCCGGACCGTAGCTGTGGCGGACGAGCAGGATCTGGCCGCCGAGGTCGCGCGCGATCACGCTCACCCCCGCACCCGTCCTGCCACTGGCCTTGCGCCAGTGGTGGCGTAGCCGGTGGGCCAGACGGAGTGCCAACCGGTGCAGCGGCTTGGGTATCAGGTGAAGCATGTGACCGGCTGTTTAGCTGCGCCCAGCAGGCGCGTAACCGGGAAATCATGTTTGCCCACAAGGGCTTGTTCGAAAATGGCACGCTTTTCTTCGCCGCGAATGACGAACAGCAATGCATCGCTCGCGAGCAGCGCGGGCATGGTCAGGCTGATCCGGTCGAAGGGCGCCTCGGGCGGCAGCGGATCGGGGGTCAGGCGGACGATGCGGCGCGGGTCGTCGATCCGGGGATCGGTATTGGGAAAGAGCGAGGCGATATGGCCATCGGTGCCCATACCAAGCCAGGCGAGCGCGAAGGGCGGCACCGCTTCCATTTCGGTCAGCGTGACCACTTCGGCCCCCGCAGGTTCGAACAGATCGCGCAAGCGGCCGGTGTTCGACTCGGCATGGTCTTCGGGCACCACGCGGTCGTCGCCCGGCCAGACGACCAGCCGGGTCCAGTCGAGATCGTGCGCCAGCAGCGCTTCGATGATCGGGAACGGGGTCGAACCGCCAGGCACGGTGATGGTCACCGGCCCCGCGCTCGCGCTCAGCGCTTCGCCCAGCCGCGCCGCCAGCCAGTCGGCTATGGCGGCATCATTGCAGTTCTCGACGATGGTCACATTATCCATGCGCCCCTGATACACCAAGGCCGCCCTTCCCCAAGGGGAAAGGCGGCCGGTGTGCCTGTATGAGGCGGATCGCTTACTTGCTGGTCTGGTTGAGGAACCAGATGCGTTCCTCGCATTCGTCGATCCAGTCGTCGACCACACCGCTGGTGGCGTTGTCGCCCGCTTCTTCGGCGGCTTGCTTCACTTCGCCGAGGCGCTTGTGGAGCGTCTTGTTGTCATCGCGCAGTTCCTTGACCATCGCGTCGGCCGAGAGCGTGACATCGTCCTGATCCTTGATCCGGGTGTTCTTCGTCACACTGCCGATCGAAGTGAGCGTATATTCGTCATTCTTGCGCACGCGCTCGCCAAGATCGTCAACTGTGCCGACCAGCTGGGCGGCCTGTTCGTCGAACAGCACGTGAAGGTCGCGAAAGCGCGGCCCCGCGACATGCCAGTGGAAATTCTTCGTTTTGAAATAGAGTGCTACGGTATCGGCCAGCGCGCCATTGAGCGCGCTCACCAGGCCAGCTTTCGAGTTATCGCCAACGTCTGCCATTTGATTTGCCCCTTTATGTTTGTGGAATTCACTACACTAACGCGGAACGTCGATTTGGGTTTCTCGATTATCGGTGGCGGCTGTGATCGATTTATCCGATAATGCCCCGCGCGCTCAGCCCCGTGACCGCGGCAAGGATGAACAAGACCAGCGCCAGAGCGATCCTGATCGCGCGCAGGGGCAGCTTGTCTTCCAGTGCCAATCCGAGCGACCAGCCCACCGCCACCGCGCCGCCGCCGCCCAGCGCCCCGCCCAGCCCGGCGAGCGGCCAATAGGCGAAGACCACCGCAAAAGCCGCGACGAGGAAGCGCGAGGCATCGGTCAATTGCCGCGCGAACAGCACAATCGCGAGCGCGCCGAGCGAGCGGGTCGGTTCCTTCGGCGTCTTCTCGCGATTGGGCCATGCGCATTCGACCGCCGCGAGCAGCAGGGCGATGGCAACGAACATGGTCGCCGCATCTTCCGACATGGTCCGGGCCAGCCAGGCACCCGCCCATGCCGCGATGCCCGCGGTGACCGCCGAGCTTGCCAGCGCCACGACCAGCAATGGGGTCGACGCGCCCAGCACGCCCGCCAGCCGCGCGACGAGCAATTGGTCGCGCGCGCCCGTTGCGGTCAGGAAGCTCGCGACCATGGCAAACAGCAGCGATGTCATGGCGGTCTCGGCTCCCCTTCCTCTACCCGTCAGCTTGCGATAGCACGGGCGCAAGGGAAACATAGAGGGGAGAGCAAGAGTGAAATTGGAACAGGGCATGGCAGCCGTCGTCACCGGCGGGGCATCGGGCTTGGGCAAGGCAAGCGCGCAGGCGCTGGCCGATGCCGGGCTCAAGGTGACGATCTTCGACGTCAATGACGAAGCCGGCGAAGCGCATGCCAAGGCCATCGGCGGCACCTTCGCGCATGTCGATATCACCGACGAACAAGCGGTGGTCGACGGTTTCGCCACGGCGCGCAGCGCACATGGCCAGGAACGCGTGACAGTCCATTGCGCAATGACCAGCCGCCGCGGCAAGACGCTCGGCTGGGACAAGGCAAGCGGCGGCTACAAACGGCTGTCGACCGAGGATTACGCGTTCGGGGCCGAAGGCATCCTCGTCTCGTCCTACCGGGTCGCCAGCCTGTCGGCGCTGGGCATGGCCAATGCGGAACCGCTGAACGAGGATGGCGAACGCGGCTGCATCACGCTGACCGCCAGCGTCGCCGCGCAGGATGGCCAGATCGGCCAGGTCATCTACGGTAGCTGCAAGGCCGGGGTAAACGGCCTCGTCCTGCCGATGGCGCGCGACCTGATGGATCTGGGCATCCGCGTAAACTCGGTCATGCCCGGCATTTTCGCGACGCCGCTGATGCTGGGCATGAAGGACCGCAACCCGCAGATGTGGGACCAGCTCAACGCCAGCGTGCCCTTCCCCAAGCGGCTCGGGCATCCGGAGGAATTTGCCTCGCTGATCTGCGAGATTGCGCGCAACAGCTACATCAACGCGCACCAGTTCCGGCTCGACGGCGCGATCCGCATGCCGCCGCGATAGCCAGGGCCGCGCGGGGCCTAGATGCACCAGTCCTTCTGCTGGCCCTGCGGGGCCTTGCCGTCGAATTTCTCGCGGCCATGGATCATGTCGGCGGCCAGCCGGTGCACCGCCCGGCTGCCCATGCTCTTGCACCAGAACGGGAATATCCCGTGTGCGATACACGCCAGCCCGGCGACGATCAGCCGTCCCCCGAAGCGCGATGCGCTGACGAGGTGCTCGCCATAGCTCTCGCCGATCGCATGGGGATGGTCGGTGAAGATCGACATCGGGATTGCTCCGCTGGCTAGATGAAATGCGCGAACGACAGCGCGAGGATGAAAGCGACGAGTGTCGACCCTACCACCGGCACGAACGAGCGCCAGCCATGCGCGAGGATTCCCGACAGATTGGCCTTGATCGCGGCAGAGGTTACCGCGAGCAGCAGGAAGAAGCTGGCCGCGCCGGCACCCCATTCGCCGGCCATGGGCGGGAGTGCAACGGTGCTGTTGAGCGTCACCAATGCGGCGAACCCCGCGATGAACCAAGGGATACCCCGGCGTAGCGAAAGCACGGGTCCGGTGCCCGCATCGCGCGGCCCGCCGCGCTGCAGTAGCAGCCCGACCACGATCAGCAACGGTACCAGCATGGCCACCCGCGACAGCTTGACCACCGTCGCGACTGCCCCCGCCTCGTCCGAAAAGGCAAAGCCGCCCCCGATCGCCTGCGCGACATCGTGAATGGCCGCGCCGATCAGGAACCCCGCCTGCCGGTCGTCCAGCCCCAGCGCCCCGGCGAGTGCGGGATAGGCCACCAATGCAAGCGCGCTTGCCAGCGTGGTGCCGAGCACCACGATCGCGAAGCCTTCCTGCCCCACGCGCTTGCTGCCGATGATGCTCCATAGCGCCAGCGCCGCGGAAATCCCGCAGATCGCAGTCGCACCGCCGGCCAGCAGGCCGAACTGCCAGTCGAGCCGGACCAGCCGCGCGGCAAGGATGCCCGTGCCGATCACGCACGCCATGATCGCGAGCAGCGCCAGGAACGGTCCCGCCCCGAGGCTGGCGATTTCGGCAAAGGTCACGCGCAGGCCAAGCAGGACGATGCCGACCCGCAGCAATGTCTGCGAAGCGAGGTCGAGCCCCGGCAGGAGCCGCCCATCCTCCCCTGCGAAATTCAGCGCAAAGCCCAGCAACAGCCCGATCAGGATTGCGGGCGCGCCGTAATGTTCGCTCAGCCACAGGGCCGCGCAGGCGGCGATTGTGACCAGCAACAGCCCCGGCACCACCGCCAGCCACGAACGTTTCGCTCCGGGCGGCTCAAGCTGGAGCTCGCCGTAGAGATCGGCCATCCAGTAGCTGTCGGTCTTGTCGCGCATGGCCCCCATTCGCATGCATCGCCCCCGACGGCGATACCGCCGACGCCGCCGATCCCCCGCAAACGAACTTGGTGAGTGGAGCGGGTGAAGGGAATCGAACCCTCGTCGTCAGCTTGGGAAGCTGCTGCTCTACCATTGAGCTACACCCGCAAGACATTGGCAATCGCGGAGAAATCGAGCTGGCAACCGCGAGGGTCGCCAACTGGCTCGCTCGCGCTGCCTGCCATGCGCGGGCCGCTTGCCACGATCCCCGGCATTTGGTCAATACAGGACTGAACGGCACCCGCGCCCCGCGGGGATGAGGAGCCGCAAGCGCCGCTTCCCACGCGCGGTTAGGAACGCATATGCGCCCGGTGCGCTGTTTCGCCTGAAGGGAAGGCACATGGCAGCACGCGCATATTGGCAGGGGCAGATCAGGCTGGCGCTGGTTTCGATCCCGGTCGAAATCTACTCGGCAACCAAATCGGGGGCGAAAATCCGGTTCAACCAGATCCACGAACCCAGCGGCAAGCGCATCTCCTACGAGAAGGTCGTGCCCGGGATCGGTCCCGTCGACCGCGACGAGATCATCAAGGGCTACGAGATTTCGAAGGGCAATTACGTCCTGCTCGACGAGGACGAGATCGACGCTGTCAGGATCGAGAGCAAGCGGACGCTGGAACTGGTGCAGTTCGTCGAGGCCTGCGAAATCGATCCGCTCTATTTCGAAAAGCCCTATTACGTCGCGCCGCAGGACGAGCTTGCCGAAGAAGCGTTCATCGTGCTGCGCGAGGCACTGCGCAAGGCGAAGAAGGTCGCGCTGGGCCAGCTGTCGGTGCGCGGCAGCGAGAAACTGGTCGCGGTGAAGCCCTGCGGCAAGGGACTGCTGCTCGAAACGCTGCGCTATGCCGATGAAGTGCGCGCCGGGCAGGCGTTTTTCGACGACATCGATGATGCCAAGCCGAAGAAGGAACTGCTCGAGCTGGCGAACACGCTGATCGAACAGAAGAGCGCGCCCTTCGATGCGAGTGAATTCGAGGATCGCTATGGTCAGGCGCTGCGCAAGCTGATCGACAAGAAGGCGAAGTCGAAGAGCAAGACCGCGGTGATCGAGGATGTCGACGATCCCGATGCGGGTGGCGGCTCCAACGTCATCGACCTGATGGCAGCGCTCAAGAAGTCGGTCGGGGAGGAGAAGCCCAAGAAGACCGCGCGGCGCAAGAAGTCCGCCTAGGCCATGGCTGCGCGCAAGGACCCCCTCGCCGAATACAACGCCAAGCGCGACTTCTCGCTGACCCCCGAACCGGCGGGCGAGCCGCTCGTCAGCGAGACCGGCAACCGCTTCATCGTCCAGAAGCATGACGCGACCCGCCTGCACTGGGACTTGCGGCTCGAGGTCGACGGCGTGCTCAAGAGCTGGGCGGTGACCAAGGGGCCGTCGCCCGACCCCGATATCAAGCGGCTCGCGGTGCGGACCGAAGACCACCCGATGTCCTATGCCGATTTCGAAGGCGTGATCCCCAAGGGCGAATATGGCGGCGGCACGGTGATGCTGTGGGACCGCGGGACGTGGCAGCCGATCGAGGGCAAGAGCGCGAGCGACCTCGAGGAAGGGCATTTGCACTTCTGTCTCGAAGGCGAGCGGATGAAGGGCGAATGGCTGCTGATCCGGCTCAAGCAGAAACCCGGCGAGAAACGCGAGAACTGGCTGCTGCGCAAACTGCAGGACGACAATGCCGAAGCGGGCGACGGGCTGGTCCAGCGCGAATTGACCAGCGTGCTGACCGGGCGTTCGATGGCCGAGATCGCCAGCGACAAGCAGGGCGAATATCCGCTGGCAGGAAAGAAGGACGATGCCTTCTTTGCGCAGATGCAGAAAGCCTCCGCGCGCAATGCCGGCAAATCCAAGCCCAAACGCCGCAAGGCCGCCCCGATCCCCGATTACCGCAAGCCTCAGCTCGCGACGCTGGTCGACGACGTGCCTGCCGGCAATCGCTGGATGCACGAGATCAAATTCGACGGCTATCGCACGCTGGTGGCGGTCAAGGGCGATAACGTCCGCGTGTTCACCCGCAACGGCAAGGACTGGACCGACAAGTTCGGCCCGCTGGTCGAGGCGATTGCCGCGCTCGACCTGCCCTCGTGCCTGATCGACGGCGAAGTCGTCGCTTACGACGGCAAGGGCAATCCCGATTTCTCCACCCTGCAACAGGTGCTCAAGCGCGGGCACGGATCACAGGGCAAGGAGGACAAGCTCGCCTTGCATGCCTTCGACCTGCTCGAGCTCGATGGCGAGGATCTGACCGGCTTGCCGAATATCGAACGCAAGGAGCGGCTCGAAGCGCTGCTCGATTCCGCCGACCCGCCGATCCATGTCGCCGAACACGTGCTGGGCGCGGGCGAACATCTGTACCGCGCGATGTGCGATGCAGGGCAGGAAGGGATTATCTCCAAGACCGTCGATGGCAAATATGCCGGGCGCCGCAGCAAGGCCTGGGTGAAGGTCAAATGCACCCGGCGACAGGAATTCGTGATCATCGGGTGGAAGAAGTCGAGCGCGAAGGGGCGCCCGTTCGCTTCGCTGCTGGTCGCGCAGCACGAGGGTGACGACCTCGTCTACAAGGGCAATGTCGGCACCGGCTTTTCCGCCGACGATCTCGACGAGCTCGCGGGCAAGATGAAGCGGCTGGCGCGCAAGACCCCGCCGGCGGAAGTCGACCGGGCCTCTTCGCGCGGGGTCACCTGGATCACGCCGAAGCTGGTCGCGGAAATCGCCTTTGCCGAGTTTACCGCCGATGGGAACGTCCGCCACGGCAGCTATCTGGGTCTGCGCGGCGACAAGGATGCGAGCAGCGTGCAGCCGGAAACGCCGGCCAAACCGGACGAAACCAGCAATGCAGTCGAGATTTCCAGCCGCGACCGGGTGATCTTTCCCGACAGCGGCCAGACGAAGGGCGCGCTCGCCGACTATTACGAAGCTGTGGCGGCGATCATGCTGCCCTTCGCCGCGCGGCGCCCGATCAGCCTGGTGCGCTGCCCTTCGGGCCGGGCGAAGAAGTGTTTCTTCCAGAAACATGACAGCGGCAGCTTTGGCGATGCGGTGCACCCCGTGCCGATCCGCGAGAAGGACGGCGGGCACGAGGATTACCTGTTCGTCAACGATGCGCGCGGGCTGCTGCAATGTGTGCAGATGGGGACGATCGAATTTCACGGCTGGTGCGCGCGTTCGGATGCGGTCGAACGGCCCGACCGGATGATCTTCGACCTCGATCCCGACGAGGGGCTGGGGTTCGACGAGGTCAAACAGGCGGCGCGCGATATTCGCGCCCAGCTGGCCGATCTCGGCCTGACCAGCTTTGCCATGCTGACGGGCGGCAAGGGCGTGCATGTGGTGGTGCCACTGACGCCCGGCCATGACTGGGATGCGCACAAGGATTTCTCGCGCCGGTTCGCCGAGGCGCTGAGCATGGCCGAGCCCGAGCGCTTCACCGCCACCATGAGCAAGGCCAAGCGCAAGGGGCGCATATTCATCGACTGGCTGCGCAACCAGCGCGGGGCGACGGCAGTGGTGCCCTATTCGGCGCGGGCGCGCTCGGGTGCGCCGGTGGCCATCCCGCTGGCATGGAACGAGCTCAAGGCGATGGAGAACGCGCATCCCTATTCGATCGACGATGCCAAGACCCTCCTCGATCGCGCGCAATCGAAATCGCTCCACGGCTGGGGCTTCGCCGACCAGCGGTTGCCGGACCTGTAGGCCCTCGGCGATTCCATAAAATTGCGCAAATGCGGACACCTTTCGCGCAGAAAGGGTTAGTCGGGTAAAGGAGGCGTCCTTGGCCGAAACAATATCCGTAAATGGAACCCAGCACCCGATCCCCGACGACCCGCGGGTCTCCCTTCTCGATTTCCTGCGCCGCGATGTCGGCCTGACCGGTACCAAGAAGGGCTGCGATCATGGCCAGTGCGGGGCCTGCACGGTCATCGTCAACGGCATCCGCATCAACAGCTGCCTGACGCTCGCCGCGATGCACGATGGCGACAGCGTGACGACCATCGAGGGGCTGGGCACGCCCGACGCGCCCTCGCCGCTGCAGCGCGCATTCCTCGAACATGACGGCTTTCAGTGCGGCTATTGCACGCCGGGGCAGATCTGTTCGGCCACCGCGATGATCGAGGAGCTGGCGAATGAATGGCCGAGCGATGCGAGCGGCGATCTGAACGCCATCAGACTGAGCGACGAGGAAATCCGCGAGCGGATGAGCGGCAATCTGTGTCGCTGCGGCGCCTATGCCAACATCGTTGCCGCGATTCGCGAAGTGGCTGAGGAGGAGATGACATGAGGCCCTTCCAGTACAGCCGCGCGCGGACGGTGGCGGATGCGGCGCAAATGCTCGCCGAACCCGAAACCACCGCAATCGCCGGCGGGACCAATCTGCTCGACCTGATGAAGCTGCAGGTCGAAACGCCCGGACAACTGGCGGACGTCAACCGGGTGGGCTTTGCGGAGATCGAGGACACCGATGATGGCGGGCTGCGCATCGGCGCGCTGGCCACCAACACGGCGACCGCGGTGCACCCGCGGGTCCGCGCGGACTATCCCGTGCTCGCGCGGGCGATCCTGGCCGGGGCGACGCAGCAATTGCGCAACAAGGCCACCACCGGCGGCAATCTGTGCCAGCGCACGCGGTGCTTCTATTTCATGAATATCGACCAGCCGTGCAACAAGCGCGAACCCGGTAGCGGCTGCGGCGCGATCGGCGGGATTGCCAAGCTGCATGCGATCCTCGGCACCAGCGAAGAGTGTATCGCTACCTATCCCGGGGACATGGCGGTGGCGCTGAGCGCGCTCGACGCGACGGTCCATATTGCCACCGGCGACGATACCGAGCGGACCGTCCCGGTGCGCGATTTCCATTGCCTGCCGGGCGATACGCCGTGGATCGAGAATGTCCTCGAACCCGGCGAAGTGATCACGGCGGTTACGCTGCCGCGCCCGGTTGGCGGAACGCAGCTTTACCGCAAGGTGCGCGAACGCTCGTCCTATGCCTTCGCCTTGGTCTCGATCGCCGCGGTGGTCGAAATGGAAGGCGGCAAGATTGCACGCGCCGATCTCGCCTTTGGCGGGCTTGCCCACAAGCCGTGGCACGATCCGCGGATTGCCGAAACGCTGGTCGGGCAGGTCCCGTCTGCCGACCTGTTCGATGCCGCGGCCGATGTGCTGCTCGAAGGCGCGCGTGGCTATGGCGAGAACGACTTCAAGATCCCCCTGGCGCGGCGCACCCTGCATGCGGTGTTGTCGCAAGCGACGGAGGAGGCCGCATGAGCGCGCATCTCAAGCAGGACGAGCCCGATACCGCCAACCGGCTGGATTCGATGAAACAGGGCGTGATCGGGAAACCACTCAGCCGTGTCGAAGGGTTGGCCAAGGTCACCGGCACGGCGCCCTATGCCGCCGAATACCCGGTGGGCGGCTGCGCCGAAGGCGTGCTGGTCACGGCCACCATCACCCGCGGCGAAATCGTCCGGATCGACAAGGACAGCGTGCTGGACCGGCCCGGTGTCATCGCGGTGATCGACGATGAACGGCTGACCACGCGCGCCGCCCAGGGCACTGCGAACGAGGCGCCCCAGCAATCCCCGCAAACCGTCTGCTATTGGGGCCAGCCCATTGCACTGGTGGTGGCGGAGACTTTCGAACAGGCACGCGATGCGGCGAAGCATCTCGTCGTCGAATATCGCGAGGAGCCGGGCGCGCCGCTGTTCCCCGCCGAGGTCGAGGCGGAGGAACAGGAGGACGAGACCGTCCGGCAAGGCGATCTGGCGCAGGCCATGTCTGCCGCCGCGCATAGTGTCGACGTCACCTACACCACTAAGGGGCACGCTTCCGCCGCGATGGAACCGCATGCCGCCATTGCCGAATGGGATGGCGAGAAGCTGACCGTCCACGCATCGCTGCAGATGCTGAACTACAATATCACCGAGCTGGCGGATTCGCTGGGCCTCGAGGAAGACAAGGTCAGGCTGGTCTCGCGTTTCGTCGGGGGCGGGTTCGGCTCGAAGCTGGGGATCAGCGAGGAAACCGTCGCCGCATCGCTTGCGGCCATCGAACTCGGGCGCCCGGTGCGCGTCGTCATGTCGCGCCAGCAGGTATTCCAATGCATCATGCGCCGATCGGAAACGACCCAGCGCCTGCGGCTGGCGGCGGATGCGGATGGCAAGCTGCTCGGCTTCGGCCATGAAGCACTGGTCTCGAACCTGCCGGGCGAAACCTTCGCCGAACCCGTGCTGCAATCCTCCCACTTCCTCTATGGCGCCGACAATCGCGAGCTAGTGCTCAACGTCGCGCGAATTCACCGTATGACCGCCGGCTCGGTGCGCGCACCGGGCGAAGCGGTCGGCATGCCCGCGCTCGAAGGCGCGATGGATGTGCTCGCCGAGGAGGTGGGGATCGATCCGGTCGAACTGCGGCTGCGCAATATCCCCGAAGATGATCCTGAACAGGGCCTGCCGTTCTCGTCGCACAAGCTGGCCGAATGCCTCAGGCAGGGCGCCGATGCCTTTGGCTGGGACGCGGGTCCGCGCACACCGCGGATGACGCGCGAGGGCGAATGGTGGGTCGGGACCGGGATGGCGAGCGCGGCCCGCGTCCACAATGTCGGCGAAGCCAAGGCGCGCGTCACGCTCAAGCCCGACGGCACCGCGCTGGTCGAAACCGACATGACCGATATCGGCACCGGGACCTATACGATCCTCGCGCAGATCGCAGGCGAGATGCTGGGTCTCGATACCGCCGACGTGCTGGTCGACCTTGGCGACACCCGCCACCCGCGCGGTCCGGGTTCGGGCGGCAGCTGGGGCGCGTCTTCAAGCGGCTCGGCGGTCTATGTGGCGTGCAAGGCGCTGCGCGAGGAACTGGCGACGCGTGTCGGCGTGGCGGAGACCGAGCTCGATCTCGCCAATGGCCAGGTCGTCGGCGGCCAGACGCTGGTGCAATTGCTGGGTGGTGAGGACCTCGCGCAGGAAGGCCATTACGAGCCCGGCGCTATCGACGACGACTTTACCGCGGCGGGATTTGGCGCCTTCTTCGCGCAGGTGCGGGTCAACCACTATACCGGCGAAACCCGCGTCGATCGCATGCTGGGCGCATTCGGCTTTGGCCGCGTGCTCAACCGCAAGACCGCGCGTTCGCAATGCCTTGGCGGGATCACCTGGAGCATCGGCGCGGCGCTGACCGAAGCGCTCGAATTCGATCCGCGCGATGGCCATCTGGTGAATTGCGATCTGGCCGAATACCACGTCCCGGTGCACCGCGACGTGCCCGATCTCGAGGTCATCATGGTCGAGGAACGCGATCCCGCGGCCAGCCCGATCCAGGCCAAGGGCATTGGCGAGCTGGGCATGTGCGGCGGCGCGGCGGCGATTGCCAATGCGATCTACCACGCCAGCGGCGCACGGCTGTTCGATTATCCGATGACCCCCGACCGCGTGCTGGCGGCCATGCCCGATTGATGTTGGCCGAGTGGACAATTCGGCATGATGCCGATGAGGATCACGCCGCGCTGGTCGCAGCCTGCGAACCCGGCGTCGGGCTGTGTACCATTGTCGGGATCGAAGGCAGTTTTTCGCGGCGGCTGGGCGCGCAACTGGCAGTGCTTCCCGATGGGACGACAATAGGCAGCCTGTCCGATGGCTGTCTCGAGGCGCAACTCGCAACCGATCTGCACACGCAAACCCGCCCGCGCGTTATCCGCTATGGGAGCGGTTCGGCGATGGTGGATTTTCGCCTGCCCTGCGGCGGCGGGCTGGATATCCTGCTCGACCCTGCACCCGATCGCCTCGCATGTCGCGAGACCGTACAAGCACTCGACACCCGCCGCTCGGCCATGCTCCCGCTGCCATCCCCCTCCCCGCTGGCTGAGCGCCGCTATCACCCGCGTCTCAAGATCGCGGTTATCGGCGAGGGGCCCGAACTCGACGCCTTTGCTCGGCTCGGGGACGCGATGGGACTGCATGTCGAGCTACACCGCAAGGACGTCCTCACGCTCGGCTCGCCCGCGCCGCATATCACGCTTGACCGCTGGACCGCCGCGCTGCTGCTATTCCACGATCACGAATGGGAAGCCGCGCTGCTCGAACAATTGACCTCGGGCGAGGCATTCTACATCGGCGCGCAGGGCGGCGAGAATGCGCGGATCGAACGCGCGCTGACGCTCGCCGCGCGCGGCGTGGACGAGCAGGCCATCGCGTCCATTCGCAGCCCGATCGGGCTGATCCCCTCGTGCAAGTCACCCACCACGCTGGCGCTGTCCGCGCTGGCGGAGATCATCGCCGAATACGAGCAATTGCGTGCCGCCGATTGACCCCGGGGTGGGCTTCATCCTGCTTGCCGCAGGCCGGGGACAGCGGTTCGGCCGCGACAAGCTCACCCAGGACTTCCGCGGCCAGCCGTTATGGTCGTGGGGCGCGCGCGCGGCGGAAGAAGCGGGGTTTGCGCAGCGATACATCGTGAGCGGCCCGCATTCGGCCATACCCGCGCGGAGCGGCTGGCATACGGTCACAAACGACCGCGCCGCCGAGGGCATGGGCACCTCGATTGCTGCGGGTGTGCGCGGCGCGCAGAACTGTTCGCGCGTGGTTATTGCGCTGGCCGACATGCCGTTGGTCGAGCCTGCCCATCTACGCGTCTTGGCCGAACCCGCCGGCCCGGTATTCACCCGCTATGCCAGCGGCGTCGAAGGATCGCCCGCAGGCTTTCCGCGCAGCGTCTTCGATCGCCTGTGCGCCTTGCAGGGCGAGACCGGTGCGCGGAGCCTCGGCCTGCCGGACGCAACCGCGATCGCCCCGGCCAGCGCCGCGGCGCTGGCGGACATCGATACGCCCGAAGATCTGCTCGCGCTCTCGTCGCGGCACACTGCCGGGCGCCGCTAACCCCTTCGGCCACCCCCTGTTCCCAGCTTAAACAATGATGGGATGGGAGGCGGCGATGGGCTCCGCCCGTTCACCGGGTGAAGTCAATCCAAGGGGACCTGTTTTGCATATCGTATCGCTCGCACTCGGCGGCTGCCTGAAAGGCGAGCCGGTCCGGTACGGGATCACCGAAGATACGGGGGGGCACATCACCTATATCCTGGGTGAGATGGAAGCGCTTGCCCGGCGCGGCGATGTGGAAATGGCGGAAATCATCACGCGGCGGTTCGACGATCCGTGGCTCGGGGCGATCCATGCCGAGGCCGAAGAATGGCTTGGTCCCAAGCTGGTCATACGGCGCATCGACAGCGGCAACCGGCGCTATCTGGCGAAGGAAGCGCTGAGCGCCGACCGTGCCGCCTTTACCGAGGCGCTGATTGCGGAGCTGAAGCAGCGCGAGCGCTTGCCCGACCTCATCCACGCGCATTTCGCCGATGCGGCGGATGTGGCGCGTAAGGTGGAAGACGCGCTGGGCATTCCCTTCATCTACACCGCGCATTCGCTTGGTATGGACAAGCGCATGGCGATGCCTGCGCCCAGCGCCGCGCTCGAGGCGCGGATCGCGGAAGAGGACCGGGCGATAGCGGGTGCGCGGGCGATCATCGGCTCGTCGCGCGACGAATGCGAACGGCAGCTTGCGGCCTATCCTTCGGCCCGGATCGGAAAGATCCATCGCCTGATCCCGGGGATCGACCGCAGCGCCGCGGGCGGGGAAATCTCGTCGGCGATCGAACTCGTTTCCCCGTTCCTGCGCGAACCGATGAAGCCCGTGGTGCTGGCGATCGCCCGCCCCGTCCACAAGAAGAACCTCGTCCGGCTCGTCGAAGCCTTCGGCAAGTCGCCTACGCTGCGCGAGCGATGCAATCTGGTGGTTCTCGCCGGGCTGCGCGACGATCTGCAATCGGGCGAAGCGGAGCAACAGGCCGTGCTGCGCAGTCTCGTCGATGCGATCGACCGCCATGATCTCTACGGCAAGGTCGCCTATCCCAAGTCGCACACGCGCCAGCAGGTCAAGGAACTCTATACCCTCGCCGCCCGGACGCGCGGCGCGTTCGTCAATCCGGCGCTGATGGAGCCCTATGGCCTGACACTGGTCGAGGCTGCCGCGCATGGCGTTCCCGTCGTCGCTACCAAGATCGGCGGCCCGCAGGACATCGTCGGCGAGCTCGAGCATGGCTTGCTGGTCGACCCGGGGAGCGAGCGCGAAATCAGCCAGGCGATCGAGCGATTGGTGACCGATCGCCGGCTGTGGGAAACCTGCTCGCACAATGGACAGGCCAACAGCCGGGAGGTCAACTGGGATGCCTATGCGGGAGGCTTTATGGCAATCGCCAGGCAGGTCACCGCGCCCCCCACCGCGCTGCGCCCGCGGCCTGCCCATTTGCTGGTCAGCGATCTCGACAACACGCTGACCGGGTGCGACCGCGGCGCGCTGCGCATCGGGCAGTTCTTCCAGCGGCAGGCGCAGTTCGGCTTCGTCATCGCCACCGGTCGCTCGATCGTCGAAGCGCGGCGCTTGGTGCGCGACTGGAAGCTGCCCGACCCGCGCGCCTGGATAACTTCGGTGGGTACCGAGATCTATGTCGAACGTGGGGGCGATCTGGTGCTCGACACCGACTATGCCGACGGCATCGGCTATGAATGGCATCCCACTGCCATCGACGATGCGCTGGACGACCTGCCGGATTTGATCCCGCAGGCGAGCTACGAGCAACGCCCCTTCAAGCGCAGCTACTTTGCCAACTCGCCCGGCATGGCGGCGCAGGTCGAGGACCGGCTGCGCAGCTATGGCATTCCCGCCCGCGTCGTGTTCAGCCACGACCGCTTGCTCGATGTCCTGCCCCCCATGGCAGGCAAGGCAGCGGCGATGGGGCATGTCGCACGCATGTTCGATGTTCCAGTCGAGCAGGTCTTCGCGGCCGGCGACAGCGGCAATGACGAGGATATGCTGACCGCCTGCCAGAACGCGATCATGGTCGGCAATCACGCGGCCGAGATCGCCGCATTGGCGAGGCGCCCCAATGTCTATCTGGCGCGGCGCAGCCACGCAGCAGGCACGCTCGAGGGCATTCTTGCACAGCACCGCGCGCAGCGGCTTCGCGAGCGCCGGGATACGAGGATTTCAGCATGAGCATGACCGGACCCATCGGCTATTTCGTCCATCACCAGGGGCGCGGCCATGCCGAGCGCGCGGCGGCGATCGCCAATGAGCTGATCGGATCGCGCGGCGTGACGCTGTTCTGCGCGCGGGAAGACATCTTCCCCGCACTCGACAAGCGGATCGAAATTCGGGAAATCCCCTCGCTGTTCGAACCCACCGGGCAGGAAGCGCCCGCCATGGCAGCGCTGCCGATGCCCGAGACGGTTCACTGCGCCCCGCTCGGCTGGCCGACGATTACCGATGCCTTTGCCGCGCTTTCGGGGTGGTTTGCGCAGGCCGGCCCCGCCCTCTTCGTGACCGATGTCTCCGCCGAACTGGGCCAGTTGGCGCGCCTGTGTTCGGTGCCGCATGTCGCGGTGCTCCAGCATGGCGAGCGCGGCGATGCCGGGCATCTCGCGGCCTATGACAGCGCGGTCGGCCTGCTGGCTCCCTATTCGGAACGGATCGAACAGCACGACCGCCCTGCCTATCTGCGCCGCAAGACGCACTATGCCTCGGGCGTGGGGGTCGACTGTTCGCCGTTCCCCACCAAGCGCGAGGCGCGGCGCAAGCTTGGACTGGGCGAGGAGGACGAGATCGTGCTGGTCATCGCCGGCGGCGGCGGGGAAGGCACCCCGTCAACGCCGCTGACGCTGGGCGCACGCGCCGAGCCCGAGGCTCGCTGGATTACCATCGGCACGGTCCGCAGCGAATGGCACGAAACCCCGCCGGGCAATCTCGACCATCGCGGCTGGGTCGAGAACCCGCGCGACTGGATCGCCGCGGCGGACCGGGTTGTCTCGTCCTGCGGAAATACCACCGTCCATATGGTGCTGGCAGCGGGGAAGCCCTGGGTGGTCATCCCCGAATGGCGCTATTTCGACGAGCAGTTCTGCAAGGCCGAAGTGCTCGACCGCGAAGGCTTGGCGGCGGTCTCCCGCCACTGGCCTTCGCACCCCGCCGCGTGGGAGCGGCTGTGGTCGGCCGCGGCGCTGATCGATGTCGAACAGCAACGCGCGATCATCGAACCGCGCCCCGCGCAAGCCGCGGCGGCCTGGCTCGACAGTCTCGCGACCGAGCTATGGCGGGGGACGGAAGGCAAGCCCGCGCTGGAGATCGTGGCATGAAGATATCGGTTTGCACGCTCGCGCATGGCCGCGAAGACCATCTGCGCAATCTGGTCAGCGGATTGAACCATTCGCGCCGCCCGCCTTGCGAACTGGTGGTCGCAGTCATGCAGGACAATCGCTACGATCTTCCGAGCACGAGCTTCCCGGTTCGGCAGGTATTGCTGGGCAGCCAGGGCATCTGCCTCGCGGAGGCGAGGAATACCGCCGCCGAACATGCGCGCGGCGAATTGCTGATCTTCCTCGATGTCGACTGCATCCCATCGCCGGGATTGATCGAGGACTATGCCGCTGCCTCTGCCTTCAACGAAGGCGTGCTGATGGGCGAGGTCGGCTATCTCCCGCAGGGCGCGACCGAGCAGGGTATCGACTATGCGCGGTTCGAACGGCTCGCGGTCACGCATCGCGACCGCGCCGGTCCACCGCGCGGGATGGTCGGGCACTGCGGCGACTACCGCTGCTTCTGGTCGCTCAATTTTGCGCTGCTCGCCGCAACCTTCCGCGACCTCGACGGGTTCGATCCGCGCTATGTCGGCTATGGCGGCGAGGATACCGATTTCGGTCGCACTATCGCGGCGCATGACGTGCCGCTGTGGTGGGCGCGCGGGGCGAAGGCCTATCACCAATATCACAAGCATCACATGCCGCCGGTCCACCATCTCGACAGCGTGGTCGCCAATGCGCAGATCTTTGCCGAGAAATGGGGCGAGCCGACGATGCAGCACTGGCTTCGCGCTTTCCGCCTCATGGGGCTAATCGAGCCCGATCGAAACGGCGGCTGGATCAAGCTGCGCGAACCGGGCGAAGCGCATTTTGCACTCACCCGGCAACAGGAACACCAGCCCTATGCGAGCAGTTCGGTCGTGCTCGAACAGCTCGAGGCCCAGGCGAGCCGCGGCAAGGAAGCGAGCCGGGCCCCGGCGATGACCTTGGCGTAGCAGCGCTCGTAACCCGCGATCATCGCTCCGATCGAGAGCATGCTGGTCGCCCGTTCGCGGCAGGCAGGCCGATCGATCGAACCAAGCCGCCTGATGGCGTGCGCCAGCGCGCCGACATCGCCGCCTTTGACCAGGATCCCGCAGTCTCCCACGACTTCGGACAGCGCCCCGCGATCGAACCCTGCGACGGGCGTGCCGCAGGACAGCGCTTCTGCCGCCACCAGGCCGAAGGGTTCGTCCCACAAGGGCGTGACCAGCGCGCCCCGGGCCTGCGCGACTTCCCGTCGCAAGTGTTCGGCGCTGCGGTGTCCGTGAAATTCGATTCCCCCGTCAAGGAACGGTTCTACCTTGGCGGCGAAATAGGCAGCATCCTCGACCGGCCCGAAAATCTTCACCCGTGCCCGCGCCTTGCGCGCCGCTTGGATCGCTTCGGCCAGCCCCTTGTCGGGGACGATGCGGCCCACCCATGTCAGATAGTCGCCCGGATCGCCCGCGGGCACCCAGCGGTCGGTATCGATGCCGTTGGGGATCACCTCGAGACCGGGGCACCCGCGATCGGCCCATAGGGATTGCTGATCGCGCGAGGTCACGGTGAAGCCGATATTCGGCTGCGCGCGCGCCGCTTCCACGGCATCGAACATCATCCCGAAGGGCGGGACATGCTGCGAGGTTACGCAGGGAATCCCCGCTTGGGCGCACCAGGCGATGATCTCGGGAAACAGCGAGTTGTTGTGGACCACATCATACCCGCCCCCGCCGATCTTCAGCAGCACGCGCTCGAAGGCGGCGCGCTGGTAGGCGGCGAGTTCGCTGGTGCCGCGATAGACGCGCCAGGGCAGCACCTCGTCATAAGGCGCCGCGCAGATCGGCACCAGGTTCTCGTCATGCGACCCTTCCGCGGCGAAGAGATCGACCTCGTGCCCGGCTGTACGCAGCCCGCGGCACAGCATGTCGCAATGCGCCTCCATCCCGCCCCCGAAGGGTTCGGCGATGGCATGGCGAATATGGGCGAGGACCGCGATTTTCATGGGCGGATCGGGCAGTTGAAAGACATGACAGGCAAACGCACCATGGGCCGCGCTTCGGCAAAGCTAACATTTATGCAATGTGCTACCGGAACGGCAGGCACCGCATTGCATTCTCTCGACAGGAGGACACGATGGCGCTCACCGACGAGCTGGACCGCTATCCCAAGACTGGACGGTTCCTGACCGGGCGCTTGCGGCACGACATGACCGATGCCGAAAAGTCCGAACTCGAAGGTCTGATCACGCGGACGCTGACGCTGCAGGACGGCGAGCGGCTGATCGCGCGCGGCGAGGAATGCGATTGCTCCACGCTGCTGATCGACGGCTTCATCCTGCGCACGCTGGAAAGCGAGGACCGGCGCTACGGCGTGAGCTTTCACGTGCCGGGGGATTTCGTCGACCTGCATTGTTTTGCGCTCAAACGGCTCGATCACAACATCGATTGCGTGGGGTCGGTGAAACTCGGCCAGGTGCCGCATGCGGCGATCGCTGAGGTGATGGCGAACCGCCCGCATCTGGCGCGCCTGTTCTGGTTCTCGACCCTGCTCGACGCGGCGATGCACCGCGAATGGATCATGAAGCTCGAACAGCTCACCGCACCCAAGCGGATCGCGCATATCTTCGCCGAAATCTGGCGCCGGCTCGAAATGGTCGGCCTTGGCTATCCCGATGGCTTCGAAACCCCGCTGCGGCAAAGCGACATTGCCGATATGTGCGGTGCGACCTCGATCCACACCAACCGCGCGCTGGCCGACCTCAGGAAGAACGGCCTGGCCGATTTCCAGCGCGGCAAGGTACGGATTGCGGACCGCACGAGGCTGGAGGCCTATGCCGGCTTCAACCCCGATTACCTCTATGGCGACGGCGCGTTGTCGCTGCGCGGATTCGCGTGAGCCACCGCCCCAATCGCTTCGTGTTCGTCGCCGGGCTGCATCGGACCGGAACGAGCCTGCTGGCGCGTATCCTCGGCGCGCATCCGGCGGTCGGCGGCATCGAAGGCGCGCCGGTGCCCGAGAACGAGGGATGCTATCTGCAGGGCGGTATCCCGCATACCGCATGCGACGGCCGACCGGGGCATTATGCGACCGACCCGCGCCAGCATCATACCGAAGGGTCGCGCTGGAATACGCTGGAAACGCAGCAACGGATGCTGTCGGACTGGTCGCCATGGCTGAACCGGGGCAAGCCCTGGTGGCTCGAAAAATCGCCGGTGAACCTGACCCGGTTGCGATTGTACCAGCAGTTGTTTCCCACCTCGCAATTCATTGTGATCCTGCGCCATCCCGAAATGATGGCGGCAGCGCTGTCGAAATGGGTCGATCACAAGGCGGACGCGCTCATCCGCTATGCGCTCGATGCCTATGACCTCGTGGCCGCAGACCTGCCATACCTGCATGCCGCGCTGGTCATTCGCTACGAGGATCTCGTCGCCCGCCCCGATGTTACGCGGCAGGCGCTGTTCGCCTTTCTCGACCTCGAGGATCACGACCCCTGCATCGCCTTGCGCGATGGCAATGCCGACTACGAAGCCGCACACCGCGCGACCGGCGACCTTGCCGGGCCCCTCGCAAACTGGGGCTATGGCGCCGGGGGCAAGGTCGCGGACTTCACCCCGCTCTGCGCGCATCCCCTGCGCCGGGTCGAGGAAGCAACCGCGCAGGCGTTGACCGCGCAAGCGGACGAAAAATGATGCCCGGGCGCAAAAAGAACAGAAAGCTAACATGCGTTAATAGACGGTGTTTGCGCGACTTGCTTTACCGCGCCCAATGAACGCGACCACCGAACTCCTGGGAACGGCAAGCTTCCCCCTGACCGGCAATTTCCTCGCCGGACGCTTGCGTCACAACCTCAGCCTCGACGATCTGCAATATATCGAGGGGCTGGTGGAAAGCGTGGAGGAGCATGACGACGGTGCGCGTCTGCTGTCCCGCGGCGTGAAGACCGACCGCAGCACGATCCTGATCGAGGGATACATCTTCCGCACCATCGAGAGCGAGAAGAAGCGTTATATCACCGGCGTCCATGTCCCGGGCGATTTCGTCGACCTGCACGGCTTTGCGCTCAAGCGGCTCGATCACAATATCGACGCGGCGGGCAAGGTGAAGGTCGGTTCGGTCAGCCACGAGACGCTGCGCACGGTGATGCGCGATCGGCCGGGCGTCGCGCGGGCAATGTGGTTCGCCACGCTGCTCGACGCGGCGATCCATCGCAAATGGATCCAGACGCTGGAGCAGCTCGACGCGCCGCAGCGCATTGCGCATCTCTATGCCGAATTGCATACGCGCCTGGAATTGGTCGGGCGCGGCGTAACGCGCGCGCTACGGACGCCCTTCACCCAGTTCGACATGGCCGATATGTGCGGGGTGAGCGCGATCCACGCGAACCGCGCCGTGGGCAAGTTACGCGAGCTGGGCATTGCAGAAATCCGGCGCGGCGATCTGTACACCAGCGACTGGGCCGCGCTGAAACGCTATGCGCAGTTCGACCCCGATTACCTTTACGGCGACGGGCCGCTGAAGGTGAAGGAAGACTGGGACTAGTCTTTCAGGTCATCCGGGCAGTGAACGTCGGACAATGCCTCGGCATCGCCCCAGCGCACATCCTGGCGCGGGATGACCGACAGCTCGCCATTGGTTTCGAGCACTACCCAATTGGCATCGGCGTTGGCGGTGATACCGTTCTGCCGCAATGCGGTCTTGATCTCTTCCTCCGAAATCCGCGTCCGCTCCATCGCATCGCGCAGATAGTCGCCCTTATGCGTCAGCAGGGTCGGCTCGGCCTTGACCACATCGGCGGCGGTCCCGCTCTTCTGGACCATTTTTGTGGTGAGATACTGGCAGGCTGCCAGCACGATGATCGCGGTCACCGCATCGAGCGTGGCGACATTACGCAGCAGGATGCCGCTCGCAGCCAAGCTGCCGACCGCGACATTGATGATCCAGTCGAAATTGTTGAGCTCGCTGGTCGTGCGCTTGCCGACCAGGCGCACCATGACGATGATCAGGACGTAGAAGAGAAAGGCATTACCGGCGATTTCGAGCATTCTGGCCCAGCCGGACCAGAAGTTCAGCGCCTCAGCCACTCGTGCTCACCTCATAGTCGATCGGCCTGAACGACCCGCCATTGGAATCGTAGGCCGAACAGGCGGTCAGGCCGATGATCAAATCCATCTCGGCGCGCATCACGATCGTATCGCCCGGCTCGCTCAGTGGCGGCTTGACGGTCAGCACCCCGCTGTCGCCATCGACCGGGACATTCATGAACAGGTTGAACGCGGTCGGAATGTCGTCCGGCCCGATGCCATAGGGCTCCAGCGCCTCGGCCAGATTGCCGAAGCAGCCGCGATGGAGCGGCTTGTCGGGATAGAAATGCTTGAACGTGTCTTCCGAACACGGCGTCAGCAGGAAATCATGCCGTTTGACCGTATCCGACGTGATCGTCAGCATCGGGTTCGACCGGTTCGACCACAGGCGGTGCCCGCGGCCCAGCCGGATCGTCTCTTCGTAATCGAAGGTGCGCCCGTTGGAGATAACCTCGCGGACGTCCTGCGCGTTGTAGGCCAACAGGTCGGACACCTGGCTGCCTTCGGGATCGCAGACGGTAAGCTGCGCGCCTTTCGGCAGTTCGAACGCCACGCCGCTGCGCGGTTCTATGCGGTTCATTGCTTCTCCATTCGGGGATCGCGGAACGGGCAGGTCCAGTCGTCATCGACGGCCCGGCCGCTATATTGCCGCGCTTCGCTGCTCTCGCCGTGGCGGGCGAGCATCGGGTTGATATCGCCTGCCAGAGTGCGGTCGCGATCGAGGATTGCCTCGCGCATGCGCTCGTACCGCCCGTCCTCGCGCAGCGCTTCGAACTGGTTGTGCAGGTTGAAGACCATCGTCGGATAGGCGAAGCGCCGCGCCGGGCGCGAGGCATGCGGGTGCAGGCCGACGACGAAATAGGCTTCGCCGCCAAAGCTGAGCGAGAAATGCGGATCGGTCGGATCGGGGCTGACGCTGGGATCGTAGCTCTGGCCGAGCCATTTGTCCTTTTCGGCAAAGGACTGGAGCCGTTCCCACAACAGGCTTTCATATTCGCTTTCGTCGAGCGAGCCGGGTTGCTCGTACACCACTGCCATGCTGCGCAGGCCCTCGGGATCGTTGCGATATCGCTCGGCCCATTCGATCAGCCGGTCGTGGATCCGCAGATCGTCCCAGCCGCTGCGCATGTCGTGCGCGACGAGCACGTCGAGCAGGTCGCGCGCCTGGGCCGATTTTGCACCGACGCAGGGGAACGCCGTATCGGCGATATGCGCGCGGAACTGTGCTTCGATATCGCGGGCGACGCTATCGTCGACCGCCATGACGCCGGGTTTCATTGCGACGACACTCCCTCGGGCACGAATTGCAGATTTGTGTCCTTCGTGCGGCCCATCGACCAGTTTGCCTGCAGGCGGACCTTGGGATTGGGCGCGCACCAGATCTCGCCCGACCCGTCGAGCGCGGTTACCCAGATCAGATTGTGTTCGACCCCATAGTCGATCACGGCAAAAGCCAGCCCCGCACCCTTGTCGGTCACCAGCACCGGAAGCGGTGGATTGAGTTGCGTGAGCACCGGGAACCTCGCGTTAAGCCCAACAGACGGCCGCAGGGTCCGCGCGCCGCGCCAACCCCACGTATGCAACCACGCGCCCGATCGGACACGCGTATCACTACCGGCCCAACGCATTTGCGCGCTCGTTGATCCGAGACTGACATGCGTTAGCTTGCAGCAAAGAGAGGCGAGCGTCCGTGGCGAGGCCAGCGGAGACGCCTTGGGCATGGATTGGCTTTGCCCGGCCACCGCGCTAGGCCCGCGCCAAACCGATATCTAAGGACGGGTGGCCCCATCACATGATCAGCGACGACAGGATTATTCTCGGGCTGCTCGCCCTCATGCTCGGCTTCGTGTTCGCCACGCGCGACCGGCCCGGCTGGCAGCGCTTCTACGTCTTCGTGCCGATCATCCTGGTCTGCTATCTCGTCCCCAGCCTGATGACGACCTTTGGCCTGATCGACGTATCCGAAAGCAATCTGTGGCCGGTGGCGAAGGACTATTTCCTGCCCGCAGCGCTGTTCCTGATGACGGTGTCGATCGACATCAAGGGTATCCTCGGTCTCGGCAACAAGGCCATCGTCATGTTCCTGACCGCTACCGTCGGCATCGTCCTCGGCGGGCCGCTGGCACTGTGGATCGTGGCGCAGTTCGAACCGTCGATCATCGGTTCGGGCGATACGGCCGCATGGCGCGGGCTGGCGACGCTGGCGGGAAGCTGGATCGGCGGCGGCGCCAACCAGACCGCCATGCTAGAGGTCTATGGCTACCCGCTCGAAGGCTTTGCCGCGCTGCTGGCGGTCGACATCATCGTCGCCGAGATCTGGATGGTGTTCCTGCTCTATGGCGCGGGCGCGCATGAACGCGTCGACAAATGGCTGGGCGCGGACAGTTCGTCGATTGCCCGGCTGCGCGACACGATGGCTGATTACACCGCAAGCATCGAACGCGTCGCCAAGGCCAATGACTATGTCCTGCTGTTCGGTGTGACCTTCGCCATCGTCGGTCTCGCGCACCTGCTCGGCGGCTGGCTGGGCGGCTGGTTCGCTGCAATGCAGGGCGAGGACGCCACGCTGGCGAGCGAATTCTTCTGGGTCGTGGTCATCGCCACCACTGCAGGCCTCGCCGCCAGCTTCACCCGCGCCCGCGAGTTGGAAGGTATCGGCGCGAGCAAGTTCGGCGTGCTGTTCATCTTCCTGCTGGTGGCGGTGATCGGCACGCGGATGGATGTGACCAAGATCGCCGATGCGCCCGCTTTCATGGCGATCGGCTTCATCTGGATGCTGTTCCACGTCATCCTGCTGCTGGGCGTGGCCAAGCTGATCAAGGCGCCCTTCTTTTTCGTGGCAGTGGGCAGCAAGGCGAATATCGGCGGCGCAGCTTCGGCCCCGGTGGTGGCGGCGGCGTTCCACCCCGCGCTGGCCCCCGTGGGCGTGTTGCTTGCGGTTCTGGGCTATGCGCTGGGGACCTATGGCGCGATCCTGTGCGCGCAGATGATGGCGGCGGTCGGCTAGCCGCGCGCGGCAAAGGTTTCACCCGATACCGGTTGCTTTCGGACCTTGCGCGCGTATGGGCCGTTGCAAAGAAAAGAGAGGAACTTTCATGCGTCAGCTAGACCATTTCATCGTCGGCGGAGCGAGCGCTCCCGCGGCCCGCACCCACAAGATCTGGAACCCCTCGACGGGCGAAGTCCAGGCCGAGGTTCCGCTGGGCGACGCCGCCTTGCTCGACCGCGCAGTCGCTACCGCCAAGAAGGTCCAGCCCGAATGGGCCGCGACCAATCCGCAGCGCCGCGCGCGGGTGATGTTCGAATTCAAACGGCTGGTCGAAGCCAACAAGCAGGAACTGGCCGAATTGCTCGCCAGCGAACACGGCAAGGTCGTCGACGACGCACACGGCGACGTGCAGCGCGGGCTCGAGGTCATCGAATATGCCTGCGGCATCCCGCAGGCGCTGAAGGGCGAATATTCGCAAGGCGCGGGTCCGGGGATCGACGTCTACTCGATGCGCCAGCCGCTGGGCATTGGCGCGGGCATCACCCCGTTCAACTTCCCCGCCATGATCCCGATGTGGATGTTCGGCATGGCGATCGCGGTGGGCAACGCCTTCATCCTCAAGCCGTCCGAACGCGATCCCAGCGTGCCGATCCGGCTGGCCGAACTGTTCGTCGAGGCCGGCGCGCCCGAGGGGCTGCTGCAGGTGGTCCACGGCGACAAGGAAATGGTCGATGCGATCCTCGATCACGAGGATATCGCCGCGGTCAGCTTCGTCGGGTCGAGCGATATTGCGCATTACGTCTACAAGCGCGGCGTCGCTGCGGGCAAGCGCGTCCAGGCAATGGGCGGCGCGAAGAACCACGGGATTGTCATGCCCGATGCCGATCTCGACCAGGTAGTGGGCGATCTCGCGGGGGCCGCCTTCGGCTCCGCGGGTGAACGCTGCATGGCGCTGCCGGTGGTCGTGCCCGTGGGCGAGGACACCGCCGACAGGCTGCGCGAAAAGCTGATCCCCGCGATCAATGCGCTGCGCATCGGCGTTTCGACCGATCCCGACGCGCATTACGGCCCCGTCGTCACGCCCGAGCACAAGGCGCGGATCGAACAGTGGATCGACACCGCCGAACAGGAAGGCGCCGAAGTGGTCATCGACGGCCGCGGCTTCACGCTGCAGGGCCACGAGAAGGGCTTCTTCGTCGGCCCGACGCTGCTCGACCGTGTGACCACCGACATGGAAAGCTACCGCGAGGAAATCTTCGGCCCTGTCCTCCAGATCGTGCGCGCGAAAGATTTCGAGGACGCCGTCCGGCTGCCCAGCGAACACCAGTATGGCAATGGCGTCGCCATCTTTACCCGCAACGGCCATGCGGCGCGCGAATTCGCGCACCGTGTCAATGTCGGCATGGTCGGGATCAATGTTCCGATTCCCGTGCCGGTCAGCTATCACAGCTTCGGCGGGTGGAAACGTTCGGGCTTTGGCGACACCGACCAGTATGGCCAGGAAGGCCTGAAGTTCTGGACCAAGGCCAAGAAGGTCACCCAGCGCTGGCCCGATGGCGGCGGCGACGGATCGAACGCCTTCGTCATCCCCACGATGGGGTAAGCGCCCCGCCCGGCAAACTTGGGAGAGAAACGATGAAACGCATACTGTTCCCCGCCGCCTTGCCGCTCGCGGTACTGCTCGCAGCCTGTTCGGGCGGCGCGGACGAGGCGGACGCGCCTGACCCTGCCGAAACGATGATGCCGGTCGAACCCGATGGCGGGATCGGCGACGGCGCCGGACCTCCCGGACCCGTCGTTGCAGAAACCATCCCCGCCGCTTTCCGCGGCGTGTGGGACTATGTCGAGGGAAGCTGCGATCCGGCATCCGACATGCGGGTCGAGATCGGGCCGAAGACCATGCAATTCTACGAATCGCATGGCGATGTGACCGGGGTCGAAGTCGGCAGCCCGCAGGACATCGTCGTTTCGCTGGCGATGGAAGGCGAAGGCGAAACATGGGACATGGCGCGCCGCTTCACTCTGTCCGACGACGGGCGCACGCTGACCCCCGCTCCTGTCGGGGAAGAACGGTTCGAGCCGATGCCGCTCAAGAAATGCGAATAGGAGTGTTGCCATGCGTATCCTGATCTTCACCGCACTTGCCCTGCCACTGGCCGCCTGCGCCGGTTATTCCGAACCCGCACCGTCCACCCCGCCTCGCGACGCCATGTTCGGGGCCTGCGACGCAGCCCCGGCGCAGGCGCATGTCGGCCGTGAAGCGACCGAGGAAGCAGGCGCCGCGATCCTGGCGGAAAGCGGCGCCGAAGTGCTGCGCTGGGGCCCGCCCAATTCGGCATGGACGATGGATTACCGCACCAACCGCGTAAACGTGCGTTATGACGAAGCACGGCTGATCACCGAGATAACCTGCGGATGACGCGCCGCCGCGCCTTCACCGGCTCCCCGTTCGAAGCGCGGTTCGGCTTCGCCCGCGCGCTGCGTGACGGTAACCGCATCCTCGTCGCCGGGACGGGACCGATCGAAGATGACGGCAGTTCCACCCAGGGCGGCGCCGCGGCCGAGGCCGAACGCTGTTTCGTGCTCATCCTGCGCGCGATCGAGGAACTGGGCGGCAGCGCGAAGGATGTCGTGCGCACGCGGATGCTCTTGACCGATCCGGCCGACCAGGAAGCGGTCGGCGAAGTCCACGCACGGTTCTTTGGCGAGGCCCCGCCCACCGCAACGATGGCAGGCGTGGCCTGGCTCTGCCGACCGGAATGGAAAGTCGAAATCGAGGCCGAAGCAATCATCGAAGGCTGACCGCCGCAGCCCTTTTCACCTCCCCCCACCACCGCTAGGTCACCCGCCATGACAGGACAATTCCAGCTTACCGAAGAGCAGCTCGCGATCCAGGAAGTGGCGCAGCGCTTTACCGCCGACAACATCACTCCGCATGCCGGCGAATGGGACCAGACGTCGCATTTCCCGGTCGATGTGATCAAGCAGAGCGCCGAGCTGGGCTTCGGCGCAATCTACGTATCCGAGGAAGCCGGCGGTATCGGCCTGGGCCGGCTCGAAGCGGCGCTGATCATGGAAGCCATGGCCTATGGCTGCCCTGCTACCAGCTCGTTCATCTCGATCCACAACATGGCCGCGTGGATGATCGACCGTTTCGGGGGCGAGGAACTGAAGGGCCGCTACCTGCCCGAGCTCGTCACCATGGAGAAGATCGCCAGCTATGCGCTGACCGAACCCGGCAGTGGATCCGACGCGGCGGGGCTCAAGACCAATGCCAGGCTCGACGGCGATCACTACGTGCTCAACGGAACCAAGCAGTTCATCTCGGGTGCGGGCTTCAACGACGTCTATGTCACCATGGTTCGCACGGGCGAGCACAAGACCAAGGGCATCACCTGCCTGGTGATCGACAAGGACACCCCCGGCGTGTCCTTCGGCAAGCCGGAAAAGAAACTCGGCTGGAATGCCAGCCCGACCGCGCAGCTGATCTTCGAGGATGCACGGGTGCCCGTCGCCAACCGTGTCGGCCCCGAAGGCGACGGCTTCCGCTATGCCATGATGGGGCTCGACGGCGGCCGCCTGAACATCGGCGCCTGTTCGCTCGGCGGCGCGCAGCGCTGTCTCGACGAGGCGGTGAATTACACCAAGGAACGCCAGCAGTTCGGCCAGGCGATCGCCGATTTCCAGAACACGCAGTTCATGCTCGCCGACATGGCGACCGAATTGGAAGCGGCGCGCGCGCTGCTCTATCTCGCGGCTGCGAAGGTCACCGACAACGCGCCCGACAAGAGCAAGTTTTCCGCCATGGCCAAGCGGCTGGCGACCGATAGCGGCAGCAATGTCGTCAACAATGCGCTGCAGCTGTTCGGCGGCTATGGCTATCTGAAAGAATACCCCATCGAACGCTTCTGGCGCGACCTGCGCGTCCATTCGATCCTCGAAGGCACCAATCAGGTCATGCGCATGATCGTGGGCCGGGAGATGCTGCGCCAATGACCGAAACCGTCGACATTCACACCCACACCCACGCTCGCACCGGCCATATCTCGCTCAACCGGCCCAAGGCGCTCCATGCGCTGACGCTCGACATGTGCCACGCGATGAGCGCGGCGCTCACCGGTTGGGCGGGCGACGACGGTGTCGAGGCGGTCATTCTCGACCATGCCGAAGGGCGCGGCTTCTGCGCGGGGGGCGACATCAATCTGCTGCGCCATTCCGCACTCAACGATGGCGGGAAAAGCGGCCGCGAGTTCTTCCACGACGAATACCGGCTCAACCACCAGATGTTCGAATACGGCAAGCCGATCGTGGCGTTCATGGATGGCATCACCATGGGCGGCGGCGTCGGTATTGCGCTGCCGTGCAAATATCGCGTCGCGACCGAGAACACGCGCTTTGCCATGCCCGAAAGCGGCATCGGCCTGTTCCCCGACGTGGGTGGCGGCTGGCACTTGTCGCGGCTGGGCGGGCGCTTGGGGCAGTTCCTCGCGCTGACCGGTGCGCGGCTCGACGGTGCGGAATGCGTCTGGGCAGGCATTGCCACGCATTACCTGCCGGCTGAGAAACTCGCCGAAGCCAAGGCCCGGATTATCGAGCATCCCGACCGGATCGGCGGGATCCTGTCCGAACTTTCCACCACCGCGCCGCCCGCGCGGCTGGAAGAGAATGCCGCGCTGATCAAGAAGCACTTCGCCTCGGATCGCTACGAGGACATCCTCGCCAGCCTCGCGGATGACGATAGCGAGTGGGCGGCGAAGGAACTCGCCACGCTGCGCGGCAAGAGCCCGCAGACCTGCAAGGTCGCGCTGCGCCAGTTGGCGACCAGCGAAACGCTCGGCAGCTTCGCCGACAACATGCGGATGGAATATCGCATCGCCAGCCGCGTGCTGACCCGTCCCGATTTCGCCGAGGGCGTGCGCGCGGTGATCGTCGACAAGACGAACGACCCGCAATGGGACCCCGCAGCGCCCGAGGATGTGAGCGAAGAACTGATCGACAGCATCTTCGCCCCGCTTCCCCAGGGCGAGGAATGGACGCCGCTCGAACGGTGATATCCGTCGCCCCTGCGCAGGCAGGGGCCCATACGCCGCTGCGGTTCCGCGCGGCCGACAAGTCATCTAGGCTCCTGCCCTCGCAGGAGCGACGTGGAGAGAACATTGGCTTACAAAACCATCACCGTCGAACAGCGGGACGCGGTCACGCTGATCACGCTCAACCGTCCCAAGGCGCTCAACGCGCTCAACAGCACGATCCTGAAGGAATTGACCGAGGCCTTCGCCGCCTATGAAGCGGACAAGAGCCAGCTTTGTGCAGTCCTGACCGGTTCGGGCGACAAGGCTTTCGCCGCGGGCGCGGACATCAAGGAAATGAGCGAGAAGGCCGCGGCCGATTTCTACCTGGAGGATTTCTTCAGCCCCTGGACGAGCGAGATCGTCAAGAAGACGCGCAAGCCGTGGATCGCGGCGGTCAACGGCTTCGCGCTGGGCGGCGGCTGCGAACTGGCGATGATGGCCGATTTCATCATCGCGAGCGAAAACGCCAAGTTCGGCCAGCCCGAGATCAAGCTGGGCGTCGCGCCGGGCATGGGTGGATCGCAGCGCCTGACCAAGGCGGTGGGCAAGTCGAAGGCGATGGAAATGTGCCTGACGGGCCGGATGATGGATGCCGCGGAAGCCGAACGCAGCAATCTCGTCGCGCGCGTCGTGCCGCATAACACGCTGCTCGACGAAGCGCTGAAGACCGCCGCGCAGATCGCCAGCATGCCGCCGATGGCCGCGATCGCGAACAAGGAAATGGTCAATGCGGCCTTCGAAACCAGCCTCGACCAGGGCCTGATCATTGAACGCCGTATCTTCCAGATCCTCGCTGCGAGCGAGGACAAGCAGGAAGGCATGGCCGCCTTTGTCGAGAAGCGCGAAGGCAAGTGGAAGGGGCGGTAAGCCAGTGGTGCGAAAGCACCGCTTTCCTACGCCGCCGCGAAACTGTTAGGCCCGTTTCCGGCTGGGCGGTCGCCATCTGGGCCGGGGGGGCGTCATATTGGCAAAGCTGTCGCCTTCGCCCCAAAAATACACCAGAATTCAGCACCTTGCGATGTTGGATTGGGGCGACACACTGTCGCCTTTGTCGCCCGAATGTCGCCAGGGCACAGCAATTTGCGAGAGGATAGAACATGAAAATCGCCTTTATCGGCCTCGGCAATATGGGTGGCGGGATGGCCGCCAACCTCGTCAAGGCCGGGCATGCCGTGAATGCCTTCGACCTTTCGGAAGAAGCACTCGCGGCGGCGAAGGACAATGGCTGCACGCCCTTCACCGACGCTTCCGAGGCCGTGCAAGGCGTCGATGCGGTGGTTTCGATGCTGCCCAATGGCGGGATCGTGAAGTCGGTCTATGAAACCAGCGTGATCGGCAAGGCTCCCGAAGGCGCGGTGCTGCTCGATTGCTCGACCATCGATGTCGCCACCGCGAAAGAGGTGATCGCCAAGGCCGAGGCAGCCGGTTACGACATGGTCGACGCCCCCGTTTCGGGCGGCATCGCGGCGGCGAATGGCGGCACGCTGACCTTTATGGTCGGCGGCACCGAAACGGCATTCAAGCGCGCCGAAGAGGTGCTGAACGCGATGGGCAAGGCGGTGATCCACGCGGGCGATGCCGGCGCGGGCCAGACCGCCAAGATCTGCAACAACATGCTGCTCGCCATCTCGATGATCGGCACCGCCGAGGCGATGAAAATGGCCGAGAAGCTCGGGCTCGATCCGCAGAAATTCTACGAGATCAGTTCGCAGTCCTCAGGCTATTGCTGGTCGCTCAATGCCTACACCCCCTTGCCCGGCGTGGGCGTCGAAAGCCCGGCGGACAAGGACTACCAGGGCGGCTTCGCCACCGGACTGATGCTCAAGGATCTCAAGTTGGCGATGGAAGCCGCCGAGACCGCCGATGCCTCGACCCCGCTGGGCCGCCACGCGAAGGATCTTTACGAGCAATTCGCCGAGGACAATGCGGGGCTCGATTTCAGCGCGATCATCAAGACGCTCTGATCTCCTCCAGCATCCGCGCGAGCCATTCGCGCGGGGCCCTGCGGCGGCCGATATCGGCAACGAATTCCTGCCCGCGCGCCACGCTCTTCAGGCGCGAACCGCGCAGCCAGCGGTCGGCGCGATCATGATAGCTCAGCCCGCCGTGTTTGAGCCAAGCGGGGCGCCGCCATAGCGAGGGCGGTCCCTCGGGCACCGTCAGACGCAGCGCATCGCTGGCCCGCCGCGCTTCCACGCCGGGGCCTGCATAGATCACGTCGTTGCGCGCATGGAGCGCCAGCGCATGCGGATGGCCGCGCGCAACCAGATAGTCGGGAGCACCCTGCGCAAGATGGGTGATTTCGGCCACTTCGAGATAGCCGAAGATGCGGTGGTGGAGATCGCCGCCCTCCTCGCGGAACAGGCCGAAGAACAGGAACACATCCCCCAGCCCCACGCCCCGGTTCGCCAGATGTGTCTGCGCCGCACCGCATTGGCCGAACAGGCAGGTCCCATCGGCGAGGAACATCGGGTCGTGGTGACACAGCGTCCCCGCATCAACCCGCCCGCGGCTGGCGCGCGCGGCATATTCGCCCAGCCCGAGATCGCCATAGGTGGTGCGCGAGGCGGTGCCTGCGGGGATCGGCAGGCTGACCGGCCGACCCTGTATGATCGGCGATGGGCCGCCGCCCGAGGCGCTGTCGAACCCTTTGCGGGAGAAGATAATTCGCACGCCATCCCCGTGCCTTAAGCGCGCGACAGTGACAACCGCGCCATTCGGCCCTATTTGCGCGCCCATGACACAAGACAACAACGGCAAGGTCACCGCGCTGATCATGGCGGGCAAGCGGTCGGGCGTGCTCGATCCACTCGCCGAGCGCGCCAATGTGGCCCAGAAATGCGTCGTTCCCGTCGGCGGCATGCCGATGATCGAACGCGTGGTGATGAATGTCGCCGCGAGCCCGCGCATCGGCGAAATCCGCGTCGTGGCGCATGAGGCGGACGAGATCGCCGCCATTCCCTCGATCGCCAAGCTGCAGGCCGAGGGGCGGCTGGTGTTCAAACCCGGCGCGTTCAATCTCGTCGACAGCGTCTTTGCCGGGGCCGAGGGTGCGGACTATCCGATCCTCATCACCACTGCCGACAACTGCCTGTGGCTGCCCGAGGACTTTACCGAATTCGCCGACAAGGCAATCGCCAGCGGTGCGGGCGCTGCGGCTGCGCTGGCGCACAAGGAAGACGTTCAGGCCGCAGACCCCGAAGGGCAGAAGAAGTTCTACGAATTTTCCGATGGCGGCTATTCCAACTGCAACGCTTACTGGATCGGTAGTCCGCAGGCGCTCGCCGCGGCCGAGATCATGCGCGGCGGCGGGCAGTTCGTGAAATTCCCGAAGCGCATCGCCAAGGCTTTCGGCGTGATCAATTTGATCCGCTTCTTCCTCGGCTGGGGCACCAAGGAAAAGCTCTTCGCGCAGGTTTCGCGCCGATTCGGCTTCGCCATGGTGCCGATCGAAATGAGCCACGGGCACTGCGCCATCGATGTCGATAACGAGCGGACGTTCCAGGTCACCGAAAAGCTGCTGACCAAGCGGCTCGCCACTATCTGACGCCGCCGGCCGGACGATGCATCGCCTGCTCCGCAATATCGGTTGGTTGCTGACCGGGCGCGGCCTCAATGCCGTTTTGAGCATCATCTACCTGGCGCTCGCCACGCGGACGCTGGGACTCGACCATTTCGGCTATTTCGCGATCATCCTCGCGCTGGGGCAAACGGTCACCGGGCTGGCCAATTTCCAGACCTGGCAATTCGTCGTGCGCTGGGGCGCGGATGAAGACGGACCCGCCGATGCGACCGGCTTCGCGATTGCGCTCGACCTGCTGTCGGTCGCGCTGGGCCTCGTGCTGGCAGCCGCGCTGGTGGGGAGCGCGCCGCTGTGGCTGCCGCTGCCTGACGAGCTGTTACCGGTCGCCTTCGGCTATTGCGTGATCTCGCTGCTCGCGATCCGCACCACCCCCACCGGCCTGCTACGGCTGCGCTTCGCCTATGCGCGCACCACCGCGGCAGAAGCGGTGCAGCCGGTGGTGCGCGCGGCGGGCGCGGCAGCTGCCGCAATCGCCATGCCGACGGTGACCGGCTTTATCCTCGCCTGGGCCGCCGCAGAAATCGCGGTGGCCATATCCTTGTGGATCGCGGCCGGCCGGCTCGAGCGGATCAACCTCTCGCGCATCAGCCTGCGCCATATTCCGCGCGCGCATCCGGGAGCCTGGCGGTTCGTCTGGTCGACCAATATGTCGGGCAGCCTCAATGTCGGCGCCAAGCAGGTGCTGATCCTGCTGGTCGGCGCGATCGGCGGCGAAACCGCGGCAGGCGGGTACCGGGTTGCCAGCCAGCTGGGACAGGCGCTCGTCAGCCTCGCGCAGACGGTCTCCAAGGCGATCTATCCCGAGCTGGTCCATGCCCGGGAAACGGCGCATGACATGGCCCGGCGGATGGCCAATATCGCGCTGATCGCCGGGGTGCTGGCGGTGCTGGTGACGCTGTTCTTCGGCCGCACCGCGCTGGTCCTGATCGCGGGCCCCGAATTCCGCGTGTTCTGGACCATGGTGATCCTTGCCATCGCCGGCGCGATCGAACTGGTCGGCGCCAGTCTCGAATCGCTGCTGGTCAGCGCCGGCCGCGCCGGCACCGCCTTCCTGATCCGCGCGATCCCCACGATCATCGGCCTGGCGCTGCTCGAAGTGGCGATGGGCTGGAACGGGCTGAAGGGCGCCGCCTTCACCGTGATGGGCGCATCCGCCCTGTCGGTGCTCGGTTTTTGGGTGGCGATCATCTCGCTGGCGCAGATCACGATCACCGTGAAGCCCGCGCCCGAGCTGCCGCCCAAGGCCTAGCGGATCCCCAGCGCTTCCGCTTCTGCGCGCAGCCTTGCGGCGGCGGAGGGATTGGCCGCGACCGCATCGCTCAGCGCCTTGCGCGCGCGATCGGGCTGACCCAGCGTGGTGCGCGACCGCATCAGCATCACCCACCCGTCGAGGTTCGAGGGATCGGCAACCAGCTTCTGTTCGAGGCTGGCGACCATGCCCTCGGCCATCTGGCGCTGCTCGCCCGGGGGCATTTGCGAGGCGGCGGCAAGCTGCGCGGCGTTCGGCCCGGGAATCGCGCCGGTCGCGGTCAGCCCCGCGCCCGTCCCTGCCGGGACTGACCGCGCAGCCTGCGCGCGTTCGAGCCGCGGTGCGACCTCGAGCTTGTTGATCGTCGCCACCTGCTCGATCGTGCGCGCCAGATCGGTTTCCCACGGCGCGCCCGGCGGTGTGTCTTCGAGCAGTTCCAGCCACGCGGCGATCGCGCCTTCGTGGTCGCCATCGAGATCGCGCTTCACGGCAAGGAAATAGCGCGCCCGCGGATCCGCCGGGTCGAGCGCGATTGCGCGGCGGAAAGCGGCCAGCGCTTCGGGCGGCAGCGGATCGCGCTTGCTGTCCATCACCAGCGCTTCACCGTATGCCGACCAGAGCACTGCAGTGTCGGGCTCGAGCGCGGTGGCTTCGCGGTAGGCGGTGGCCGCCGCGCCGAATTCACCGCGTCCGTAGCGGGTGAAGCCCAATTCCTGCCACGCCGCGGCATCGCCGGGTTCCTCGGCAACGCGCGCCTCGAGCGCTTCGAGCGGTGTGGCCGCGGGCGATTCGTCCGTATCGGCATCCCCCCCGTCGAGCGCGCGGTAGCCAACTGCGGCCAGGATGGCTGCCAGCGCCAGGCCGAACAGCAGCACACCCCCTGTCACGCGGTTGCCGGTCTTTTTCTCGCCCATCACATCCCCCTTGTAGGCTGGCTATCGCGGCTGGGCCCGACAAGCAATTGCCACCGCCTGAGTTTTGCCTATGATGCTGCCGTATAACAAAATACGGGTTCGCAAGCCTCCGGGGGGGATTGCGGTTTGGGCGATAGAGTTCGTGTAGCGATTGTAGGCTCCGGCCCCGCCGGGCTGAGCGCGGCTGCGCATGCGGCAGAGCGCGGCATGAGCCATGTGCTGCTCGAAAAGACCGACCACCTGTCGGACACCATCTACAAATACCAGAAGGGCAAGCACGTCATGGCGACGCCCAGCAATCTGGTGCTGCGCAGCGATCTGGATTTCGATGCCGGCAAGCGCGAGGTGATCCTCGACACCTGGGACCGGCAAGTGGCGGAAGGCCAGGTCGCAGTGCGCACCAATGCCGATGTCACCGACATTGCGGGACAGGCGGGCGCGTTCACGCTGACCTTGCAGGACGGTTCCACGGTCGAGGCCGAAGCGGTAGTGCTGGCGATCGGGACGCAGGGCAATCCCAACTTGCTCCGGCTGCCTGGTGGCGACCTGCCGCACGTCCAGTACCAGCTCGATGATCCCACCGAATATGTCGACGAGCACATTACCGTGATCGGATCGGGCGACGCGGGAATCGAGAACGCGCTCGGCCTCGCCGCCGACGAGGCGCAGGGCAATGTCGTCACGATCCTCAACCGCCGCGCCGATTTTGCGCGCGCCAAGGGCGCCAACGTCAAGCTGCTCGAAGAGGGCGAGGCCGACGGGCGCATCTCCGTACGCCGCGAAACCAGCCCGCTGGAAGTGCGTGCGGGCGAAATCGTGCTCGAAACGCGCGACGGGCAGGAAACGATACGCTGCGACCGGATCATCGCGCGCACCGGGTCGCAGCCGCCGCGCGCTTTCGTCGAAGGATGCGGCGTCGAGTTTGCAAGCGAGGACCGCACTGCCTTTCCCAAGCTGACCCCCAGCTTCGAGACCACACAGCCGGGCATCCACGTGATCGGCGCGTTGGCGGGTTATCCGCTGATCAAGCACTGTATGAACCAGGGCTATGACGTCATCGAGTTTCTCGACGGCAACACCGATCTCAAACCGGCCGACGAACCGATCCTGGCGGAGAAATTCGCCGCGCTGCCGGGCGGCCGCTCGGTCGACGACTGGCTCGAGGCGTTCCGCTCGCAGGTCGTCATCCTGCAGGAGCTGAGCCCGCTGCAGATGCGCGAGCTGATGCTCGACAGCCGGGTTCATGCCTATGACCGCGGCGACGTGATCTTCACCCGCAACGAGCCGGGTTCGTCGATGTTTGCGATTGCCGAGGGATCGGTGCTGGTCGAGGTCGATCCCGAGGACAGTTCGATTACCGTACCGATCGAGACGGGCTCGATCTTTGGCGAGGTCGGGCTGATTTCGGGCCGCAAGCGCGGGTCCACCATCCGCGCTGCCGAACCCACGGTGGTGGTCGAATTCTCGCGCCTCGCCGCGCTCAAGCTGCTCGCCACCGCGCCCTCGGCCAACCGCGCGGTCAACCGCATCTCGATCGAGCGGCAGGTGCTGCAGATCTTCGGTGCGGGCCTGACCCCGGCCGACATCGCCGAGCTGGTCGAGGCGGCCGAGGTAGTCTCCGTGCCTGCGGGCGAAGTGGTGGTGGAAGAAGGCGCAGAGGACAAGGACATCTATATCGTCCGCGTCGGATCGATGGTGGTGGAGAAGGATCTGGGCGGCAAGCCGGTCTTCCTCTCCTACCTTCCTGCCGGCTCCTATTTCGGCGAAATGGCAGTGATCGACGGGTCGAAACGCTCCGCCAGCGTCCGCGCGGCGATCAAGAGCGAGGTGATCCGCTTCCCGGGCGAGATGTTCAACGCATTGCTCGACGCCAAGCCCGATATCCGCACCCGCGCGCTCAAGGACATGGCAGCGCGGCGCGAGATCAACGACTTCGTCGAAAGCCGCAAGGCGAGCTTCGGCGGCGCGGTCGACATGTATTCGCAGACCGCGCAATTCCTCGTCGAGAACGGGCTTGGCGAAGCGACCGACGTGCTGCTGATCGACGAGAAGCTGTGCGTCGGCTGCGACAATTGCGAAACGGCCTGCGCCGACAGCCATGACGGGCTCAGCCGGCTCGATCGCGAGGCGGGGCGGACCTATGCGCATCTGCACGTGCCGACCTCTTGCCGGCATTGCGAGCATCCGCACTGCATGGCCGATTGCCCGCCCAATGCGATCAAGCGCGGTCCCGATGGCGAAGTGGTCATCGACGAGACCTGCATCGGCTGCGGCAATTGCCAGCGTAACTGCCCCTATGGCGTGATCCGGATGGATGCCAAGCCGCCGCCCAAGCCCGGCCTGCTCAGCTGGCTGCTGTTCGGCGCGGGGCCCGGCCCCGGCGAAGCCAGCTACGCATGGCGCACGCGCAAGGCCGCCGAAGTGGGCGAGACCGCCAAGCTGGCGATCAAATGCGACATGTGCAGCGGGATCGAAGGCGGTCCCGCCTGCGTGCGTGCCTGCCCGACGGGCGCGGCGATCCGCGTGAGCCCCGAACGCTTTCTCACCGTCGCGCGGCTCGAAGAAGGGGCCGACTGATGGCGACCGTCTCCTCCAGCGACGATGCCACGGGCTATGCCGAAATCGAGCAGCGCCGCTCGGCCAATCACGAAAGCTTCCTCGCCCACCGCGCCTATTACTGGGCCCGGGTGGCGGCCTTCCTCGGTCTCTTCGTGGTGCTCACCTATGTGCTGATCGACGTCGATCCGCGGCACAATGGCGGGAGCTGGTACGGCTATACGCTGGGCACACTGGGCGCGGGGCTGATCGTCTGGCTGGCGTGGCTGGGCATTCGCAAGCGCCGCCCGACCCCGGGCAGCTGGAGCCTCAAGGCCTGGACCAGCGCGCATGTCTATCTCGGCCTGTCGCTGGTGATCATCGGCACGCTGCACACCGGCTTCCAGCTCGGCTGGAACGTCCATACGCTGGCCTGGGTCCTGATGATGCTGGTGATCATCTCGGGCGCCTATGGCATCGCGGTCTATGCCTCGCTGCCGCAGGCCCTGTCCGAAAACCGCCGCGAGATGACGCGCGAGCAGATGATCGAAAGCCTCGCTGCGATCGACAAGCAATTGGAGGCCGCGGCGCAGCCGCTGTCGCGCGACGATGCCGACCGGGTGATCGCCGCACTCGAACAGGATGTCTTCTCTTCCGGGATCGCCGCACGGTTTCGCGGATCCAGCCGCCGCGATGCGACCCGCGCGGCGCTACAGCATATCTCGACCGGACGCGCCTATGATGACGACACGCACGACCTCGCGCAGCGGAAGGTCCGCTCGCTGCTGGGCAAGCGCGCCGCACAGATCGACCAGATCCGCCGCCAGATGCAGACCAAGGCGCTGCTCCAGATCTGGCTCTATGTGCATGTGCCGCTGACCATCGCGCTGCTCGCGGCACTGACGGCGCATGTCGTCAGCGTGTTCTATTATTGGTGAGGCGCGGATCATGACATTCCTCATCAGCACCATCGACCTCACCGCCACCGGGCGTGAAATCGTCCGCGATCGCGTAGTCGAGGGCGACACGCTGACCATCGGCCGCGCGACGACCAACGATGTGGTGGTGGCCGACCTCGCGGTCGAACAGCACCATGTCTCGGTCACCCGGACCGACCGCGGCCATCTGGCGATAGAGGCCGCGGGCAATCGCGACTTCACCTTCGACGGGCACAAGCGGAAATCGGTGAGCATCGATCCGGCGGCGGGCGGTGCGCTGACGCTCGGGCTCTATACGCTGACCTTCGGCCTCGAAGCGGACGGGCGCACGCTGGTCACGGTGACGCAGGAAGAACGCGAGTTCGGCAATCGCGATGCGGTGCGCGGCTTCGATCTCGCCAGCGCCATGCCGAGCAAGCGCGCGACCGCGTGGATTGGCGTGCTGGTGATCCTCATCGCCTTCCTCGCCGTGCCGATCTGGACCAATCTCGCACGCGCGGACAAGCAGCCCGGTGCGCATGGCGTGGACCAGGTGGCATGGGACGATAGCTGGAGCACGGGCAAGCTCAGCCTCGCGCACCATTCGCTCGAGAACAATTGCGAGGCCTGCCACGTCGAGCCCTTCGTCTCGGTCCGCGACGAGACCTGCCTCTCGTGCCACGAAAATATCGGCGACCATGCCGAAATGGACCGGCTCGCCACGTCCCGCGGGCCGATGGGTACGGGCGAAGCGCTGCTGTGGGACGTCGCCGGCGCCTTCGGCAAGGAAGGCCCCGAAGCCTGCACCACTTGCCATACCGAGCATGAAGGCGCGGGGCGGATGGAGCCTGCCGCGCAGCAATTCTGCTCGAGCTGCCACGAGGCGATGGATACGCGGCTGAGCGATACCGCGCTGGGCAATGCGCATGATTTCGGCACCGACCACCCCGAACTGCAGGCGCTGGTGTTCACCGAGGCAGGCAGCGATCGCACCGCGCGCGTGACGCTTGACGGCAAGGCGCGCGAAAACAGCGGGCTGCGCTTCCCGCACGACATGCATCTCTCGCAGACCAATGGCGTCGCGCGGATGGCGGGGACGCTGCCCGATTACGGCGAAGCGCTGGTCTGCGCCGATTGCCACCGCCCGACCGCCGACCGCGTGGGCTTCCTGCCGGTCGAAATGGAAAGCGATTGCGAGAGCTGCCACAGCCTCGTCTACGACAAGGTCGGCACGACCTTCCGCTCGCTGCGCCATGGCGATGTTGCGCAGATGCGCGCCGACCTGATCGCGATGGACCGGGCGCCGCGTGAACCGATCACCAGCGGGCTGCGGCGCCCGGGCGAATTCAAGCGCGGGGGCCGTTATTTCCAGGATTTCGGCGCGCCTGCGCGCAACTATCTCGGTGTCGCACGGGCGCTGTCCGAAGATGGCGTCTGCGGCGAATGCCACATCCCCACCACGGTCGACGGGCAGCCAAGCGTCGTGCCGGTGTTCCAGCGCAGCCACTATTTCCTCAATGGCCGGTTCGATCACAAGGCGCATGAGCAGGAAGAATGCAGCAGCTGCCACGCCGCCGACACCTCCGCCAGCGCCACCGACCTGCTGCTGCCGACGCTGACCAGCTGCCGCGAATGCCACCAGGGCGCCGACGCGGTGACGGCGGATGTGCCGTCGACCTGCGCCATGTGCCACAGCTATCACCCGCCGACCTTCCAGCGCCGCGAGGACGGCCCGCAAAGCCCGGCGCCCGATCGGGTGGCCCGCCTGTCGCGGCAGCGCGAGGGCAGCGAATGAGGGTCGGCGTGGCATCAGGGGGAGAGACGCTTTGCTGATCGCTCAGATGACCGATGTCCATATCGGTTTCGATCCGGACGCGCGTCCGGAAGAACTCAATCGCATCCGCTTCGGCGCGGTGCTCGAACGGTTGGCAAAGACCCCGCACACGCTCGATTTCCTCGTGCTGTCGGGCGATCTTACCGACCATGGCGACCGCGACAGCTTTTCCAAGATCGCCGCGGTGCTGGCCGATATTCCCTGCCCCATGCTCCCGCTGGTCGGCAATCACGACGACCGCGAAGAACTGCTCCGCGCATTTCCCGACACACCCTGCGAAGGCGAGTTCCTGCAGTATGTGGTCGAGCGGGACGGGTTGCGGATCATCTGTCTCGATACATTCGAGCCGGGCCGTCATGGCGGCGCCTTCTGCGAAAAACGGCGCGACTGGCTACGCGCGGCGCTGGCGAGCGGCGGCGGCAAGCCCTGCGTCATCTTCATGCACCACCCGCCGATCGTCGCCGGGATCGACTGGATGGACCCCGCACCGGACGAGCCATGGATTGCCAACTTCGCCGCTGCCGTGGACGGGCACCAGGATACGATCCAGGCAATTCATTGCGGGCATCTGCATCGCCGCGTCGCAGCGCGGTTCAAGGGCATCCCGCTCGGCATCACGCCTTCGGTCGCGCCGCTGGTGGCGCTCGACCTGCGCCCGATCGACGAGCATGCGGCGGACAATCGCGCGCTGATCACCACCGAGCCCGCCAGCTACGCGCTGCATTATTGGGACGGCACGGACCTGGTGACGCATTACGAAAGCTGCGGCGAATGGGAAGTGCTCGCGCATTATGGCGAGCATCTCAAACCCATGGTGCGCGAGATGAAGGCCGAGCGCCGGTAGTCCTGCCCAGCCCCTGATGGGGCGACGCCCAGCGATGTGACTTCCTGATCCGGGGGAATATCCCGGGGCGCTCAGTCGCCCAGCGCCGCCCGGTCCGGGTCCAGCCACGGTCCGCGCCCGCCGACCCATGCGCCCATATCGGGCTCGTCCGAAACCTTCCACGGTACGCCGGCGCGGGTGAGGAACAGCTTTTCCATCTCCTCGCGGTTGAACGGGCGCGATCCGAGCCGCCCGAAGACCGCCATCTGACCGCCGGTTTCATCGACCCCGCGGTCGCGGTCGATGCCCTTGCTGAGCGCGCGCGCGGCGCCCTTGGTCCGCGCCCAGGCGATCAGTTCGGGCTTGGGCGCGGGGCTGAAGCCATAGAAATTCGGCTGGCTGTCGGGCGTCGTCAGCTGCAGCACCTTCAACCCGTTGCGCCCGTCGGCGACATAGGCGAACAGCGTGGCATTGGTCGAACCGACGATGACATCCTCGGCATCGTTGAGCGTCCCGCCCAGCGTGACCTTCTGGTAGATGCGGGGCGATAGCGGGCGCGTCACATCGAGGATCACCAGCCCGTCCTGCTTGGCCGCGACATAGGCATAGGTGCGCGCGACATAGACCCGCTGCGCATCGGCCAGCGGCACACTCGCCTGCGGCATGGCGACCGGATTGCGCATGTCGGTGACGTCGAACAGCTTCACCCCCTCGGCATCGGTGACCCAGAGATAGCGGAACTGGATGGTCGAGGCGCGCGCATCGGTAAGCGCGCGCACGGCCATCAGCTGCGGGTTTGCCGGGGTTGCCAGATCGACCACCACCAGCCCGGCGTCGGCGGTGATGAAGGCGATGTCGCCGGCGAGCGTCACATGCCGCGCGCCCGCGAGCACGCCATCGGGATTCCACGCCGTGCTGCCATCGGCAAACCGCGTGCGCTCGAGCTGGTTGTTGCGAAATTCGCCATCGGCCATCGTCACGATATCGACCAGCACCAGCCCTTCGACCGCGTCGGTGACCACCGCATAGTCGTAGATCGGTTTCATCGGCTGTTCTTCATTGACCTGCAGCAGCGTCATCGGCGTACCGTCGGCATTGAGCACTGGATTGCCCGCCGCATCGTTGACGGGGGTTGCCGCCATCGCCCGGTTGCGGTCGGGCCGGACCGGCTGGGTGGTGGCCAGCGCCATGCAGGTGGCATTCTTCGTCTTCACATGCGTGTCGTGCCCCATCGCGCTGAACGGCGCGGTGAGGATGCGTTCGGAGACGCCCTTATTGGCGATCGAGGCGACATCGTAGACGCGGAAGCCGCCCTTCCCTTCGGCAACGAACATGTATTCGCCGCGCAGCTGCAGACAGCTGACGCCATCGCGCGTGCCTTCGTGGACATTGGCGAATTGCTCGAAGGGTTTGGTTTCGCCGCTGGCATCGCCATCGAAGGTCTGGCCGCGGATCCAGTCCTTCAACTCGCGATCATTGTCCTCGACATGCATGCGCCAGTAATCGGGATAGGCGTATTTGTGCAGATAGCTGCCCAGCACGGTCTGCGGCTCGTCCCATTCGGTCACACGCACCGCCTCGAAGCCGGTATCGAGCCCGACCCAGGCGTTCAGCCCGACGAAATTGACGAAATTGGTGCCGAGCAGCAGCAGCTGGCTCATGATCGCATTGTTATCGTCCGCCGCCGACAGATGGCAGTCGGTGCAGGTCTTGGTTTCGGTCAGGCGCACCGTGTGCGGGAAATGCGGCGCGAAGGCCTGGCTCGAATAGCCCGAGGCTGCGACCGGGGGCTGCTGCACATAGATCCGCTCGCGGTTGATATTGGTCGAGGACAGCACCAGCGCGCTGGTCGAACGGATCGGCGCGACCTGGTTGCCCTTGGTGGTCTGGTGGCGCCCGAGCTGGAACATCTGGTCGCGCGCCACCTGCGGATTGTAGGTCGCGAAATTGCGCGTTTCCTCGGTCCCGTAATGGTGCGACTTGGTCTTCCAGTTCGCCTCGATCGGCAGGTGGCACCCGCCGCAGCTGGTGGTCCATGACAAATGGCAGGTGAAACAGGCCATTTCCTCGGTGCCATGCGCGCGGTCTTCGGGCGCGATGCCGGTGCCGAATTCGAACAATCCGGTTTCCGCGCCTTGCTTGCTCATCAGCTTGGCGCGCGCGGCCTTGGCATTGAATTCGTGCGAGACGGGATCGACGCTGTCGCGCACGAGACTGACTTTCCATTCAAGCTCGGGATCGACGATCGAACGCTGGACGAGCACCCGCCGGCCATCGTCGCCATAGGTCCATTCGAACCGCCGCTTGCCATCCGGATTGCGCAGCAGCGAGAGATCGTTGCCCTTGGGCGGCGCAGCGGGGCCGCTGGTCAGCAGCGTGGGATAGGCGTCGGGTGTGCCGTGGCAATCCTTGCAGCCGATCTCCACCGCATTGGCCACCTCGGCATAGATCAGCCCGTTACCGTGGCTGTCCTGCGCGAAATGGCAATCGGCGCATTGCAGGCCCTTTTCGGCATGGATGTCCATCATGTGGACGGTCTTGCCCGGATTGGTGCCCGGTTCGACGAACTTGCCCTCGCCTTCGCGCCGCCATTTCTCCGGATCGTCGGGCGGGACGATATTGTCGTCCTTGTCGAGCAGATTGCCTTCGCGGTCGCGTTTCAGGATCGCGCGGAAATTCCACCCATGCCCGTGATAATCCGCGAACTGGGTGTCCTTGAGCTCGGGATTGAGGTCGTAGACATTGCGCAGGAAATCGAGATCGGCCCACTTGCCCTTGGGCGCGGCAGCCTCGGGATTGCGATCGAGCACCGCATGCACTTCTTCGGCGGTGGGGTATTTCTGCTCCTTGGGCCACATATGCGGCGCGTCGCTCTCATAATCCCACATCGTGTAGCCGAGGTAGGAATTCAGGAAGATGTTGGGCTGGTGCATGTGGCAGTTCATGCATTGCGCGGTCGGGATCGACCGGGTGAAGGTATGCCGGATCGGATGGCCACGTTCCTTGTCCGGGCCATCGCCGGGCCGATCGACCGCATGATCGTCATGCCCGGGCTGCTTGACCGCGCCATGGCCCGCGTCGTCGCCTGCGCCGTGACCCCCGCCATGCGCGTCTCCGCGCGCGCCTTCGTAAAGCCCGGCAATGGTCGGATCGACAGTCGCGCTCTGCCCATCGCGGCCATATTGCGCATAGGTCAGCGAATGGCGCGGCTCGCGGTCGTTGGCATAGACCACGTGGCAGCTCGCGCAGCCCGAATGGCGATAGTCGCCCGGCTGGTCGTTGGTTCCCATGAACCACATGAAGGGATCGTTGAGGCGCGTCTTGTGGATGTTGAGCACGGGAATGGCCACGCGCAGGCCCGTGCCCGCGCCGCGGTTGGACTGCTTGAGATCGGGCCGCCCGGGCTCCTCGAGCCGCTGGATCAGCCCGGTGGGATTGGGAATGCCGACCTCGGGAAACTGGCTGGCGACATTGCGCCCGCCGCGTTCGAACACACGGAACACGTCACCCGGCGGGATCACATGCCAGGTCGGCAGCGGATAGAGCGCCGCCAGCGCGCCGCGCGCCTCCTGGTTGTCGGTCACACTGGCTACCGGCGCACCGGGGCTTTCGATCTTCGCCGGCTCACCGTCGCGCGTGTAAGCCTCGCCGAGAATGTAGCGTTTGAACGGCAGGATGCCGTTATTGTAGGACGCGCCGCCCCACAGCATCGCGCCGGTCGCCATGATCGAGCGTTCGGAGGCCTCGATCGTCTCGATATGGCAGGCACCGCAGGCTTCGCGCACCACGCGATAGTCGCTCGGGTTGACGAAGCGGACGAAGACCGGGTCTTCCTTATTGAGCAGGCCATAGCTGCGCTTGGGATTGGCCGACGAGGGCCAGTGCCAGCTTTCGGGATATTTGGGCAGCACATGCGCCGCATCGCGCGCGGCAGTATAGGCGGCGTCGTCATGCGGCAGGTCGCTGTCGCCGAAGACCTCTGCATTGCCGCCATGGCAATCGATGCAGCCCAGCCGCACGGCGGGCGTTTCGTGCATCGTCGATTGGTCGGTGCGGACATGGCAGGAAACGCAGCCCGCCGATTTCGCCGCCATCTGCGCCTCGGTCTGGACCCGCGGCGCAGGCGCGGCGGTGACGAGGCTGTAGTCGCGCTTGACCGGGTTTTCCTTCTCCGCCGCGCGCAGGCCCACGGCCCCGGCGAGAAGCATGACCGCAATAGCCAGCAGGAGGCGGGAAAGACTGCGCATCAGTAGGTCAGCACCGCGTTGGCGAGCACCGAATAATAGGCGCGCGGATTGCCGAGCGAGGTGAACAGGTCGTCAAAACCGTCACCGGAAATCAGCGTCGCGGCGGAGAGGCGGAAAACGATGTTCTGCGTCGCCTTGGGCCGCCAGATCGCCGCGGCGGACAGGTCCCAGCCAATCGCCTTGGGGATCGAGCCTTCGTTGCGCAGCGCCTGCAGCGTCGCCGTGTTCTCGAACCACAAATGGTTGGCATTGCCGGAAAGGCGTAGCTCGGGCGTGATGTCGAAATCGGCACCGGCGCCCAGCAGCATCAGCCCGGGATTGTTGAAATTGGACTGCCCCTGCTCTTTCGAACTGCGCAGCGAATTGAGGATGCCATTGCGCCCGTTGACGCTGATCGCGCGGCCGCCGCCGGCAAAGGGGATCGTCTGGCGGATCCAGTAGGACGTATCGGCCCCGGCAAAGACGGGATTTTCGAAGATCGCGTCATAGCCGGTCTCGACATCGTCATAGGGATCGCCGTCGCCGCTGCCATAGGCGGCGGACAGGCGGAAGCGGATCCAGTCGCGGTCGTAACTCGCCTCAAGCGCGGCGAAATAGGCGCTGATGTCGGAGGGCCGGTCGGTGAAGAAGGAATTGCGATCCTCGCCGAAGGCATAATAGGCGCTGCCCGTCAGATTGATCCGCCCGATCCGGCCGTCGGCATTGTAGCCGAGGTAGAAGACATCGTAATCGCGCCCGCGCAGCGATCCCAGCAGCGCCGGGCGCACGGGGAAGCCATTGTCGTCGATCTGGACGTCTTGGGCCTCGCGATTGGCATTCCACACGAAGGTCAGCTGGCTTGTCAGCGCTGGGATCAGGAAATCCTGCCGATAGGCGTTGACGTAGAACACATAATCATCGCGCGGCGTCTGCAGCACCGCGTTGAGCCCGCTATTGGTGTCTTTCTCGAGCCGCCAGAACCCGCCGAAATTATACTGGAAACGGTTGTTGTCGCGCGTGCCGAAAAACCGCACGCCAAGCTGGTTGTCGTTGAACAGGAACCCGCGAAAATCGGCCTGGAAGGGCTGGATGCCGATCCGCACGCTATCGAAATCATAACGGTCGGAGACATTGCGGAAGTGATAGTCGAAGAAGGCTTCCTGCACGCCGACAAAGTGGTCGAAACGATGCGAGGGCTTGCTCGGTTCGACGAACAGCACGCGCCGCTCGGGTACATCGACATAATTGAGATTGGCCGCCAGCGTGACGCGGTATTCGACATCGGGCGGCTTGTAGGCGGTGCTGCCCTTGAGCAGCGCGGCGCCGACGATAAAGCTCTGCGACAGGACATAGCTGGTGTCCCTGCCGAAGACGTCGATGCTGTCGGGCCGCTCGGTCGTCTGCACTCCCACGGGGATGGGGAAGGTGCGCGGCTCGAACACCGTGTCGCTTATCGCATTGACGATGAAGAACCAGTCGTCGCCGGTAATCGGCAGCCACGGCACCTTATCCGGATTGATCGGCCGGTCGCCCTTGTAGGTGTTCTGGTTATAGGGGTCCCACCAGCGTTCGGTCACGAGGCCGAGGCTCTCGACCAGCCGCCAGCGGTCGGGGATCGGGACCTGGTCGACCGGGAACGCCTCGGGCGGCGGCGCGCGCACCGCGCCCTCATTGGTCTGCGACACCGCATCGGGCAGCGGCTCGGTGTAATCGGGACGGCGGCGGCCATCGATGATCGCCGGGTCGACCGCGGCGGGTTCGCCCGGTTCGGGATTGACCACCGGCGGCGCATCGACCGGAGCGGGCTCAGGTGGCAGCTCCGCCTGTGCAGCGAGCAACAAAGCCAGCGGGGTGAGCGCGGCCGCCGCCATCACAGCCCCTCGCAGACGTTCTGGCGGGGATCGTCGAGGAACGGCGCGAAGGGGCAATTGACGTAGCGCAGCCGCACGTTGCGTCCGTTGACATTGACCACGATCCGGTCGGCGCGGATTTCGAAGCGCGCATTGCCGATACCGCCCGCGCGCTGCCCGCCATTATGCAGGCCGAGGAAGCTGACCATATCGTCCTGGTCGATCCCGTCGCCCGACACCCCGATGCCGCCGACGAGTTGGTCTCCGCGATAGATCGGTACCGAGCCGGGGAATATCTGGATGCCATTGGCCAGCCGCTTCCCGCCGCCGGGCGCATCGGGCACCTGCGTGCAGCCGCGCGGCGTATCAGGACTGGTCCCGCCCGAAATCACGAAGCCGAGATGCTGGACGAGATTGGGAACGATCAGCTCGGTTTGCAGCCCGGTCATGAACGGGCTGAACTGGCCCGGCCGTTCGACCGAGAGCGGGCCGGCGACATCGCCCACCTCGCCATCGGGGAAATAGGGCCGCGACAGATTGCCGCCCGACCGGTCTGCAAAAGCGAAGGTTCCGGTTAGCGCATTCGCATCGCCGAGGAAGCTGCGCACTCGCGCGACGTAACGCGCGGCTGCCGGCCCGGCGGCCTGCAATTGCGCCGCCGCAACGCGGTTGGAGAAGAAGGCCGCAGTGCGCGCCTTTTGCAGCGAAACATCGGTGCCGAAGATCGGCCCGTCGGGCGAACGCACGATCCCGAGCACCGCGCCATGCGTATCGACCACGCTGATGGACGCCTGCATCCGGCTATCGAGCGGACGGCGGATTTGCGCGCGCGCGCGGCTGAGGACGGTAAATGCCTCCTCCATCGCCGCCCGCACTTCGGCAGCGCTCAGCGGATCGGCAATGCTTGCGGCGTCGGTCCCCGCGCGGATCGGGAAGCGCGGCGTCCCGGCCGCGTCGACCAGCACATAGGCATCGCGATTGGCAAACTCGCCCGCAGTGCTGCGGCGGATGCCCGAGGCATTGGTGCCATAGGCGGTCCCCGCGCGGATCGTGCCGTCATTGTAGCCGAACACCGGCACCAGCATGCCGGAAGGGCCGTTGACCGCGCCGAAACTGCGCTGCAGCGGACCCAGGTCGCTGGCCGCGATATCGCTATAACGCAGGCTGGTGCCATCAACCGGGATGCGGTCCGCCTCGATCGCGCGCGGCGGGGTGAAACCCTGTGTCCCTGCAAGCGCGGCGAATTCCTCGGCGGCGCGGTCCACATCGATCGTATCGGGATCGAAGCCGTAATCGCCGTCACCCGCAACGCCGATGCCGCCGACCACAACGCCGTCCTTGTAGAGCGGGAAACCGCCCGGATCTGCGGCCAGCCCGAGCGGCGAGCGCTGCGGACCGATCATCCCGTCGCTCATCCGCGTGGACAGGTCCGAACAGGGCAGCTGGCTGAACTGCACGCCGAACAGCGGCCCGCTTTCAAGCCCCACAGTCGAGGCGGCGGGCGGGAAATGCTCCTGCACGATCTGGCTGGCGGTGCGGGTCGAAAAGGCGTTGCCCCCGCTCGAGAGATAGGCCCCGGTGATCGCCTTGGCGATGGCGGCGGCGGCGGTGGGCACCTGGACGCCCTGTAACCCGACCTCGTCACCCGGCGCGGCGCGCCCCGCGATCGTGCGCCGGCTGATGCGGGTGTTGCCCGGCGTGCCGGTCATGGCGAAGACGCCGAGGACATTGCCCACCCGGTCGACCACCGCGACGGTGGCGGGCAGGCCGCGCGCCTGTGCCTCGCCCACGGCTTGCGCGATGATCTGCTGGACATCTCCGACCGACAGCGCGCGCTGCGCCGGATCGGTGAACAGCCGGCCCCCGGTGGTCGGCGTGGGGCTGGGTGTCGGAGACGCCGTGCCGCCTCCACCGCCGCCCGTCGATCCGCCATCGCCGCCGCAGGATGCCAGGACCAGAGCGAGGGCCCCCGTCAGGCAGCCAAGCGCGCGCCGGCGCATTATCGCAGGCTCCCGATCGCGGATGTCGCGCTGGCCAGCGCGCTGCGGAATGCGGCGGGACGATAGGTTTCCGGCGCGGCCACTGCGGCATAAGCGCGGTTGATATTGGCGCGGATCGCAGCCGCCGCGCCGACCGTCACGCGGCCTTCGCGGACCAGCGCATTGAGCAGCGTATCGACCGCCATCACCGCCTGGACCGACCCGGCGTAATCGGTAAAGCGCGGCGCGGTCGCCTGCGAGGCGATCGCCGCGATCACCTGATAGGCATCATTGCTGCCGAACGACCGCGTGGCCAGCGCATTGGACAGCGCCTGCGCCCGCTCGCGCAAGGCAACAGCGGCCTGTTGCGCGCTGCCGCGGTCGCGGCCCATCGCGCGGTGGAATTCCACGCTCGCGTCGCTGAAAGCCTCGCCCGCACCGGGGGCCAGCGCCCGGCCGACCGCGGACAGCATGATGATGTTCTCGTCATTGAACGGCGCATTGCCGAAGGGGATCGGGCGGCCCGAATTGGTCTCGAAAGTCAGCCGCCGGGCGGGCCCGTCAGTGATCGCACGGTGGCAGCTGTGGCAGTCGTAGAAATAGAATTCGGGGAACATGCCGCGCATGCCGAAGCCGGGCCGCGCGAACAGATCGGTCGCCCGCGCGACCGCTTCCGCCTGGCCCACCGCCCACAACCGCACGCTGTCGCTGCGCCCCTTGCGGCGGGCATAGTCGGCATCTTCGGTGTGATGCTGCTGCAGCGAGGAGAAAAGATCGAGTTCGAACGAAATCCGCGGGTGACCAGCGGCCATCATCGAATGGGTGACGAACTGGCCGGTATCGGTGCTGCCGTAATGGCAATCGAGACAGATTTTCGCGCGCACCTGCGGGTCTTCGAGCGGCACCAGTCCCGCGCGCACATTGGAAGCATGGCTGGCCGCTTTCTCGTAATGGACCTGCAGCCAGCCCTCTGCCGCACCATGGCAGCTTTCGCAGCCCACCCCGTCGCTGGTGTGGAAGCGCGCGCCGCGGCGCGATTGCGGGACATAGGTTGCATGGCAGCCGAGGCAGGCGGGCGCGGAGGTCGCCGCTCCCAGCCCCAAGGTCTGCGCGATTTGGCGCCCGCGGCGGCTGGCGAGGACCGAATAGGCGCGGCTATGCGCCCCGCTGGCCGAAGACGGGGCCTGCCAGGTCGCGATCTCGTCCTGCCGGACGACCGTACCATTGCCTTCGGAGCGGCCGTGGCAGGTCGAGCCGGCACAGGTCGCTACGCCTTCGAAGTTTGCAGTCGAGGACTGGGCGTTAGCGGCGGAGGAATCGGGGCTCGCGGGCGCAACAGCGGCCAGCGCGAGCAGCAGTGCGAGCGCAAACGCCCGCACTGCTCCGCCCCGTCTCCCTTGCCAGCGTGCTGCCCGGCGTTTCATCGGCCCTCCCCGATTGCCCTAGTCTGCTGCTGCCGCCCCCGCGACAGCCCCCATTGCCCCGTACCGCGGGGCCACCGGTATTCGCTTAGCTCGCCAGTTTCTCGCTCAAGAGGTCAAGCTGGCCCATGCAGCCGAGATTGGCCAGCGCGACCGCCAAGTCTTCAGGATCCTGCGGCGTTTCGTCCAGCGCAATGAATTCGACACGCTGTTTCGCACCGCCTGCGGGGCCAGAAAGGTCATAAAGCCGGTTCTGCCCCAGCGGGAGTTCGTCGGCGCTGAGCGAAGCGGTGGCCGAGCCATCCTCAAAGGTGAAATGGACGTGGAAATCGGAAATCGCCGACCCCAATATCCAGGTCTCGCCGCCCTCGACCGATGGGCGCCAGAAGGTGATCGCATCGCCCGCCGGGAGGCAGATCTTGCCCGGATTGCTGGTGTCGATGTTCCACAGGTTCGAATTGGTGGACGATCCGGTGGCGCCGCCGCGCACCGCCCCCGTCCGGACGCGGGCGCCCGACTGCTGGCGGGTGAGCATGGCGAAGGCAGTTCGCTTGCTCGCGCCGCGTGCCCCCACTCGGTGCGTGCCCGGACCCGAAATGACGCGCGTCCCGCTGCCGGTCAGCACGGTGATGCTGTCGCCGGTGCGGAGCGTTACGCTCGCCGCATCGTCGAGCTTCTTGCCCACCGGATAGGTTTCGGCGGACGGCCCGCTGGACTTGACCACCACCCCGGCCTGCGCCGGTGCCGATCCGAGAAAACCAAGCGCTGCGAACGAGAGCGCGGCCCCTGCGAGTATGTTCTTAACCGAGGACATAAGCCCCTCCATCATCCAGATTCCGAATTCGATATAACAGGTTTTCCAGCGCCGTGTCAGCCGGATGACGGCTGACGACATCGGCGATGATTTCCGCTGCCCTAGCATCGTCCGTCCCGACCAGCTTGTATGCATCCGCCAGCAATGCGCGATCGGCAGCGGGGAAATCGGGTACCGGCTCCATCAGTTCGACGGCGCGCGCGCGTCCGCGCAGGACCACGCGGCCCATCGGACGCCACCAGTCGAGCCCCGCCCGGTCGGCGAATTCGCGGCTGGCCATGACGCTGGATGCCAGCGCCTTGTTGGCCGCCTCGAGCCGTGCAGCAGTGTTCATGCTGTCCCCCAGCGCGGTATACTGGATGCGGTTCTCGCCGCCGAAATTGCCGACCACCGCCTCGCCAAAATGCAGCCCCACGCGGGTTTTGCCAATCTTGGGCAGCCCGGCGTCCATTGCCGCGACTTCTTCGCGAAACGCCTCGCCCGCCTGCCACAGGGCATAACCGGCGCGGGCGGCGCGCTCGCCATCGTCGGGCCGCGCGATCGGCGCGCCCCAGAAGGCGACCACCGCATCGCCGACGAATTTGTCGATCACGCCGCCATGATCGAGCACCACGTCCGACAGCATGTCGAGATAGCGGTTGAGCAGCTTGGCGACCATTTCCGGCTCGATCGCATGGCTCATCTTGGTGAAGCCCTCGAGGTCCGAGAACAGGACGAAGAGTTCCTTCTTCTCACCGTGGAGCGAGAGCAGCTGCGGGTTTTCGAGGATTTCCTGCGCCATTTCGCGCGGGAGGTATTTGCCCAGCGCGCCTTGCGCGAAATTGCGCTGCACCGCGCCGCTCGCACGCGCGGCGGACACCACTGCGGTAAAGGCGATGATCCAGCCAAGCAGCCAGCCGGCAGCGGGCACGCCGAGCGTATCGACCCCCTGCCACTCCATCACCAAAGGCACGCCGATGAAGGTGCCGAACTGCGCCGCGAGCAGCAGGTAGATGCGCCAGCTACCCCATTCGAGCAGGCCGGTAAGCACGGCAGTGGCGACCACCAGAATGGCCATCAGCCACAGGGTGAGGCCCCCCACCTGCCCGCGCCGGTCGCCGTCGAGCATTTGCGCGATCATATCCGCATGGACGCGCAGCCCGGCGGGATTTTCGCCGATGACGCTGGAGAGGGTGGTCTGGACGCGGTCGTAATCGATGATGTCGCCGCCGACGAGGATATAGCGGCCCTCGATCTGTTCGCGCAGCATGGCGCGCACCTCGGGGATTTCCATCAGCACCGGATCGAGGAAATTGTCGATCTGGAGGCGCCCGTACATCGGCTCGTTCTCGAACGCGGGGTGGCGATAGCGCAACGCCCCTTCGTAGCCTGGTAGCGCCAGCTCGCCCTCGCCCGCGGCGCGGAGCATGGCGCGGCCCAGCACCGGCGGGAGGTCGGGCTCGATGCTCGGCCATTTGCGCGTCACGCCATTGGTATTGTCGAGCCGGATGCTGGCGGGGGTCGCATTCGACCCTTCGAGCTGGGCGAGAAACTCCTCGAGATAGACCTGCTGGTCGTAGACGATATCGGCTTCGTTGGTTGCGAAATTGGCATAGCCGACAAGCGTCGGGGTCTGCATGCCGCGCAAGGTGGCGAGCAGTTCGGCATCCTCGTCCTGCGGCTGGTCGAACAGGATATCGAGCCCGATCGCCTTGGGCTCCATCTCGTCGATGATCTGCAGCGCGCGCGACAGCATCCCGCGATCGAGCGGCGAGCGTTTGCGCGCGGCGATCAGCGTCTGGTCGTCATAGACCACCATCGTGATGCGATCGTCCTGCTCGATCTTGTCCGCCAGGATCGAGCTGCGCCAGTCATACAGCGCGCGTTCGGCATCGCCCGTGCCCGGCGTGGTGATATCGACATTCTCGGCGCCTTCGATGCGCCATTCGTCGGGCACCACCTCGTGCGGGATGTTCCAGCTGTAGCGCGCGATCAGCAGCGCCATGAGCACCAGCACCGCGGTCAATACGAGACGACGCGGGCCGGCCTCGCGCACATTGCGCCAGCCGCGGATCAGCAGATTGTCGTCTCTGTCCTCGCTCAACCCCCGCCTCCCCGCGGTCCATCGAACGACCCATTTTTATTGTATTATCCGGCGGTTCTAGAGCAGTAACGCAATGCCGCAACCCCCGTTCGCATCATGCCATATCGGGATCGTTCCACGCCAGCACCGGCTTGCGCGCGGCCTGCGTTTCGTCGAGCCGGCGGCGCGGCGCGTAATGCGGCGCGGTCTTGAGCGTTTCGTCACCCGCCTTGGCGCGTTCGGCCACGCTGCGCAGCGCCATGATGAACTGGTCGAGCGCCCCCTTGCTCTCGGTCTCGGTCGGTTCGACCAGCATCGCGCCGTGCACCACCAGCGGGAAGTACATGGTCATCGGGTGATAGCCCTCGTCGATCAGTGCCTTGGCCAGGTCGAGCGTCGCGACGTCGTCGGCGAAGCCTTTGTCGCTGAACAGCGCTTCATGCATGCACGGCCCGCTGTGGCCGAAGGGTGCATCGAGCACGTCTTCGAGGCTGCGCAGGATGTAATTGGCATTGAGCACGGCGTCTTCGGACACCTGCTTGAGGCCATCGGCACCGTGGCTGAGGATATAGGCCAGCGCGCGGGTGAACATCCCCATCTGGCCGTGGAAGGCAGTCATCCGGCCGAAGGCCTTGGTGTGGTCGAATTCGGCAGCGTTCTCTTCCTCGACCAGGTGGACCACGCCATCCTTGGTCCGCGCGGTGAACGGCAGCGGACCATAGGGGCAGAGCGCCTGTGACAGCACGACCGGGCCCGAACCCGGGCCGCCGCCGCCATGCGGGGTCGAGAAGGTCTTGTGCAGATTGATGTGCATCGCATCGACGCCGAGGTCGCCGGGGCGCACCTTGCCGACGATGGCATTGAAGTTCGCGCCGTCGCAATAGACGAAGCCGCCGGCCTCGTGGACCGCGTCGGAGATCGCTTTCATGTCGCGTTCGAACAGGCCGCAGGTGTTGGGATTGGTGATCATCACCCCCGCGACATCGGGGCCAAGGCGCGCCTTCAGCGCTTCGAGATCGACCCTTCCGTCCGAATTGGCGGGGATATCCTCGACCCGGTAGCCGGCGAAAGCCGCGGTGGCGGGGTTGGTGCCATGCGCGCTTTCGGGGACGAGGATGACCTCGCGCGCATCGCCGCGCGCTTCGAGTGCGGCGCGGATGCACAGGATGCCGCACAATTCACCATGCGCCCCGGCCTTGGGGCTCATCGCGACGCCCTGCATACCGGTCAGGTCGATCAGCCAGAATGCCAGTTCGTTGATCACTTCGAGCGCGCCGCGCACCGTATCGACCGGCTGCAGCGGATGGACGTCGGCGAACCCGGGCATGCGCGCGATCTTCTCGTTGAGCCGCGGGTTGTGCTTCATGGTGCACGAGCCGAGCGGGAACAGCCCAAGGTCGATCGCATAGTTCTGGCGGCTCAGCCGCGTGTAGTGGCGCACGGTTTCGGGTTCGGACAGGCCCGGCAGGCCGATCGGATCCTTGCGGTCGAACCCGCCGAGGCGATTGGCGCCCGCTTGCGGTTCGGGCAGGTCCACCCCGGTGGTTTCCACATGACCGATTTCGAACAGCAGCGGTTCCTCGAGCATCAGCGCGCGGTTGCCGGTGGCGGTGTCGGGGCCGCTCATCGCATTGTGTCCTTCGACGGGGGTGCCGGGCTTCCAGCCCGATGCGTTGGGCGCGTTCATGCCAGCACCTCCTCGAGTGCGGAGGCGAGCGTTTCCACGTCCTCCTCGGTAGTGGTTTCGGTAACCGCGACGAGCAGCCCGTTGGACAGGGCATCATGGCCGGGGAACAGCCGTGCGAGCGAGACGCCCGCGAGGATGTCCTGCTGCGTCAGTTCGCGCACGATGCTGCGCGCATCGCCGTCGAGCAGCAGCGTGAATTCATTGAAGAACGCGTCGTTGAGCAGCTTCACGCCGGGCACCTTGGCCAGACGGTCGGCGGCAAAGCAGGCGAGCCGGTGGTTCTCCGTGGCCAGCCGGCGCAGCCCTTTCTCGCCGAGCAGCGTCATATGGACATTGAATGCCAGCGCGCAGAGCCCCGAATTGGTGCAGATGTTCGAGGTCGCCTTTTCGCGGCGGATATGCTGTTCGCGCGTCGACAGCGTCAGCACGAAGCCGCGCTTGCCCTCGGCATCGGCGGTCTCGCCGCACAGGCGGCCCGGCATCTGCCGGACGTGCTTTTCATCGCGCACGGCGAACAGGCCGAGATAGGGGCCGCCAAATTGCAGGCCGACGCCGATCGATTGGCCTTCGCCCACGACGATGTCCGCCCCCAGTTCGCCGGGCGATGCGATCGCGCCGAGCGCCACGGGTTCGGTGTTGACCGCGATCAGCAGCGCGCCCTTATCATGCGCGGCCTCGGCGATTTTCGCGAGATCGGGCAGGCGGCCGAGAATGTCGGGATATTGCACCACGACGCAGCTGGTGTCCCCGTCGATCCGCGCGATCAGCCCGTCATCGTCGGGCCTGGCGGTCAGGCTGGGCGGGGCGCCGGCAATCTCGTCATCGGTGAACTTGGCCATCGTCCGCACCACTTCGGCATAATGCGGGTGCAGCGCGCCCGAGAGCACGACCTTGCGCTTCTTCCCGCGCGCCACACGGCCCGCCATCGCCACCGCTTCCCAGCACGCAGTCGAACCATCGTACATCGAGGCATTGGCAACCGCGCAGCCATAGAGCCGCGCGACCTGCGTCTGGAATTCGAACAGCATCTGCAGCGTGCCCTGCGCGATTTCGGGCTGATAGGGCGTATAGGCGGTCAGGAACTCGCCGCGCTGGATGATGTGATCCACGCTGGCCGGGATATGGTGCTTGTACGCCCCTGCCCCGAGAAAGAACGCCGCGTCGGCGGCGGCAAGGTTCTTTTTCGACAGCCGCCGCATATGCTTTTCGACCGCCATTTCGCTGGCGTGCATCGGCAGGCCTTCGATCGGACCGGAGAGCCGCGCCGCTTCGGGCACGTCGGCAAACAGCGCATCGATATCGGGCGCGCCGATCGTGTCGAGCATGGCCGAACGGTCGGTATCTGTCAGGGGTAGGTAGCGCATCGTGGTTCCTTCACGCCCCGCGGGGCATCAGCGGATCAAAGCCCGTCGCAGAAGCTCTTGTAGGCGGCCAGGTCCATCAGACCGTCGAACTCCGACTTGTCGCCGATGGTCATCTTGAAGAACCAGCCGTCTTCTTCCGGAGCGGTGTTGACCAGCGCGGGGTCGTCTTCGAGCGCGTCGTTGGTTTCCATGATCTCGCCGCTGATCGGCGCGTAGACATCGCTCGCCGCCTTGACGCTTTCGACCACGGCGGCATCCTTGCCCTTCTCGATCACGCTGCCGACATCGGGCAGTTCGACAAAGACGATGTCGCCCAGCTGGCCTTGCGCGTAATCGGTGATCCCGACGGTGGCGGTGTCGCCCTCGACGTCGATCCATTCATGTTCATCGGTAAAATAGCGGGCCATTTCGATCATTTCCCTCTGTGGTAGCGATGGGGGACGAAGGGGAGCGAGGCGACCGTGGCGGGCAGCCTCTTCTTCCGCACCTCGACTTCGAGTTCGGTGCCTTCGGCGGCAAGCGCGGTGTCGACATAGCCCATGGCAATGGGCCGTTCGAGCGTGGGCGAGAAGCCGCCGCTGGTGATGCGGCCGACCTGCGTATCGCCCGAATAGATAACCGCGCCTTCGCGGGCGGGCATCCGGCCGTCGATGGCGAGGCCGACGCGTTTCTGCGCGGGTCCCTCGGTAAACGCCTTCATCACGGGTTCGTGACCCATCCAGCCGCCTTCCTCGCGCCGCCGCTTGGTCAGCGCAAAGCCAAGATCGGCGGAGACGGGATCGGTTTCGGTGGTGATATCGTGGCCGTAGAGCGGCAGGCCCGCCTCGAGCCGCAAGCTGTCGCGTGCGCCCAGACCGATCGGGCGCACTTCGATTTCGGCGCACAGGCGATCGGCGAGGCTTTCGGCGAATTCGGCGGGGACCGAGATTTCGAACCCGTCCTCGCCGGTATAGCCCGAACGCGTGATCCGCAGCGGCCATTCGCCGAAGTCGTGGACCACGCTTTCCATGAAGACCATGTCGTCGATGACATTGCGCATCACACGGTTGAGCGCGGTCGCGGCATTGGGCCCCTGCAGCGCGATAAGCGCGTGTTCGTCCATGTGGGTGAGCGTGACATCATCGTCGAGATGTTCGCGCAGATGGGCGATGTCGTCCCACTTCATCGCGCCATTGACCACGAGGTAATAGGCCGGATCGCCCCAGCGTCCCTCGGTGCCCGCTTCCTCGTCGCCTTCGATCCACGGCGTCGCATTGGTGACCATGAGGTCGTCGAGAATGCCGCCGTCTTCGCCGATCAGCAGCGAATAGCGCACCTTCCCCGGCTTGAGCGATGCGATCGCCCCCGGGAGCAGCTTTTCGAGTTCCGCGGCGGCCTTGTCGCCGGTGACCATGAGCTGGCCCATATGGCTGACGTCGAACAGGCCTGCCTGGGTGCGGGTCCAGCCATGCTCGATAACGATGCCTTCGTACTGGATCGGCATATGGTACCCCGCAAAGGGTACCATCCGCGCGCCCTTGCGGCGATGCCACGCATCGAGCGGCAGCGCTTCGGTTTCGGCGATCATGTCTTCGGTGTCGTCGCTCAAGTCCCGTCCCTCACAAGCATGGGGCGCGCCCTCGCGGTGCGCCGAAAACCATGCCCCCTCTGTCGGGAAACCTGAGAGACTGGCGCACATATGGGTGCGCTTACCCCTTCGGTGGCCACGCGCAGGCGCATGGCGCTTTCCAGAGTGCCGATGGAGCGCACGGTCCGTTTAGCCTGAGAGTTTCCGGGGCGGTTGCTCCTTCGGCGCCGGATGGACGTCGCCATCCGGGCTCTCCCGTGCGCGCCTGCCGCAGAATCGCTTCTGCCGCCGACCTGTGCTGCACTGCGATATTACCGCAGCGCGGTCAATCCAGGTTTGGCCGCAACCAGCGCTCCGCCG
>TARA_R110000751_G_scaffold3930_6_pt1 | contig 109410 bp, 103 predicted proteins | sample TARA_R110000751 | Tara Oceans TARA_R110000751 (sample SAMEA4398001) | marine metagenome | biome: Polar Biome; feature: [MES] marine water layer (ENVO:01000295) within the mesopelagic zone...; material: water (ENVO:00002006), including particulate matter (ENVO:01000060) such... | reverse complement strand
CAAATTTTTCGAACCGCGCTGGTTCTCATCAAGCACGACTTATGTTAATTGTTCTGGAATTTTTGGGTGTATGGATGCTTTGAAATTGGAAGGATATTAAAAAGATGGTGGGTCGTGCTGGATTCGAACCAGCGACCAATTGATTAAAAGTCAACTGCTCTACCAACTGAGCTAACGACCCATTTTTCAATTTTCTTTCCGCCTCACTGCGAGGGCGGCATATAATACTCAATTGAAACTTCAGTGCAACCCAAATGCCATAATTATTTCAATAATGCTAACTGTTTGCTGAAAAACCGAACAATAGTGAATTCAACAAACCGAATCAGCTTAAAAAAGTAACAATTAAACCTAATTTTATTTCAAGTCACTCAAATAAAAACATCAGGTAAACTATCTAATTAAAGTCCTTTAAGTCGATTTTCAGCTAATTTTGCTGATGACGAATCAGGGAATTCTGCAACCACCTGTTCCCAAAGTTGTTTGGCTCGCGCAGCATTTGAACGTTCCATCTCAGTTATTCCTAACTTCAAGGTAGCATCTGCTCTTTTACTTGATTCAGGATAATTGGTAATTAACGACTTAAATTGCTCACCTGCACCCGCCCAGTCTTGTTTATTAAACAATAATTGACCTAACCAATAATGTGCATTGGGTACATAACTTGAATTTGGAAAATTTTGCAAAAACATTTGAAACTCAGGAATAGCTTGATCGTATAATCTATCTTTAAGGATCAAATTCACCGCTTTATCATAAGCGTCATTTTCGTTGGCTGATAAAGGCGCTTCAGGCGTCGTAACAACAGTATTGGCAGTTGGTACTGGTACTGTCGTAGGTTGGGCTTTCACAGACTCAATACGCTTATCTATTTCAAGATAAAGCTCTCTTTGTCGTTCAAGAATTTTCTCTAACTGATAGTTTTGCACTTCTATCGCACCTCGAAGTTCATTCACTTCGTTTTGCATGATGTCGAGCTGCTCTTGCTGACGATGCTGTGCTTCTGTGCGTGCCGAAAACTTTCTTTCTAGTTCAGTAATGCGCTGGTCGCTACTGATGCTGGTTACATCCGACACAGGCGCAGGAGCCGCAATAACTGCGGCTCCGTATAGACCTAGCAAACTTATCGCTAAGGTGCGTTTCATCATAGTAGACTTCTATTATTAATAAACTAAAACACCGCGACGGTTTTCTGCAAAAGCCGCCTCAGTTGAATAATTGTTAACAGGTTTTTCTTCACCGTAAGACACCACAGATATTTGTGATGGACTTACGCCTGCATTCAATAAATAGGTTTGTACAGACTTAGCACGGGATTCACCTAATGCAATATTGTATTCAGGTGTACCACGGCTATCACAATGACCTTCAATCACAACAGATTGCCCGCTGTTTTTCACTAAAAATGCAGCGTGCTGATCTAAGATACTGTAATACTTAGAGCTAATACTGGCTCTGTCAAAATCAAAATAAACCAACTGATTATTTTCTAGTGCCATTAATTCTTGCTTCATTTCTTCTGCAGGAGTCAACATAGGTGCAACTTTACCCGCTTCAACCATTGAATCACGTGCTTCTTGCGCTTTACGATCGGCTTCTGCTTGCTCTTGGGCAATTCTTGCATCTTCAGTAGCCGCGCTAGCTGCACTATCATCAGTTGAAGTACAAGCCATCATAGTTACAACTGGAAGAGCTATAACCAACCCTTTTAAAATTTTATTTAGTTGCATTCTTTTTTCCTGTTTTTATCGAATTTAAGTAAAAATGTAAAAATTAACGTAAAAATGGTGACCAGGTCGGAGCCTTCACCTGACCATCGGCCGCAGGCAGTAGTGCTTTAAATCTGCCATCCAAAGACACCAAAGACAAAACTTGTTTTCCTTGATGCAAGGTACTGTAAATAATCATACTTCCATTTGGAGCAATACTGGGTGATTCATCTAAATAGGTTTTAGTTAATACCTGTAGATTGCCATTTGTCAAATCTTGTCGTGATATATGATAATTACCACGGGTTCGATTCACCATCACCATCTGTTTTCCGTCTGGGGTTATCGTCCCCCCTAAGTTCATTTCACCGTCAAAAGTCAAGCGACGAACCTTGCCTGATGCTAAATTTACGCGATATATCTGAGGTTTACCACCCCGTTCTGAACTAAATATTAAGCTCTGACTATCTGGAGTCCAGCTTGGTTCTGTATCAATTGCTCTATTTTTAGTTACCCTGCGCAGTTGCTTACTCGCAATATTCATTACGTATAGTTCTGGATTACCGTCTTTCGATAACACCATAGCTAAGGATTTGCCGTCAGGCGAGAACTTTGGTGAACCATTAATTCCAGGGAAACTGGTCATTTGTGTTCTATTCATGGTGTAAATATCTTGGATAAATATTTGCGGACGTTTATTTTCAAAACTGACGTAGGCTAATTTAGTTCCATCTGGAGACCAAGAAGGAGACATCAAAGGCTCAGGTGAACGCAACAAAGTGGTTTCATTGGCACCATCATAATCCGCCACCACTAATTGAAAGGGCAACTCATGCACTTTATTATCTCGTACAATGACATAAGCAATACGGGTCAAAAATGCGCCTTTCTCCCCCGTTAACTTTTCGTACACCACATCACTTATACGATGAGCATGGCGCCTAAAGTCATTGCCTGAAATTGTCATTTTACTCGCCGCTAAAATATGTTCATTGCTGGCAATCAGTTTACCGCCACTTAATACTTGCGCCTGCCCACCGGTAATTTGACCCCGTAATACATCGATTAACTCATAAGTCACTGTGTACCTATCTATACCAGTCAGTTCAACTTTACCGACTAATACAGCCTCAATTCCCTTGGATGCCCACGCACTGTAATCCACATCTTTATCAGCAGTAGGAAATTGTGGCAAATCCTTTGTATCAACAGGATTAAACTTACCACTGCGACGTAAATCAGCGGCAATCACATCGGTGAGTTGTTCTGGCATCACACCTTCACCTATCCATTGGAAAGGCACCACTCCAACTGGTCTTGCGGTATCTACCCCTCCAGTAATCACAATTTCTAGGGCTGCAAAACCACGAAAACTGACTGAAAAAATAAAAAGTGAAAGCAATACTTGCTTAGTTTTAGACATAGTTTTAAACATTATATTTCCGGTGCAAAAGTAAAATTAATATTACGCAATTGTTCATAGACATCTGGTTCTTTTGAAACAGGCAATTCAACCGCTTTAAGGATTGCGGTTTTCCCCGCCCTACAAACTAGGGGATCTCCACCAAGTTCTTTAACTTGTATCACTAAGCCATTTGATGCTAGTCGAATATTAAAACGGCAAGATTGTCCCTTCATTGCATTATCTTTAATAAAAATACGGTCAAGAGTTTGTGATATTAATGCTTCATATTTTTGCACTTCAGACAACACTTGTTTATTTCGTTTCGCCTGTCGAGCGGCCTGTTCAGCTTGAAGTTGTTCATCGAGCATTTTTTCTTGGGCGGCTTTTTCTTTAGCTTCTTGACGTTTACGTTCGGCTTCTTTTAACGCTTTTTCTTCTTTCTGGCGTTTTTCCTTCGCTTGTCTCGCTCGCTCATCGGCTTTTTTCTTTTCTAATTCTTTGCGCTTGCGCTCTTCTTCTAGTCGTTTGGCTTTGGCCTTCTCTTGATTCTGTTTTTCTCTTGCCGCCACCGCAGCTTGTTCGGCTTTTTTCTTATCCAATTCTTTTTGCTTAGTTTCCCGCTTTAATCTAGAAACTTCGGCCTCTTGTTGTTTGCGTTTTTTTTCTGCATCTGCCGCTCTGCGCTCTAGCTCTTTTATTCTATTTTCTTCTTTTTGACGTTTGGCGTTTTGTTCATCTTTGACTTTTTGAACTTGTTTTTGCAATTGACTCTCATCAATGGCTTTGGCTTCAATAATAGGTTCAGGATTAAATGCCTCAGGGGTCACTTTTGACGTCGTTGCAAAATGCCCACTTATTAACAAAGCAACAATCACAGCGACATGCATAAACAAGGAGATAAAAAGTGCGACTCGCAACTTGGACATTTTGTCAGTTAGCCTTCCGGTGGAGTTGTCATGAGTCCAACAGAAGGTGCGCCTGCCCGTTGCAACAACACCATCAACTGCACCACTTCACTATAGGCAACTGCCCCATCACCCTTAACAACCACAGGGGTATTTGGCTCGAGGCGCAGATGTGCAGCAACTAATGTTGCCAAGTCAACTGCTGACATAGGTTCTTGCTGGCTATCACCGGTATTCAAAAAGTATTGGCCTTTTGCATCAACAGTGGCCACTAATGGAGGTTTTGCCTCTTCATCCAAAGGCTGGGCCTCTGCTTTAGGCAAATCCACTTTTACCCCTTGAGTCACTAGTGGCGCGGTGACCATAAAAATAATCAGTAACACCAACATGACGTCAATATAAGGCACCACGTTAATTTCTGAAACGGGACGTCTACGTTTTCTCACATACATAATCAATCAGCCTAAGCAGAGGGTTGAGCTGAGTGAGAAGTATCGGTACCTGAAGACAATGCCTGCCTATGCAAAATACTGGAGAATTCTTCCATAAAATTACCGTAACTATTTTCAAGTTTTTCTACTTGATGACTAAAACGGTTGTATGCAATAACAGCAGGTATCGCAGCAAATAACCCCATTGCTGTGGCGATCAATGCCTCGGCAATGCCTGGTGCAACCATAGCTAAGGTCGCTTGCTGTTGCCCACCTAAAGCAATAAAGGACGTCATGATTCCCCATACAGTGCCAAACAAACCAATATAAGGACTAATAGAACCTGTTGTCGCCAAAAAAGGTAAACGACTTTCTAAACGATCTATTTCTCGGGACAGCGACACCCGCATAGCTCTAGAAGTGCCTTCCATAACCGCCACGGCTGGTGTGTTTAGGTTTTTTCGTGAGCGAACAAACTCTTTAAAACCCGCACAAAACATACTGGCCATGCCTTCTACAGATTGACGGGCGGCTAACTCTTGATAGAAGCGATTGAGGTCAACACCAGACCAAAATTTATCTTCAAACTTTTTCATCTCAGACCGCGCAAAATTTAGCGCGCGGCTGCGTTCTAATATAAATGCCCAAGAAGCAACTGATGCTGCAAATAACAGCAACATTACCAATTGCACTAATAAACTGGCCTCTAAAATGAGATCAATGAAAGATATATCAGATGACACGTGAAAATTCCCCTAAAATTTTGTCAGGAATAGCTTGTGGTTTCATATTGGATAAATTGACACAAGCGACTCTGATTAATGCACTGACCAAACAATGATTGTTTGGGCTTATTATTATTTGTTTGAATACTAAACTAGCACGCTTCAATTCTACTATTTCGGACTGAATACACAACAACTCATTGAAGCGAGCTGGCGCATGATTGTCCATTTCAACACGTTTGACGACAAAACCTACAGAACGTTCCAAAAGAATATTTTGTTCGGTCCCCATTTGCCTTAACCATTCGGTTCTGGCTCGTTCAAAAAACTTGAGATAATTCGCATAATAAACGATACCACCAGCATCTGTGTCCTCGTAATACACCCGCACATTGTGACTATGTTTGCTCATAATAAAGGTACTTTTAGGTTTCAGGTGATTGGTTTTACTTTTTAGCTACTTTCCCTTGTGCTATTCCTAAGCTGTGAATCTTTATGCTATCAAACATTGGGAGTTTTCAAACTGATTTTTTTATTCTTCCAATTAAAGCATCTTACTTTCATAGACTTAGGAAGAATAAAACAATTTCCAAAATGCATTATCTATAGTTTACACACGAATAGTTATTCACTTATATCGAACGAACATTTAGATAACAAAACAATGATTAGCAACAATAATAATAATGGTTTAAAAATCAAACAACTAAAAAACCCTTTAAAATTCAATAAATTATCAACATAAAAGCATCCATTACTCATATTACGTCAGTTCGCACTGATAATGCATTAGTTTTTCTAATTGATAAATTAATTTAATTCAATTGAACATTTGATTTAAATGTCTAGAATACGCCTTGTTGTTTTCTGAACTGCATATTGTTTTGAGTTTAAGGCAAAATGATATTGCAATGAGTTTATTTGACATGTTCCCTGGATTAATTTCCTTTAACACTAGTTGTTTGGCCCACATTTATTATGTGGGCTTTTTTTTTATCTAAAATTGATAAAATGAACAGACACTAATGACAATTATTCTGGTGAGTAATCTTTGCCAAAATGCAAGAAAGCACGTTGTGAGGCAATACGACCTCTGGGAGTGCGTTGCAAAAATCCTTGTTGGATCAAAAAGGGTTCAATCACATCTTCGATAGTTTCTCGCTCTTCACCTATAGCTGCGGCTAGATTATCCAAACCTACGGGTCCTCCCATAAAGGTTTCGATAATCGCCAGCAATAACTTACGATCCATGTAATCAAGACCTTCCTTATCGACATCCAAAATATCCAAGGCTTGACTCGCTACTGTTAGGGTAATATTGCCATCGGATCTGACTTCTGCAAAATCTCTGACACGGCGCAATAGACGGTTACTGATGCGCGGGGTACCTCTAGAGCGCTTCGCAATTTCAATGGCCCCTTCTTCTTGTAAGGTTAAGTTTAAATAACTCGCCGAGCGTTTTACAATTTGCGTAAGATCCTTAATATTATAAAATTCGAGGCGCTGCACTATACCAAAACGATCTCTAAGCGGAGAAGTTAATGAGCCCGCTCTTGTTGTCGCACCAATTAAGGTAAAAGGCGGTAATTCTAATTTGATTGAGCGTGCGGCTGGGCCTTCACCAATCATGATATCCAGTTGATAATCTTCCATTGCTGGATAAAGAATTTCTTCCACTACAGAACTAAGACGATGAATTTCATCAATAAACAATACATCGTTTTCTTCAAGATTGGTCAAAAGTGCTGCTAAGTCCCCAGCTTTTTCAAGCACAGGCCCTGATGTAGTTTTAATATTAACCCCCATTTCGTTAGCGACAATATTCGCTAAGGTGGTTTTGCCTAAACCGGGAGGGCCAAATATGAGTAAGTGATCTAAGGCGTCACTGCGTTTTCGCGCGGCCTCGATAAAAATCTCCATTTGCGAACAAACATGATTTTGACCAGTATAATCAGCCAACATTTTAGGTCGAATGGCGCGATCAACCACTTCATCTTCGTGGCTGGCGGTAGGTTTTATTATGCGGTCTGCTTCAATCATTTAGGGTTTTACTAATAGTTATAAATAGTGTTTTTTTATACAGTAACAAAATTATTAAAAGCCGTCTGTAAAAGACTGAACAGTTTAAATGATTTTGTTAAACCATTGCTCGTAGTGCTTCTCGAATGAGTGTTTCGCTGCTTATTTCTTCTTTATACACAGTATTTATCACTCTAATGGCCTGAGGGTGTTTGTATCCTAAAGCAAGCAGCGCACTCAAGGCTTCCTCTTTAGCATCGGTACGTTGCACAAAGGTATTTTCTACAGGTAAATCAGGTGTGAGGTGCACAGTTTCTGTATAGCCTTGCTCTTTAGCTAATTTGCTCAATCTGTCGCGCATTTCAATAACTAAACGTTCAGCGGTTTTTTTGCCAACCCCAGGGAGTTTGGTTAATCCTGTCACATCTTCCATACTGACACATTGCATAAACTGCTGTGCGTTCATGCCAGATAAGATAGTTAACGCTAATTTTGGCCCCACTCCACTGGCTTTGATTAGCTCACGAAAAACAGCTCGCTCTTGTTTATTAGCAAAACCAAACAATAACTGGGCATCTTCACGCACTACAAAATGAATACATAGATTGGCTTCTTGTCCAATTTCAGGCAACTGATAAAAACTAGTCATAGGCACTTGCACTTCATACCCTACCCCACCTGCTTCAATCAGGATTTCTGGTGGCTGCTTTTCTAACAAGATGCCACGAATATTACCTATCATTTTGTATCCTTGTGTTTTGAATCGACTGCTAGCTTAAACTGATTATTTTGGCTGAACTCTTTTAAGGGAGCAATCGCAACCGCATTATCTCAAGCGAGTTACCGCAACCGCCTTATCTCAAGCGACCACGCACAGTTTTTGTGGCTTGGCCGGACATTTTTATCAAACTTTGTTGGGTGTGATTGTGACACAAGGCCACCGCCAGAGCATCTGCGGCATCGGCCTGAGGTTTGGCAGCTAATCCTAATAAATAGGTCACCATATGCTGAACCTGAGATTTGTCTGCACTGCCTTTTCCCACTACAGATTGTTTGATTTGCCTTGCTGAATATTCAGCCACAGGCAAGTCAAACGCCGTAGCAGCAACAATAGCCGCGCCTCTAGCTTGGCCTAGCTTGAGTGCAGAGTCAGGATTTTTTGCCATAAACACTTGTTCTATCGCAAATTCAGTGGGCTTGAATTGGTGAATGATTTCACTGACACCATCAAAAATTTGTTTTAGTCTCAAAGCGAGCTCATCACCTTGAACTCGGATACATCCACTACCTATATATTCGGATTTCTGACCGACTTTTTTGATCACACCATAACCCGTTATTCGAGAACCGGGATCAATCCCCAAAATAATGGCCATTACTGCATCACTCGATTTATCGAAGTTAAATACTTAAGCATTCGAAAGAATTTATTGATTCGTTTCTGGCACATATAAAGAGATTGCCTCACGGTTAGTGTCCGACCACACTTTTGCCATTGCAGAGCATTTGTCTAGCCATAAATAGGCAGAATGTTCAGTCAAACTAATTTTTTGCTCGTTGGCGACTACAACCGCAAATACGTGCTCTGTGTTAAAAGGTGTACCAGGTGGATAGCGGTATTTCCATCTATCACGGATTTCATAGGTATTCACTTTTTGACAATCGACTAATTGATAGTGGTTTTGCGTAATATCTATACCTGTTTCTTCCAACACTTCGCGACGTGCGGTATCACAAGGTTTTTCACCCAGTTCTAGTGTACCTGTTACCGATTGCCAAAACTCAGGGTCATCGTTTCTTTGCATCACTAACACCTGCCCTGACTGGTTATACACAACTGTCAGGGCAGATTCTGGGATACGGTAATCTGTTTTCACAGAATTAATCGACTAATCCGCTTTCTTTTCGATCACAGTTTGAATAGAAAGCTCTTTAAGTTGTGCCGGATTGGCTTCACCTGGCGCACTTGTTAAAGGGCAAGCCGCTGTAGTGGTTTTAGGGAATGCCATCACATCTCGAATAGAGGTTGCACCTGTCATCAACATCACCAAACGGTCTAAACCAAAGGCTAAACCTGCATGAGGTGGCGCACCAAATTTAAGGGCTTCAAGTAAGAATCCAAATTTCATTTCGGCTTCTTCATCACTAATGCCTAATAAAGAAAATACTTTCGCTTGCATGTCGGTTTGATGAATACGAACCGAACCACCACCTAACTCACATCCATTTAACACCATGTCATAAGCATTGGACAAAGCATTGGCAGGATCTGCTGCAAGTTCGTCTGGGGTCATATCACGAGGTGCGGTAAAAGGATGATGCAGTGCATGGAACTGTCCATCAAATTCTTCAAACATAGGGAAATCGACAACCCACAGTGGTTTCCATTCACCTTCTAACAATTCTAAGTCTTCACCTAGTTTTAATCTAAGAGCACCTAAGGCTTCTGTAACAACAGTGTTGGTATCCGCACCAAACAGCAGAATGTCACCACTTTGTGCGCCACTACGAGCAACTATACCTTTAGCTACATCTTCATTTAAAAACTTTAGGATTGGAGACTGTAATCCGTCCATACCCGCTTCTAGGTCATTGACTTTCATCCACGCCAAACCTTTAGCGCCGTATATGCCAACAAATTTACCGTAGTCATCTATTTGTTTACGAGACAACTTAGCGCCACCAGGTACACGAATAACAGCTACACGCCCTTTAGGATCATTAGCCGGACCAGAAAACACTTTAAATTCTACGTCTTTGAGTAAATCAGCAACATCAGTTAATTCTAGAGGGTTACGTAAATCAGGTTTGTCACTACCAAAACGGCGCATCGCATCGGCGTATGTCATGCTTGGGAATTCACCCAGATCTACCGACAACATTTTTTGGAACAAATCGCGAACCAAACCTTCGGCAATTGCCATCACGCCATTGGCGTCTAAGAAAGTGGTTTCAATATCGATTTGCGTAAATTCAGGCTGGCGATCAGCACGTAAGTCTTCATCACGGAAACACTTTACGATTTGGTAATATTTATCCATTCCAGACATCATCAATAATTGCTTAAACAATTGTGGCGACTGGGGTAAAGCAAAAAACTGACCTTTATGAGTACGGCTAGGGACTAAATAATCACGGGCACCTTCAGGTGTTGCTTTGGTCAGTATAGGGGTTTCAATATCTAAGAAACCATCGTTTTCAAGATAGTTGCGGACGCTGCTGGTGACTTTGGCTCTAAACTTCAAGCGGTCACTCATCAAAGGGCGACGCAAATCTAAGTAACGGTATTTTAAACGTTGCTCTTCAGAATTTTCTTGGTTCCAATCCAATGGCAACGGAGCGGCTTTATTTAAGATAGTCAAAGACTTACCTAGCATTTCAATTTCGCCGGTCGACATATCTTGGTTTACTTGACCTTGTGGTCTTGCTCGAACTAAACCTGTGAGCTGCACACAGAATTCATTTCGTAGGCTCACAGCCGTTTCAAAAACATCGACTAAATCAGGGTCGAATACCACTTGTACCACACCTTCGCGATCTCTAAGGTCGAGGAAAATTACTCCACCTAAATCTCGGCTGCGATTGACCCAGCCACACAAAGTGACGGTTTGTCCGATGTAAGATGAATTGATATTGCCACAATAGTCCGTGCGCATGAAAAACGACCTCTAAAAACGTAAACACTGATGAAAAATAAGGCCGCGTAGTATAAACCAGATCAGCGGCCTCCTAAAATAAATTCTCAGTTTTCGTAAGAAAATGTTGCTTCTATAGACTAACAGTTACGAATTCTGCATATTTAATGTAATAAAAATTAAAAACAGGGAACAATACATGCTAAAAATAAAAGAAATATCAAAAACTTACGACAACGGTGTAAAAGCACTTAACAATGTTAATTTGGACATTCCAAAAGGAATGTTTGGATTACTTGGTCCTAATGGAGCCGGTAAATCCAGTTTAATGCGCACCATAGCCACTTTGCAGCAAGCAGATACCGGTAGTATCCAGTTTGACGATATCAATGTGCTCACTCAACCTAACGAGTTGCGACAGCGCCTCGGTTATTTACCTCAAGATTTTGGCGTCTACCCGCGTATTAGTGCGTATGAGTTATTGGACCATCTAGCCATTTTGAAAGGTATTGCCAATAAAGGCGAACGCAAAGAAGCGGTGGATGGTTTGTTAGCACACACCAATTTATTTCAACATCGAAAGAAAGCAGTCAGTGGTTTTTCTGGCGGTATGCGACAACGTTTTGGCATCGCACAGGCATTATTAGGGGATCCAGATTTACTCATAGTAGATGAGCCTACAGCTGGACTAGATCCAGAAGAGCGCAATCGCTTTCATAACCTGTTAGTTACCCTAGGTGAAGAAAAAGTCATTATTTTATCGACCCATATAGTGGATGACGTTTCAGAGTTATGCCCGAATATGGCTGTACTCGGCAATGGCCAAATTTTGCTTCAGGGTAATCCATTGGATGTCACCGCTGATTTAAACGGGCAAATTTGGCGCAAAACCGTGTCCATTGAAGAAGCTGCAATCTTAGAAAACACTCTCCCTGTGATCTCAAAACGTTTGTTCGCAGGCCGCACGGTTTTACATGTGTTAGCACCTGATGCACCTGAAGGATTTGAAACTGCCCCAGCGACTTTAGAAGATGTGTATTTTTCTACCTTACACAATTCTCGTTCGACTCAAGCCGCCTAAGGAAAACCTCTTATGTTTACAAAAATGTTAGGCTTTGAGTGGCGCTATTTTACTCGCCAACCCTCTTTTATCGTGACCTGTTTGGTCTTTTTTTTGCTGCCTTTTTTAGCCATTACTATTGAACAAGTACAAATTGGCTCTGGCGGCAATGTGCTATTTAACAGTCCCTTTGCTGTGGCACAGATCATGCTGATTTTGAGTATTTTCTCCATGTTTATGGTGGTGAATTTTGTGGCTAATACTGCCACTCGCAATCAAACATCCATGATGGCAGAAATTGTATTAACCAAACCCATTAAACCTCTGCCTTATAACCTAGGTCGATTTATTGGTGCGTATCTGATTTGTCTAGTGGTTTTTGCCATGGTGCCTCTTGGCAGTTTTATAGGTAGCTTAATGCCTTGGGTAGATCAAGAACGTATTGGCCCCAATGGCCTCATGATGTACCTCACACCTTTCGTGATTTTTTCTGCCAGTACTATTTTTGTGTTCGCTGCATTATTTTATGCCGCTGCCACACAATTTAAAAGTGCAATGGCTGTGTATATCTGTGCCATGGGATTGTTTATTTTATATGCAGTGGCCGGACAGGTATTTAACGAGCCAGAACAACGCACTATTCGTGCCCTACTCGATCCCTTCGGATTGCGCGCTTTTGGCGAATATTCACGGTACTGGACGTCTTTCGAAAAAAATTCATTAGTGCCAGTACTCGAAGGCATGATTTTACAAAATAGATTATTGTGGTTAGGCATAGGAGCCTTTATTTTACTCGTAGCGGGGGGACTATTTAGACCGCTTAATTTAGCGAGTTATTCCTTCAAGAAAAAACCTAAAAAAGAAAAAATAGACGTTATCCCCACTACCAACAACATTGCCATTAAAGCCTCAGCCAACAATGGCGTGGCGCAATTTATCAGCCGAACAAAATTTGAAATTCGCCAGGTGTTTTTAAGCCCAGCATTTTTAATCTTATTGTTATTTTCTGCTTTCCAACTCATTGCCAATTTTTTCGAAATAAACGGTATGTTTGGTACGCCTAATTGGCCATTAACTCAGACCCTAGTGGAATTGATCATGGGATCCTTTTCACTTATGACCATTATTATTATTACCTACTACACCGCTGAGGTGGTATGGCGCGAACGTACAGTAGGTATGGGTGATATTGTGGACAGCATGCCAGTACATAATGTGACTTTTTGGCTATCAAAACTATTAGCAGTCATGTTGGTTATTGTAAGTTTGCATTTGGTTGGCATGTTTGCCGCTATCATCAACCAACTGTTAGCAGGTTATGAAAATATAGAACTAACTCAGTACCTAATTAGTTTATTGTTTTTTGGTGCGTTACCTTGGTGCTTGTTGACGGTATTGGCCTTTTTTATTCAAGCATTGAGTCCGAATAAGTATATCGGCATGCTAATTTTTGTAGGTTACTTCTTTGTTTCTTTGGCCTTTAGTCAAATAGGCATTGAACACAACATGTTTAACTTTGCGGCAGGACCAATGCTGCAATATTCTGATCTCAATGGTTATGGCTGGTTTATTCAAACCCAAAGCTGGTTTATGTTGTATTGGGGGGCCTTATCTGTGGTGCTTGGCATTATCAGTTATGGCATGTGGCAACGAGGACCACAGACCTCGGTCAAACAGCGACTACGTTTACTCAGTTATCATTTAGGCAATACCGGTAAAAGTATTGCTGCAGTAGCTTTAGTGTTGTTTTTAGCGACAGGTGGATATATCCATTACAACACTAAAGTCCTGAATCAATTTTACGGTCAGGAAGAGGTTTTAGATATCCAAGGCGATTACGAAAAAGAATACCTTGAATTTCGTGATGCACCTATGCCCACAATAGTCAGTGTTGATGTTGCTGCGGATATATTCCCAGCCGATAGACGTATCGAAGCCACAGCCAAGGTGCAAGTTATCAACCGCACCGCTGAACCCATTAATCGGTTTTTAGTTAATATGCCGCGTTTTTCTGCTGTGACTAAGGTAGAAATAGACGGCGGTGTACTCGCTGAAATCGATAAAAAGTACAACATAGCTTGGTTTGAATTTTCAGAGCCTATGTTGCCTGGCGAACAGCGAAATGGTGTGTTTACAGTGGTGCGCGAACATCAGGGATTCAAAAATAGCGGTGAAGACAGCACTTTGGTGCAAAACGGTACCTTTATTGACAACTTTACCTTATTCCCTTCTTTTGGTTTCAATGAGGCCTATCAAATCACCGATCAGCACGAAAGACGTAAAAGAGATCTTGAACCTCTGCAGCGTGCTTATAAGTTAGAGGACAGTAGCCGGTATAAGGAAAGTTTCTTTGGCAAAGGCGTCGAATTTATTGACTTTAGTGCCACCCTGTCCACCAGCGGCGATCAATTTGCTATCGCTCCGGGTTATTTGCAAAAAGAATGGCAGCAACAAGGACGTAACTATTTTCGATATGAAATGGACGCGCCTATGGTTAACTTTTTTAGCATTACGTCTTCTAAACTAGCCAGTAAAAAAGTCGAGCATAATGGTGTCAATATTGAAGTCTACCATCACCCAAATCATCATTGGAATGTGGATCGTATGATTGAATCGAGTGTTGATTCACTCGACTATTTTCAAAACGTATTTGGCCCTTATCAACATAAACAATTACGGATCATTGAATTTCCTGGTTATCGCAGCTTTGCGCAAAGTTTTGCGAATACTGTGCCTTATTCTGAAGCAATTGGTTTTATCACCGACTTGAGAAATCCAGAAGACATTGACCCCGTTTATTATGTTACGTCCCACGAAGTCGCCCACCAATGGTGGGGACATCAACTCAACGCTGCAAACGTGCAAGGTAGTGCAATATTGTCAGAAACCTTATCTCAATACAGCGCATTGATGGTGATGAAGAAAAAATACGGCGAAACCCGACTTCGTAAATTCCTGACTTATGAACTGGATAGCTACCTAAGAGGGCGCAGCGCAGAGCGAATTGAAGAAATGCCACTGCTGCGCTCCGAAAACCAACAATACATACATTACCGTAAAGGCTCGGTAGTGATGATGGCTTTGGTTAATAAATTAGGTGAAGCACGCCTCAATCAAGCCTTACAAGCTTTACTAAACGAATTTAGATATAGGGAAGACTTGTACCCTACTACCTTGGACTTAGTTAGGCATCTAAACACTGTATCTAGCGATGAAGAGCAGGCTTATATCCAAGACCTTTTTGAGCAAATCACTATTTACGATTTACGCGCCAAGAAAGTGTTAAAAGAAGAGCTTGAGGATGGCAAAATTAAAGTCACTTTAACTGTATCGGCACAACAGTTTAGTGCCGATGGTAAAGGCCAAGAAACAGAACAGCCTTTTGCAGAAGAAGTAGAGATAGTCTTGTTTAGTGAAGACCCCAATAATTTTGCTGCTGAAAACAAAGTGATTTATCAAGGACTTCACGCCATTAAAAGTGGCGATACTGTTATCGAATTAATAGTTGACGAATCGCCTAACTTTGCTGGTATTGACCCCTTTGTGCGATTTATTGACCGTGACACAGGTAATAATATTATCAAGTTATAAATAGTCTGATTATTTAGCTAAGCCCTCTTCGCGAGGGCTTTTTTTTGGAGTTTGCTTCAAAAGTTTTAGGATATCTTTGCTCTCCCCAAATTGCAGAGCAATTTACGTTTTCAGCACTTTCCCATATCCACATACTTGAACTGAGTCGCAGTTTGGCTGGGCCTTGGGCCGGAGAAGTGTTGGCTAAATTAGCTGCAGAGGCCATCAAGGTTGAAAAAAACATCGCAAATTTGTACTTTACCAAAGGTTTCAAATGGCAGATGGCTTTATCATTTTAACCGTTGCCAATGATTCACAATTTGCAGATTTTTGCGACTTAACTTGTTGCCAAAAGTTGCCCCAATATCCCCGATTTACCACTAATCAAGCAAGCGTGCCATGTGGCCCAATCAAGGATCATTTAGCGCCAACTGACATTGGTAAGCTTTATCGAGCTTCCCTACTTACCTTTGTTCGGTTCTACCTTAGATTGAAGCATTAATGTCAGGTGGCTGGTTTAGGTAATATAATGCCTTAATTCATAAAAACTTACTTAGGAATACCCATGCGCTTTTTATCTAGACGACTCGTTATGCCCAATGATTTGAATTATGCCAATGCGCTGTTTGGTGGCCGCGCTTTGGAATGGATTGATGAAGAAGCGGCTATTTATGCTATCTGTCAGTTAGAAACTAATTATCTGGTGACAAAACACATTGGAGAGATTAGCTTCGAGTCTCCGGCTATTCAAGGTGATGTAGTTGAATTCGGACTAGAAACTAAAAGTGTGGGCCGTACTTCTATTACGGTATCTTGTTTGGTACGTAATAAAGCGACTAAAAACACTATTTGTTTCGCTGATGATATCGTGTTTGTCAGGGTAGATCCTGATACTAAAAGACCCGTTGCCCATGGCAAAACAATGGATCAGCTCGTCACCCAAACGGAACAAGAAATTCGTAGTTTGAATATTGAAAAATAAACAATAGTCGGAGTTCAACGTGTTATTGGCGCGGATAGGGGTATAACCCTATCTGTTGTTACCACAATAAGATTGGATATTTTTTTCTGAACGTTTGATCCGTTTTATACGTTCCTGTTCCGATAATATTTGAATGGCACTACTGTCATTAACACTAGTTCTAATTCTTTGACCACTTTGATAAAGAGCTAAGTTCTCTCGTGCCAGTTCACAATTTTCTTTATTTGATTTTGCTGTACTTATTGATTCTAATTGCAATTCTCTAGCGACTTTTCTATCGTCGATATACTTCTTAATATTTGCCATCTGTTCACTGCTAGTCTGTCCTTTTGGAGACTCAGAAACTGGGATTGGTACCTGAATTTTTTCTACATTAAATGAATTATTTTTATCTTCAGGGGGGAATTCAGATAAATGGATTACACCAGAATTATCCGTCCATCTATATACTTGCAAAGTTTCAGTAATCGCAAACGCGCTCAACGAATTAAAATAGATGAATAATAAAAAATAACGTACAAACATATGTTATTGATTCCTCTCGTAGTTTATCTAACTATCTTTATTCCAATACCACTCAGGCCGTTTTTTATTAATGATTTTACTGTTACCACCTGGCTACCCGTTGCCAGTCCCGTTTAATATAGACACAAAGGTAGGTGCATTCAAAGCATCGAAAAATGTCATGGTATTAATTTTCATCCCCAAATTCGTTAAATAGCTTGTCCAATAAAGTGCTTCATTTTTAAAATTGAAGATGTTGTGTCATTTGAACTAGTTTACGAAATATCTAAAAAAATCAATTCTCCAAAAACTGATATTGAATTAACTCCAACGACTTTCAGTGCACCTCCGAAAATAGATTTGAAGCATATCTATGTCTGTATAAAAAAACTGACTTACTAGCAGTAGAACTGTCGGATAAATTTACAATTTATTAACATAAAACACACATAAATTTCTAACATATTGAAATATATAGATTTAATTTTATGGTGTGTTTATTGCTAACATATTTTCGGATAGGTCTCAGTTAAGTGGTATTGGACTTTAATTTATGATTTAAAAAATTTAAGGAAATAATATGAAAAAATTAAAAATGGCAGCGTTGCTTCTTGGAAGTATGTTGTCCGTATCCGCATCTGCGGATCTTATTTTCGACGCAGACGTAACTTCAAACGTTATCATGGGTAGTGGTGTCACAAACGGCAGTTTTACTGTTGCTCAGGCGAATGGAGTTGAGTTAGGTTTACGCGGTAAGTTGCGCCACAATGCGGCAGGAGCGCCAGAAAACACATACAATAGTAACAGTGACGGTACTTATAGTTTTGATGCGGGTGTTGCCCCAACTCAAGCCGCCCCCACAGCAGTATGGAGTTTCGAATGGTCAATCAATTCAAACTTTGATGGAAATGGTGGGGATTTGGATGATTACACCTATGTTTTAGGTCTAGACACTGATCCAACTGCAGCTGTATCTATGTTCAATTTTGACCCAATCAATGATGTTAACCCCAATTATGGTGTTGTAGCTTGGGATCATTCCATTGGTGATAACAGCACTGGCAATGGTGCAGGAACTGAAACAGTAGGCGCTGACACCGCAGGCTATGCATCATTAACTTCAACAAACAATCTTGCACAAAACTCATGGAAAGCGCATTGGTTTTTTGGACCTGGATTTGATCCAACTCTAGACGCAACTTACGACATCTCATTGACTGCTTTTGACGCCAACGGCGGACTAGCAGCAACTACATTAATACAGATAATTGTGGGTGCTGGCGCAACTGAAGTGCCAGAACCAGGTACAATGGCGTTATTGCTGACTGGTCTACTTGGTTTAGCGACACGTAGAAGGTTTGCAAAATAATAGTTAGTATTAAAACCACCAAAACTTGTCCTGAAATAGGTTGACACTTATTTATTGTAAAACGCTCGGTGTACTGCATCGGGCGTTTTTTTATATCAATACCATAGGCGACCTTCTTTCATTATGATCCTCAACTTATTTTAGTCATATTGTCGTAATCCATTTCATCAATTCGTCATATACTTACCATTCAAAATTTATGAGATTGATTATGTTTGACTTATTTTTTCGTTACTTATGTTTATTAACGTTGATTACATCCATACACCCAGCCTTCGCACAAGATGCTGCTCCTAGCTCGCAAACTGAATACCTCGCTAAAGATGTATCCTCCCCAAGCGCTTCGATAGAAGATCTCAATTGGATGTCAGGCTACTGGCAAGGTGAAATTTGGGGAGGTCAATTCGAGGAGATATGGTCTCTCCCCATGGCAGGTTCAATGATGGCCTCCTTCAAGTTCACTGAACGCAACCAAGTGAAATTTTATGAACTGATGACCATTTCAGAATATAAAGGTAGTTTGCGGTTACAACTTAAACACTTTGGTAAAGACCTCAAGGGTTGGGAAGAAAAAGATCAGAGTATGGACTTCAAGTTGGTTAGGTTAGCTGACTCTGCAGCCTACTTTGAAGGATACACCTATAAATTAATCAATCAAAATGAGATGCATGTCTATGTGGAAATAGATAATAACGGTGAGAAGCAGGAAACAAAGTTTGTGTTTAAGCGACACCAACAGTAAACCTCAACAAGGTCATAATTCTAAAATAAAATAGCGCATATTTTGGTGTTTATTTACTAGACAATCAGTCCTGACAATAATAACTTAGCTAATGTTTATAAAGTGCTGATTTATTTAACAAAGAACAAAGGATTGCGGACTTGATTAATATACCGGTTCAGAAGCCTAAAACTGAAATGGAAGTACTGATAATAGATGGCCAAGCCTTAGTACATACAGTAATAAGGGGAGCCCTGCTCGATGTAGGTATTGAAAACGTACATAGTGCCCACAATGCCTACTCGGCATTGAGGTTGTGCCAAGATACCTGTTTCGACATGATTTTGATTGCCTTTGATGTCAGTAGTGACAAGGATGGCTTTAATCTATTAGAAGAAATGAAGTTTAAAGGGTATATCACTAAAACGACCTGCGTAGTGTTTCTAAGCGCTGACACCTCCCAAGGTTTAGTCAATTGTGTGGTGGAAATGGAACCCACTGACTTCTGGGTTAAACCCATAGATCGCTTAAAAGTCGTCAACCGTATAAATCAAATTATCACCATCGAAAAGAAACTCTATGCGTTACGCTATTGTTTTGATCAAGGTGAATTCCCCACCGCCATTTATTTCGCTGAACGCCAATTACAAGATGCAGCATTAGCCTTGTATTACCCCCATATTAATCGACTTATTGGGAAAAGCTTATTTAATCTAAAAGAATATCAAGCAGCACAAGCACACTACGAAAAACTAGTCAAAAAATACAATTATGCGTGGGTACAAGTGGGATTGGCGTCAACCTTACTTAAACAAAACAAAATAGATGAAGCAACGGAATTAACCGCAGCATTACTCGAACGGGACGATACCAAATTTGCAACTTATGACTTACTGGCTGAATTTCATATAGATAAGGAAGATTACCAACTTGGTTATGAAATTATTCAAGAAGCAACCAAATTAGCTCCTCGTAGTATCGAGCGTAATAGAAAGTCTTGGAATTTGGCCCGTCTAAACCATGACAGAATGGGGCAATACCTCGCCATTAGAAATATGGCAAAATACGCCAAAAATTCTATTCATGACTCCCCCGCTTTGCAACTAAACGTTATTCGTTCTGGTTTAGACCTCGCAGCGACCTTATCTGAGAGCGAATCTAATAAGTTATTAGTCAACACAGAAAAAGCATTAACTCGTTTAAAGCAAGACTTTGGTGCTGCTACAGATCTGTGCGAACAAATAACCATTGTTGAAGTGAGGCTTCTTAGTTTACGTAAAAATAAAAAGCAGGCAGAGCAAATGATGTTATCGCACTCCTTAGATAATGCCCTTAGAAATTTCGAAGACAATTTAGATAAAGTCAAAGCGTTTCATGAGGTAGGTATGTGGGAGCAATCTATGGCCTTGCTTGAGAAAATGAAAGATGATGTAGAGCTTGACTCATTCACTGGCAAGGTATTGGCGGAATATCTAGAGCAGGAGTCTAGAGAGCGTAAAGACATTCGTTACAGCCCAAAAGAATTGGGTGAAATGGCCTCTACGCACTATAAAAACAAACGTTATAGACCAGCTTACAATCTGCTAGTACAAGCAACACAATTATCACCCTACAATGTCAATATCACTATTAGCCTGCTAAAAGTACTCGCAATTTTAGCGGAGGAAGGAGGCCTTTCTGACCAAGAAACCCAGAGTGTAGCCGAATGTTTAGAGACGTTGGAAGGAGCAGCATTGTCAATAGATCAACAATCTAAGTTCAATGAATACAATGAACGTATAGAGATGGCGAGCACTCTTCAGGAATAATTATTCCTCTAGAACTGACCTAACTGGGTATAAAAGAGTGATTTTAATTTTCCAATGTGGCAAGCCACAGTCGAGTGTCTGCGCCGTTACTCTTAATTGATTGTCCAAGATGCCAAACACCTTCAATTAGCAGTCCTAACACTTGTTCATTCTGAATAACCAATAGTGCTGATTCTCGTAACCAGGGTGCCACCTTCCACTGCTTGAACCATTGTTTAATAGGTTTTGAATATTGGCTACCTACAGGCTTAAACCTAACAGAAAAGCCACCCGTGCGGATTATTATAGGCCCCAAACTTGGATCCACTATTAACCCCGATTGAGTTTCACCTTGCCTCTTAACAATTGGCGAAAAAATCAGCTCACCTTGATTATTAGGTAATTGGATACTCTTTTGTTGTTGCCACTCTTTATTGAAGGTGACTTTAGCTGGCTCTGCTTTAATTACGAATAACTGATTATCAAATCGCCTAAATTGCCAACCTTGCCACTGCAAAATAGGTGTAGCATCCTCGGCAGCATCAAGGACCTCTGGCATAAGTTGATTTAATACCGCCATAGATGGACTCTGGATACCTAATTCAGACAGCCAGTAACGCACCAACTGATGTACCCATGGCTGAGTTAATTTTGTAAGTTCAGAAAGAGCAAGGCTGTTAGCTGAGGCTTTTATCTTTTGGAGTTTTTCAGCACAAATTTCATCTAATAGGCTTTGTTGCTCTTGGCATAACGCAGCACTTCGTGCTACTGAGCGTGCTAGCTCAGGCCAACGACTATGCAAAACAGGTAACACATCATGACGCAAGAAATTACGTTCAAAATCAGTATTTTGATTAGACTCGTCTTCACACCATTGCAATTTATGTTGCTGCGCATAATTTAAAATAGTTTGTTGCGAAACATCGAGTAACGGTCGATAAAAACCCACTTTTTTGTCGGATTGTAAGGGGCTTTCAGACTCCCAAGCGCGATTCATGGCAGACAATCCTTTTGGTCCTGCACCGCGCTTTAATTGCAATAAAAAGGTTTCTAGTTGGTCGTCTTGGTGCTGTCCTAGCAGTATCTGACTATTCGCTGGCGCCAATTCAACTAAGGTGTTGTAACGCGCTTCTCTGGCTAGTGCTTCAAGACTTTGTCTGGGTAAGGCTACTACTGCTACATTTGCCGTTTGATAACCAATATTGAGCTGGGCACATACTTGCTGACAGTGGCTTTGCCACTGGTCCGCATTGGAGCTTAAACCATGGTGAATGTGAATAGCACTGAGCTGGAAATTAAAGTGTTGTGTCTGCCTAATATTATGCAAAGCGTGTAACAAAACATGGGAGTCTACGCCACCACTGTAGGCAACAACTATATGTGAGGCTGACAAAAGCGGCTCATCAGATAATTGTTCTTTGAGTGTATTGAGTAGCGACATTTTTAATCATGTTTTCCAATAAAAAAGCCATCTTAAAAGATGGCTCTATAAAATTAACTTCAATCTAAATAATGCTGATTATTTAACAATAACCAAAAGACATCAATCGTTCATAACGTTGCGCTAACAATTCTTCTGTAGATAAACTACTAAGTTGCGCAAGCTGTTGTTTTAACGTTGCCTTTAAATTAGCTGCCATACTGTCATAATCTCTATGGGCGCCACCTAAGGGTTCAGTCACAATTTGGTTGATCAAGCCTAACTCTCTAATTTTTCCTGCACTTACGCCCATAGCTTCCGCAGCGAGTGGCGCTTTTTCAGCACTTTTCCACAAAATAGAGGCACAACCTTCGGGTGAAATAACTGAGTAGGTGCTGTACTGCAACATGTTAACTCTGTCACCTACACCTATGGCGAGCGCACCACCTGAACCACCTTCACCAATGACAGTACATATAATAGGGACTTTTAAGCCTGACATCACTTTAAGATTGCGAGCGATAGCTTCACTTTGCCCACGTTCTTCGGCGCCTACTCCCGGATACGCGCCAGGGGTATCAATAAAGGTAATAATAGGAAGATTAAAACGTTCAGCCATTTCCATTAAACGTAAGGCTTTACGATAACCTTCAGGTTTTGGCATGCCAAAATTACGCTTAATTTTTTCTTTGGTATCACGGCCTTTTTGATGACCAATCACCATCACTGGCTGTCCATCAATTTTAGCTAAACCACCCACTATGGCCTTATCATCTGCAAAAGCACGATCACCCGCAAGCTCATCAAATTCGGTACAGATATGCTCTATGTAATCATAGGTATAGGGCCGCATTGGATGACGGGCTATTTGACAAACCTGCCAAGCGCCTAAGTCTGCAAATATTTTGCGACTTAATTCTGCACTTTTTTCTCGCAGTTTGGTGATCTCTTCTTCGATATTGACATCAAATTCTCCCCCTTGATTGACTAGCCTTAACTCTTCAATCTTCGCTTCTAATTCAGCGATAGGTTTTTCGAATTCTAAAAAATTTACACTCATTGAACACCTAATAATAATTGTTTACAGCTTTTCAGCACTTCGCTTGTTTAAACGAGTTAGTGGAATTCCAAGTCAACCTGAGGTTTCCCTAACAGCTGTTGTAAGTCATATAGTAACTCATCTTGGGGTGTAACATACCACTGTGCGCCCAAGGTTAAATCAACTTTTGCGTCTGGATGCACATAATGCACCTGAACCGGGCAACTTCCACCTTGATATGGCAGTAAAATTGATTGCAGTTTAGCCACAGTTGAGGGATTACACCAGCTTGATTCTAAATGCACTTGCAGCCCCTTGGCATTTTTCTCACGAGCTTGTACTAAGTCCATGGCATCACGGGCTGACATTGTATTGCCACCAGAGAATTCATCAAAGCTGACCTGTCCACTAATCACTAATATTTTGTCTTCTTGCAACAATTCTTCGAACTGCTCCAACATATCAGGAAAAAACCTTACATCTACTCTGGCACTTTTATCATCTAATGTCACCAGCGCCCAACGACGGCCACGTTTGTTGGTCATCACTCTGACACCTAACACTAAACCCACTGCAAAAGCGGTTTGGTCTCTATTAGTAGGCTTAAGATCGACTAAGCGGCAAGGTGCGTAATGTTTGATTTCACTGAGATACTGATTAATCGGATGCCCAGTAAGATACAACCCTAAAGTGGTTTTCTCGCCATCTAACCAGGTTTTCTCGGGCCAAGGTTTTACATCAGCAAAGGCTTGTTGCACTTCTTCTGGCTCTGTGGTCAATAATCCAAACATGTCTGATTGTCCCGACGTCTTATCTTTAGCATGTTGACCAGCAGCGGCTAAAGCATTCGGCAATGAATGCATTAATGAGGCGCGATGGGGGCCCAAGTTATCCAATGCGCCTGCCAAGACTAATTTTTCTAATATACGCTTATTAATACGTTTTAAGTCTACTTTGGCGCAAAAATCGAATAAGTCACTGAATTTTCCTGACTCTTCTCGGGCTTCAATAATCGCTTCAATTGGGCCCTCGCCGACTCCTTTGACTGCACCTATACCATAGACAATACGACCTTGTTCATCGACGGTAAACTTATGACTACCGGCATTCACATCAGGAGGCAAGATGGTTAATCCCATGCGGTTACATTCATCAACCAAAGTCACAATTTTGTCTGAGTTATCCATATCCGCTGACATAACAGCGGCCATAAACTCTGCCGGATAATGGGTTTTCAGCCATAAGGTTTGATAAGACACCAAAGCGTAGGCAGCAGAGTGTGATTTGTTAAAACCATAACCCGCAAATTTTTCTACAAGATCGAATATTTTGATTGCAAGAGTAGGATCGATTCCATTTTCTTTTGCGCCTGATTCAAATGATTCCCGCTGTTTTTCCATTTCTTCGAGATTTTTCTTACCCATAGCACGACGTAATAAATCCGCACCACCAAGGCTATAACCCGACATAACCTGAGCAATCTGCATGACCTGTTCTTGGTAAAGAATAATGCCATAAGTAGGTTGTAGAATTTCTCTCAAACATTCATGTTGATATTGAGCATCAGGGAAAGACACTTCTTCACGGCCATGTTTACGGTCTATAAAGTTATCTACCATTCCTGATTGCAGAGGCCCGGGTCTGAACAGTGCCACTAATGCAATAATATCTTCAAAACAGTCTGGTTTAAGGCGTTTTATCAACTCTTTCATACCACGTGATTCAAGCTGAAATACCGCAGTGGTCTCTGCATTTTGCAGTACCCTAAAACATTTTGGATCAACCAGTGGAATAGCCGCGATATTGATATCAATGCCTTTACCCGATTTAACCATATCAATCGCCCACTGAATTATAGTCAGTGTGCGTAACCCCAAGAAGTCGAACTTGACTAAACCAGCGGTTTCAACATCATTTTTATCGAACTGGGTAACCGGGTTTTTACCTTCATCATCACAATAGAGCGGCGCAAAATCAGTGATAAGTGTAGGGGCTATAACCACACCACCTGCATGTTTACCCGCATTACGGGTACAACCTTCCAAAATACGACACATGTCGATAAGCTCTTTGACGTCTTCGTCTTGGTTATATAACTCGGGTAAGCGAGTTTCTTCAACAAAGGCTTTTTCAAGGGTCATACCAGGGGTGGGTGGAATAAGTTTGGAGATCCTATCTACAAATCCATAAGGGTGGCCTAACACTCGGCCCACATCTCGTACAACGGCTTTTGCCGCCATAGTACCGAAAGTTATAATTTGTGAAACTGCATCGCGACCGTACATTTCGGCTACATGATCAATTACCTCATCACGCCTATCCATACAAAAATCCACATCAAAATCTGGCATGGATACCCGTTCGGGATTCAAGAATCGTTCGAATAACAAGTCATATTCAAGAGGATCAAGGTCAGTGATATCCAGCGCATAAGCCACAAGTGATCCTGCACCTGACCCACGCCCTGGACCAACAGGAATATTATTGTCCTTACTCCACTGAATAAATTCCATTACGATCAAGAAATAACCAGGGAACCCCATTTGGTTAATAACCTTAAGCTCAATGGCTAGGCGTTCATCATATTCAGGGCGTTTTTCCAGACGAACTTGTTCGTCTGGAAACAAAAATGCCAAACGTCTTTCTAGACCTTCCTCAGATACCTTAACCAAAAAGTCTTTGATATCCAGACCTTCAGTGGGGAAATCAGGTAGGAAGTAAGTACCTAGTTGCACTGTGACATTACAGCGTTTAGCGATTTCTACTGTATTCTGTATGGCTTCAGGTATATCTGAGAATATCTCCAGCATTTCTTCAGCTGTACGTAAATATTGCTGCTCGGAGTATTCTTTAGGCCTGCGGGGATCGTTTAATGTATAACCATCATGGATAGCCACACGAATCTCATGGGCGTCAAAGTATTGTTTGTCTACAAAACACACTTCATTTGTGGCAACTACTGGCAGGTCGAATTGTTGTGCCCAGTCTACCGCGCGATGAATATAATCTTCTTCCCCAGCTCTTCCTGTGCGGGTCAATTCCAAGTAAAAACGATTTTCGAAGTGCTGTTGATAAAATTGGGTGACAGTGTCTGCAATCTCCATATTGCCTTTAGTCAGTAGCATGCCCAAGTCACCAGACTTACCCCCAGACAATACAATCACTCCTTGGTTATGTTCCACTAACCACGCTTTGTCTATAACTGCTCTGTCATTTATACTACCCCGCAAATAGGCTTTGGAAATCAACAGGGTGATATTTTTGTAACCTTGATTGTCCATAGCTAACAAGGTAAGACGGAACAACGCCCCTTCCAATTCGTCGCTTTGAACCCAAAAATCTGTACCTATAATAGGTTTAATGCCGTTTTCGTGAGCTTGGCGATAAAATTTAACTAAGCCACACATATTCATTTGATCAGTAATGGCCACTGCAGGCATACCCAGTTTTTTAACATGGGAGATAAGCGGTTTAACCTTATTTAGCCCATCCAACATGGAATAATCACTGTGTACCCGCAAATGTACAAAATTAACAGCGGCTTGTTCTACTTGTTCTGTCATTTAAGAGCCTGCAAATTGGCCATCATGCAAAGCAAGAGACTGCTGCACTGGCTTAAAACTCATTCGATATTGAGGAAGTGGTCCAAGCTCAGCGAGCTTAGCTAGATGAAATGCCGTAGGGTAACCTTTATGTTTAGCAAAGCCATACTCTGGATATTGTTGATCCAAGATTAACATTTCTTGGTCTCGTGTAACTTTTGCGATAATAGAGGCGGCCGAGATTTCGGCAATTAAGCCGTCGCCCTTTACCACCGCTTCACTCGAATAATCCCATTTTGGGCAACGATTACCATCAACCATCACATGAGTCGGCTGAATTGACAACCCTTGTACTGCTCTAGTCATCGCTAGCATGGTGGCATGTAAAATATTGAGTTCGTCAATTTCTTGTGGGCTGGCGCGGCCAATTGACCAAGCCAATGCATAATGTTTAATTTCGGCCGCCAAACTATCACGCTTCTTTTCAGATAGTTTTTTCGAATCAGCTAGGCCATTAATTTTATGTCGAGGATCTAAGATAACAGCTGCCGTTACTACATCCCCTACTAAAGGACCTCGCCCTACTTCATCCACACCAGCAATAAACTGATTAATGGCTGCTAATTGGCTCATGGTTGTTGCTCAATTAAGTTAGCGACAGCTGCCGCAGATTGTACATCAGCATCTCTCTTAAGTGAGGCATGAAGAGTTTCAAACTTGCTTATAAGTGTTTGTTGCGCTTCATCATTTTGAATAGTCAACATGGGAAGTAATAACTGACTTATTGACTGTGGCGTCACATCGTCTTGCAGCAACTCAGGAATTAATTTTTCGTCCGCCAACACATTGGGCAAAGCAAAATATTTGGCTTTATATAACCACTTCATCATTTGATAAGTTAAACCACTCAGTTTATAGGCGACGACCATATTTTTCTTGCATAACATAGCTTCTAAGGTTGCGGTGCCAGAAGCCAATAATACCGCATCAGAGGCTATCATCACTTGTCTGGCATGACCTATCACTACCTGAATACATAAATCTGGCTGGTGTGTTTGGATATATTCGTCAACTTGTGCTTTTCGTTGCCGGTTCACGACAGGAATTAACACTTTAAATTTTTTAAGGTCTGACTTTAGTAATAAACAAGACTGTATAAACACATCGAGTAATGTTTCAACTTCACGTTTCCTGCTACCAGGTAACATTGCTAATACAACTTCATTTTCTTTAATCTTTAATGCATTACGGGCTTGTTGTTTGTCAGGTTTGATTGCAATGTCATCAGCCATGGTGTGGCCAACAAATTCGCAGGGAATCTTATGTTTGTCATACACTTGCTTTTCAAAGGGAAAAATACTTAATACAAGGTTAGTGGCTTTGGCTATCTTAAAAATACGTTTTTCTCGCCATGCCCACACTGTTGGGCTGACATATTGCACCGTTTTAATACCTTGTTCTTTAAGTCTTAATGCTAGTCCTAAATTAAAATCAGGTGCATCAACACCAATAAACACATCAGGGGGATTAGCCAAAAAATGATTGACCATAGTCTTACGTACAAACATCAATCTTCGAAGGCGTGATAATACTTCCACCAACCCCATTACTGACAATTCTTCCATATCAAATAAACTTTGACAGCCTTGAGCCTGCATTTTGGGGCCAGCTATCCCTTCAAAAGTAGCATTCGGATAAAGTTTTTTGAGTTGTTTGATAAGACCAGCCGCAAGAATATCGCCAGAGGACTCTCCGGCCACAATGCCAATCCTTAACATTTTGTCGCTCATGATTTAGCGGGCAATACCGCGAGAAGAGTGACCAACAAAATCTGCCAAGAGTTGTATTTCGGGCAAGTTGCCAGGCATAGCTAAAAGCAGATTCACCGCTTCTTCTGCCCTATGTCCTTGACGGTACAATACTTTATAGGCCCGCTTAATTTGTAATATAGTATCACTGTCGAAGCCACGGCGTTTTAAACCTTCCGCATTAATACCACGAGGTGTGCTGTCATTTCCTAACATCACATAAGGTGGTACGTCAGCTAAAATTATCGCCCCACCACCAATAAAACTATGGCTACCAATACGACAAAACTGATGTGAGGCAGTTGCACCACCCATTATTACCCAATCACCAATATGTACATGCCCAGCAAGTATGGCACTGGTGGCCAAAATACTATTGTCACCAATCACACAATCATGGGCAACGTGCACATAACACATCAACAAGTTATTAGAGCCAATTTTGGTAAGCCCTTGATCTTGGACAGTACCACGATGAATAGTCACAGATTCCCGGATGATATTGTTGTCACCAATAATTAACTCAGTGGGCTCCCCAGCATATTTCTTATCCTGACAATCTTCTCCAACAGAGGCAAACTGATAAATATGATTACCTTTGCCCATGCTAGTTCTACCTTTTACAACTACATGGGATTCAATCACAGTGTTATCACCAATAGTGACATCAGCACCAATAAGAGAAAAAGCGCCAACCGAGACGTTTTGTCCCAGTTTAGCCGATGGATGAATAATGGCAGTTGAATGGATCACCAGTTACATTTTCCTCATTGCACACATAAACTCTGCTTCACAGACTTCTTTTCCATCCACACTTGCCACACCATGAAACTTCCAAATTCCGCGACGCTCTTTAATTAATCTGACGTCCATATCCATGCGATCACCTGGCACTACAGGCATTTTAAAGCGCGCTTTATCTACACCGGCATAAAGATATAAATCATCTGAATTACCTGCGGTTTTAAACCCTAACACACCAGCAACTTGGGCTAATGCTTCAAGTATCATTACGCCAGGAAAAATGGGTTTACCAGGAAAATGACCTGTAAAACAAGGTTCGTTAAATGTGATATTTTTATAAGCAGATATAGACTCATTTAGTGTGTAATCTGTCACTCTATCTACCAACAAGAATGGATAACGATGGGGAAGCAAATCCATGATATCTTCTATTTCAAGAGTGTTTTCTTTATTAGCCAAAGGGTGTTCTCCTAAACTAACCAGTCAGTAGCCAATTCACTACTGTTGCTGATTTTTTTCCAATGTTTTTACGCGCTGATTAAGGCTAGTAATATTTCTCAATGCTACCATGTTTTTGCGCCAATCTCTGTTGGCTTCTGCAGGTATACCAGATGAATACACACCCGGTTCAGTAATACTCTTAGTGACCATACTCATGCCAGTAAAAACCACGTTGTCACAAACTGAAATGTGGCCATTAATACCCACTAAACCAGCCATGCTACAGTTTTTACCAATCACTGTACTTCCTGCAATCACCGAACACGCCGCCATTGCAGTATTTTCACCAATTTCAACGTTATGAGCAATCTGGCATTGGTTGTCAATGATCACCCCATCAGCCAAAATGGTATTGTCTAGGGCGCCACGATCAATTGTAGTACTGGCACCAATTTCGACTCTATTGCCAATGACTACACTGCCAAGTTGGGGGATTTTAATCCAGCGACCATTTTCATTAGCGTAACCAAAACCATCACTACCTATAACGGAATTAGCTTGTACTAAACAATCAGTACCTATAATCACGTCATGATAAATACTGACATTGGACCATAATTTAGTATTCGCGCCCAATTGTGCGCATTTACCAATAAAACATCCAGGGCCAATTATAACATTGTCACCTAGTATAACGCCTGCCTCAATTACAGCATTAGCACCAATTTTAACGTCTTTACCCAATTTAACATTTTCGCCAATAACGGCATGAGCTGATATCTCATGAGCAGGTTGTGGCGTAGTGTCGAGCAATTGTGCTGCTTTCGCAAAACCTACATAAGGGTTACTCATAACTAGGGCTGAACGATTGCAATGAGGTAATTCGTCAGGATGTAAAATAACGGCTTGTGCCAGCGTACTTTGAAGTTGGCTGCGATACTTTTTATTAGACAAAAATGCAACTTGGCCATTGCCAGCTTTGACTAACGTAGACAATCCACTTACGAGGGTATCTTGAGTATCGGTACCAGCTAGGTGCAGCTGTGCACCTATGCTTTGTGCCAATTGAATAAGGCTGATTGTGTGACTCAAAACACCTCCCATGCAATAACTAAGGTGATTTAGTTAATTTTAGCAACTTGCTCAAGAACCAATTTAGACACGTCTAAGTCAGGGTTAATAAATGCCACAGAATTAGCATTCAAAATAATGTCATACTTTTCTTTTGCCGCGACACTATCGATACCTTGCTTAATCAAACCTAACAATTTGTTTTGTTCTTCTTTTAAACGATTTTGAATTTCTTGCTGTAAAGGCTGCGCTTTGGCGGTGTATTCTTCACGTAAAGCGATAATTTTCCCTTCAAGTTCAGTTTTTTCTTTGGCGCTCATAGTGGCCGCATCACGCTGATTTTTTTCAAGATAATATTTAATATCTTTTTCTAAACGACTCACTTCTTCGGTTTTGTCTTTAAATTGTGCAGCGATGGCGTCTTGGATAGAGGCAGCTTGAGGCATAGATTGAAATATACCCTGTACATTCACAACACCAATTTTTTGTTCAGCAAATACCGCAGAACTCGCCATAGCTGAAGTCAACAATGCACCTGCAATCAAACTTTTAGTAAACTTTTTCAAAAGGAACTCCTACTTCTTATTGTTCTAAGACTGGATTCTACCAGCCAAAATTAAAATGTTTGCCCAATGTTAAAAGTGAAGAATTTAGAATCATCACCTTCTCTTTCTTGTATTACTTTAGAGAAACTAAACACCATAGGCCCCATTGGTGACAGCCATTGTACAGAAACTCCACCCGATGCTCTATAGAGTGATGGATCACTGTAATCAATTAATTCATCATTACTAAGTGAATAGTTATTATCTAAGAGTTTATAACGGTCATTATCAAACTCAGTATCCCAGACATTACCCACATCAACAAATAAACTGGTACGTACAGAGTTATCAAAATCCACCTCTACAAAAGGTGTAGGCACTATGAGTTCAACGCCACCTAGCACCATAGCATTACCACCTAATGAGCGGCTAGAAACGGAGAAAGTATTGTTGGACTCATCACCTAGAATGATATTGCCATTAGGATCGGTGACGACCTGAGACGGTGTCACCCTTAATCCACGAGGGCCAACGGTATTGTTTTCGAAACCTCTTAAAGAATCAGTACCACCCGCTGTAAAATGCTGGGTGAAAGGTAATATTTGATCGATACCGCCTACCTCTCCATAACCATTCCCGTATCCCATTTTTAATCTTGCTAAAAACGACCAACGTTGATTACGTGACAAAGGGAAATACCATTTACCGTCGAGCTCTGTCTTAAAATAGTTTACATCTGAATTAGGCGTAGTGATACCGAATGAGGCACGCTGTGAAGAACCAGCAGTTGGGAATACTCCTCGGTTAAGTGTGGTGCGTGACCACGCAACAGACGCCAAGAAGCTATCGTATTTAATCGCAGCATCAGGATTACTTTCATCAACAAACTGATTATTAAAACGAGTTGTTTGTACGTAAGGTTGATTCTGGAATAGTTCTACTGTGCTGTAGGTTAAACCAAAGTTAATACGATTAAATTGATCTATCGGGTAACCAATATTGCTGCCAACAGAAAACTGCTTACTATTGTATTGAATTAGGTTAGCTGAGCTACCGTCAAACTCACTGTAAGAGACTGAACCACCTAAACTAATGCCATCAACAGTGAAATATGGGTCGGTGTAAGATAACTGCACACTTTTCTGATAAGACACTGTGCTCACGTTAAACGCAATACGTTTCCCAGTACCTAAGAAGTTATCTTGCTGAATGCCCGCCTGCAAACTTAGCTTGGTACGATCGCCATAACCAATACCCGCGTTAAACGCACCTGAAGGTTGCTCTTTAACCGTAAAATTCACATCAACTTTATCTTCTTCGCCAGGTAAACGTACCGTTTCAAAGTCGACATTTTCCATATAAGTTAAACGAGATAGACTATTTTTTGATTGTTCTAACGTAGCATTAGACAACCATGAACCTTCCATTTGAGAAACAGATTGTCGCAACACTTCATCAGCCGTACTCACATTGCCTGCAAAATTAATTCTACGTACATAAATTCTTTTACCAGGATCAACAGACAAAACTAACTTCACTGTTTTGTCTTCTTCATTAATATCTGGAATAGTAGTCACTGTAGGATAAGCATAACCATAGCGGCCCAAATATTTACTGATAAATTCTTCGGTGTAAGTCACTTCAGCTTGGTTATACAACTCGCCTTTGGTTAATGGCAGTACCAGTTTAATGTAATCTTCGTAGCCCAGTAGGTCTCCAATTAATTCAACCTCAGAAATAGTATATTGCTCGCCTTCAGCGACGTTTAATGTCACATAGATACCAGTTTTATCAGGTGTCATTGACACTTGAGTAGAGTCGATATTAAAACGCAAATAGCCGCGGTCTTTATAATAACTGGTAATAGTTTCCATATCACCGGTCAAAGTCTGTTTCTGGTAACGGGTTTCAGATAAAAAGTCCCACCAAGGCGTGTCAAATTTCAATTCAACTTGCTCTAGTAACTCAAAATCACTGAAGGTCTCATTTCCTACAATATTGATCTGTTGAATTTTTGCTGAATCACCTTCTTCAAATAATAATTTAAGGTCGACCCTATTTCTTGGTAGAGGGGTAATAATCGCAGTCACATCGGCATTATATTTACCTATGCTGTAAAAGAAGTCTTTTAAACCATTTTCAATAGAGGTCAAAACAGTTTTGTCTAACGGTTCACCTACTACAATGTTGGCGTCATTGAGACTTTCTTGTAATTGCTCATCTTTAATATCGTCATTATCTTCAAATACAATATTACTGATAGTGGGTCTCTCAGTCACTCGAACCAATAATGTATTACCATCACGAAAGATTTTAATGTTTTCAAAATGGGTAGAGGAATACATTGACCGAATTAATTGGGAAATCCGAAAACTATTCATCTCATCGCCGACTGTAACAGGCAAATAAGTCAAAGCCGCGCCTAAGGCAACGCGCTGCAAACCTTCAACTTTGATATCTTGAACGACAAAATCACTACTTGGGGCTGCTTTTGCTAAGCTAGCAATGGATAACAATAATCCGGCAACAACTAACTGTTTAAACTTCATTTATTAATATTCTTCCTAAACGCACAAAAAATGTGGTGTGCATAGTCACATCGACTGATAAAAATTATAAACGCGCAATATCATTTACTATCGCGATGCTCATTAATAGCAGTAGCAAAACGCCACCAATTTTAAATCCTACTTCTTGCACTGATTCTGGTACAGGCCGCCCACTTACAAGCTCTATAAAATAATAGAGTAAGTGCCCACCATCAAGTACTGGCAGAGGTAAAAGGTTAATTATGCCCAAATTAACGCTAATTAGCGCTAAAAAGCCTAAAAAGTACACTAAACCTAAGCTTGCGCTCATGCCTGCACCTTGAGCAATAGCAATAGGGCCACTTAAATTTTTCACTGATACATCACCTGTTATCAGCTTACCAAGCATCTCAATACTCAGTGTCATTAAGCGCCATGTTTTGTCCATTGCCTTGGAAAAGGCTTTTCCTAAACCATATTGATGCACAAATACTACACCCTCTGGCCACGGTTCGAGAGTTGGAGTAAACCCCATATATCCCTTGGTATTTTGTTCTACAGTTTTACTACCAATCGTTCCATTTAAGTTGACGATTTGCCCATTTCTAAGCACTTCCACTTCAACGGGTTGATTGGGTCTTGTAGAAACATAACCCACTATTTGTTCCCAATTTTGCATACTAGTTCCATCTAAACTGACAATTTTGTCATTTGTCTGAAAACCAATTTGTTGAGCTGCGGAACCATCTTCCACGGATCCCAAGACAGTCAGCACTTTCGGTCGATAGGGAGTCAATCCTAAACTGGCAAAAACTGAAGTTTTATCTGGATCAAATTTCCATTGTTTTATATTAATTGTGGCTGTTCTTTCAAATGTACTTTTTTCGTCTGTCCATTTAATGAGCATTTCATCATGGCCAATAAACGACATAAACTCGTAGGCTACATCTTCCCAATCAACTACTTCTCGATCGCCAACTTGAGTCAAAATAGCGTTATTTGGGATCTGACTTTGGCTAAGAATACTGTCGGGTTGAATACTTCCCACTACTGGCTTAATAGTTTGTAGACCGATTGTATACATGAGAAATAACGCAAATATAGCGAAAAGAAAATTCACTCCTGGACCTGCTGCAATAATGGCAATACGTTTTAACACATGTTGTCGATTAAACGCATAGGGTAAATCTTGTTCAGATACTTGGTCCACTCGCTCATCGAGCATTTTAACATAGCCACCCAGTGGAATAGCCGCTATGACATATTCGGTGCCAAGCTTATCGGTTCTGCGCCATAACGCCTTGCCGAAACCAATAGAAAAACGTTCGACTTTGACCCCACATCTGCGAGCAACCCAAAAATGCCCCCATTCATGTACTGCAACTAAAATACCTAAGGCAACAATAAAAGAAACAACACTAATAAGAAAACTCACGATCCAACCTTCTGTAGCTCTGTTCGACTCAGATTGTCAATGATACTTGCGCTGAGTCTACGGGCTGTTTTATCACTTTCAAGTACCGCTTCAATAGACTCTAAGTTGTGAGTTGATGTTTGTTGTAAACATTCATTATTCACTTGAGCAATTTGCATAAAACCAATTTGGCCTTGTAAAAACGCAGCCACTGCCACTTCATTGGCTGCATTAAGAGTAGTGGTAGCATATTGACCTGCGTTACTTGCTTGCATGGCTAGTTCTAGATTGGGGTATCGAGCGATTTCAGGCTCAGTAAAACTAAAATCAGCTAATTGTTTAAAATCTAAAGGGGGTACGCCAGATTCGATTCTTTCTGGGTAGGCTAATGCATGAGCGATAGGGGTACGCATGTCAGGATTACCCATTTGCGCTATGACTGACCCATCCAGATATTGCACCATAGAATGAATAATACTCTGTGGGTGTAACACAACTTCAATATCAGTTGCTTCTAGTCCAAACAACCACCTCGCTTCAATAAATTCTAATCCTTTATTCATCATAGTGGCCGAATCAACTGATATCTTTCGGCCCATATCCCAGTTTGGGTGCGCACAAGCTTGGTCTGGCGTGACTTGATGCAGATCATCGATAGGCGTGTTTAAAAATGGGCCCCCAGAACCTGTCAAAAGAATTTTACTGATGCCTGAAGAACATAAATCTCCGTATTTAAAATCGGCGGGTAAACATTGAAAAATAGCATTGTGTTCACTGTCTATTGGCAATAATTGGGCGTTATACTCGTTAGCGGCTTGAATAAATAGATCCCCAGACATAACTAAGGATTCTTTATTCGCTAAAAGGACCTTTTTACCGGCTTTTACAGCGGCTAAGGTAGGTAATAAACCTGCGGCACCCACTATTGCAGCCATCACTACATCGACATCTGGGGCACAGGCAACTTGCACCAAAGCCTCATGACCGGCTAAGACTTCGCATTTTAGTTGTTGCTCTGAGAATAACTTTTTAGCTTGTTGAAATTGTTTAGGATTGGCAATCACCACATACTCAGGGGAACATAAATGAGCTTGCTGTAACAACAATTCAATATTGTTGTTTGCCGTTAACGCAAAAACACTAAATAGATCTGGGTGTCGACTTATTACGTCTATCGTACTTTTACCAATAGAGCCTGTCGCACCCAAAATGCTTATTTTCTGCGCTTTTTGTTGCATTAGGCCATCCACATGACATAACAAAACGCAAACACAGGGAAGGCAGCTGTTAAGCTGTCAATTCTATCCATAATCCCGCCATGCCCAGGTAATAAGGTTCCGCTATCTTTTATTCCCGCACAGCGCTTAAACATACTTTCGTTTAAATCTCCTAAAGCAGACACGCCCACAGTCAATGCACCCACTAAGATGTGTAACCAGATACGGGATGGATCTACCTGATAATGCAAGGCGGCAAAGGCAATAATCGCTGAAGAAGCAAAAACGCCCCCCATCAATCCCTCTAAGGTTTTACCCGGCGAGACTTCGGGACGTAACTTGTGCTTTCCAAATTTCACTCCAACAAAAAACGCACCTATGTCAGCAGCCCATACAATGCCCAGCACATAAAAAATAAGGGAAGCACCGTAGTATGGATCTATATCGTATAAACTTGTGCGAAGTGAAACAACAGCAACCCAAGTGGGAATAAGGGTTAAAAATCCAAATATGCCACGCAGTACTTTACTGGTGTACCACACTGACGTGTAACTTGGATAGGCAATAATCATCGCCAGAGATACGACCCACCAGATGGCGGCGACAGAGAGAATATAAGTATATAAGCTGTTCAACTGGCCTTGATACCAAATCAAATCCGTTGGCAAAATAAATGACAATATCAGGCAAATTACAACGACCAATGCAGCATAGGCGCTTTTAGTAAAAGTGCGTGTCATTCCAGACATACTTGACCATTCCCAAGCTCCTAAACCCATCACTAAGGCGATCATTATTTCAAAACTAAATAGTGGTAAGTATAAAATGGCAAACAATGCCAAAGGAGCAAGAATAAGCGCCGTGATAATTCGCTGTTTTAACACACTAGCACCTTATATTTATTATTTTTGACTAGGTTTAACATTAACTTACCTGCTCTGAAGTTTTACCGAAACGTCGCTGCCGATCAGAAAAAGCGTCTACCGCTAATTGGAAGGTAGCTTCATCGAAATCAGGCCAAAAAATTTCAGAGAAATACAATTCTGCATAGGCCATTTGCCACAACAAAAAATTACTAATTCTTTGTTCCCCCCCTGTGCGGATCATTAAATCTACTGGAGGTAAACATGCTGTACAGGTATGCTGGGTAAATGATTCTTCGTTTATATCTGCTACAACCAGTTCCCCAGCTTGCACTTTTACAAGGAGTTCTTTAGCCGCATTCACTATATCCCAGCGACCGCCATAATTAGCTGCAATATTCAAAACTAAACTGTCGTTAGTTTCAGTTAACGTCTCAGCTAGGTGGATTTTATCCACTAATTTACTATCAAATCGACTGGTATCGCCTATGATTTTGAGCCTGACGTTATTTTTGTGTAATTTTTTCACTTCACTGCCAAGCACCATGTTAAAGAGTTCCATTAGCACCCCAACTTCGTCAGCTGGACGGTTCCAATTTTCACTGCTAAAAGCAAAGAGCGTAAGCACTTTTACCCCATTTTTTAATGCATAGGATACTGAGGCTCTTACAGCTTTCACTGCAGATTTATGACCGAAAGTACGAATTTTGCCTTTTTTCTTAGCCCAGCGTCCGTTGCCATCCATAATGATAGCAACATGTTGAGGCATGATCTTTTCGGCTAATTGTTCAGAAGCATTCATTTATCAGATATAACTCAATCACACTTCCATTAAGTCTTTTTCTTTCGCTACTAAAATTTCGTCTACTTCTTTAACAAAAGCATCAGTCAACTTCTGCACATCGTCTTCACCACGACGGCTATCGTCTTCACTAATTTCTTTTTCTTTCAATAATTCTTTAATATCGCTATTTGCGTCTCTACGAATATTACGAATTGCCACTTTACCTTGTTCAGCTTCAGCACGAACAACACGAATGAGGTCTTTACGACGATCTTCAGTCAAAGCAGGCATAGGAATACGCATAACATTACCGGCACTCATAGGATTTAGCCCTAGGTCCGACTGCATTATGGCTTTTTCAACTGCTTTTGCAGAGCTTTTATCAAACACAGTCAATGCCAAGGTGCGAGAATCTTCCGCGATAATATTAGCTAACTGTTTAAGTGGCGTATCTGAACCATAATAGGGCACCATAATGCTATCTAGTAGGCTAGGATGGGCACGACCAGTTCGGATCTTGGAAAGTTGGCCCTTTAATACACTGATACTTTTTTCCATACGCTGACGCGCGTCATCATTAATTTCGTCAATCACAGTAGTTTTCCTATTATTACTTTATGTCTTCAGTATGGCAGATTAAGGTACCGACCTCTTCACCCATCACAACCGCTTTCATACAACCTGGGGTATTCATGTTAAAAACACGAATGGGTACATTATGATCACGTGCAAGGGTAAAAGCGGCTAAATCCATCACTTTTAATTCTTTTTCTAAGACTTCATTATACGACAAGGTTTTGAATAATTTGGCTTCTGGGTTTGTCGCTGGATCATCATCGTAAACACCGTCTACTTTAGTGCCTTTTAGTACTGCATCCGCCTCGATTTCAATACCGCGCAAACATGCAGCGGAGTCAGTGGTAAAAAACGGATTACCTGTACCGGCAGAAAAAATCACCACTCGACCAGATTTAAGTAAACTGATGGCCTCAGCCCAGTTGTAAGCGTCACAGACACCATTTAGAGGAATAGCAGACATTAGACGGGCATTAACAAAAGCACGGTGCAACGCGTCGCGCATAGCCAGTCCATTCATAACAGTGGCCAACATGCCCATATGATCTCCAACCACACGGTTCATGCCAGCTTTGGCTAAACCTTCACCACGAAAAAGGTTACCACCACCAATAACCAACCCGACCTCAACACCCAACTCAACTATTTCTTTAATTTCTTGAGCCATACGTTCTAACACTTTGGGGTCAATGCCAAAACCTTCGTCTCCCATTAATGCTTCACCACTTAGTTTTAACAATATTCTTCGATAAGCGGACTTAGGTGCGATACTCATAGATTGATAGTTCCTTAAGATGATAAAAGGCGGCGATGATAAAAGGCCTGTAAGCCTATTTTATATATGTCTATGTTGTCTCAAACCCATAGATTCAAAACAACAGAGGCATATAAAAAAAAGCACCTCAATTCGAGGTGCCAGTATTATACCCAAACAACTTTAAAAGGCATTTTTATTTTTTAACAGCTGCCATTTGTGCAGCAACTTCAGCAGCAAAGTCTTCTTCTTTTTTCTCGATACCTTCACCTACTTCAAAACGTACGAAGTTAATCACATCGGCACCTTTTGATTTAAGTAAGTCAGCAACTAACATTGAAGGATCTTTGATAAAAGGCTGACCAGTCAAGCTGACTTCGCCAGTGAATTTCTTCATTCGACCAGCAACCATTTTTTCAGCAATTTCAGCTGGTTTGCCAGATTGAATTGCAATATCAAGCTGAATTTCTTTTTCTTTAGCAACAACTTCAGCTGGCACATCTTCAGGTCTCACAAACTGTGGGCTTGAAGCAGCAATATGCATAGCGATGTCTTTCGCCAATTCTTCATCACCACCTTGTAAGATTGCGATAACGCCGATACGTGCACTGTGCACATAGGCACCAAGATTGTCACCTTCAACAGAGATAACACGACGAGGACTGATGTTTTCACCAATTTTGGCAACTAAAGTGTCACGAAGGTCACTGATTTTAACACCGTCAACTTCAGTATTATTAAGTGTGTCCATGTCATTAATTTTATTCGCAGAAGCGACTTCAATTAACTGTTGACCAAACTTGATAAAACCATCGTCGCGAGCAACAAAGTCAGTTTCGCTGTTCACTTCCATCATAGTTGCAACACCGTTAGCAACTTTAGTCAAAATCACACCTTCAGCGGCAATACGACCAGCCTTTTTAGCGGCTTTCGCTTGACCATTTTTACGCATATTTTCAATTGCTAGCTCAATATCACCATCGGTTTCTACCAAGGCTTTTTTACAATCAAGCATACCGGCGGCTGTACGCTCACGCAATTCTTTAACTAGGGCTGCTGTCACTGCCATTTTCGTTTCCTCGTCAAAATAATTTGATCAAATTATTTGAAATTATACATTTAAAAACAGGGGCGACGGCCCCTGTTAAATTTATTCGTGTTAGATAACTAAAACTTCGTTATCTAAAGTGTCGTTTAACGCTAGCTAATTACTCAGCAGCTTCTACGAACTCACCTTTTTCAGCTTGCGCTTCAAGGTTTTGATCACGACCTTCGATAACAGCGTCCGCAGCTGAGTTCAAATAAAGTTGAACAGCACGAATCGCATCGTCGTTACCAGGTACGATATAATCAACACCATCTGGGTTTGAGTTAGTATCAACAATTGAAACAACTGGAATACCTAAGTTGCCGGCTTCAGTGATAGCAATATGTTCGTGGTCAGCATCAACAACAAACAACACGTCTGGTAAACCACCCATGTTTTTAATACCACCAAGGCTAGTTTCTAGCTTAGTCATTTCACGAGTCAGCATTAACACTTCTTTTTTGGTCAATTTTTCGAACGTACCGTCTTGGCTTTGTTGCTCAAGTTCTTTTAAACGTTTAATTGACTGACGAACTGTTTTCCAGTTTGTTAACATACCGCCTAACCAGCGTTTGTTAACATAGAATTGGTCACATTTGTCTGCGGCTTCTTTCACTGCATCACTTGCTGCACGCTTAGTGCCAACAAAAAGGATTTTACCTTTCTTAGCAGCAACGCCGCCAACAAAGTTAAGTGCTTCGTTGAACATAGGAACAGTTTTTTCAAGATTGATGATATGAACTTTATTACGGGCTCCGAAAATGAAAGGTTTCATTTTAGGGTTCCAGTAACGAGTTTGGTGTCCAAAGTGTACGCCTGCCTGAAGCATGTCGCGCATAGATACATTTGCCATTATAAAGATTCCTCAATATGGGGTTAGGCCTCCATACATCCCAGTTTTCGATCCACTAACAGAAACTCTGCGTAGACACCCCGAAAAATGTGTCGATGTATGTGTGATATTTACGCTAATCTAGTTAGCTACGTCGCAATAAATTAATAAGGTATTAATCCTCATTAATTTCAGCGGTGCGCTTTATAGCATGAGGCTAGTCTCTGTTCAAGTGGAGGCTGGTACTTTTAGGCAAAAATCAACAAATTGGGCGTCATTTTGAACGATAAGCAAAACAAAACTTTCTATCAACTTATTGCCATCGCGACTTTCACAAAACTCGCCGACTTACTTATTTCTGCTAAAACTACTTTACCTTGGTTACTTACAAGCTTAGGGGCGCCTATTTGGATTATCTCATTATTAGTTCCCATTCGTGAGTCAGGTTCGTTGTTACCCCAATGGCCCATTAAGCAAAAAACCCAAAATGTGCACAACCGAATACTCCTATGGAGATTGGGCATTGTTATTCAGGCTGCTGCCATTGGCGGTATTTTGTTCGCAGCGATATTTACCCAAAACCTCATTGCTGGAATATTAATACTCAGTGCTTTATTAGTCGTAAGTTTAGGTCGTTCCTTAACCTCTTTAAGCATGAAAGATATCCAGGGATTAAACATAAAAAAAGGCCAAAGAGGCAAGTTAGTAGGGATTGCATCATCAATTTCCGGACTTTTATCATTATTAACCGCTGTATTAATGATCATGGCTCCTGATGAACAAAGCTCCACCATCATTGTGTTTCTAATTAGTCTTGCAATAACCATAATGCTAATAAGTTTACTGCTGTCTCGCAATCTAACCGCAAAATTCGCCGACGATGACGACACTCTAAATGGCCAAGATGGGTTATGGAAAACCCTTTACCACCAAACAGACTTAAGAAAGCTAATAATTAGTCGTTGTTTATTATTACATGGGGCACTAATTGCGCCGTTTTTCGTGAGTACCGCAGCCACCAATAATGACAATTTTCAATTGCCCTATTTTATCATCGCCAGTGCCTTAGCGTCGTTTTTAAGTTCTTATTTTTGGGGCAAGTTGGCAGATAAGAATGCTGTGAAAACCATATTTTTTGCGACTTTGATTTGTATTTTGGCATCTGTCAGTTTTTATATTTTCACTGAAACGGATGAATGGTGGTTAAATATAGCTTTATTTTTTATTTTGAGTCTTGGCTACGCAGGCATAAGAACGGGTCGAAAAACCTATATGTTAGACATTGCCCAAGGGCATACACGAACCAATTACGTGGCATCAGCAAATACAGTGGTAGGTTATGTATTATTGACACTAGGAGGATTTTACGCACTATTACAAACGTGGATAAGTGACTATGTTATTTTAATTATGACCGGGGCGCTGCTAGTAGGCCTATTTCATTCATTGACTATGCGGGCCGAAAAATAGCGGCGAGACTAAAGCCTCACCGCTGAAGTTCAATAATTATAGGTACCACGGATGGGATAGCTATTTTCCAAAGCATACTCTAGCCCAGTAACAAATTGGTCGATATTGGGACGTATAAAGGGTGCATTAGCAATTTCCAACATAGCCGTTTCACCTTTTGGGTTAACCAAAAATAATCCAGGTTCAGTAAACAAGTGATCCGTTTCTGAATCACTGGTAGGTTCAGATATATACAACCCAAGTTTCTTCATATCTTCAACTTGCAACTCGAGTAAGACCGGAAAACCGACATTTAAACCATTCACTTTAAATTGGTCTAGCTGTTGTTTGTTATCTGCAGAAACAGCAACAATATCGATATTGAGCGCTTCAAATCGACCAGTAAGCATGGCTAACTCATTAAGATATTTCAAACAAATTGGGCAATGTTGTCCTCGGTATACCACAACCAATGTCCATCGACCTGTGGCCACTTGCGGTTTTATTTCAACTAAAGACACTACTCGCCCGTCTGGTGTTTTAACGTCAATTTGGGGGAAGCTTTCACCTGCCTTTAATTTTGTATTTTGCATATTAGTTTCTCCTTGTATTTAATTTTTTGAGGGATAATCTACTTGATGCTTTGTTACGAACAGTTACAGGTCTTTCAACTGCAATTCCTTCGCACACTAGTTGAGTTGTGGTTCGCCTCCAATTGCAGTGAGAGACCCCTGCTACCTAGTTCAATTAACCGCTTTAGTAAAAACACAAGCTACGCTTGTTGCATCTCTTTTTTATACTCGCTAGCTAACTGGTCTTTTTGTTGGTGACTCAACACGCGGTCTGCGTGTAGGAAAAACTCTGACTCTTCTTCATCTAAATGATGTAAAACTAGCTCCTGCAAGGATTTCATATGTCGTAACCATCCCGACGAGCTCATATCTGTGTCATCTAATTTTTCAACCAGTTCATCAATTTCGTGATGTTCAGCAATTCCATGCCTTGAATCTTCAATGGTTTTATCAGACTCCATTAGTGGCGAATAAAAATGTCTTTCTTCAGCTGCTGCATGTTGGCTAAGCTGCGCTTTTAACTCAGAAAAATATTCCCTGCGCTTGTGGGTATCACCTGAGGTTTCAACTAAAATTTTCATTAGTAATCTCTGTTTTTCATGGTCTTTTCGTAAAGCTTGAAAGATTTTCATAAATACTCCATTTCGTTAAATTACAGCATTAATAAAAGCTAACATCATGCCAACGAGACAACTAATTGTTTTTTATAGCTATTTTTCAATTTTTATATAATCAACAATCTTCATTTATATAAAGATCAAGAAATAAATACACGCCTTAGAGTAAGATCTACAGGCGACTTCTATTTAAACCCAAGCGGATATTTATTCAGCTCTAGCGAGAATCGCCCCGAAAAGATACAATGAGTGGAATTTATAAATTTACTGAAATTTAGGAAATAACCTTGCCCGCCACAATTAAAACTGCAGATGAAATTGAAAAAATGCGCGTCGCTGGGCGCCTTGCCGCTGATGTACTACAAATGATCGGTGAACATGTCACAAAAGGCGTTACCACCAATGAGCTCAATCAGATTTGTCACGACTATATAGTTGATGTTCAAAAATGCATCCCTGCTCCCCTTAATTATGGCAGTCCACCTTTCCCTAAATCTATTTGTACTTCAGTCAATCATGTTATTTGTCACGGAATTCCCTCAGACAAACAACTTAAAGAGGGAGACTCAGTAAATATTGATGTCACTGTCATTAAAGATGGCTATCACGGTGATACTTCAAAAATGTTTGTAGTAGGCAAACCGTCAATTCTGACAGAACGCCTGATAAGAGTAACCCAAGAGTCTTTGTATAAAGGCATAAAAATGGTTAAGCCTGGTGTTCGTTTAGGCGACATCGGCCATGTTATCCAGCAATATGCTGAAAGTCACAATTATTCAATTGTCCGTGAATATTGTGGGCACGGTATAGGAGCTAACTTTCATGAAGAACCACAAGTTGTGCATTATGGTAAACCCAATACAGGCGAAACTCTGGAAGAAGGCATGTGTTTTACTATTGAGCCTATGATTAATGCCGGTAAACGTTATTCAAAAGTGTTACCCGATAAGTGGACTGTGGTTACCAAAGACCGCAGTTTAAGTGCGCAGTGGGAACATACTTTATTGGTCACTGCTACGGGTGTAGAAATATTAACCTTAAGAGACGACGAAGAAATAGACCGTATCATTAACCATTAATTTCAGTGCTTTATCTGAGTTGATACTATCAAACCTTATGATGAATAATTATTTCTGACTGTAAATAGTTATTTGTCATAACCCATTATTCACCTAGTTTGTTATTACACAATTGCAAACCATTCTTTTAAGGTATTTATATTGTCTCTACAAAGCCTACTTAGCCAAATAAAACTAATAAACAGTACAGATAATATTACTGCCTTTAAAACAATAGTGTCTAATAGCTACGAGTGGCTTGATAGTGAACTAGGTACTGGAGAAGTAACCGGACTGGTTTTAGGAAGAGCCACATTAGTTGACGCATTACTCAGGCACATTTGGCAGTTAATGGGTTTGCATAATGAGCAACATTTAGCTTTGGTGGCGGTAGGTGGATACGGTAGAGGGCAACTACAGCCCTATTCAGATATTGATTTATTGCTGCTCAGTAAAAAATCATTATCAGCACAACAACAAGAGCGTATCAGCCAATTTATCACGCTACTGTGGGATATAGGATTAGATGTTGGCCAATCTGTTCGTACCATTAAAGAAACCTTTCAACTGGCGAAACAAGACGTTTCTATAGCGACAAATCTAGTGGAAGCTCGATTATTAAATGGCTGCCAAACAACTTTTGAAAACTTACAAGAGAAACTTAACGGCCGAGGGTATTGGACCAGTAAAGATTTTTTTGTGGCTAAAGATCAAGAACAAAAGGCTCGTCATGCAAAATTTAAAGACACCTCATATAATCTAGAGCCTAATGTTAAAGAAAGTCCTGGTTGCTTGCGGGATATCCAATCTATTGGTTGGGTAGCGAAAAAACATTTTAACGCCACAGACGGCAAAGATCTGCTTGAACACGGGTATTTTAACCAACAAGAATTTGATGAGTTAATCGAGTGTCGTGAAATTCTTTGGCGAATGAGATTTGCGCTACATATAGTGGCTGGGCGTAGCGAAAATAGATTACTATTTGACTATCAAGCTGATGTAGCGACACGGCTAGGATATGGCGACGACGGAAAACAATCCGTTGAAAAAATGATGAAAATCTTTTTTAGAACCGTTCGGCGTATCAGTGAGCTCAATAAGATGTTAATGCAACGTTTTAGCCAAGACGTTTTGAGTTTAAAAGTTAAACAACAAATCAAAATTAATGCTGATTTTGATTTGCTTGATGGTTATATTGCACCTAGTCACGCAAATGTATTTGCCACGCCTGAAGCCATTTTACGGTTTCTTTTGTTACTTGCTGACACCCCTGATATTCAAGACTTACACTCAAGTTGTCTCCGTCAATTACGTAACGCAAGAAGAGCATTTCGTGACCAGTATTATGTCGAACGTAAGGAATGCCGGGAATTATTTATACTGTTGCTTAAACATCCCAACTTTTTCTCCCTTGGGTGGGACATTATGCATAAACATGGGGTATTACAGGCCTATATTCCCCAATGGGATCACATAGTGGGCATGATGCAGTTTGATTTATTTCATGCCTACACTGTCGACGAGCACACTCATAGACTGGTAAAAAACATCTACCAATATGCGCAACCAGAAAACAAAGAATTTCCACGCTGTGGCAATATAGTAAAGAATCTTGATAAACCAGAACTGCTATATATTGCAGCTATTTATCACGATATTGGTAAAGGCCGAAATGGTGATCATTCAAAACTAGGTGCGGTCGATGTTAAAGAATTCTGCCAACGACACGGGCTCACCCCCCAAGAGACAGAACTCATTAGATGGTTAGTAGAAAGTCACTTGTTAATGTCTGTTATTGCCCAAAGACGGGATATCTATGATCCAACTGTGATTAACGAATTTGCGCAATCGGTACGTACTCACAATAATTTAAATCACTTGTACGTACTAACCTTAGCCGATATCAGGGCAACCAATGACAACCTATGGAATGATTGGAAAGCCACCTTATTAAGAGAGTTATATTTACTCACTCAAAAAGCCCTTGATAATGGTTTAGAGTGTAAAGTTGCCTTGCAAGATAGAATCAGCGAACATCAATCCAAAGCAATGGCTGCCATGCTCGAAAACGGCATGAACGAATCTCAAATATCACAGTTTTGGCAACGCCTAAGCGACGATTATTTTACTCGTTTCAAACCAGCGCAAATTGCTTGGCACGCCAATGTGATTTTGGCAGCCCACCCTATGACTGACGACTTTTTGTTAGTCGGTACTAGCGCTAATACATCTAAATCCGGCGCAGAACTTATTGTTTACGGTAAAGATAAAGCCATGATGTTCGCTCAAATTGCGTCAGTTTTAGACAGCCGAAACTGCTCCATTCACGATGCACAAATTATGCGAACTCATGATGGCTACATGTTTGATAGTTTTATTATTTTTGAACATAATGGCGATAGGATCACTTCTGCTTCACGTTTAAATAGTTTGCGAGATGCAGTTGAAACTCAGTTAAATAAGCCGGGTCAAGAACACGTCAACAAACGCAAAATGTCTCGGCAGATGAAACAATTAGATGTACCAACCAAAGTCAGATTTTACCCCAGCCAAACTAATGTGACTTTGGTTGAACTTGAAGCTTTAGATGCACCAGGTTTACTCGCTAACATTAGCGAGCAATTTATAGCTCTTAACTTTAAATTACACCAAGCCAAAATATCCACTATTGGCGAGCGGGCCGAAGATTTATTCATTGTCAGTAATGAGTTTGACTTACCTTTGACTCAAGCCGAACAAGTGCAATTGAAAAAACGACTCAGTGAGGCTTTAGATTAACACCATTGGATGATAGCCCTTGAGCGATTTCAAGGGCTAAAATTATCAGCATGGAAACAGTATTCAGAAACCCATGTTGAAGTTGGAGTGGTGTACATACCGTCAATATCAATAGGGCTCTGACTTCAACAACTGTATCTATACAGCTGATTTAACCGAAGAAAGAGTAAACCAAACTATGGACGCACAATATCAGGACGCCAACCTATCCCTGACTCTTCCATTAGACGTTCATAGACACCTTCAACGTTTAACGGCAACCATTTTTCATAATTATCCAAATCACTAAACTCAGATAAATCTACTGTTTTTTGAATGAGTTCCAATGATTTACCATCCAAAACAGCGGCAGTTACTTGGCTGTACAAGCCTTGCAAATAACGGAGGTAACGTGCCACATCTTGCCTACTACCAATATTGGCATGTCCACCAACAAAAGTCGTAAAATCATAACCAAGCACATCTTCAGTGGAGTTGATCATACCTTGGATATCGTAACTCCAAAGTTTTTGCCATGGCATTCTGCCAACAACAATCCAGTCCACAACATAGAGTAGTTTTTGCTGCTCAAAAAACATACTAATGGATCCTCTACCATCGTTTGGTCCATGGTAAGCGAGACGAACCGTTTTAGAGCCAAGACGCAACAGCATTTCATTTTTGAAAGTAACATCTGGGGCAACAGTATTAGCCTTAGTATTATATATATCTTGTGCAGCCAGTTCATGAGCTACAAAGACGGTTTGAGGATCATCAAAAATCTCACCACCATAAATATGATCAGAATGATTGTGGCTGTAAATCACATATTTGATAGGGACATTAAAGCGTTCTTTTATTTGCCCCTTTAGCCACGTTGCAGCAGCTGTATTCATGGGATCTGTGACTAATGCACCCTGTTTAGTGATCATAAAAATTGAGCGATGACGATCATCAATAAATCGATAAAGGCCGTCATCTAAGGTTTCTATTTGATAACTAAAAGCTTGTAATGAGAAGGTTAAGAAACTTAAAACTAAAAAAATACGTTTCAAAATAGTAGGTTGCATGATGCATCACTGTATAATTCGCAAGTGATAATAAGAACCTTATACACGTAAAATAATTTCCGCTAATTTCCTTAAGTACAACTATTTAATACCAATTCCATTAAAGAAATGACCTCTCAGCGAGATTTAAAGAAGCTTAATCAAGGCGCGTGAATGTAGGAATAGTGGTGCTCTTTCAAATTCGCGCAACGCAGAGTAAGCTTCTTTAAACCTCGCCCTTCGGGAAAGTCCCAGCCGATTTTGTACTGCGTTCTCGCTACTTGAAAGGGGATTGCCATTCCTGCGCAGCGACGCCTTGCCCAAAATCGGCTGGAGCATTCTGAGTGAACACTTATTTAATGGGATTGGTATAACACTTTCTATTGCACTTTTAACTCGTAAAATCGAAGAAAGAAAAATTTTTACCTTAGGTGTGAAGGTAAAATAAACTCTTATTAATTGAGTGTTATGACGATCGAAGCACTCACTTTTGAGATGAAGTTATATGTCTAAGATGTAATTATAGCCTAGAAGATTCAATATTCTTTAGGTTAAACAAAGATGCCACATGAAGTGGCGAATTGCATTAGCAGTATGTTATTTTGAAAAAGAATCAACTCACTAAGCTTTTTTCTTATCCAATGCCACAACTTCCGCTTTTTCTTCAGTCAACAATACATCAGCGGTGGTGCCTTTTAACAACTTGGTGAGAGAGTCCTTATTTTTAGACAACATAATAGACAACTCTTCTAATACTTTAGCTTCAATATTGAAGCCTTTGCCTTCAATGTATTCGCTGAGGTTATCCGCCACATCAAGCATTTTATCGTATTGATCGGCTTCTTTTTTATCTGCGCTCACAAACTTCTCCACCCCTTTGTGTTCAACAACATAACGTGTAATTACGGCCATAATTTGCTCTCTTTTGGTCTGTTTAGGTTATTAGACTAACACAACCACTGTATGGATAAACAGTTAAATTTAAAATCATTGTCAAGAAATACCAATTTATCTTAATTTCTTCGCTCTGTGTAGCGCAACGCTCTGTGGTCAAAAGCTTTTAATGCTGAAAAGATACTACACCACAGAGGCCACCGAGAGCACAGAGAAAAGCCAAGGTGAATTGCGGCTTTTCCGAAAAGATAACACCTAAAGATTAATTAGTTCGTCTCAACATTCTATTCACTCGTGTAGCACATCGTTTTGTGAGCTCTTTGTTAGACAATAAAAAACCAGCACATGGCTGGTTTTTTCATTTAATGCAATGATTTAAAAGTGCAGACTAATGCCCTTCACTCACCATATTGACCGTGTATTTAGGGATTTCTACCACTAAGTCTTCATCTTGGATAATGGCTTGGCAGCTTAGTCTAGACTCTGGCTCAAGGCCCCAGGCTTTGTCTAACATGTCTTCTTCTAACTCATCGCCTTCTTCTAACGAATCGAAGCCTTCACGGACAATGACGTGACAAGTGGTACAAGCACAGACTTTTTCACAGGCATGTTCAATACCAATGCCGTTCTTTAAGGCTAAATTTAATACTGAGATACCTTTTTCACCTTCTAAAACAGCGCCATCTGGGCATAACTCATCATGTGGTAAAAAGATTACTTGTGGCATAGTTAAATTCCTAATATTCGGTAAAGTGATTCAGTTTATATTCGGTCAACCGATTGGCCAGAAAAAGCACTTTGAATGGATTGATCCATACGTTTCTGGGCAAAGGTTTCGCTTAATTTATCTACTTGTTCAATAGCGGCTTTGATCGCTTCTTTGTCTGTGCCTTTGGCTAACTCATTAAGCGAATTAAGCCCTGCCTTGATGGTTTGAATTTCACTAGGGTTAAGCAGTGTTGCTCCATCTGCCTCTAAGGCTGCTTGAAGATTTTCTTGTACTCGAGCCGCTTCAACTTGTTGCTCCTTGAGCATACGAGCCTGCATATCTTCTTCGGCGTTATCCATTGATGCTTTGAGCATCTCAGCGATTTCGCTATCTTCTAGGCCGTATGAAGGTTTAACCTGAATTTGCGCTTTGACTCCCGTAGACTTTTCCATAGCACTAACGTTTAACAAACCGTCAGCATCCACTTGAAAAGTCACCCGGATATGGGCAGCGCCAGCAGCCATAGGTGGAATGCCATGTAAGGTAAATTTTGCTAAAGAGCGACAATCCTTAACAAGCTCTCGTTCACCTTGCACCACATGAACCATCATCGCTGTTTGACCATCTTTAAAAGTGGTAAATTCTTGTGCTTTGGCAACAGGAATAGTGGTATTACGGTGTATGACTTTTTCAGTCAAGCCCCCCATAGTTTCTATTCCCAAAGACAACGGCAAGACATCAAGTAATAACATGTCACTGTCGGGTTTATTACCCACTAAGATATCAGCTTGAATAGCAGCACCTACTGCGACCACTTTATCGGGGTCAATTGAAGTAAGAGGTGTACGTCCAAAAAAATCACCGACTTGTTGGCACACTAAAGGCACCCGGGTCGACCCACCTACCATGACCACTTCAATCACTTGTTCTTTTTCAAGTTCGGCGTCTTTTAACGCTCGTTTGCACGCTCTGAGAGTATTTTTAATAAGAGGGGCCACCAGAGATTCAAATTTTTCAGTAGTGATAACCACTGAGTGTTGTTGGCTACTGTCATCTTCAAAATGCACCTTAAACTCAGATTCAAGGCTCAAGGTTTCTTTAGCTTCTTTGGCTTTATCTAACAGAGTACGATGTAAACGTTTTGATAATTCACCGTTTAATTCACAGTGTTCTCGTATAAAGGTAACCAGCAAAGCATCAAAGTCGTCTCCACCAAGGGCAGAGTCGCCTCCCGTTGACAACACTTCAAACACACCTTTACTTAAACGTAAAATAGATATGTCGAAGGTGCCACCACCTAAATCATAAACCGCGATAACGCCTTCCTGGCCTGAATCTAAGCCATAAGCAACGGCAGCGGCTGTAGGTTCATTCAATAAACGCAATACATTTAACCCCGCCAGCGCAGCGGCATCTTTAGTGCCTTGACGCTGTGCATCATCAAAATAAGCAGGAACAGTCACTACCGCACCTTGTAACTCATCACCTAAGGTTTGCTCGGCACGCTTTTTTAGTTCTGCTAATATTTTTGCTGAGACCTGAACCGGATTCACATTTCCCGAGGTAACCGTCATGACAGGGGATGCAGATGCCGTAAATTGGTAAGGTAAATGTGGGTAAGCCTTTTGGATATCTTGTACAGAGCGGCCTAAAAAACGTTTAACCGAAACAATAGTGTTAGCCGGGTCGATACTGGCTTGTTGCTTAGCGTCGTACCCTATTACTTCTGAATCAGCTAAATATCGCACCACTGAGGGTAATAAGTGTCGACCTTGTGAGTCAGCTAATGTGAGTGCCTCACCACTACGTACCGATGCCACTAAAGAGTTGGTAGTGCCTAAATCAATACCAACTGCTAATTTACGTTGGTGCGGAGCGGCGCTTTGACCGGGTTCAGATATTTGCAGTAATGCCATAATCTAATTCGTTTCTTTTTAATTACAATGAATAAGGTTAGAAGTCACTCAAGGAGTCTTCTTTTAGCTCAATTTCAGTTAACATTTTATATAAAAATTTGAGTTGGCGAATAATATCAGCGGCTTTATTTACAGCATTGGCTTGTTCACTTTCAAGAAATTCTTTTAACTGAGCTAAATCGTTTTTAATGGTTTGTTTAATTTCGTCTTCTAATGCGCTTAACGCAGCCAAAGGATCAGTCTGATCGGTTATTTCTGCCAACTCTTCTCGCCATTCCATTTGTTGCATCAAAAAACCGGTGTCTTTAATGGTTTGTTGTTCATGTTGCAAATCGATACCACGCAAACTCAATAAATATTCGGCTCTGGATAAAGGAGATTTGAGCACTGAGTAAGCGTCATTGACTTGGGCATTTTTTTGGATCGCCACTAACTTTTGTTGCTCGCTACCGCTAGCAAATTTGTCTGGGTGGGTTAAACGCTGAAGTTGTTGATAGGTTTGTGGCAACACAGACAAATCTACGTCGAATGACACAGGGATATTAAAGAGTTCGAAATAATTCATTTGATTTTAATAGGTTTGCTGTATTGTAATTGAGTTGCAGAGTGACAAAAATAGCATTAAACGTTGAAGCTCTCGCCACAACCACACTCACCATTGGCGTTAGGGTTGGTAAACTGAAAACCTTCATTTAAGCCTTCTTTGGCAAAATCTAGATGCGTGCCATCTAGGTACACCAAACTTTTACCATCAACAATAATTTTCACACCGTTATCTTCAAATAATTTATCGTCGGCATTCACATCATCAACAAACTCAAGTACATAAGCTAAACCAGAGCAGCCAGTGGTTTTAACACCAAGACGCAACCCTATACCCGATCCCCTATTTTCAAGAAAGGTCTTGGCACGTTGTGCTGCGGTGTCAGATACTGTAATGGCCACTGGTTGCTCCTACTTAACTTAATTTAACTTACTTTTGACGACTTTTATAATCTTCAACCGCTGCTTTAATGGCGTCTTCGGCCAAAATAGAGCAGTGAATTTTTACTGGTGGTAACGCTAACTCTTCAGCGATGTCCATATTGCTGATAGCCGTAGCTTCATCAATTGACTTACCTTTTACCCATTCTGTTACTAATGAACTAGAGGCGATGGCTGAACCACAACCGTAAGTTTTAAACTTTGCATCTTCAATAATGCCATTTGCATCTATTTTGAGTTGCAATTTCATTACGTCACCACAAGCCGGCGCGCCAACCATACCCGTTGCAATTGAAGGATCGTTTTTGTCAAATCCACCTACGTTACGTGGATTTTCGTAGTGGTCGATTACTTTTTCGCTATAAGCCATGATCTTTTACCTTTTGGTTATGTGCTGCCGCCATTTTTTGAGACAACACATTAATATTAATTTGACTCTTTATGAGTTCTACAACTCAGTGATGAGCCCACTCTACCGTGCTTAAATCTATGCCTTCTTTATACATATCCCATAGTGGAGACATGTCTCGTAACTTTTCTATGGCGTTACGTATGACGCCAATAACATAATCAATTTCAGCTTCTGTGGTAAAACGTCCCATAGTGAAACGGATTGAACTGTGTGCTAACTCATCGTTTAAGCCTAATGCGCGAAGTACATAAGAAGGCTCAAGACTGGCTGAGGTACAAGCCGAACCTGAAGATACCGCCATATCTTTCAGAGCCATAATCAAAGACTCACCTTCGACATAAGCAAAACTGACATTTAAGTTACCTGCAATACGACTGTCCATATCGCCATTTAAATATACAGCTTCCATATCTTTGATGCCGTTCCATAATTTGTTACGCAACATCATCAAACGTTCGTTCTCAGCAGCCATTTCTTCTTTAGCAATACGGAAAGCTTCGCCCATACCCACTATTTGATGAGTTGCCATAGTACCTGAACGCATACCACGCTCATGACCGCCTCCGTGCATTTGTGCTTCTAAGCGAATACGTGGTTTACGACGTACATACAATGCACCTATACCCTTAGGGCCATAAGTTTTATGAGCAGAAAATGACATCAAATCAACTTTCATAGTTTGTAGGTCGATTGGTACCTTACCGGTGCTTTGTGCCGCATCTACGTGGAACAAAATTTTGCGTTCACGACATATCTCTCCAATAGCGGCAATATCTTGAATCACACCAATTTCATTATTAACGTGCATGACACTTATTAAAATTGTATCGGGGCGAATAGCAGCAACCAACTTGTCTAGATCGACTAAACCATTTGGCTCAGGATCAAGATAAGTCACTTCAAACCCTTCACGCTCTAACTGACGCATAGTATCTAATACCGCTTTATGCTCAGTTTTGATTGTTATAAGGTGCTTATTTTTTTTACCGTAAAAATTAGCTGCGCCTTTAATCGCTAGATTATTTGATTCAGTCGCACCTGAAGTAAATACAATCTCTCTAGGGTCTGCATTAACCAAATCTGCAATTTGATTACGAGCAATATCTACTGCTTCTTCCGCTACCCACCCAAATTTGTGAGAACGAGATGCGGGGTTACCGAATACGCCTTCAGTGGTTAAGCAGTCGGCCATTTTGGCTGCGACACGAGGGTCTACTGGTGTAGTTGAAGAATAATCCAGATAGATCGGAAGCTTTAATTCGCTCATTTGTTACTCCGCTAGAGCTGCAAACTGATAGTGATGTCGTTTGCCGCTATTTGATTATGATGTTTATGTTTGTCTTGTCTTTCAGCTACTTGCTTGACGTCATGTTGCTGCATCAGTTCGCCTAAGGTTATACCATCTAGAAATACACTGATTCTGTCGCTTAGTCCTTCCCACAAATTATGGGTTAGACAACGTTCTCCGCCTTGGCAACCGCCTTGGCCTTGACACTTAGTCGCATCAACAGATTCATTTACGGCTCGAATTACCTCACCGATTGATATTTCAGACGCATTACGCCCCAGTTTATAGCCCCCGCCAGGACCACGAACACTATCTACTAATTTCTCTCTACGTAAACGAGAAAACAATTGCTCAAGATAGGACAAAGAAATTTCTTGGCGTTCGGATATATCAGCTAAAGACACAGGGCCGCGTTGCGAATGTAACGACACATCTAACATAGCTGTCACTGCGTAACGACCTTTAGATGTCAATTTCATAGTAGTCAATCCAATACCTAACTTAAGTCGAATTTTCACATACCCGACCATTTTAGTCAAGTATTTAACCTAGTGTTTTAGTCGGGTATTATATCTGAGGGTCAAAGGCGTCACAGGCCTTTTTAATGTCACTTGCCAATTCGTTATCCGCAAAATCCTCTAAGTCTAATGTCGGGAGTGATTTACCACATACATCTCCCCCCATCTTATTAATGGCTTGGCACATTTCTTCTACTTTTGTATCTATCAGATGGACATGGTCCACCATCACACCTATCGCATGTGCAATAGGGTCAGGATTGTCTGTCGCTACCGCGTAGGCATCAAAGCCGTATTTTTTAGCGATTCTTTCACGGTCGCCATTAGTTGGAGCATCTGGTTTATCTTGTTGCACCACTACACGCCCTGGAATACCAATAACAGTGGCATTTTCAGGCACATCTCGTACCACCACCGAATTGGATCCCACCTTTGCACCTTTGTGCATAGTGATTGGCCCAAGTACTTTAGCGCCGGCTCCTACTACTACGTTATCTTCCAACGTAGGGTGCCGTTTGCCTGCATTCCACCTAGTACCACCAAGTGTCACGCCATGATACAAGGTCACATCGTTTCCAATTTCTGCTGTTTCACCTATTACCACTCCCATTCCATGGTCGATAAAAAAGCGGCGGCCTAAGGTTGCACCAGGGTGAATTTCAACGCCGGTTAACCAACGGGAAAAAGTTGAAATAGAACGCGCCAACCATTTCCAGTTGGCTTTCCACAATTTATGACTAAGGCGATGGATCCAGATAGCGTGTAAACCGGGATAATTGGTGAGTATTTCAAAGGTATTTCGTGCCGCAGGATCACGATGAAAAACACTTTGTATATCTTCTTTCATTCTACTGAACATTTCTTATCCCACACTCAAACTAAGATTATTTAGTTTACTGTTCCCGATTTTTAAAGGCTTTATCGACCGATGCTAAAATGCCACGTAATATATTCAACTCGGCGGTTTCAGGACGAGCGCGGTTGTAAAGGCGGCGTAATTTGGTCATTACCATACCCGGATGTTTGGCAATGATGAAATTCGTTTTAATAAGGGTTTGTTCCAAATGACTATAAAAACCTTCGAGATCTTCCGCCAGCGGGTATTCATTAACCTCTGGGTGTTCAGCGTATTCACCTCTCGATAGTGTTAAATAGGCCATACGCACTTCGTAACACAAGGTTTGCACCGCTGCAGCTAAATTTAAAGAACTGTAGTCAGGATTGGCGGGAATACACACATGAAAATGACATTGCTGCAATTCATCATTACTTAGACCATTATTTTCGCGACCAAATACCAAAGCCACTGGATACTTTGAGACTTCGCTTATTAATTTTTCACCACATCCCCGAGGCTCTAACATGGGCCAAGATAACGTGCGAGAACGGGCACTGGTGCCAATCACTAAACCACAATCAGCCACAGCTTCAGCTAGAGTATTCACCGTTTTAGCATTGGCCAAAACATCACCCGCCCCTGCTGCCAAAGCACTGGATTTTCCATCTGGCGCTGTAACAGGATCGACTAACACCAACTGACTCAAGCCCATAGTCTTCATTGCCCTTGCTGCAGAGCCAATGTTACCTGTGTGGGAAGTATTAACTAACACTATGCGAATATTCTCTAACATCATGAACCGTATCTTTATTTAGTTAGCCAATTTCAGGGCGCGGATAATAACATATACCCCTAACACCTCAAAATGTGAGTTTAAGAAAACTGAACTGAGTGGTGACTTTAAAATATAGGGGTATTAATAATATTCTGATTGCTTAATTTAGCTATTTTGGTAAACTGCGCGGCGATTTTTTGTTCAGTAGATAATGACATTTATTTACTGGGCTATATTTAATGTTCTTTTAAAATTGGTGGTTAACTATGCATCCTATGCTGAATATAGCGATCCGTGCTGCACGGACTGCGGGCAACATTATTGCTAAAGGGTTTGAGAATCAATCCGAATTGCAAATTGAAGCAAAAGGCGACAACGATTACGTTACGCGTGTCGATAAAGAAGCTGAACAAGCGATTATTCACAAAATTAAACAATCTTATCCAGAACACAGTTTTGTGGGTGAAGAAGGCGGCGTAGTTGAAGGTGACAACGATTTTAAATGGATAATCGATCCGCTAGATGGCACCACTAATTTTATTAAAGGCATCCCTCATTTTGCCGTATCTATTGCGCTAATGCACAAAGGTCGCTTAGATCAAGCTGTGGTATTTGATCCGATTCGCGGCGAACTATTCACTGCCAGTCGAGGTGTCGGTGCCCAGTTAAACGGTTTCCGTATTCGCGCCAGCAAAGCCAGAGAATTAAGCCAAACGATCCTTGCCACCTCTTTTCCTTTTAGAAACAAAAGTAGTTTGCCTCAGTATCTACAAGGCTTTAACAAGATATTTATGCATGCCGGTGACATACGTCGCAGTGGTTCAGCTGCATTAGACTTAGCTTACGTTGCAGCAGGCCGTTTTGATGGTTACTGGGAGAGTGGTCTTAAACCTTGGGATATCGCAGCAGGTGAATTATTAGTTCGCGAATCCGGTGGCTTAGTCACAGACTTTTCAGGTGGCAATGACCCCATGCAAAGAGGTGATATTGTTGCAGGCAGCCCTAAAGTCGTACAGATATTAGTTAAACATTTAAAGTAATAGGTATTACTAAAGAATAAGGCGAGCAGCAGCTCGCCTTTTTTATATCCAAAATAACAACACAGTATTCTGTCTTGTTATTATCGAATAATGGCAATTATGCCTCCAGCCAAAGAACTTGCATTAGGGCAAACTGACTTCAGTCCCAAAAGAGAATTGTACAGTATCAACCCTAAGGAAATATTATGTCTTCAGTTGTATCTAGAATACCCGCCGCATCAAGCGATGAGGCCCTTGCCCACTTTACACGCCTTTTACAATTTGAGACAGACTGTTGGGATGTGCACTTTGCAATCAGCAATGCTCGGCAAGATTTTGTATTAGTAGATGTGCGAAGTGAGATATTGTTTGCGCAAAGTCATGTCGAAAATGCCGTGAATATCCCCCACAAACGCCTCACTAGAGAAAACTTAATTAACTACCCAGATGACACATTATTTGTAGTCTATTGCGCGGGTCCACATTGTAACGGCACAGAAAAAGCGGCGATTAAATTGGCTGAATTGGGACGTCCAGTGAAAAAAATGATTGGTGGTATCACTGGCTGGATAGACGAAGGTTTAGCGTTAATCTCAACCACATAGTCATAGAGTGGTTACGCCTAGCAACAAGCACCCACACCCAAGCTTATTTTGAGAGTGGGTACTTACCTATCATTTAATTGCTTGTTTGCGCCACAATAAATAGACAACAGGCACAATAATCAATGACAGTACTAGCGCACTTGCCATGCCACCCACCATAGGAGCGGCAATGCGACTCATGACTTCAGAACCCGTACCTGAGCCATACAAAACCGGCAATAACCCTAACATTATTGTCGCAACAGTCATCATCACTGGTCTCACTCTCAGTCCAGCTCCTAACATGACAGCTTCAACCAAGTCTTTTTGAGTAGGCTGTGAATGGTTATTTTGGTGAGTGTGTTGTAATTCAGCATAAGATTGATTGAGATAAACCAACATGATCACACCTATTTCTGCCGCTACGCCAGCCAAGGCGATAAATCCCACACCAGCAGCAACAGACAAATTAAACCCTTCTAAATAGAGTAACCAAAACCCACCGATTAAGGCGAGAGGCAAGGTGCCGATAATTATGGCGACTTCAACAAAACTTCGAAAGTTGAGATAGAGCAAAATAACAATAATCGCTAGCGTTAGCGGTAAAACATAGGTCAACTTCTCTTTAGCTCGCTGCATATATTCATATTGTCCCGCCCACGTTAAGCTATAACCAACAGGTAAATCCAACTGACTGGCTAAAGTCTGCTGAGCATTTTGTACATAGGTACCCACATCAATGTCCTGAATATCAATATAGGTCCATCCATTAATTCGGGCGTTTTCACTTTTTATCCCCGGAGGGCCGTCTTCCACATACACTTTTGCCACATCCGCTAACGCAATACGTTGACCACTTGGCGTAACAATAGGTAACAAAGCCAATTGTTCGGGAGAATCTCGATAACTTTGAGGATAACGTAAATTAATGGGATAACGCTCTAGGCCTTCAACCGATTCAGCTACATTCATGCCTCCAATAGCGGTGGATACAACTTGTTGTACGTCAGCAATATTTAGTCCATATCGAGACGCCAGTTCTCTTTTGATATCGACTTTAATGTAGCGACCACCAGCCACTCTTTCAGAGTAAACCGATGCGGTACCAGGCACCTGCGAAAGAATGTGTTCAATATCTTGTCCGATACGCTGGATCATCGACAAGTCACTTCCCGCTACTTTTATCCCAACCGGCGTTTTGATACCTGTTGCAAGCATATCGATACGTGTTTTTATGGGCATAACCCATGCATTGGTCAAACCTGGAAGTTGTACCAATTTATCCAGCTCTGCGCGAAGTTTTTCTGTCGTCATGCCGTCGCGCCATTGCGCTTTAGGCTTAAGCTTAATAAAGGTTTCTATCATAGTCAGTGGCGCAGGATCGGTCGCCGTTTCAGCCCGACCGATTTTACCAAACACATGTTGAACTTCGGGAACAGTAGCGATCAATTTATCGGTTTGTTGTAAAGTCTCTCTAGCCTTACCAATTGATAAACCTGCATAAGTTGTTGGCATATACATTAAATCGCCCTCATCTAAAGGAGGAATAAATTCACTGCCAAGTTTGTTGATAGGGTAAAACCCCAACACCGCAATCAACAATGTCAGTAGCAATGTACTTTTTGGATAATGTAGAACTAATCTCAATACCGGTAGATAGCTTGCCACCAAAAGCCTGTTGAGTGGATTCTTCTTTTCACTGGTTATTTTACCACGGATAAAATACCCCATTAGCACTGGCACTAATGTAATAGCCAAGCCCGCAGATGCTGCCATGGCATAGGTTTTGGTGTAAGCAAGTGGTGCAAACATTCTACCTTCTTGTGCCTCTAGAATAAAAACCGGCAGAAAACTGACTGTGATAATTAATAAACAAAAAAACAACGCTGGCCCAACTTCTGAAGCGGACTTTGCAACAACTTGCCAACGATTTTCGTTGGTCAATGGTGTCTTCTCCATATGTTTATGCATATTTTCAATCATCACAATCGCGCCGTCTGTCATCGCACCTATGGCGATAGCTATGCCACCCAAGGACATAATATTGGCGTTAATCCCCTGCCAATACATGATGATAAATGATACTAAGATACCAATTGGCAAACTGATAATAGCCACAATAGATGAGCGTAAATGAAATAAAAACACGGTGCACACTAAGGCAACGATAAGCATTTCTTCAGCTAATTTTGACCATAGGTTATCCACCGCTCGTGAAATTAAATCTGAGCGGTCATAAACTGTGACAACTTCTACACCGTCAGGTAAACCATCTTTCAACGCCGCTAATTTTTGTTTCACAGCTTCAATAGTTTGTTGGGCATTTTCACCAAAACGCATGACCACAACGCCACCAGCGACTTCACCTTGCCCATTGAGTTCGGCGATACCGCGACGCATTTGTGGACCAAGACGTATATCCGCCACATCTCTTAATAATAAAGGTGTACCTTTACTATTTAGGCCCAAAGGAATCAGAGCTAAATCTTGAATAGACTGGATATAACCGGTCGCACTGACCATATATTCAGCCTCAGCCATTTCAATGACTGAGGCGCCAACTTCCTGATTACCTTGTTTAATGGCTAATTGAATTAAACTCAGGGGAATTCCATAGGCCCGTAACTTATCGGGGTCGACAATAATTTGGTATTGCTTGACCATTCCCCCAATCGAAGCGACTTCAGATACGCCAGCCACAGTTTGCAATTCAAACTTCAGAAACCAATCTTGAATTGCACGTAACTGACTCAGATCATGTTGGCCGGTTTTATCCACTAATGCATATAAATACACCCAACCTACTCCCGTTGCATCAGGTCCAAGTTGCGGCTTAGCGGCAGCAGGTAAGCGAGGAGCGACTTGGGATAAATACTCCAACACTCGACTGCGCGCCCAATACAAATCGGTTTTGTCATCAAATATGATGTACACAAAAGAGTCGCCAAAAAATGAAAAACCCCGCACTGTTTTTGCACCTGGCACCGACAACATGGCGGTAGTCAAAGGGTAAGTGACCTGATCTTCAATCACTTGTGGAGACTGCCCTGGATAACTAGTTTTAATGATAACTTGTACGTCCGACAAGTCAGGTAAAGCATCAACTGGCGTATTGCGTAATGTAAACAGCCCTATACCAATAACAATAAAAGTGGCCAGTAAAACAAAAAAACGGTTAACTATCGACCAATGGATAACCCGTTCAATCATGATTATGCTCCTGCTTCGACAATACATAATCGGTGATCACAAAGTCCCTATTTTGAATTTCAAAGGTGAAATGTAATTGTTCTCCTTGTGGCCATTCCTCTATATGCAAACTATCAGCAAAAACAAAATCCATCGTTGCCGGACCACGGTGCCATTTTTCGATTGCTCCGCGACTAATATTAGCCACCCGAGTGTGCATATTAATATGGTTGATTACCCCATCAACTGAAGCTGAGTCTGTTTGTTTATCTTGAATCTCATCTGCCATATTAAATGACATACGTTTTAAATCAGAGTTGATACTGCTCTCAGAGTCCAACAAAAACTGCGCCGAAGACACCACTTGGTCACCAACTTTTAGCCCCTCTAAAATTTGTGCGAATTCATCTGTCACTTGCCCCAAAGTGACTTCAACAGATTTGTATTGCCCTTTCCCTACCACTAACACCACTCTATTTTGCGTGCCAGTGCGAATAACCGCTTCTTTAGGTATTAACAATGTTTGTTCTTGTGAGTCTGTATGAATAACAACTTGTGCAAACATATTTGGCTTGAGCAACATATCAACATTGTTAAAACGTAGCCTGACTGAAAGCGTCCGAGTTTTTGCATCAAGTGTAGGATAGACATAATCAACCTGCCCTTGCCATGTTTTTCCCGGTACAAAACCAAGTGTCATAGAGACCAATTGCCCCAATTTAACTTGGGCAGCTTGACGTTCGAACACCTCTGCTGTTACCCACACATCATCTAATGATCCAATAGACATTAAGGTGGTGCCAGGCTTTACATAAAATCCTTCACGAATAGCCAAATTATCGATGACTCCAGATTGAGGAGCGTTAAACACAATAGTTTGTTGTACTTTTTGGCTGATTTTAAGTTGTACCATACTCTCAGCTGGCATTTGTAATGCTAATAAACGACTTTCTGCGGCTGTGGTTAACTCCTTGTTATTGCGCCTTTTCGCTAATAAATATTCTTCCTGTGCATTAACAAGTTCAGGTGAATATAAAGCATAGAGTGGCTCACCTTTATTAACCTGTTCACCGGCAGCTTTGATGTATAGTTTTTCAATCCAACCCTCAACTCTTGGATGCACATGCAACAGGTTGTTTTCATTGTATTGCACGTATCCCACTGTTTTTATGGGGACTTGCAGTACAGCTTGTTGCACCTCTGCGACTCTTACACCTAAATTATTCACAACATTTGCAGAAATTCTCACAACACCGGGGTCGTCAATATTGGTAGCGTCAGCAAAAACAGGGACTAACTCCATGCCCATAGGTGACTTTCCTGGCCGGTCTTGTCGATAGTCAGGATCCATAGGTGCCACCCAATAAAGAGGCTGGGAAACCTTTGCATCAGTTTCTGTCATTGACGTATCTGTGGATACAAATTGTGAATAACCAATAACACTTAATATGCCCCCGCAAACACCTCCTATTAAAATTGCATACAGTGTTTTCATCAATATTCTCCGGAGTTATTTGGGTCATTCAAAAAATACATAATTTGTATTCGAGTCTTTAATTTTTCGATTTGAATATGAATCAAGTCAATCTGCGCATTTAATTGTGTAATTCGAGCGCGCATCACCTCTGAAAAGTCCCCGTCGTCGCTGGTATAAGCTGATAACGATGCATCTGCATGCTCTTGAATTTGTGGCAAAATAGAGGTTAGGAAGCCATCTTCTCTTTGTCTATAAGCGACTTCTTGTTGATAAAGACTATGTATTTGGGTCAACATGCTTTGTTGCAATAAACGCTTTTCGGTCTCTATCGCTTGGGCTGTTAAACTCGATGCAGAAACGTCACTGTCTTGTTTAGCGTATCCAAAGATAGGCACATCCACAGTAATACCAATAGAAAAGAAATCAGCGCGACTTTGCCCTAGCGGATCATCCTCTCTGTAAGCGTAACTGGCATTGACCCCCCATTGAGGTTTGTATTTTTGTTTGGCCAGTTTTACAGCAGTATTTCCTGCCTTCACCGATTGTTCAATCGCCAGTAAAGTCGGGTGTTCAGTCAATAATTGCAACAGCCCTAAGTTATCACCGCGTTGCAAAAGTACCTCAACCTTATCAGTCAACTTCGGTGCTTTAGGCAGTGGAATATGCGTTGTAAAACGTTTTGACATTGCTTTATGAACAGTTGCAGGAAGCCATTCAGATAACCGGGTCAGCGCGAGATCTCTTTGGTTATTCACTATGGTTAACCTGTCATCTAACCTTGCTAATTCCAGTTGTGCACTTATTACATCTTGCTGACGAGTTTTTCCTTGAGCAGAGGAATAACTTGCTTTGACAATGTCGACTAATTGTTCAAATAACACTCTATCCCGTTTAATCAAACGAATGGTGTACTCTGCTTTAAGGGCGTCTAACCAAAACGTCGAAACGGTCACTTGTATCTTGGCTTTACGATCCTCTCGTTGATACGGGTGTTGGTCTGCCAGAAAACTCAGTTGTTGTTGTTTGATAGCTAAACTGTCCCCACGAGGAAACGTTTGCGCCAACCCCACTTTAAATTGCGACATAGGCTCTTGGTTAAACACAAACCCGTCTGTTGGTAGATTTAGCAGACCCATCGAAAGCATGGGGTCAGGTAAATGATTAGCACCTTGGCTTTGGGCTCTAAGTGCCTTTTCTTGAAGCTGATTGCCCGTTAACCAGGGATCATGTTGAATGGCAATTTTGACCAGATCTTGCATCGTTATCTCTGCAAATACGGCAAACGGGATGTTACTTAGCAGCACTAAAAGCAATGCTAATGTAGCTCGTGAATAATGAAACCTAAAAGTCTTTTGCATGGTAAATCCATGTTGCCCCACAGTGTAAAAAGCACAAAGACAGGGGAGTAATATCAAAAAATAGAATTGGCGAATACGCCAGCTACAATCAAAGAGTTACGATCGCCTTTTTAAAGACGGATCTATCTTGTGTTAGCCAATAATGGGAGGTTTACGTAGAGACGGCAGGAATGCGTCTTGTATTGAAAACAGGTAAAATACTGAAGGTTGTGACACTATATTGACTGCAGTGACAATCATAAAGTGGCTGAGGGTGACTGATGAACATGTGCCAGTAGGACAACTACAATCTTGGTCACAACAATCCATAGCCAATGCTTGTTGCGGCATCTGGTGTTGCATCTCATCTGTCGACATAGAAGCCATATGATTCGTATGCTGGCTACCCAGATCGTCAACCGACTCACAAGGTACAGATGCATATGCATATGACTGGCCGAGTAACAGCGCCACAATCAAAACCCATGTCAGAACCTTATTAACGATCAACTCAAACTACCTTTTGCACCAAGAAACTAAAGAATACCACAAAATAAAAACCTGTCTATTGTGAAGCTAATCTTGCGTGGTGCTTGTATTTGCTTCCTCTGGGTCACTTTCTGTAATGTACATATCTTGATAATATTCAGGCATAAAACAGCGTTGTTTTCCATCTCTTACATTATTACAAGCTAAAACCTTTGCCCCGTCGTTTTCTTGAAAGTCTGCTGTGAAATCATTGTCAGAAGCGGCGAATTCCTCCACAAGTTTTTTTACAACTTTGACATCATGTTTTAGCCCTTCATTGGTAAAAAAGAGCTCAGTGTTGTCTGTATGCATAGGCTCCCCCGATTTTTGATTTCTATCAGCTGCAGTAAGTATTGCAAGATCAGTAGCAAACCCTAAAACAGTACAACCATGCAGCGCCCCCAAAACAGTAATCAGCGCCAGCGTTTTTAAGCCGTTCATGTTTTTCTTACTCTTATTTTATTAACCTTATGACCGCAACCTATGTTGCGGTCATAACACTATGTTTAATACCCAATATTTACTGGCCAACTTGCTTATGAAAGCTATCAATATCTGTGACTTTGATAGCGCCTTTAGGTTCAACAAAAGCCTTATCTGCGAATTTAGTACCTCGCATTTGAATGAGCACGCGACCGAAGTCTTTACCACCTTGAATTCGCTGATAAAGATTTATCACATCATCTAATGTGACTTTTTCTATCGCTGCAATCAGTCTTTCTTCGCTATCAAAATTCCATTGCTGGTCACGCCAATCACCTGTAAATTCTGCCATTTCTTCAGACAAGTTTTTGGGTGGTTGCGTCAAGGTGATTAACACACTGTTTTTAGTGGTTGCAAATTCTTCTTCGGTAATCGCTGAAAGCTGCTGAATAAAAGCGCTACGAAATAATGCAATACGTTCATCTACTTCTGCCAGCCCTTTTGCAGGTGATTGAATATAATAGGCGACTAACATTTGTTGTCTAAAAGTTTGTCCAAAAAAACCTACCGCATAAGCCAGTTGCTCTTCTGTTCTGATTTGTTTAAACAATGCAGGGCGAATGATTTGTGACAAGACCCTTGCGGCACCCAAATCCGCATCATTTCGCGGTGCTAAATAAGCATCAATTAATCCAATATCGGTCATTTCTACGTTTTCTTGCCAGTTATAGATTGTCCCCGGTGCGACTTCTAATAAAGGAGTTTGATAAACATCCGCTACTTCGCGGTCGTCAGGCAGTTTTTTCAACACTAAATTAGACAAGTCGATCACTTGTTGATCAGAATAATTCCCATAAGCAAAAACCCGCAAGTTTGCCTGTTTTAACAATTGGTCTCTAAAGAGACTAATATCAGACGATAAAATGCCATCCACTTCAGCTAGTAAAGCATCATCACTAAATGCATCTAAATTCGACACTTGGCTAAATTTAGGAAATAACTGATTGAGTAATATTTGTCGTTTACTGCTTTCAATGTCTGATTTAAAACTCGCTTTTAAATTAGCTAATTCACTCTCGCTAATGTCAAAATCTAATATTTGTTTGAGAGCGCTAGTCAACAACCTACCTTGTTTATCAGTAAATCCACTTGCTGTAAGTGACAAGCCGTTTGATAAACTGGCATTTAAGCCCATACCTGCGGCGCCTGCTTCTGATTGCAGTTCAGTTAAATTTTGGCCTAAGCCACGGTTTAACAAATCAGCTAACACATGATTTTTTGCAGAGGATTTAGTCAATCCACTATTTAAATCAAGTGTCACCCTACCCTTAGGTTGTTTAAATAAAGCTGAATGTCCTAAGTGCACAGTGTGACCTTTTTCTGCCACTAGCTGTTTAGGTTTATCGGTATAGGTTGCCGTCACTAAATCAAAGCTCTCGGGCATCAGGCTGTTGGCTCTGGGTAAACTTAAATCAAATTGTTCAGACAGTTGTTGCCACTTAAGCTCTAATTCAGAATTAATTTGATGCACACTGTATTTGCCAGCAAAATATTCCATCGCTAGTTCACCCTGCTGTGCTTTATCTATGTAAAAAACACGCGCCTTGTCTAAGGTCAATTGGTCAAGTACAGCTTGGATCACCTCAGGGTTAAAACGTTGGTATTCGTAGGCGCTGCTTAATACGTATTCGGCGGGAATGTGTTGCAGATCGGCGGCAATTTTCATCGCATAATTATAATCGTTGGTTTTTTCTTTAAAACGAAAACTATTGCTCAATGACTGTTTTATTTCTTTGAAGTATCTAGGATTAACCCCTTCTTGGCGTAACAAGTCTAAATATTTCAATACTGCGCCCATCACCTTGTCGCGATTTTGCACCCCTGTCTCGGTCAAATCGATGTAGAGAGTGAAACTACCTGCATTACCATATTCATCAGCATCATAGTTTGAATATACCGCTTCGCTCAAACCAGCATCCCGTAAAGCTGAGGCTAAGGTGCCAGGCATTTCGTTAGCGAGTAAATAATTGACATATCCATTGGGTTTCACCGCAAATTGATGAGCGTTATTTTCAATTACAAAATTGATACGTAACTGCTTCATGTCAGTTTGCGGAATATAATGCACCACTTTTTTCAAATGTTCGGGCTTAGCTACCGCCACTGACATCTGGGGTCTAGGTGTATCTTTGTTGGGAATTTTACCAAAGTGTTCTTGGGCCAGTTTTTTCATTTCAGAAATTGGTAAATTACTGACCATGGCACCTTTCATGAGATTGGCAGAATAATACCTGTTGTACATAGACTCTAAAGCAGTTTGCAACTTGTTGTTTTCTTTATCGACTAAGGAGTCTAAATTGCCCCAGTTAAATTGCGAGATAGGATGGGCTGGATTCAAGGTCGAGCCGTCGAGTTGTTGCAAAATAACCCAATCATTTGGACTTTTCATGGTCCATTCAGAGTGCACCGCGTTACGCTCTTTATCCGCATAAGTTTCATCTAAAATGGCTTCATAGAAAAACCCACTAAAGCGAGATAATGCTTGGTCGTAAGCATCGTTATTCACTGCCACCATGTAGTTAGTATGATCCAGCTGCGTATAGGCATTTTGACTGCCACCATTGCGGCTAATAAACTCACTATAGTCCCCAACAGTGGGATAACTCTTGGTACCCAAAAATAACATATGTTCAAGATAATGGGCCAAACCTCCAAATTCTTTAGGCTCTTGCAAAGACCCTACTGCCACACTTAAGGCAGCCGCTGATTTTTCGATACTGGGGTCTGATACCAGCATAACCTCAAGTTGGTTATCTAATACTATTGCGACATATTCGCGATTATCGATTGGACTTTTTACTATTTCACTTTGTGGTTCGGGCTCGGTAGACATAACCACAGGCTTGTTTTGGTCGGTTGAACCACAAGCGTTTAGGAATAAACTAGCGCTGATACACAGTACCAGTGATAAGTTACGTCCAGTCAAAGAAGTCATAATATTTCCTGATATTTTTAGTGAATGATCTGCAGCCGCAAAATATACCTTATAAGCCGCCAAGGGTGGGTATAAAAGACTGTTAGAAAGTGTGTTTAATAGGGAAGAGAATGATTAAACCACAGAGAATACTGAGTGACCTCTGTGGTTTAATAAATTTATTAGCGACCTATACCATAGGCTCTTGGTCAGCACCTTCTTTTTCAATCTCTGTGGGCATCAAATCTTCCTTACTGATACCTAGCGTTAAGGCGACTAAGCTTGCAACATAAATGGAAGAATAGGTGCCAATTATGACCCCGAACAACAAGGCAGTTGCAAAACCATGGATAGTTGCACCGCCCACAAAGAACAGGGCAAGCAATACTAAAATAGTAGTCAAAGACGTGATTATGGTGCGATTCAAAGTTTGTGTCAGAGAAATATTGATAATTTCTTCTGAGTCCCCTTTACGTACTTTGCGAAAGTTTTCACGAATACGGTCACATACTACTATTGTATCGTTGAGTGAATAACCAATCACCGCCAAAACCGCAGCCAATACAGTTAAATCAAACTCTAAACCTAATACTGAGAAGAGTCCCAAAGTGATAATGACATCATGAGTTAGAGCTGCTACCGAACCTAATGCAAAACGCCATTCGAAACGCAATGCCACATAAATAAGAATACAAATTAAAGCCACCAGCATCGCCAAGCCACCTTGTTCAGTGAGCTCGTCACCAACACTAGAGCTGACAAAAGAACTGCCACGCATTTCTGCGCTACTATCGGCTTCCTGTAACACCTTAATAGCCGCATCGCCTAACTCAGAAGGTTTAACCCCTTCACGGGACGCCAAGCGTATTAATACATCTTGACTGCTACCAAAGTTTTGAACTACCGCATCCTTAAAATCCGACATTTCCAGCTGTTTACGTATCTGTTCTAAATCTGCAGTCTGTGCATAACCCACTTCAATTTGAGTACCACCAGTAAAATCGAGTCCCCAATTCAGTTGATTAATAGCTAAAGACGTTAGTGAACCGATGAGTAAAAACAACGACAAAATTGCCGCTGGTTTTCTCAGCGCCATAAAAGCAACGGTTTCTTTCATATTTAATAATTGCATGTTGGTGCTCCTAGATTGACAACTTGGTCAGACGTTTACCGCCCCACCATGCATTAACGATGACACGAGTCACTATGATAGCCGTGAACATTGAGGTGATAATTCCTATCATCAAAGTAATAGAGAAACCTTTTATCGGGCCAGTGCCTACAGCAAACAAAATCAAACCAACCAGAAAGGTGGTAATGTTAGCATCTAAAATAGTTGAAAATGCGCTGTCATAGCCGTGATGAATAGCTTGTTGTGGACTGCGTCCTTCTTGAACTTCTTCACGTATTCGCTCAAATATCAACACATTGGCATCCACTGCCATACCAACGGTTAAGACTATTCCAGCCATACCAGGTAAAGTGAGCGTGGCGCCAGGAATCATCGACATAATACCAATAATCATCACTAAGTTGAGGGTTAGTGCCACATTGGCGACCAAACCAAACTTTTTGTAATAAATCAGCATAAAGATAAGTACGGCTATAAAACCATAAATAATCGCTTTGGTGCCTAGGTCGATATTTTCTTGTCCTAGGCTTGGCCCAACTGTGCGTTCTTCAATTATTTGAATAGGTGCAATCAAGGCCCCTGCTCTTAATAACAAGGCCAAATCATAGGCTTCTTGTGGTGAGTCTAATCCAGTCGTTTCAAACTGATTACCAAATACCCCATTAATAGTGGCAACACTGATAACACGTCTTTCTTCTTCAAAGATAAGTTTGTCATCTTTGTCTCGTTCACCCGTCGCCTTAAATTCAATAAAGACCACCGCCATAGGTTTACCCACTGCTCGCTTAGTAAAGTTGAGCATCTTCGCCCCACCTTTAGAGTCAAGAGAGATTGAAACCTTTGGCATACCATATTGGTCAACACCACTGTTAGCATCTATTATGGAACTACCTGCCACTATCACTTTCTTTTTGAGCAGCTGTGGGCCGCCTTTTTCGTAAGGTAACAATTCTGAGCCCGGAGGCACACGACCATTTATGGCATCACGCACATCATGATCTAAATCCACTTCTCGGTATTCCAAAGTGGCAGTGGCATTCAAAATTTCTTTGGCTTTGGCCGTGTCTTGAATACCTGGTAGTTGCACTACTATCCGATCTGGACCTTGTTTTTGAACTGTAGGTTCTGCTACACCTAATTGATTCACCCGGTTACGAATAATAGTAATATTTTGTTTTACGGCGTAATCACGAGTCTCCGCTAGTTTTTGCTCCGACATGCTGGCAAAAATAACGAGATCACTTCTTTCAACAAACACTAAGTCGCGATTACGATTTTTTAAAAAGAATTCTGCTGAATCTAAGGTTTCTTGGTCACGGAAATAAATTTCTACTCCGTCTTCCAATTGTTTTACCGTACGATAACGAATGCCTTCTTCCCTCAATGCAGTACGAAAATCGCTTACCATATCTTCTAAATTTTTAGACAGAGCCGATTTCATATCCACTTCCATCAGAAAGTGCACACCACCACGTAAATCAAGACCAAGCTTCATTGGTGTGCCACCTAATCCTTCTAACCAAGCAGGTGTATCAGGGGCTAAGTTCATGGCCACAAAATAATCGTCGCCTAAGGATTTTTCGATTTTTTCACGGGCAATTAATTGACTATCAGAATCATTTAAACGTACCAGAATTTGATCATTCTCTATGACGATACTTTTGCTAGTAATATTCGCAGAGGCCAATTCAGCAGTGACTTTTTCGACAACTGCAGTATTGATTTCAGCATTTTTACCCGCAGATATTTGCACGGCATGATCTTCGCCATACAAATTTGGCGAGGCATATAAAGCACATAGGCCAATCACAAAGATCACCAATAGGTACTTCCATAGCGGAGTTTGATTTAACACAACAATTTCCTTCCAATCTTTCAATAAAAAGGGGCTGTTACGCCCCTATCGCTATCTATGTTTAGATGGCTTTCATAGTGCCTTTAGGCAATACCGCTGAAACGGCTGATTTTTGGATGACGATGTTGGTTGTGTCATTCAAAGCAATTTCGATAAAATCTTTTTCTTCCGACACCTTAACAATTTTCCCCACCATACCACCTTGTGTTAGCACTTCATCGCCTTTACCTAATGAAGAAACCAAGTTTTTGTGATCCTTTACACGCTTTGCTTGTGGACGATAAAGCATGAAGTAAAAAATCAAACCAAACACACCCAGCATGATTAACATTTCAAAACCGCCACCAGCAGCTCCACCAGCGTCTTGTGCGTAGGCATTGGATATAAATAAACTCATAATTTCCCCTAGTTTTTGTAAATTTTAATTGTGTTAATGCCTGTTAGTTTTTCAACTGAGGCACAGGTAAGTCTTTTTGTGTGTAAAATTCGGTGACAAAAGCATCGAGTTCGTTAGCAGCAATGGCATCTCGCAACCCTTGCATAACACGCTGATAATAACGCAAGTTATGAATAGTATTTAAGCGTGCGCCAAGTATCTCATTACATTTATCCAAGTGATGTAGATATGACCGAGAATAGTTTTTACAAGTGTAACAATCACATTTTTCATCTAATGGACCGGTATCAGTTTTATGTACTGCATTACGAATTTTGACCACGCCACTAGTGATAAACATGTGACCATTACGTGCATTGCGGGTAGGCATGACACAATCAAACATATCAATGCCGCGACGTACCGCTTCGACAATATCTTCTGGTTTACCAACACCCATTAAATAACGAGGTTTATCTGCAGGAATTTGATCCGTAGTATGATCTAACACCTTGATCATTTCGTCTTTTGGCTCGCCCACTGACAAGCCACCTATTGCATAACCATCAAATCCGATATCTTCTAGGCCAGCCAAAGAAACATCACGTAAACCTTCGTACATGCCACCTTGAATAATGCCAAATAAAGCTGATGGGTTATCACCATGTTCAGCTTTACTACGCTTGGCCCAGCGCAGCGATAATTCCATGGAAACCCGTGCTTCACTTTCCGTTGCCGGATAAGGCGTACATTCGTCAAATATCATCACGATATCAGAACCTAAATCACGCTGCACTTGCATCGACTTTTCGGGTGTAAGAAGAATTTTCTCACCATTAATAGGGGAACGAAAAGTCACGCCTTCTTCGGTTATCTTGCGCAAGTCTCCTAGGCTAAATACCTGAAAACCACCTGAGTCAGTCAGAATAGGTTTATCCCAATGCATAAAATCATGCAAATCACCGTGCTGCTTAATGATTTCGGTACCAGGACGTAACATTAAATGGAAAGTATTCCCTAAACAGATATGTGCACCTGTTTGGTCTAACTCTTCAGGTGTCATACCTTTAACCGTACCGTAAGTGCCCACAGGCATAAATGCAGGGGTTTCTACCACGCCACGGTCAAAAATCAAACGGCCACGGCGAGCCTTACCGTCTGTATTATCTAATTCAAATTTCATTTATTTATCTCTGCTTACCGGAAAACAGTCCGATGGCGAAATTGGATTGTAAAAGAGCGCAACTTAATTTGTTCGCTAACCCTTATTTTACAAGCCATGCTTAAAAACGATGCGAGATTATATACGAATCAGCTAGAGGTTTGAAAACTTATCACGGTTAATTTCTGTTTGATTCGATAACTTAATTGAACGCGCCCCTCGTAAACGACATATTAGTCATCTTTAATCAATTGATAGAGGCGAATTTTGCCATCAATACCGATAAATATTTAACACCTTTGACAGTACTTATATCGCCACTAACATAGTGATTAAAAATCTATTATATTAGACCTATTCTGTACGTCATTCATCCCAAAACTCGGTAAAATCATTTGTCAAACAATCAGTTACAGCACTTCGATAACACTGTAGAAACGTCAAAAACCAAGGGCAGCCGCTTTTTCAATAAGGATTGGTTGCAGTTACCAACACAGATGGTCCCAGCGCTACGCAATAAATGCTCACAACTGACACTCTCCCAATGGATGTACTTGTTCGCATTTCTATTGTTAATGGTCCATGTTGACCAAGATATCCAAGAAGGTTCTGGCTTATTGTGGGTTGGAGCGATTGCTGGTGTAGGTCTTATCAGAGAGCTTTGGCATGTGTTTAATCGTATTTGGGATCATATGTTAGGCAAAGGTTTAATCCTAGTTTTGTACGCCGCCACAGCTAACTTTGCCTTGGCTATATCTGCCCTAAAAATTAATATTATTACCGGTATCGAACCAGGTCCTTTTGTTTTCACTTTAGGTTTTGCCACCTTAATTATGCTGCCGTTTTGGTTGTTAATGAGCTCCATCATGTTTTTTTCTGTTGCTTTGGTGGCGGGTAATTTATGGCTAATAGTTGGTGTGTTACTACGCCTGGTAAGGGTCAAAGTCAGAGTACACTGGGAAGACAAGGTGTTTGTTATTATTACCATGATATTGCGCTTGGTGTTGATCCCCTACGTCATCATGTCGATTTTTTTTATGGCGGTGCCTTACGCCGAGCAAATAGAATTGTTTGCAGATCCCATTGCCATGATCAGAGCAGAATCATCAGAAGATATACCTACTCCGGTCCCCACTGACGACAAGTTAGTACTAAGTGAATCTGAGTCGAAAAATGTCAGACTCACATTGAATAAAAGTCAATTTATTCTACCAGTAGATGAGGAGGGCAAGATAAAGTGGCTAGATAAGTTCATTGCAGGTTTTATTTATCATTTTGAAACTTATCCAAAGTCCGCCTGCTTAAAACGGCCCGAACAGCGCAGTTTACCCATTGACGAAAATTTAATTTTATTGGTAACTAGAAACGACTCTTCTTTAGGCTACGAGTTTAGTGTTGGCCCTTGTATAGGAAATTATTCTGATGCTAAGTAATCAATATCAATGAACTCCCTATAACAATTACTACAATTACTTTTATCCATTTAAGAGCTTAAATAGATAGGAGTACTTTAGTTAAGACAGAATCTTCCGCACTATAAATGGACGAATAAGAGGATTGTGATTACAGCGCAATGAGTATTGAACATCAAAATAATACCCACGTCTTCAATTAACAAATTTGATGGGTGGGCTTATAATCATAAGCCCTATTTTCTAGAAAATTCACACTACACACAACACGGCAATACCCTATGGGTTGTTGCGTTTTCTATCCTTACTGAATCATGACTCGACCATAGTGGAATAACAATCTGCATTTTGTATTCTATTATTTACTCTGATAAATCATGTCATTTTAGCTAAATTTGGACTGGTAGAGTTTACCAGTCCAAATTTAGAAGTAATTTAATGACTGGTTAGCATTGTGTCTAAAATACAGTCCTAAACAGCCGAACAATATTAAACCCAATAGCGGTGGGACAGGTACTTCCGTTTGTTCAGTAGTAAAGGCAACGGCGCCTTGCCATATATCTCCTGTGTCTATTATATCACCGCCATCGTAACGAACTATCAGACTATTTGCGGTAAAATCTACCGAAAAATTAGTCAAATACGTACTAGAAATAATGTCTACCGATACAATTTCCACTCCTACTGGCCAGTCTATGTTATCTATGGTCATGGTCCAACCCAACGTTGTAATAGGATCAAGTAAACCAGTGGTCACTTCCTGAATAAACGAAATTGAACTGGCGAAAAAGCTGACTTCCATTTCAGAACCATCATTCATTCCAGCGGGTAAAATATTGCCATCTGCTAAGGGTTCATAACCCATAGTGACACTGATGGGGCCGAATTCATTATCACTAAGGAATCCATCACTATATAAACTAACGTTTAGGCCGTCGGGGTCAGTTAGTAAACTCCCACTAGCCGAGTACGAATAACTAAAAAACAAAAACAAACTGCTGCATAAAGATAAAGCTACTTTTTTTCTGAACATCATTGTTCTCCAATTTTGTAGTCCTCAGTTAAAACAACACTAAGTAAAAGCATTTTCTGAAGGTTAAATTTCATTATTACTGAGATCAAACGCCACACACTTCAGTGGTAGTGAATGGCGTAGAAAATTAGGCAACTTTTATTCCGTAAAATAAATTCATCGAGTGATCAAGATGTTATAGCTCATTAGTCAAAGCGAAAAATTGGAAATTTAACAAGTTGTAAAGATTACTGACATAAAATGTCTGATTAACTGGAAAATAGGCTCACAGCTATGATTTCAAAAAATTATCGAGATAGGTCTCCAACTTTGCATATTGAATGAAACTCTCAGAACTATTCCTTCAAATTCCTTTCAGCCATTAGGCAAACGCCCTTTAACTATCTTGCTTTTCCAAAAACATTGCGTCTCCGTAACTAAAAAATCGATACTTTTGATCTATAGCTTGTTGATAGGCATTTTCGATATTTTCTTTGCCACAAAACGCGCTGACTAACATTAACAAGGTAGATTCTGATAAATGGAAATTTGTTAACATGGCATCGACTAACTGAAATTTATAGCCTGGATAGATAAAGATATCGGTATCTGAAAGAAAGGGACTTAATTCAGTCCCAGCCTTTAGTGATGCTTGCGCGGCTGATTCAATGGAACGTACCGATGTTGTACCCACTGCAATGACACGTTTACCCGCGGCCTTTGTAGCCAAAATAGCATCGACTACTTGTTGCGGCACTTCTGCGTACTCAGAATGCATTTGGTGTTCAAGTATATTATCAACACGTACAGGCTGAAATGTCCCTGCGCCTACGTGTAAAGTCACAAATGCTGATTGCACGCCTTTGTTTTTAAGCTTCTGTAAAATATCTTCATCAAAGTGCAACCCAGCCGTTGGTGCAGCGACAGCGCCAGGTACTTGGTTATAAACAGTTTGGTAACGTTCTTTGTCTGAGTCCTCATCAGGTCTGTCTATGTAAGGCGGCAAGGGCATATGACCAAATTGTTCAAGCACACTCAAAACAGGTTCTTCGCTCAAAAAACGCAACTCAAACAAGGCCCCCTGTCGCGCGAGCATTTCCACTTGCACTGAACCTTCTAGAATTAGCTTGCTACCCTCTTTGGGTGATTTACTGGCTCTTACATGGGCTAATACTCGATGTTCATCGACTACCCTTTCAATCAACACTTCGACTTTCCCCCCCGATTCTTTTTGGCCTAATAGCCTTGCCGGGATGACTCGGGTATTATTGAAGATAAGCAAATCACCTTGCTCGATTAAGTCCACTATATCAGCAAAATTTTTGTGCGAAACCTCACCGCTGTTACCGTTTAGTTGCATCAAACGGCTGCTGCTACGTTTTTCGGTGGGGTAACGGGCGATAAGTTCTTCTGGCAGGTCGAAATGGAAATCAGATAGTTTCATAGTGTTCTCAACGTTATTTGCCCTGTATTTTACGTATCTTTTTTAATACCTGCAATCAAGTATGCATACCCTATTTAGATTGCACATAAATCCTACTGAATTAGAATAAATCCACAGTTAGATTATTGACGTTTTCTCCCAAACTGTTCTTCGCCCGGCTCATTGATTTGATGTAGCCGGGCTTTTTTTTGCCTTTGGGACAGTGGCCTCAATAGTTAAATTATTGGCACTCTTGGTTTTCATATTGTGTGGCCAACTATGTATCAATTATGTTTGGTAAATTTATTTTAGAACGCCCCCTAAAAATCCAATTATGTCCAAGATATTTTGAAGAGGTAAACGCTGAGCAGTCGCTATGTTTTTACTGTTACCGGCAAATTGAATTAAGACCCAAGCATTCAATTTAGAGATTTAGTTTAGGTAAAACTTTACTCCCATTGTCAAATGCCCTTGCCTAAAGGCCCTAATCTTTCGAACCATGCCTACCCAACCTGAGTAAAATTAATATGAAAGGTCAACTCAGTTAATTTTTATTCCAATGGGCTGCCTAAATCAGTAAATATTTCAATAATCTCATCTCGTTCGATCTTGCGCATATTCAACACGTACATGATTTGTAACAACAAATCTGCGCCCATAATGCCCTTATTGACTTTATTTCTTAGGTTGTCTGCGCTTTGATGTATGCCTATATTAGATAGTCTGTCGCTGAGGTCTTGATATTTAGTACCACGCTTTGACATTTCAGCTTTAAGTAGACGCTGAACCAGTTGTCGCCAATCGGCAGCAAGGGATGGTACTGTATTGTTCGTTGTTTCATCATTATTTTTGGACATAATATTAGCTTTACCGAATAACCAAACGTGAATTATAATTTACATTTAAAACATATAAATATCAAATGTTGAAAATATCATTTGACATATTAACTTTAAACTGACTAAACTGTGACACGTAATATCACTGATGGCTAACATCTTTGAATTACACATTAGTCATTAGCCTTACAGGAGAGTAGCCATGACTTGGGATCTTAACCAACTTGAGACCCTTTTATCAGACAACCAAGATTTGGTTGTCACTAAAGAAGAAAATTGTTTATTAGTTGCAAATAGCGACGGAATTGATGCTTGGTTAGCCATTAGTGGTGAACAGATTTTGGTAGAAACACTATTATTTGCCAAAAATGAAGTGAAAGACTGCGCGCTTTTGAACGAAGAAATTTTAAAAACCCACATGTTATTCCCGCTCACAACAGTTGGAATTTCGCAAGTCGCTGGTGAAGAGTATTACACAGCGTTTGGCTCATTAAGTTCACAATCAAAAGCTGAGAGCGTTACGATTGAGCTAACGACCCTGTTTGAAAATGTCGAAGCATTTTTAGATGCTTATCAAGATCATTTGCAGTAACCGAGGAGAGACAATATGTCAGTTTGGAGAAAATTAATCACTGCTGTAAAAGGCGGAGCAACTGAAGCAGCACAATCTGTTGCCGATAGTCAGGCCATTCGTATTCTTGAACAAGAAATTCGCGAAGCCAAAGACGAGTTACGTAAGTCAGATCATGCTAGAACGCAAATTTTAGCTAAATGTAAACTAGCTCAACAAAAAGTAGATAGTTTGCAAGCTTCTATTGAGCAATATGAAGCCCATGCGCGCAAGGCAGTGGATACAGATCGTCAATTAGCCTTAGATTGTGCACAAAAAGTCGGTGATTTACGTGCAGAACAAGATGGCGAGCAAAAGTACCTTGACCAATTTAAACAGTCAGAAAAGCAATTAGCGACTAATATCAAACAGGCTAAATCAAACCTAAAACGTTTAGAGCAACAGGTTGATATGGTAAAGGCCACTGAGTCAGTACAAAAAGCCCAAGTTGCTGTGTCTTCGCGTCACTTAGGTGCAAACAGTAAAATGAAAACCGCTACTGAATCTTTATCACGCATTCAAGATAAGCAAAACTTACGTAATGCTGAATTACAAGCCGCAGAGGAACTTGCAACTGAAGAGTCTAGTGATGACTTAAGCAAACGATTAGCAGAGGCAGGAATTGCAGGTGGTAGCTCATCAGCAGATGACGAACTCAGCCGAATACTAGGCAAATAATTCGTTGGCTTGTGAAGTAAAATAAGGCAAATGATGTTTATAAAAATACGCAAGATGTTGAGTCGAGTGTTTGCCGAGATGCGCTGGTACAGTATTGTACTGGCGCTTCTTTTTTATGGATTGACAAGTTGGCTCTTATTGAATTTAGCCAGTGAAGAATCCCTCACACATTCGGTGGATTTTATTTATTGGCTGGTCGTTACCGGCTCGACTGTGGGCTACGGTGACTTATCACCCAGTACTACTGCTGGCAAATACTTAGTATCTTTTTATATTATCCCATTAGGTCTGAGTATCTTTGCCCTTGTTTTAGGGCGCATTGCGGCTTGGGTATCGAATCAATGGCAAAAAGGAGCAAGGGGTTTGAAAAGTTTAAATGTTGAAGATCATATTCTTGTGCTGGGTTGGAATGGTCATCGCACCATACGTTTATTAGAATTATTAATCCGTGAACGCTCTTCAATCGAAGACGACCCTGTCATTGTACTTTGTGTCAGAGCTGATATCAGCAACCCATTACCCGGTCAAATTGAGTTTGTCAAAGTCACCACTTTCAGTAATGACGCAGATATGGACAAAGCCTGCGTTGCCAAAGCCCGCGTAGTACTAATGGATAATCCAGAAGATGATCTGACTATGACCACGGCATTATATTGCAGTCAGCGTAACCCAACTGCACAAATGGTGGCCTATTTTAACGATGAAAGCTTAGTGGCGTTGTTACAGAAACATTGCCCTAATGTGGAATGTACCCCTAGTGTGGCTGTGGAAATGTTAGCTAAGTCGGCCTTTGATCCTGGCTCAAGCTTGCTACATCATGACCTTTTAGATATTAATCATGGACAGGCACAATATTCAGTCAGTATTCCTGCTCATATCCCACCATTAAAAATTGAAAATATTTTTGAAACTCTTAAACGCAAGTATCGCGCTACTTTGATCGGTATGGTCAAAGCAGACGACAAATTAAATATTCAAGTTAATCCTGATTTAAATTTGATGCTTTCCCCTGGTGATAAAATTTTTTACATCGCCGACGAGAGAATCATCAAATTTCAGTGGGATGACTTTGTAGAAAAATAAATAGGCTCGCAAATGTTTAGCAAATTATTTGGTAAAAAAGAAACCGAAACAAAACCTAAAGCCCCCGAAATTATGGGCTTGTATTTAGGTGGATCGTTTGAACTTGATCCTCTAAAACTACGTTTGATTGAGCCAGAGTTAATGATTGAAGAAGCCGCTAGCCAACATCTTATTCAGGCAGTCGGTGAAGTAAATTTAGATAGCGGTGGCAAAATATTACGCTTTTACACCGATGATGACGCCTTTTTACAAGTGATACTAGATGGTGGCGATACAGAAAACCACATCACAGATGTAAAGCTATGGTATTTTTACGAGACTAAAACCATAGGCACAGAAGCGCAGTGGAAACACACTATTGCGTCTGGTGTATCCAAACCCACATATCAACTTGAAGATGCTGAATATCAAAGGGTTTGGGATGCAGTGGGTGATGAGTCCCCCCCTGTAGCTATGACTGAAAAGACCTATGAACAAGATGGCGATACCAGCGAGACAGATCAATTTGTGATGTTGTACGAGCGTCAACTTGACGGCGACGAAACTGAAACCTTATTAGTAACAGCTGAAGAAAAACTAGTGAATAACAATTTTGACCGTTGCTTAGTCATCAGTACAGGCTTTAATATTGGTCAAGCAGATATTACGATTAATGGCTAACGCTTAACTCATATTATTTACTCAATTAAATACAACCTAGTAAAAAGGAAAAATAATGGACGCAGTATTAAATTCAATATCAGGCTTAGGAAACTTTGCACTGTATTTTGCAGTGTCAATCTTGTTGTTATTTGTGTTTAAAGTGGTCTACGCCTTTGTAACACCTCATGATGAATGGGCATTGGTTAAAGTTCATAAAAACCAAGCTGCCGCTATAGGTTTTGGTGGCGCCATGATAGGTTTTAGCATCGCCTTAGCAGGAGCAGTAGCCAACTCAGAGTTTCTTGTTGATTTTGTAGTTTGGGGCGTAGTAGCAATTATTGCGCAATCGTTAGCCTTTGCGTTACTACGTTTTACCTTTATGCCAAAAATTGCTGACAGAATTGACCAAAATGAAGTATCAGCAGGGACAATTTTAGCGGCGGTTTCTATTTCAGTTGGGCTGCTTAACGCTGCTTGTATGAGTTACTAGGAGAGCCCAATGCAATCCAATAAAACTAAGCGTTCAAAGTCGATCAATCTGAGCAGTATGCGTAAAAGCTTTAGTGTTAAACCATTAGCATTAGGCGTTGCAGCAATATTTCTTTCGGCTTGTGGTGACGAACAAGAAGCCACAGTATTTACTAGTGTTGACGAATGCACTAACGCCAACCCAGAGTTTGCTGAAAAATGTAAAACAGCCTATGAAGAAGCGGTTCGAGAAGCCGAACGAACTGGGCCTAAATACAACACCCAAAGTGATTGTGAATCTGAATTTGGTAACAATCAATGCAGGGTTGTGCAGAATGATTCAGGATCATTCTTCATGCCGTTTATGGCAGGTTATATGTTAAGTAATATCATGTCGCCAAGAGGCTATTATTCACAGCCAATGTTCACTTCGTATTCTCGGTACTCGCCTTATCGAAATAGATGGATAGGTGCCGATGGCTATGATTTTGGTGATCAACGTAGCCGTAATATGCGCGTCAGTGAAAAGGCCTTGAAACCTAAACCAACAGTGACAAAAACTATGAGCCGCGGCGGTTTTGGCAGTAGTGTCAGAGCGAAGTCTAGTTGGGGTAGCAGCTCTAAGAAAGGTGGCTGGGGTGGTTAACCCCAGTTTTATAGGCTTTATTGCGCAGTATTCATGTTAAGAATTTCCATCCCTGAACGTGCCAATTGGAAAAGAAAAGCCGAAGAGTTCGGCTTTAAATTTCATACCATGCATGGCGAAGCCTATTGGGATGAATCCGCTTATTATCAGTTCTCACTGGAACAAATTGAAAAAGATCTAGAAGCGCCCACTGAAGACATTCACCAGATGTGTTTGGAAGTGGTGGATAAAGTGGCTAATTCTCAAGAACTACTAGAAAAATTTCAAATTCCAGAACTTTTTTGGCAACAAATAGCGGACTCCTGGCAAAATCAAGATCCTAGCCTATATTCCCGCTTAGATTTTGCTTATCACGGTAAAGGTCCTGCTAAGTTATATGAAAACAATGCTGATACCCCCACTTCTTTGTATGAATCAGGATTTTGGCAATGGTTGTGGTTAGAAGAACAAGTTAATGCAGGTAAAATTGCCAAACAAGCGGATCAATTTAATTCACTACAAGAAAAGTTAGTGCACAGATTAGCCGCTATTGCCAAACACTACGATATCAGCCAGATGCATTTTGCTTGTTGCCAAGATACCGATGAAGATCGTGGCACAGTGCAGTATTTACAAGATTGCGCTAAAGAATCTGGTTTAGACAATGACTTTGTATTTATTGAAGACATTGGCCTCGCCGACTGCGGTAGTTTTAGTGATTTACACGATACAAAAATCCAGACCTTATTTAAACTTTATCCTTGGGAGTTTATGCAACGAGAAGAATTTGGTCAGTCTATCAAAAATGCACAAGTAAATTGGCTCGAACCTATTTGGAAATCAATTTTATCCAACAAAGCGTTAATGCCAATGTTGTGGAAACTTTTTCCCAATCATCCGAATTTGTTACCCGCGTATTTCGAGGATGAATTAGCCAAGGCAACAGAGTCTAAGTTAGTTAAGAAACCGCTTTTCTCTCGAGAAGGCGCCAACATTAGTGTCATTGAAAATGGTAAAACCGTGTTACATGCTGATGGCCCCTATGGTGAAGAGGGGTTTATTTATCAGGCCTACTACCCTTTGCCACAATTTGGGAATAATCATACTCTAATCGGTTCTTGGCTGGTAAATGATCAAGCTGCGGGCATTTCCTTAAGGGAAGACTCATCACCGATCACCCAAGATATGTCACGTTATTTACCACATATTATTTTGTGACAATTTGACATGACTTTTAGGAAATATTTCAGTCACACTATTGTTATCTTATTTAATCACAGTTTATTTTAATGTCCCAATCAATAGGTAGAACTTCGAATACCAAACAACAAATTCGCTTAGTATTAGTGATATTTGTGCTAATAACTGCGATTGAGTTAATTAACTTGCTAACAGGAAGAATACTTAATCATCTCGGTAATATTCCACGTTATGTCCCAGGACTGAGAGGCATAATTTTAGGGCCATTTTTACATGGTAGTTTGCAGCACTATTTCTCGAATATTATACCTTTATGTATTTTCAGCTTTCTTCTACTGCAATATGGCTTGAAACGCTTCATGCAACTAACCTTTTGGATAGTCTTAATTACAGGCTTGTTGGTGTGGCTATTTGGCCGACCCGCAACGCATATTGGCGCAAGCGGTGTCATTTATGGCTATTTTGGTTATTTAGTTTTGGCGGGGTTTTTAAGCGGGAAATTTAAATTGATGATTATTTCTATCTTAGTCGCGTTTTTTTATGGGGGTTTAATTTTAGGTGTTTTACCCTCAGCCCCCTTTGTTTCTTGGGAATCCCACTTATTTGGTTTTATTGCTGGCCTAGCGGGTGCAAAATTATGGGCAAAACCTTCGCCCTAGAAGATGAATACGAATATAATGCTCTCAAGAAATAGTGCAAAAAAATAACAGGTAATTAATGTCAGATCCAAAACCACAAAAACAATCAGGCCTACTAGGTAATCTAGCATTCAATATTATTATTCCAGTTGTGATCTTAACGAACCTCAGCGGTGATGAATATTTAGGACCTGCATGGAGTATTGTTGCGGCGCTTATTTTCCCTATTGGTTTTGGCATTTGGGATCTCAAACAAACCTCCAAAATCAATCCATTTTCAGTGTTGGGTATTGTCAGTGTTTTCTTAACTGGCGGCATCAGCTTGTTAGAGCTGCCAGCTGAATACATTGCGATAAAAGAAGCCACTATACCGGCTATTATCGGTTTTGCGGTGCTGTTCACTCAAAGAACCAGTAAACCCTTGTTGAAAGTATTTGTGTTAAGTGAACAAATTATTAATTGGGAAAACCTCAATCAGTCATTAGAAAATACAGGAAATAGTGGCGTATTTGAAAAAAAGATGGCGATTAGTTCTTATATTGTGGCGGGATCATTTTTCTTGTCTGCAGCACTCAATTACATATTAGCTAAAGTCATTTTAGTGAGTCCTCCTGGTACCACTGAATACACTGAAGAATTAGGCAGAATGACGGCCTTAAGCTACCCTGTGATTGTGATACCCAGTATGCTGATGTTAATTGCAGCACTGTGGTACATCTTTTCACAAATTAAAAAATTGACTGGCGAGGATTTAGAACACTTTTTGGCAGACGTCTAAGCCTTGAACTAATTGACAGTTTTAACGTATTGATACTATTCAACGTAGCCAAAGAATAAGGCAGTTATGATCAAAGTTAAAGGTTTAGTCAAACAGATTACCGATGGTCATTCACATAAGATTATCTTAGACAAACTGGATTTTCATCTTAAGGCTACGCACTCTGTTGCTATCAGGGGGGATTCAGGCTCAGGTAAGTCAAGCTTACTGAATATTATTGCTGCTTTAGATAATGCCGATAAAGGTGTGGTTAAAGTAGCAGGTTTGACACTCAATAACATGACTGAGCGACAAGCTGATCAGTTTAGGAAAAAACACTTAGGCATAGTATTCCAGCAGTTTAATCTAATCGACTGTTTATCGGTGTGGGACAACATTACCTTTCCTGCAAGACTAAATGGTTTACCCATCAATACTTACCACACTGATTTATTGCAGCAGTTGGGATTAGACGTCCACAAAAACAAACTACCGGTAAACTTATCCGGTGGCGAACAACAAAGAGTCGCTATAGCTCGTGCCTTATCTCATCAGCCCAGCTTGGTTTTAGCTGATGAGCCAACTGGAAACTTAGACGATACCAATAGCCAAGTGGTGAGCGAGTTATTGTTTGGCTTGTGCAAAAAGTTAGGCCTTACCTTAGTGGTTGTGACTCATAGTCCAAAAGTCGCTGCATTTGCAGATACTCAATTATTGTTACAACAAGGACGTCTGCATCCCCTCCTAACTCAGACAACAACCTTAACGTCAGCCTAACCATGGCATCACTTCTAAAGCTGATTTGGGCAAGTTACCAAACCAATAAGTTGCGTTTAGCACTAGTATTCATTGCATTAATCACAGCTTGTGCTGGTCTCAGTGCAGTGTTGGTGATCAATAACGCCGCCAAAAATAGTTATGCATCCTCTAGCCAGCCATTTTTACAACAAGTTGAAAGACGTATCACAGCTCGCGCGGGTCAGGTATTAAGCAAGCAAGATTTTGCCACACTTCGCCGTTTAGGCTTTACCCAACTTATCCCAGTGTTACGTAGCGCCCAAAATATAGTGCATCCGCTAACTGGTAACCGCACTCGCGTCACTTTGTTGGGTATCGATACCTTTGCAATTATTAATTTTTCAGTCAGAGATTCCTTAGACAACCCGCAAAATAGTGCCACAGTTGCGTCGAAACAGCTGGGGCAACTGTGGCAACCTCCTTTTGTTAGTGTGATTCATAAAGATTTTGCTGCCGAACTCAAGCTCAACAATGGGCAGTTGTTATCCCTTGAAAACAATCGCTTAATCCCTCAACTCGCGCTGACGGATATGGATGGTTTGGGCCGGGAAATTGTCATGGACATAGGGCAATTACAACACCTATTAGGCACTCAAAAGATAAGCGAACTTTTAGTGGTAGGTAATCTAAAGGACAAAAATCTTAGCGCCCTTAGTGCCGCGTTACCAAAGCATCTTCGTCTGGAAAATATCAATACTGGCGAACAAGCACAGCAACTCACAGGCAGTTTTCACCTTAACTTGTTAGCTATGGCATGTTTGGTGTTTGTGGTGTGTATGTTTGTGGTGATGAATGCCTTACATCTATTGATAATGAAACGTTGGCAGAATTTAAGGATCGCTCGACAGTTAGGGGTATCAAGACAACAAATATATTGGGCTCAAGGTGCTGAATTAGTACTAATTAGCTTACTTTGCGCCCCACTGGGGGCAATAGTTGGGATATTTTTAGCCCAGCTAGCCTCGCCACTGGTTTCACTCACATTGCAAAACCTGTTTGACGTGCGAATTGGTTATACTCAACTCTCTTATGTGACATTAATCACTCAGTGTTTTACAGCTTGTATTTTAGGTGCGTTTGCCGCTGCCATTTTGCCCCTGAGACAGTTGAATACTAAATTGGCGTTACGCAACTTAAGTGTCAGTGTGCACACAAGCCATTCGCCATGGTTGTTTGCCAGTATCATATTGGGTTGTTTGGCTGTGGGTTTAGGTTATTACTCTAGCAGCATGTTAATGAGCTTTAGTGCCATAGCTTTGAGTTTATTCTCTGGGTGCAGTTTGCTTATTTACGCCCTTCCACAGACCTTAAATATAGTATTTCATGGTTTGCCAGAACGCTGGGTGTTGTCTCGTTGGTTGGCAGCAGATGGGGTACGTTTATCCCAAAAAACTAAAATTGCCTGCTGCGCTTTTTTTATTGCACTGACCAGTAATATAGGTATGAATTTGATGGTGGATAGTTTTCGACAAGCCACTCAGCAGTGGTTAACCCAGCGCTTAGTCGCCGACCACTATGTTTCAACACAATCACCTGAGGTATTTACTCAATGGTTAGCCAATCAAAACATAGAGGTCGAGGTGATAGAACGCAAAGGACTGGATGCAGTTTTGTTAACTGAGGCACAGCTTCTTCCCGACAACCTTACCCGCTTAGCACTGAGATCTTATCCCAACAGCCCTCTCTATCAAGACGCGATGTTATTTGCCACTCAGAATACCAATGTTTGGCAATTATTCACTGCAGGAAAGGGGGTGTTAGTTAACCAGCAATTAGCGCTGCGAAATGGCCTCACTCTTGGAGACAAGTTGCGTTTCTATGTTGAGTTAGATCAGCCTGAATCTAAGCAAATAGTAGGTATCTATTACGATTACGGCAATCAAAGTGCGCAAGCTCTGTTGCCTATGGATTATTTCTCTAACCATAAAACCAAGACCACAATGTTTGCGCTGCACTTTGCATCTGAGTATCAGCACAGTGAATTTGAGAAACAACTCGGCACCTCCACACTTTTTAATCAAGTGAGATCAGTAGACTCTCAGGAGTTATTGGCCTTATCGATGCAAACATTTGAACGCACCTTTGTGATTACAGACGGCTTAAACATAGTCACTTTATTAGTCGCAGCATTGTCTTTAGCCACATCAGTGCTGATGATTGACCTAGATAATCGCCCACAAAGAGCATTGTTAAGAAGTATGGGGGTGAGTAATTATCAAATGACTGGTTTAACACTGATTCAATACACACTTCTAAGTTTATTAGCGTGTTTAGTCGCCTTGCCTTTTGGCATGGGTTTAACATGGTTGTTGATCAACTTAATAAACGTACAAGCATTTAGTTGGAGTTACCCCCTACTGGTTACACCCTATAAACTTTTTTCGGCAGCAGCAATGAGTATGCTTTTGATTGTAATGGTGGTCGCTGTTCCTCTTTATACATTGAGTCGGCGCAAACTAGCTAAGGACATCAAATGTCTAAGTTTTTAAGTAACTATGTATTGTTGTTGCTAGCGCTGGTTGGGTGCAGTGGCTGCGACACACCTAATGAGGCTCCTCAACAAAAAGAAGCGTTATTTTCTGGATTAAGTCGTTATTCATCAGAGCCGCAATCTCTGTCAAAAGATGAGCAAATAGCAGCATCAAAGGACACTTTCGCTAATGTGACCCCAGGGTATGAGATGACTTTTCCTTTTGATCATAATAGCCACCCCAATTTTGCGGTGGAATGGTGGTATATCACAGCCAATTTAACCGATACACAAAACAATCCCTATGCATTGCAGTGGACACTGTTTCGCTTTGCGAGTAACACCCACACAACCCCTTGGGCCAATACCCAACAATTTATGGGCCATGCAGGACTACGAGACGGCAAACAAGCTTGGTTTGAAGAACGTTTTGCCCGTGGTGGTGTCGGTAATGCGGGAATATCCACTGCTCCATTTAATGCATTTATTGACGATTGGCGGTGGCTAGCACAATCACCTAAATTGTTTCCGTCCGCCCTTGAATTAACTATCGATTCTGACATTAAGGCTAACCTAGACTTCACAGCAGACAAACCCTTTGTAAAACATGGAGACCAAGGTTTTAGTCGTAAACTAAGAGACGCTAAACAAGCGTCATATTATTACAGCCAGCCCCATATTCAGGTTTCCGGAGTACTTGAACTACCGAAAGGAACAGTTCAGGTAACAGGCAATGCATGGTTTGACCATGAGTGGACTTCACAATTAGTTGACTCGCATACACAAGGGTGGGATTGGTTTTCTATGCACTTTGACGACGGTGCTAAGTTGATGTTATTTAATATGCGTCAGCAGCAATCACGTGATTTCTGGTCAGGCACTCTGATAACCCAAAATGGTAAACATATAGCGTTGTCTGAGCAGGATATACAAGGAAGTGTCACTCAGCGCACTCAAGTGGCGGGACGTTTGTTACCTTTATATTGGTCTATTCAGTTACCTAAACATCAGATCGACATTCAGATTGCCCCCATGCAAATTAAGCAATGGAATCCGAGTATATTCTCTTACTACGAAGGAGGAACTGTGATTTCAGGTTCACATTCAGGGGTTGGTTTTATTGAATTAACAGGGTATTAGCTGACACAACTCAAGTTGTGCCAGCTAAAAAATTGACTATTTTTTGTCTCGTAATAATTCAAACACAGTTTGCGCAATTTCGGTGTTGTCCAAATGCCCGGTAAAACGCTCACTTCCCATTCCCTTGGCAAATATTTGCACATCGACACCAGTGTGACCAGAAGTAGTCCAACCTGTATCTGAACGGCCATCTAGAATTTTAGAAATTGCCTTGTGATAGGGTTTCAACTCATCAGACTCAATCACATTTAGGCTGGCGATTTCTTCTTGAGTCAATTCAAACCCTAACAAATTAGATGCCAGCGCTCCTTTATTCTTAACTGTAATTAATTGTTTGCCAATCTCAGCTGGTGAAGCCTTTAAGTTTTTCAGCCACTGTGGTTTCCAGCTGTAATTTCCCTTAGCACCAATAGTTAAACCACCAGTACTGTGATCTGCCGTAAGCACCATAAGTGTGTCAGGATTCTCGTTAATATATTGCTCTAACCATTCTAAGGTTAATGCAAGATCATGCATTTCAGCCATAGCAGAACCAATATCATTACTGTGCCCTGCCCAATCTACTTGGCTTGCTTCGATTAGTAAGAAGTATCCTTGGTCATTTTCTAGTTGACGGATCGCGGCCTTTGTTAAGGTGGGCAGACGCCTCTGATTACTACTGTCAAGCGCCCAAGGCATGCCTGAATCAGCAAACAAACCTAACAAAGGCGTCCCAGTAGACACTGTGCTTAGTTGGGATAACTTATCGACATATTGATAACCAGCTTCCTTAAACTGTTCAACTAAGTTGCGGTCTTCACGAATAAAATATTTCCAGCCACCACCTAACATTACATCCAAAACAAATTGGCCATTGGTTTTATCATCAAAATAACTGTCGGCTATTTGATCATAATTTTGACGGCTCTCATTATGTGACCCAAAACTGGCTGGCGTAGCGTGATTAATCTGAGAAGTCACCGCCACACCCGTTTTACGCCCCTGTATTTTGGCGAGTTCCAATACTGTTTGAACGGGCTTTTTATTCGTATCGACACCTATGGCACCGTTATAGGACTTCACCCCTGTTGATAAAGCGGTGGCGCCTGCAGCTGAGTCTGTTACAAAACCAGACACAATATCTGGATGGGTGCTGGCCATACCGACTAATAATCGATCAAATACCGTTTGTTCGACTTCAGGTGTGCTCGGGTCGTCTGCATACATACGGTATGCAGTGGTATAAGCAGGGCCCATGCCGTCGCCTACCATCATAATAATATTCTTAGGTGCATTAGTCGCTAATACAGAATGAGATAACACGGCTAATAAAAGAGTCGTAAATTGCTTCATCTGGTCTCCATTGATGAAAAAGTAAATTAAAATTCTGTGAATTTATAGGTTCAGTATATAGGGGGTAGTGAGTCTAGATTATACATATGAACAAAAAGTGAAGGTATTGAATTTTATTAAAATAATAATCAACTTTCAGCGTCTAATATTTCACGCATCCTCTGTTGCACTACGTCTACCAACAAATCTGGCTGGAACTTTGAAATAAATCGATTACACCCTACTTTTTGTACCATAGCATCATTAAAGCTACCACTTAATGACGTATTCAGCGCGATAAATAAATTACTCATACGAGGATCTTGTCTCACTTCCGATGTCAGGCGATACCCATCCATTTCGGGCATTTCTGCATCGGTGAACATCATTAAAATCTCATCGGTCACTGTTTTACCTTCATCAGCCCAACTCTTTAAAAGGTTCAGTGCTTTTAAACCGTCGTTTTGTTCGATTATTTCTAAGCCCAACTGAGTTAGGGTTTCTCGAATTTGCCAACGAGCCGTGGATGAATCATCCACTATCAATACCTTTTTACCTTTGAGGTGAACCGCGACCTCTTGGTCCAACACATCTTCGGAGATGCTAGTGTCATACTCAACAATCTCCGACAACACTTTTTCTACATCAATGATTTCAACGAGTTCATTGCTTCCATCAACCTCTATTTGTGTTATCGCGGTTAAATAATTATTTTTACCTGCTGAAGAAGGGGGGGGCTGAATATCGCTCCATGACGTATTAACAATACGTATCACTTGCCCAATCAAAAACCCTTGCACACTTCTATTATACTCGGTGATGATCACATTGACGGCTTCATACTCACCTTCCTTTGCGGGCATTTTTATCGCTGCCCGAAGATCAATGACGGGTATAGATGCACCTCTGTAGTTAGTCACACCTTTGAGATTGTGGTGAGAACCAGGCATTTGATTCATAACGGGTACAGTGATGACTTCTCTGATCTTAAATACATTCAAAGCAAATATGTGGCGGGTCCCCAATTTGAACATAAGCAATTCAAGTCTGTTTTCACCAACTAGTTTAGTGCGTTGATCAATTGAAGACATTAACTCTGACATACAAGCTCTCTGGTTGATTTATTTAAGACAACAACAGCTAATAATACACCTACATGCAATATCAATAGTAGACACTTCAAAAAACTATTACCCAATAAACTCATTTATTACCTCAAATCAACATTCATTAAAATGATGATGAAAATACTTTATATAGATTATTAATATGGGGAATACCTATATAGGATGATTAACAACAGCAACCCGCTACAGGTTATCGGTTGTTTTATTTTTTACCTTACTGTTATAGGAATATTCAAATGTCACAATATCAAAACGATGTTAAACAGATTGCAGAACTTAGATCAACCAAAGCAGGTACTTGGAACGCGATCGACCCAGATTATGCTGCTCGCATGAAAGCCCAAAATCGCTTTAAAACAGGGTTAGACATTGCAAAATACACTGCCGCTATCATGCGTAAGGACATGCAAGAATATGATGCAGACTCAAGTCAGTACACTCAGTCACTAGGTTGTTGGCATGGATTTATTGGTCAGCAAAAAATGTTAGCAGTAAAAAAACATCAAGGCACTACTGATAAAAGTTACTTGTATTTATCTGGATGGATGGTTGCGGCACTACGTTCAGAATTTGGTCCCCTACCCGACCAATCTATGCACGAAAAAACCTCAGTTGCAGCACTAATTGAAGAACTCTATACCTTTTTACGTCAAGCCGATGCCCGCGAGCTGGGTGACCTATTCAGACAATTAGATGAGGCCAAACAGCAAGGGCAAGATACCACGGGGATCCAAGCTTCGATTGATAATTATGAAACACATGTCGTGCCTATTATTGCCGATATCGATGCAGGATTTGGCAACGAAGAAGCCACTTATCTACTTGCTAAAAAACTAATTGAAGCTGGCGCTTGTTGTATTCAAATAGAAAACCAAGTTTCTGATGCCAAACAGTGTGGACATCAAGATGGTAAAGTGACTGTGCCACATGAAGACTTTTTAGCCAAAATTAACGCTGTCCGTTATGCCTTTTTAGAGCTAGGTGTAGATGACGGAGTGATAGTGGCACGCACTGACTCTCTTGGGGCTGGACTGACTCAAAAAATACCAGTATCACAAAAGCCAGGTGATTTAGCTTCTCAGTACAATGCTTATCTTGACACTAGCGATGTGACGTCTATTGAAGAACTAGCTGATGGCGATTCAGTTCTGAAGCAAAACGGTAAGCTAGTAAAACCTGTGCGTTTACCAAATGGTTTATATAAATTTAAAGAAAACACTGGTTTCGATCGCGTTGTACTTGACTGTATTACCTCATTGCAAAATGGTGCAGATTTGTTGTGGATTGAAACTGAAAAACCTCATGTTGGCCAAATCGGCGATATGGTGCGTGCAATAAGAAATGAAATCCCTAATGCTAAGTTAGTGTATAACAACTCACCGTCTTTCAATTGGACCTTAAACTTCCGTCAGCAAATATTTGACACTTGGTTAGAAGCCGGTAAAGACACCAGCGAATACGTAAGAGATGAACTGATGTCAGTAACCTACGACAACTCTGATTTGGCCCTTGAAGCGGACGAAAAAATCAGAACCTTCCAAGCAGATGCTGCTCGTGAGGCTGGAATTTTCCATCACTTAATTACCCTACCGACTTACCATACAGCGGCCTTGTCTACCGATAATCTGGCTAAAGGCTATTTTGGTGACGAGGGTATGTTGGCCTATGTTAAAGGTGTACAACGTAAAGAAATTAGACAAGGTCTGGCATGTGTTAAACACCAAGCTATGGCTGGGTCTAACATGGGTGATGATCATAAAGAGTACTTCTCTGGCGAACAAGCCCTTAAAGCTTCAGGCGAAGACAACACTATGAATCAGTTTGACGCTGCCTAATAACGTTAAATGTAGATAGCTCGATAGCTTGCAGTATCCATTGTAAGCTATCGACATCATTCAAGATATTAATGTCAATAACAGCCAACCAACAAAACTCAATTCAACTCCTCCACTCTATAAAGATTAAGCAATTGTTTTATAACAATAATTTAAGATCTGGAAAAGATACAAAATACTGATAACATTCTAGAGAGAAATCAGTTTTTACTACGAGATAATAATTATGAATATTGCCAAAGTAGATTTAAACCTATTGGTTTATTTAGATGTATTGCTAAGAGAAGGCAGTGTTACAAAAGCGGCAAACCAATTAAGTATTACTCAACCTGCAATGAGCAATGGCTTGAGAAGATTGAGAGACTTGTTTAAAGATCCACTTCTGGTGCGCACCAGTGATGGTATGACCCCTACCAAACGGGCCTTAGAATTAAAACCTATCATCCGAGATGTGCTCTCCAAACTTGAAACAACCATTCAACCAGACACTGATTTTAGTCCCCTTAAAAGTGAACGCACCTTTAGGATCATGGCCAGTGATTACGCTGAATCAACCTTACTATTAGAAGTCATTGGAAGGTTAAATAAACAAGCACCTAATATTACTCTTGATTTAATTACTCCCAGCGACGTGACATTTCATGATGTAGAGCAAGGCAAGGTTGATATGGCTATCAATCGATTTGAAGAATTACCACTTTCATTTCATCAGAAGGTAATATGGTATGACACGTTTTCTTGTGTGGTTAATAGTCGTAATCCAATAGTAAAAAACTTTAATTTAGAACAGTATTTAGACCACAAACACATCTGGGTAAGTAAAACAGGCTTCGGGGTAGGCGTTGGGATCGACCCTAACGAAGTACAAAAATTAGGTTGGGTCGATGCAGAATTGACTAAAATCGGTAAAAAACGGGATATCAGAGTATTTACTCGGCACTACCATGTTGCCTTACAATTAGCCAAAGCACAGAACTTGATCGCTACCTTACCTAGCAAAGCCGCCAATCTGTATAAAGATGATCCAGAACTAGAGATCCTTGTACCTCCCTTTGATATTCCCCCCATTGCCTTAAAAATGGCATGGAGTGCACTGCTGCAACACGATGCAGGACACATATGGCTAAGACGGTTAATTACCGAGGTGGGAGAAGAACTCACTAGCTCGTGAGATTCATTTATTATATGAATGAAAGAAATAAACCACATAAATTAATAGATATAATACCTAAAGCGTAAACTCAGCTTATTGTGAATTACCAAAGAGCAATTTATGCAAGTTCAGTACACTCAAAAGGGCAGATTAAAGATTGCCACACAGCTAGAACAGTTTATCACTCAAGAGGTATTACCCGGGGTACAAGTATCAGTCGAGGACCTTTGGGAAAAGTTTGCACTAGCGGTGCCTGAGCTTTTATCAATTAATCAAAGCTTGTTACTCAAAAGAGAAAATCTGCAGCAACAAATAGACCAATATTGTAGTGCCACACAAGCTATAAATACTCAAGAATACAAAACCTTTCTTACTGAGATAGGGTATTTGCAAGCACCGCCCAGTGACTTTCAAATTAACACTCAAAATGTGGATCCTGAAATTGCCACCATGGCCGGCCCCCAATTAGTTGTCCCAATTAACAATGCTAGGTTTGCGTTAAATGCTGCGAATGCTAGATGGGGCAGCCTTTACGACGCCCTTTATGGTTCAGATGTAATCGAGCAAACTAGCGTCAAAACAAAAGGTTACGATGCTGAGCGAGGACAAAAAGTAATCGACTATGCTAGAAAGTGGCTAGATGTTATTGCACCACTAAAAACAGGCAGTCATATCCTAAGTAAAGATTACTCTATTGAAAGCGGCACACTAAAGGTCACCTTAGCTGACGATACAATAGTTAGCCTAGCCACACCTGAGCAGTTTGTTGGCTTTCAAGGTTCGGCTGAACAACCTACCGGCATTCTCATTGCCCATAATAATATCCATACTGAAATTCAATTTGATCAAGCGAGTGTTATTGGTCAACAAGATACCGCGAACGTTAAAGATATAGTTTTAGAGTCAGCATTAACCACCATTATGGATTGTGAAGACTCAGTCGCCGCAGTAGATGCAGAAGATAAAACCTTAGTTTACAAAAATTGGTTGGGCCTAATTAAAGGTGATTTAACGGCTACAATTGACAGCGGTAACAAACAAATCACACGCAGTTTAAATCAAGATAGACAATACCTTTCACCAACTGGGTTGCCCTTTAGCCTCTCAGGTAGAAGCTTAATGTTTATCCGCAACGTCGGACACTTGATGACAACTGACGCCATACTATTTGATGATAAACCTATCTACGAAGGGATCATGGACGCCCTAGTCACCAGTTTAATTGCCAAACATGACTTACTGGGTAATGGTCGATTCAAGAATAGCCAAGCGGGCAGCATATACATAGTGAAGCCCAAAATGCATGGCCCGGAAGAAGTGGCTTTTGCTGACTTACTATTTTCAAAAATGGAATCACTGCTCAGCTTACCTACCCACAGTCTAAAAATAGGTCTGATGGATGAAGAAAGACGCACTAGCTTAAATTTAAAAGCCTGTATTAATGCGGCAAAAGATAGAGTGGTATTTATCAATACTGGCTTTTTAGACCGCACTGGCGATGAAATACACACATCCATGCAGCTAGGCGCTTTTGCCACTAAAGCCACCATTAAGACCAGACCCTGGCTAAACGCTTACGAACAATCCAATGTGGTAACAGGTATAAACACAGGTTTATCTAGCAAAGCCCAAATTGGTAAAGGTATGTGGCCCACCCCAGATAATATGGCTGACATGATGCAGGCAAAAATTGCCCATGTACAATCTGGAGCAAACACCGCTTGGGTGCCCTCACCTACTGCCGCCACATTACATGCACTGCATTACCATCAGGAAAACGTATTCTACATAAGAAAGAATATGACTCTACAAGTAGAAGGTTTGTTAGAACAAATGTTAGACATTCCACTACTCAAGGACGAAAAGTTAACTTCTGAACAGATACAGAGAGAGTTAGATAATAACGTACAAGGCATTCTAGGTTATGTAGTCAGATGGATAAATCAAGGCATTGGCTGTTCAAAAGTGCCTGATATCAATAATGTGGGATTGATGGAAGACAGGGCTACTTTGAGAATATCCAGTCAACATATAGCCAATTGGTTGATGCACGGGGTGATTACCAAAGAACAAATCGAAGCGTCAATGGCAGTCATGGCCAAACTAGTAGATGAGCAAAATACCGATGACAAAGACTACACAGCCATGACACCGAATACTAATGATTCGATTGCCTATCTAGCCGCTTATGAGCTTATATTTAAAGGTCATGAGCAACCTAATGGCTATACTGAGCCGTTATTACACGCGAAAAGAAGGGAAATCAAAGCACAACATTAACGACTTTGGCTCAGCTAAATTTTGAGCTTTAGTTTTATCTGTAAAAAATGTTCAACTGCGAATTTAAGTTGATTAGATGTATGCTGTTTCAAGAAGTGAAATGGCATTTTGAGCCAATGTACTGTAGTTCAGTTGATTTTAGTTGTGCAACTTAAACTATTGATTTGATAGAAAATTCAACATATGGAGTTAAGGGTTTGTTTTCTCAAAAAAAGCCTTACCCATCAAAGATTCAAGCAGATAACGACATAACTTATGGACCAAATGATAAATCAGGATATGTACTGGCATTTTCTTCAAATGAGCTCTGGTAACAATTAAAAACTCAGATAAGCCTGCAAGTTTTCTTTTCACTAATGGGTGTTTAGGGGAAAGCGCCACGACAAACAATTTATCTAGAAAATAAAGGGACAGTTTACCCATGTTATGCATGTTACTCAGCAAAGCGGCGTGCTTTTTGTCGATATTAGTGCCGAAAAACCTTTGACAGTATCTGCAAGCCAGAAACAACTCATCCGCAAAGCCCGACCTATCGGCTAAATCCAAAAGATCATTCCAATAGGTTTCGTTGTTGAATTCAGTGAACATTAAATGTAAGTCGTTAAGATCTCTATATGCGTGCCCAAGATCATCGTTCAACATGAGATGTATAATTGAATGCAATGTCATTGCCGCTGGACGTAATATATAGAAACCGTTTAATTCGTAAGCGTTATTTAAAAACAGTTCGATTTCAGGTGCCCGCCCAGAAATCGGAAGATACAAGTTATGATGAAGATCGATTATTGTTCCACGACCTGCATGTTTCATTGGCGGAACCTCATGGGCCCACTCTCTGTAATAGGCCTCGTCGTATCGAGATAAAACTTCAGACATCCAACCATGCAGTTTTAATGTGTCTTCAATATCTTGAAGGTCCTTTTTAGCTACCAGTAAGTCAATATCAGAAAATATTCTACCTTTTGAAAACGTCGTATTAAGCAGACAATATGCTGCGCCTTTTAATAGATAAAGCTTTGCCTGCCTAGAAGACAGAGCTTTTACAATTTGTCTAGACTCGAAGTTGACTGAAGAAACTTGTCTCTGCGCAACTTTTATCGCACTAGAAAGATGTTTCTGAGCGTATTCAGGAGCAGATTTAAAAACACCACTATCTTGCAATTGATAAGCAAACCTAGCTAAAAGACCTTCTGAACGAAAAACACGAATAACTTGAACCCAATCGGAGAGTGCAAGGTCAAGCGTCTTTTGACTGTCTATCAGTAATAGCGAAAGCTTCTCAGTAGTGAGTTTAGCTGAGGTCACAATAAATCCTGCTCGATAAATTCTTTTATTTCTTCAACATCACTGTAAACAATTTCGAATTGTTGAGTATTTTCAATCAAATCAACCAAAGTATTAAAACCGACTTGGCCTTGCAAAGAAAGATTAATGACATTTTCCGCTAACATCATAAATCCCTGATTTTTATCTAGTTGATAGATTTCCAACGACTTTGATGGTGTATATCGAGGAAAAATAATTGCCGTGGCTTTAGCTGTTTTATGCCGCTGCGCCCAACTATTTTCAGGCGGCGAAAGGTGTGCAACGTCACCTTTTATGGTGCCTGATGCTATGCTTGAAAAGCGCTCATTTGGGAACCAAGACTTGGCTAGGTCTATCGAGTTATTTTTTAAACATACAGGTTTAATTAATGGCTTTATGTCACAAGTACCCGGTATCACAAGTGACATTTCGTCAGATAGGATCCGCCAGCCTTGTTGCCCCATAAGGTATGTGGTCAATGTACTTTTGCCTGAACCTGGAGGGGCTGGGAAAATAAAAGCCTTGTCTTGTTTAGCTACGACACCCGAATGAATAGACAGAAAATTTTGAGCAAAATTAGAAACCACATAATTTACCCCCCATTCAAAAGAAGCATAGGCGTGATTAGATGCAACCGGTTTAAATGGCGCATCGCCATCATGTTCAAAAACAACCTGGGGGCGAACAAATCGACGAATACCACTACCATGCTTTAAAGAGACAAAATAATCTACCGGCGAGTCACCTTGTTCAAGGGTATAGTGAGGGTAAAGACTTTTAATGTTTTTTGATACTAGGTCCACAGAGCAATCAAGGTGAATATTCACAGCTCCAAGATCAATAAACGACTGCAATAGATTTCCCTAGCTTTCTTCTAAAAAGCCCTGTTTTATTAAGTCATTGAGTAATGATTCGGAAACATTCTCACTCGTCAACAGCAAGTCATTTATAGAGTGGCGTACTCCTATAACAGCTCCGCTTTCGGCGTTAAATAAAGCAACACCGCTGTCATCGCTAAACTCATGTAAAAAGGTCGTCTTTGATTTTTGCATATTAGTAAGGGAATCTAATGGGTATGAAGACTAAAATAATCAAAGCATCATAATTGTGTTATTTAAAATAACACAATTATGAATTACTTACGTGAAAGATTATAGGCAAGTTGGAGGCGTAAGATCTGCACCATTATCTGACAGAATATCATACAACTGGTCTTTTGAAGCTTCGATACTAGCGACTAAATTTCCGACATTATTAGTAGAATTCAATATCGGATAATAAATTCCATGTGAACCATTCCAAGAGTCAGTGGCAGGTTGCCCCCCTCTGAAGTAAAGATCAAATCTAGCGTTTAAATAGATCGCTATCATGTACGTAGTTGTATCGTCACCCTCGCAACTATTGGCAGAACTGAAATTGGAACTCGAACCAGAGATTGACTGATTTGCATTAAATGATTCATCAATATTAGGCCCATTAAACCCGGTGTACCATGAAGGATTTCCTATAGAAACTTCTTGCCCTGCTTGATTGTAATACATTTGCCCCGCTTTAATAACATAGTCTTCAATAGTGCCATCAGGAGCATAGGTATCAAGAATATAAGCATAATAACGTGTAGGATCATTGGGATCTTTAATATCGCCATGCGTACCATACTCATCTACTTTTATTCGTTGATATGTCCCATCTGAATTTTTTACTAGGAATACAACGTTACTTATGCCGTAACGAATAGTTGCTGAACTTGGACAACCACAATGACAAGATAAAATTTCAGAAAACGTTTGATTCGGTCCAGAACCAACACCAAAAACAGTCTCAAAATTTAAATCCAAACCTGCATCTGTGTTTGCAGACAAAACAGTCAAAATCTCACATGGACCCAATAACTCGAGGTCTCTACCATACGCAAAATCGGAACCATGACCAGATGCAACGATTGAATTTGCAACACCAGTCGCCCATACAGATTTAGCAGGTATTGCCCCCACCACAGCAGTTGCAGAGGCACGCTTTAAAAATTTACGTCGTAGCTTGGTACTCTTAGAAACCGAAGATTCTATTCCATTTGGATTATCAAGACTCATAACAATTCCTTCATTTAAATTCTTTCACTAATACTATAAAGCTATAGCAAGTATTAAGCCATTCCATAACCACTTGAAATCTAAAGATAAATAATATACTTAAAAAACGCTTTGTAAAAAAAAGTGACACTTTAATTTTTGTCCTTCTATTTTACCGTTATGCCCTTGTGTTTAGCAAGTTCAATTAAGTATTTGACCGGAATGGCATAGCTAATACCTGAAGGTTTCTCAAGCACTGTTTCTTTTGATTCTTTAACAAACACTTTGTTCAGTATGCCTATTACCTCACCGCTATCCGCTGCATATAACGGACTGCCGCTATTACCAGGATAGGCTGTGATATCTAACTGGTAAATCATAAACTTTTTTTCAAGCCTATCTAACATTTTTATAGATAGTCGACTCGAATGCGCAGTGGGGATCACGTCAGGCGTAGTGGCAGCCACTATACCTCTGTGGGTTGCAGGGTATAGGCCAAGTACAGCGCCAATAGGAAAGCCAGTTAATAACACTTCTGTGCCATCTGCTACATAGTTTGATGCAGCCAGTTTAACTGGTGTTAAGGTAGTCGATAATTTGAGAATAGCTAAATCATGATCTACATCTTTGGCAATGATTTCCGCTTTATGAATTTGGGGTTGACGCCCCGTTCCAGAAAATACTATGTGATACTGCACCTTTTGAGGATCAAGTTGTTTATCAATAACATGATAATTAGTCGCCACTAATGAGCCATCACCAAATACAAATCCAGTGCCGTGAAGCTGATGAGTCTGGACACCTAATGCATCATATAAACCAACCCCCACTACCGACGGTTTTACTTTGGCGACTACCTCAATGATGGAATGACTGTGGGCATTGGCAATTAAAACTAATGAGATCCCGACCATAGCTTTCAAAAGTAATAATTTACGTATAAACATATATTTACAATACCGTCTGTGCATTATCTGAGTATAATCACAAATATCTTAGCGCTATGCTAATGAAATTTACGTGTCACAATTATTACTCGACAAGGTTAGGTTAATGAAGGTTTTAGTAACAGGTGCAGCAGGCTTTATCGGTTTTCATGTAACAAAGGCGCTACTAGAGCGCGGTGATACCGTTATCGGCATAGACAATATAAATGACTATTACGACGTAAAGCTTAAAGAAGGTCGGTTAAACGCCCTTGCAGAACATACGCTGTCAGAAAACTTTACATTCATTAAAATGGATGTTGCTGATAGGCAAAAGATTGAAAACCTCTTTGCAGAGTCTGCGTTTGATAAAGTCGTTCACCTAGCTGCACAAGCGGGCGTACGATACTCAATCGAAAATCCCCACGCCTATGTAGACAGTAATTTAATTGGCTTTATGAACATACTCGAGGGATGTAGACATAATAAAATAAAACACCTGGTGTATGCTTCATCTAGTTCTGTTTACGGGTCAAATGAATCCACACCATTTGCTGTCACTGACAATGTTGATCACCCAGTTTCACTCTATGCCGCAAGTAAAAAAGCCAATGAATTGATGGCGCATACCTATAGCCACCTTTATCAAGTCCCTACTACTGGTCTGCGATTTTTTACTGTCTATGGTCCTTGGGGACGACCAGATATGGCGTTATTTAAGTTTACTCAATCAATTCTAAATGGCACACCTATTGAAGTTTTCAATTATGGAAACCATCACCGAGATTTTACTTATATTGATGATATTGTCAGTGGCGTTATTCTCTCATTAGACAAAGTAGCGCAAGGTAATGAAGAGTGGGATGGAAAAAAACCAGATCCTAGTACCAGCAAAGCACCATGGAAGATATACAATATCGGCGCACATAATCCCGTTAATCTGCTTAAATTTATAGAAACCTTAGAAGACGCATTAGGGAAAAAAGCGATAAAAGAGATGTTACCAATGCAACCAGGTGACGTTCCGGATACCTACGCTGATGTTACCGCTTTAGCAAAGGATACCGGATATAGCCCTAAAACTGAACTAACAGCAGGAATTCGCCAATTTGTCAGTTGGTATCATTCGTTTTACACCGAATAAACTACTATTACATAGCTGTGCATGTAACTTAATGCACATAACTATAATTTAATAACATAGGTACTGACATTGATGTTGGCGTCGATTGCTTCTACTTTCAGCTCTCCCTTAGTTCATTCTTTGACACTTTTTGCCATTTTTAAGGTGTTAAGTCACACAAGATTCAAACCAACGTTTTTTAGTTATTTATCAATTGTCCCATTACTCTGGCTACTAATATGCTCCATGACCTATCCAAGTGTATTGTTAATTAAGCACCTAGAAGGTAAGTACCCTGTTATTCCACTAGAATCTACAGAATGGCGAAAAAAAGAAGCTATTGTTGTATTAGCATGCAACTATTTTGAAGATGACAAACTACCCTTTGTATCCCGCTGGCCCAATTGCTCGCTGCAACGAAATTTACACGCAGCCCTTATGTATCGTGAGCACCCAATGCCAATATTTCTAGCTGGGGATGTTTTAGGAAGAAACGATAAAGAATCGCAAGCCAACCACAACAAATACTTTTTTGAGAAAATGGGTGTAGACAGTGCGGATATATTTATTGTGCCCCAAGGGAGAAACACAGAAACCGAAGTCAGTGCGTTAGTCAGCATACTCGATGGCAAAAGCATATCTCTGGTAACCTCAGCTAGCCACTTACCAAGAGCTGTCTTTTACTTCGAAGAAAAGAATATACAAGTACTGCCCATTCCGGTGGAGCATTTTAGCAGAATAAAGGTAATGCCAGTTGTTGGTTTGCCTAATGCTGCTAGTCTATACAGGAGTGAAAGAGCAATTCATGAATATTTAGGCTTGATTTATCAAAAATATTTCCGATAAGTTGCGATAAACAAAATAGAGTTGATCAGCACTATTCTTGATTGAAAAACTTACCTACGAGGGTGATATTCAGTGAGTGAAATAGTCCCTATATTTTCTGGTGGTGGAACCAAATTATCTGCCCACATTGGAATTTTGGACGCAATAAATACCCTTAATATTGAATTCCAACACATTGTTGGTGTATCAGGAGGCTCAATAATTTCAGCCTTGTATTGCGCGGGCATGCCTCTTGACGACATAAAAAAACTAGCCATAGAGACAAATTTCAAACAGTTCAGGGGATTCAGCTTAATCACGTTGTTGCTGCAAGGAGGGCTGAGTTCTGGAGACGTTTTTGAACGTTGGATGGAAGAAAAATTAGCAGGTAAAACTTTTAAAGATATATCCAAAGATTTACATATTTTAGCTACCGATGTTAATGGTGGTGGCCCTATCATATTTAATAAGAAAAACTCCCCTGATTTAAAAATATCTAAAGCGGTACGATTTTCAATGTCTATTCCCATTTTTTTTAGCTTTAAATCGTACAAAGATCATATTTTAGTTGATGGGGCAATCCTGTCAGAAGATGCTATTTTTAACGACTGGACAGGTAATGGAACCCCAGTTATTTGTTTTCGTTTAAAAAGCGACCAAGTCACTGATAAACCATTTAAAAAAAGTTGGTTACCGATAGTGCAATATGTGATGATGCTAATTAGAACCTTTATGACGGCTATGTCCAGAGAGTATGTGCATGATCAATATTGGAAAAATACTATAATTGTAAATACTGGTAAGCTGTCACCCGTTGATTTTAATATGACAATTCAAGAGAAAGAAACTTTGTATGAAATTGGTTATAAAACTGCATTAGAATTCATTCCCAAAAGATTGAGTAGGTTTATAAAAGTTTAACACTCGAAGATATGTACATATACTGTACAAGGAAAATGACCAATGAAACATTTACACAAATTCACCAATTCTCCCATTATTGACCCTTTAGTTAAAAAGGCGGCACACGTTGCGGTGAGCGGGGAAATGAATCAAATCTCAAAGTATTGTTCTAGTTTTTTGTTTGCGCGTCAAACATTGGTACAATGATGAATACTAATGATCCTTCGTCGGTCGACTTGAGTATGAAGCCGCAAAAGGAAAAGGAAAGGGTTTCTGGCGCAGTATTCGGCAGCCAAGCAACTCGTTTCGATAATAATAACAACCTTGAAAAATGAAGAGTAGATTAGTGCTAAGGAATTCACATGAAAGCCACACTTGCTGAAAATTTTGATCAGTATTTTGAAATCGTCTTAGCGAATACCGAAGAGCTGAAACAAGAATCTTATAGAATTCGCCATACTGTATATGCAGAGGAGTTAGGCTGGGAGCCGCTGAATTCAAAAGGCATTGAAGTTGACGAATGTGATCCTTATTCATTTTCTATATTATTAAAGCATAGAAGAACCGGAGCCTTCGCAGGAACAGTTAGACTAGTTATTCCTCCAAACACCAGCCCTCAGAATAAATTACCTTTTGAGCTACATTGTGCTGAATCCGTACAAAAAGATGTGATTGATCCTGACAGTCTACCCCGAGGACGTTTTGGGGAAATCTCCAGATTATCTGTACCTTCAAGTTTCAGACGGCGTTTGGATGAAAAAAACAAACCCTTTATTATTAATGATATTCAAGGGGAAAATGCATTTTCAGATGAAGAAAGACGAAACTTCCCAAATATTGCAATAGGCTTGTATTTGAGCGTAGTTGCAATGGTCAAAATGTGTAACCACAGTCATATGTTTGTGGTGGTAGAGCCTAGGTTATGTCGAAGACTAGATAGACTCGGACTTAAATTCGAACAATGCGGCGAAGAACTTGACTATCACGGTATACGTGCACTTTTTTTATTGAAAAGAGAAAATTTCACTGGCAACTTAAACCCCGAAGTTTTTGAGCTTTTTAAACTGCTGGAAAAACAATTAGTCGCCCAGCTAGCCCTTTATCCATACTGAGTGAATAAGTAGAGACATTTATATGACCACTGAAAATTTTAATTACGATAAAGCTTTTTCTCGTAACATCGGTTGGTTCACCGAGCATGAACAAACAACTCTGAAGACCAAAACAGTGGCTATAGCCGGATGTGGCGGTGTGGGTGGTATTCATTCACTTACGATGGCAAGGCTAGGTGTTGGTAATTTTCATTTGGCTGACTTTGACGATTTTGGGGTAGAAAATTTCAACCGCCAAGTAGGAGCAATGATGTCCACTGTTGGACAACCTAAAATGGATGTAATGAACAATACACTGAAAGACATTAATCCAGAAATGCTAATTAAAGACTTCCCTCAAGGTGTAAATGAATCAAATGCTGAAGCGTTTTTAGAGGGTGTGGATCTATACATTGACAGTTTAGATTTCTTTGCAATAGAAGCACGGCGTTTAGTTTTTGATCTTTGTGCAAAAAAAGGGATACCCGCAATAACTGCAGCACCTCTTGGTATGGGCACAGCATTTTTGTGTTTTATGCCTGGCAAGATGACCTTTGAAGAATATTTTGGCATGCAAGGGCGTTCACAAACTGAACAATATTTGCGGTTTTATTTAGGACTAGCCCCAGCAAGTTTACAAAGCCAATACCTTGTTGACCCAAGTAGACTTAATCTAGAAGAAAAAAGAGGTCCTTCTACCATTATTGGCTGCACAATGAGCGCCGGCGTAGCTGCGGCTTACGCGGTGAAGATTTTGCTTGGTCGAGGTGACTTAGTCTGCGCTCCAGAAGGTATGCATTGGGATCCTTATATGAATCAAATGGAGAAGACCCATATTCCTAATGGTCATAAAAATCCAAGTTTCATTGAAAATTTAAATGCCGCTAAGCAAGCTTTCAACATCGAGTAACAAAACTATGCCACTTAGTGGATCTCAAAAAGACACAATTTTAGAAGCCGCACGGTTTGCACCTTCAGCAGATAATTCAGTTCCATGGCAGTATTCTTGGAAAGATAATGATGTGCTTTGTTTATATAATGATAAGACTCGCAGTGGAGCAGCCACCGATAGCACTTATATTCTAACTAACCTAGCAATGGGTGCCGCTACTGAAAATATTATGCTCTGCGCCCATACACTGGGGTTAAGTGCAGCAACCAGCTACAAAAAAGAGGGTGATGAAATCTGTGTCACCATTTCGTTTGAGGTATTCACAACTGAAACTCGAGTCGAATCTGAAGTACAACTCGCTGAACAAATTGAAAATCGTCATAGTGATAGACGTTTTCCATATAAAGGGGAGATTACGTCGGAAATCATTAAGCAGTTAACTGAAAGTATTAATAATACTTCCCACTCTCTGATTATATATAACGACAAAACGAGCATTAAGCAGATAGTTCCGATTATTCGCCGCGCCGAGGCTGTGCGATTCAAATCTGAGTCATTACATGCGGAACTTTTTGATACTGTAAAGTTTGATGATAACAACCCACTAGAAGGTATGACCCTGGATGTATTGGGAATTGAAGCTCCGGCTCGCCCAATGTTTAAACTTCTAAAAAAATGGTCTGCTATGAAACGACTTAATCTAATTGGGGTGAGCCAGCTCATTGCAGTTAGGTCAGTCACCCTGCCGATAGTTAACTCACCGGGTTTAGCCATGATCACCACCCCGTCAGATTCGGCAATAGATATTTTTAACGCTGGCCGGCAAATACAAAGAGTATGGCTAAAAGCCACCAATCTTGGATTATCGGTGCATTTATATGCTGCACCTGGGGTACTCACGCTAGCCAAACCCAATTTGAACCAAGCCTTGTCTGAAGAATTAGTAGAAATTGAAACTAGGTTAGATAAAATTACTTCTGGGACTGACAAAGCCGTGATGTTTTTAAGATTAGGCTATAAGGAAGGCACTCCTCCTCGCGCGGGACGCAGAGAAGTAAAGGAACTAGAAAAACAACTGTCATGATTTTTTACACTTAGCAATGTGTCAATCAGTAAGTAGAGAAGATAGTTTCTCTAAGTTAAAAACCAATAAACAACTGAAAATACTCGAGATGGCTAGTTAAATCGTTATAAATTAGCCACTAATCCTAAAAATAAGACCCCTGAATTTAATTTGGCAACATAAATACCAGCGTTTATACAGTGCCTAATAGCAGTACTCTGATTATTTGACACACAAAACAAAATTAACATGTTGAATTTTCCATTTATGTGTCAGAAATATTTACACAAACCTAAATTCAATGGGTCTAATTAACGTTTTTTTTAATTCATGCTTCAAACAAAATTATAAACGATTGTTTTTAAAGCAATTTATAATTATGGCACAAGAGCTGCATTGTGAAGGTAGATAGCGGAAATAGTCAATTCACTAAATATCCGCGAAACTGAAAAACAAATTTTAAACTTACAAGGAATAGACAAATGAAAAAAATTATATTTTCCGCTGCATTAGCTCTAGGTTTGAGTATGTCAGCTCATGCTGACCCAGTATCTGTTGGTGGTGTAAATTGGGATACAGACTCAGGCGCAGATTTCCAGTCAAATGGTAATATTTATGAAACTTTCGCAGGTGCAGTCGGTGAAACTGTAACAGGTTTTGGTGTTATGACTAACTTTAATGGTACTTTGGATAGTGTGTATTGCCCAGGCTGTGAATTAACATATACATTTTCTTTAGAATTGGTGTCCGCAATCCCTGTTGTAGGACTTCCAAATGCAAGTATATTTGCATTTGATAATGTAGTCTTCGATATTATGGTTGATGACAGTCCAGACTATGACGAGGGTGCGCCAAGCCTAGCAAGTGCTAGTGATGGTGTGAATTTCTTATCTTTTGTTAATAATGGTTTATTGACAGGTTTAGCTAACAATTTATTTAGTCTACCTAATATTCAAGGTAGTGGTAGTGGATTTTTAGATGTTGTTGGTGGTTTAGCCATGGAATATTTTGATACTAATGGAAAGCTAAATGGATCTGATGTGTCGTTTACATCGTCTTTCCAACCTGCTCAATTGAACGTTCCTGGTTATCCATTATTTGGTTCGTTAGATTTATCTGGTGATACAGTAGTTCCAGAACCATCATCACTAGCCTTGTTAGGTTTAGGTATGTTGGGTTTAGCTTTCGGAGCTCGCAGAAAATCTGTAAAATAATTATCAGTTGAAAATCGTAAATACCGGCAAATGCCGGTATTTTTTTGTCCTCAATTTAATTGATAATTTCTTTTTAGGGAGAAACATTACAATATCCTAGATCGCTAGGTAATCCTTTTGCAGACTCAAGATTGACCACTCCTTCAAGATATTCGACATTAATAATAATTCACAAACGATTGCTCACCAAAGTGAGTCTATTTTCAGAAAGCCCATTTTTAAACTTGTTGCCCGATAAAAATTACTCTAAATTAGTTTCTGAGTTTACAGTTTAAAATTTGACTCGATTCATTCGCCTAGCTTAAGTTGTCTACAACGTCTAGAGTTATACAAATAGAAAACATAAAACCTGTCGAGTAGAAATTCTTCTGGCTTTGAATGATTTCCCGATGTATCAATATAAGGATAGTAAGTGTTTAAATACAGTTTAGTTGCTTTGTCAGTTTTAAGTATTGTATCTTGCGGAGGTGGTGGCGGAACACCTACACCTACACCTTCCCCAACTCCAACTCCAACTCCATCACCAACACCAACACCAACACCGAATGTTACCCCTTCAGTTAGTATCACAGGGAAAAATGCTTTCCAGGAATTAGGAATAGTAGAACTCACTGCAAACGCCAGCGATGCCGATGGCAGTATTGCATCTGTCAGTTGGTCTATAATATCGGGGCCAGAGGTCACCTTGACGGGAGAGGAAACTCTCAAGGTCAGTTTTATTGCACCTGTTGTAAATGTTGATACCGAACTGATGTTACAAGTACTGGTAACGGATAACGAAGGTGCAACGGCAACTAGCGAATTTAGCGTTACAATCACAACAATACCGACCCCAACACCATCGACAAACGTTGCACCTTTAGTCAGTATCACGGGGCAAAATTCATTTCAGGAATTCGAAAACGTTGCACTGACTGCAAACGCCAGTGATTCAGATGGAACAATTGCGATCGTCAGTTGGCGTGCAATATCGGGCCCGGCTGTCACTTTGACAAACGCCGATAATTTTGAGGTCAGTTTTATTGCGCCTAGTGTTAGTGCCGATACCTTGCTGGTGTTAGAAGTACAGGTAATTGATGATGAAGGTGCGATAGCAACCAGCGAATTTAGCATCACTAT
>TARA_R110000751_G_scaffold233903_2_pt1 | contig 112137 bp, 101 predicted proteins | sample TARA_R110000751 | Tara Oceans TARA_R110000751 (sample SAMEA4398001) | marine metagenome | biome: Polar Biome; feature: [MES] marine water layer (ENVO:01000295) within the mesopelagic zone...; material: water (ENVO:00002006), including particulate matter (ENVO:01000060) such... | reverse complement strand
ATTTAGGATTTGGGATTTGGGATTTGGGATTTGGGATTTGGGATTCAGGATTTGGGATTTAGGATTTGGGATTTGGGATTTGCTTTTCCTTTGGATTTTAAACATTTGGTGCTTTTTTTCTGAATGTGTTATTGAATTATTGAACACTTTTTAAACATCCTTTTCAGTAACTCAATAACTTAGTAACTTTGCACCGTGTTAAAGCTCAAAATCAATCAAAACCTAATAGAATGCGGCACCGATGAAGCCGGTCGCGGTTGTCTGGCCGGACCCGTTACGGCCGCCGCGGTAATTCTTCCCGATGGGTTTCGGCATCCATTCCTAAATGACAGCAAGCAGCTTCCCGAAAAAAAACGGTTGGAACTGAGAGCTATTATTGAGCGCGAGGCCATCTGCTTTAAAGTGGTCCATGTAATGATGGACGAGATTGATAAAATCAACATTTTGAACGCTTCCATTTTGGGAATGCACCGCGCCATTAAAGGGCTCTCCTGTCCGCCCCAGTTTATTGCCGTTGACGGCAACCGCTTTAAGCCGTTTCAAAAAACTCCCTTTGAATGTGTGGTAAAAGGCGATGGAAAATTTCTGCATATTGCCGCTGCCTCCATTTTGGCAAAAACCTATCGGGACGAATATATGGCGGAGCTTCACCAGAAGTTTCCGCAGTACAATTGGAAGCAGAACAAAGGCTATCCCACCCTGGAACACCGTGAAGCCATACGCAATCACGGGACCACAACCTTTCACAGAAAAAGTTTCAGATTGCTTCCCGAACAAATAGCGATTGATTTCTATAAATAATTGATGTAATCAGAATTTGATTTTAGATTAAGTATTAAAATTCCAAAGGCTCCATCCGAACGTGCCGAACTCTTAAAATTCGGATTTCGTTGGAAGCAATCTGATAAGCAACGCGATAATTGTGTAGTTCAAAAGCGCGAAAAGAACCATCATTATTGAGTTTATATTTGTCAGCGGGAAATTTTTTGGGATTGTTAGGTAAATTTTCAGCGGTATCGAGAATGTCATTTATTATTTTTTTGGCAGATTCCAAAGAATGCTCTCGGATATATTCAAAAATCTGCTTTAACTGGCCCAATGTCTTTTTGCGCCAAACAACATTTACCATTCTTGCGCGATTTTTTTGGCCTGTTCCTGGGTATAAAAATCACCTTTTTCAATATCTGCAACCGCTTCCTCAATTTCCTTATTATATTGGGCCACGCTCACTCGCTCCAAGCTCGTAAGCTGTTTTCTATATTCCAACATGTTTTTGATAATCTCCAAAAAGGCAGGATCAGTTACTGACTCCAGTTCCTTTTGTATCCATTTTCTCTCCTCCGTCAAATTCATAATTAGCTGCTTTGTTTTTATAAATATACTGAAAAAATCATTCCCTGTAATTTTTCAGTTCTATGGAATCCAAGAATTTTCAGTCTCCATTTTTTACACTGAAGAACCAAATGCAAAAGACAACTGTTGAAAACCCGTCAATAAACTATTTCAACTAAGCATAGAACCATCGCTTTTCCTTGCTACTTTTGTGTCATGGGAAAAATTCTGGGGAAACTTTTAGCACTTTTACTTTTTGTGCCAATGCTTTTGGGGGTTTTTGGAAGTTGCGATAAAACACCTCCAAAAACGGGCACTTTGATGGATTTTGTTCCCGAAGGAGCTTCGGTGGTTTTTAAGATTTCAAAATTTGAAAATCTGCAGGCCGATATCGAGGCCAATTCCCTGCTTTCAAAATTTGAAAAGACCGCCCCCTATTCCTTTTTTGCCGAAAAGAAAGCCCTACTGAAAAACCTGCATCCCGCCTCGCAGAGCTTGCTGTGCATTAATAAAGTGAACGATTCCACTTCGGCTTATACCTTTATCTCCAAGCAGACAAAAAACCTTTTCCAGCCGGATTCGTTAAAAAATAAGACCATTGAAACCTTGCAATTTGACAAGCAATCATTCCAAAGAATAACGGTTGATCGGGGCCTGCCTGCCGCAGGTACGGAAATTGCCTATTCCGCAATCATTGATAGCGTTTTCGTGCTTTCCTCTTCGCAACAGATTTTGCAGGATATCCTAAAAGGAAGAACCGAACGGGACGAAACTTTCAAAAAAGTGTTCAACCTACCTTCGTCAAACGGTTTTACTGCTTTACTGCGCGGCAATACAATTGCGCTTAACGATTCCACAAAAATAAATTTCACGTCATGGAGCGCGCTTGACGTGGCGATAGCGCCCGAATCCTTTACCGCCATTGGCATAACGCTCGCCACGGACACCATCCCGCAATTGCTGAATGTTTTTGAGGGCCAAGTGCCGCAGCAGAACGATGTGGCCGCCCTCGTGCCAACGGACGCGCTGGGCGCTGTGAGCTTTACTTTTAACGACGCCGAAACATTTCAAAAGAAATTACGAAATTTTAGAGGTGAAAAAGAAACCGTAAAAACCACCGGGATTTTCGGTTCGGCAAGCGAAGTGGGAAATATCCAGCTTAAAAATGGGAACGCAATTTTTATAAAAAGCATCGATGCTTCGCTGACCAATGATGCTTTGGCGCGCTATCTCACTTCCCAAAATATCTTCCGGGAAATTGAGATCAGCAGCTTTGGCGAGCCGCAATTATTTAAGCAAACCTTTTCGCCCCTCATAAATTCCGAAACGGCAAACTACGTCTTCCAGCTTGAAAACTTCTTCGTTTTTACCGAAAACGAAAGCACTGCCGAAGAACTGATCAGTTCCTTCCAAAATAATAATACGCTGAAAAACACCTCCTATTTTGAAAACACCGCCAAAGATTTGAGCACGGCATCCTCGCTTTTGATCTATAAAATGCAGGGAGCGTTTTCAGAAGCCATTTCAGGGTTTTTCAATTCGAATAGCGGTGCGGACATCAAAAATATTTCTTTTGGGGAATTTCCGCTGGCGGCGCTGCAATTCAGCTTCGACAGAAATTTTGCGCACCTAACCCTCAGCTGCAAAGAGGCGGGCACCACCGCAAAAAGCGTGTCGGGCAAGGTTTCGGAAAAATTCAATATAAGCCTGGACAGCCCTCTTTTAAACGCCCCACAATTGATAGAAAGCAACAATGGCAGCAGCAATGTGGCCGTTCAGGATATTGCCAATACCCTCTATTTTATTTCGGGAAGCGGAAAAATTCTTTGGACAAAAAAATTGGGCGCCCCCATTTTGGGGAAAATTGAAACGTTGGAAATTGCGGGCGGCGGCAACAAACAGATTGCCTTCGCCACTTCGGATGCATTCTATATTGTGGACAGAAATGGGAAGGACGCCAAAGGATTTCCCATAAAATTTAGGGATAAGGTAACCCAGCCCCTTTCGGTTTTTGATTACGACAACAATAGGAATTATCGTTTCGTGATCGTCCAGGGGAAAGAGGTGTTAATGTATGACAAAAACGGAAAGGCCGTAAAAGGTTTCGGTTTCAACAGAGCGAAGAGCAACATTGTGCAGTCGCCCGTGCACATCAGGATGGGCAATAAAGATTATATAGTAGTTGCCGAGGAAAACGGCAAACTGAATATTTTGAGCCGCGTGGGCAAACCGAGGGTTTCGGTTTCAAAAAGTTTTAATTTTTCTGAAATTCCCGTTGCCGAGGAAGACAATACTTTTGTGGTAATCACAAAGGAAAATACAAAAGAGCGCATTTCGCAGGATGGAAAGGTTTCTTCCCAAAAACTGGATGTGGGCAGCAATTATTGGTTCGCCATTTTGGGCAATACGAAGGTGACCTTGGACGACAACCTTTTGCGAATTAATGGAAAACTGGCTGAATTGCCATTGGGGCTTTACACCAAACCGGAAATTTTCAACATAAATAGAAATAGCTACATTGCCATAACCGAAACCCAAGAAAAAAAGGTCTATATTTTTGATAAAAATGGCGAGCTTCTGAATGGGTTTCCCGTTTATGGCACCTCTGCGGCTTCAATGGGAGCGGCAAGTCCAAAAAATCTTGTGGTGAAAGGCGACGCCAAAAATGTGGTGTATTACGGCATCAATTAATCGATAACAAATTTATTAGTCACCAAATTCTTGATTTGGTTCACGGAATTTGCGTAAATTTAAATCGCAAACCAACCTTTTTGAACTTTATGAGAGCGCTCCTCTGCCTCTTTTTTTTGCTATTGGCTAACATTGCTTTTGGCCAAAACGAATTGCGCGAAAAAAAACCTTCGCAGCGCGATTCCTTGATTCTTGCCGATTATAAAAAAAAGGTTTCACAATCCATCAACGCAAACCCGGATAGTGCATTAATTTATATTAAACAATTTCGAAAATTTAGCTCCCAAAACAACTATCTGGTTAGTCTCACGGAAGCCGACTACCTCTATGCGCACTATTTCCGAAGAATACAAAAACCCGATTCTGCCCTGTTTTATTTCAAAAAGCAGATTGACGCCGCAAAGAAAATTGATTATTTCCGCGGTATGGCCCAAGGATACAATGGACTTTGCAGAACCTATTATTTAATCGGGGAAATTGAAAACTCCATCAATGCCGGAAACCAGGCGCTTAGATATGTGCAAAAAATTGACGATCCCGGGAATTTTATTTTGGCCGACACCCGAAACGCTTTGGCAATCGCCTATTCCCGTCAGAATAAAATGGAAACTGCCATCGCGCATTTGCTGGCTGTAGATTCCCTTCACAAAAAACAACCCATCCGCGAAGACATAATTGCCGCCGCCTACCAAAGTTTGGGCAATATCTACCTCCAGCTTAAAGACTATAACGCCGCCGAAACATATTACTTAAAAGCCAATAGAGAATTCGAAAAAATTCCCGGAGCGGGTGATTTTTATTTTCACACTACCAATGTTTTTTTGGGACAGGTTTATTATCATAAAGGGCAGTTGGAAAAAGCGGACAATATTCTTTCAAAAACACTTCTTTTTTATGAAAAAATAAAGGACGAAAGAACTGTTGCAGAAATAAACAATTATCTGGGACTAATAAATCTGGACAAAGGAAACCTCAACCAAGCAGAAGCCCACTTGCTGACCGCCTTTAATTTTCAACAAAAAAATGAATACTCGCTAGAGGCAGCCCAATCTGCACTGCAACTTGGAAAGCTTAACATTCAAAGAGAAAACCCCGCTGCGGCCATTGAATTTTTGGAAAATGCACTTGCCTTCAACACTAGCATAAAGAATGGAATGATAACCCAAAAAGCCCACTCTCTTTTGGCAGAAGCTTATGCGCTGCAAGGAAATTATAAAGCTGCGTTTACAAATTCCCAAGTCGCAAAAAAGATAAATGATTCTATCCAATTGGTCGAGATTGCTGAAAAAATCAAGGAGATAGAGGGAATTTACCAAACCGAAAGCAGGGATCGGGAAATTGCCCTACTGACCACCAAAAATGAACTTGCCGAACAACAAAAAAGAAACCAGCGCAATATGCTTTGGGGCGTTCTGGCCCTTATAGGCATTGCGGCCATTTTCCTGTTTTTTCAGTTTAAAAACCGACGGAAAACCACCAAAAAACTGCAGGAACTTGATACCGCAAAGAATACCTTCTTCGCAAATATTTCACACGAATTCCGAACGCCGCTTACCTTGATAAATGGTCCAATTGAAGATCAACTGGCTTCAGACCGACTGTCGCCGTCGGAAAGAAAAAATTTAAGGGCAGCACTTAGAAATTCACAACGGCTAAAGGACTTGGTAGATCAGCTCTTGGCATTGGCAAAATTGGAAAGCGGAAATTTAAAATTAAATATTCAGTGTACCAACTTGCCCGATTTCTTGATAGCGCACGCCGAAGCTTTTACCTTTAGCTGCAGTGAAAAGCATATAGATCTTTCCATAGCGGTGCCGAATGATGAAAAAGAAGATTGGTTTGATCAGGACATTTTGGAAAAAATACTTTATAATTTAATGGGCAATGCAATAAAGTACACCCCTGAAAATGGTTCAATAACTTTAAAGGGAAGTAGACTGGACGGCAAATATGAGATTTCGGTTGTAAATTCGGGAAGATATATTCCAAAGGACCTGCAGCAAAAGATTTTTAAGCGCTTTTATCAAACCAGTCCTAAAAATCCCGGAACCGGAATAGGGCTTTCCCTCACCAAGGAATTAACCGAAGTGCACCAAGGAACCATAGCGGTAAAAAGTGAAGAGACGGGCTTTACCGCATTTACGGTAACGATCCCCATAAATAAAGATGACTTTGAGGACTATCAGATTCTTTTGGAGTGTGATGAAGACGAAAATTTCACAAACTTTCCAAATGTTGAGACAGTTGAAAAGGAAATCGCGCTACCCGAGGATGCCCCAACTATTTTGATAATTGACGACAGTAAGGACATTCGCGATTATGTAAGCAGTATTTTTGAGACAACCTTTGCCGTACGCACCGCCAGTAATGGCAAAGAAGCCTTTGAAATTGCCATTGAAGTTATTCCAGATATAATAATCAGCGATGTGATGATGCCCGGCGAGGATGGTTTTACCTTTACAAAACACATTAAGGAGCATCAACTTACTTCCCACATTCCCGTTATTCTGCTCACTGCAAAAACCCACGTTACCTCAAAACTCGAGGCGATGGGCATTGGCGCCGACGCCTATATTACCAAGCCTTTTAATAGTCAGTTGCTCAAGGCAACGGTGGAAAACCTTATCGACAACCGGAGAAGGCTCCAGCAACGCTTTGCACAGGAAGTGGTTTTGATGCCAAAGGATATTGCAGTTTCTTCAGCAGATGAGAAATTTTTGGATATGTTGCAAAAGGTTTTGGACAAAAATATAACCGACGCAGGTTTTACTGTTGAAAATTTTGGCAAGGAAATGGGAGTGAGCCGCATGCAACTTCACAGAAAACTAAAAGCATTGACGGGACAATCGGCTTCGGAATTTTTGAAATCGCAGCGTCTTAAACTGGCACTAAAACTTTTAAAGGAAAAAAAGATCACCATTGCCGAAGTGGGCTATACCGTGGGCTTTAACGATCCTTCCTATTTTACCAAATGCTTTAAACAGGAATTTGGCAGTTCGCCCTCGGAATATTTCTCAAGCCGAGACTGACCAAAAAGAGTCATTAAATACAATGTCTGTTACATTTGTTATAAGATTGGTTACAAAATTCACAGTGCTTTATTAGGCGCTGTTCTACTTTTATCACTCCTTTTCCCCGATTATGAAAAAATACAGACAATATTCAGGCGATCTGGAAATTGTTCCGGGAAAACAGATTTTTTTAAACATAAAAAATCTGGCAAAAGGCATATATACCTTAAAAATTATGCTCAATAATAAAGTAATAAAAGAAGTAACCTTTAAAAAGTAAATCATGAAAATAGCTTTAACCATCCTGTTAATTTGCGCAACCGGAATCTGCAACGCCCAATTTTTGGACAAGTTGGGAGACAGAGCCGTCAATGCGGCAGAGCGAACCGTAGAAAGACGCGTGGAACGGGAAACCACCAAGAGCACAGATCGCGTGCTGGATACGATTGTGGATTCTCCCAAAAAGGAAAAAAAGAAAAACAAAAAAAGAAAAAAGAAAACTGCTGGCCGCAATGTGATTGGCGGGGACCCCGTCGATAAAAACACCCCTTCTGAAAATCAGCAAAATGGGGAAGCCATTGTGGAGGAATAAAATTTCAAAAGAAACTTTTTAAAAAAGTGAATGTCTTTTCGGAAAATTATTTGCGCTGAAATAACACGCATTGAGATACAAAATTAATATTCAAAACAATAAACCATGATTAAAAAACTCATCGTACCAATTTTATTGCTAACAGCCACTCTTAATATAAACGCACAAAGTGGATGCAGTAAATTTTATCCGTTCCAGGAAGGAACCAAGGCCGAAATAACATCTTACGACAAAAAAGGAAAAACAGCGGCAGTTGTTGACTATATAGTGCTGAACAAGACCCAAACCGCCAATGGGGAAGTGGCTACCATGAAATCATCGGTTAAGGACGAAAAGGGAAAATTGATTGCTGAAACCGAGTATGACGTTACCTGCGATGGCACCAAGATTTCAATTGACTATAACTCTATGGTCAGCCCGATGATAATGGAACAGTTCCAGAATATGGAATATGACATAAGCGGAATCGATCTGGAAATTCCAAACAACCTTTCCGTTGGCCAAGAGCTGCCCGATGCTGAAATGAATATGAAAATTAGCATGGGCGGCATTAATATGAACATGGACCTAACCATTACAAACCGAAAGGTCATTGCCAAGGAAGACGTAACCACTCCAGCAGGAACTTTTAATTGTTTCGTAATTACTTATGATATGACTACCAAGATGGGAATGACCCAAACCAGCAATTCAAAACAATGGATTGCCGAAGGCGTGGGCATGGTGAAACAGGAAGATTATCAGCGAGGGAAGGTGGCATCTAGCAGTGTGCTAACCAAATTTTCAAAATAAACCCCACCCAAATTAAATTTTAAAAACCGAAGTTCAGGCTTCGGTTTTTTCCTTTATTTCGGCCTCAAAGAGGAATAGGAAATTTTTTAACAATTTCATCTTTACTTCCTCCATATCAACCATTGCCTTACCCAATTCCACATTTAAGGAAGTAACCGCCTTGCCCTTTATACCACACGGAATCATATGGTCAAAATAGCCCAGATCGGTATTTACGTTTAAAGCAAATCCGTGCATGGTTACCCACCGGCTTGCCCGCACGCCCATGGCACAGATTTTTCTGGCAAAGGGGGTGCCCACGTCCAGCCAAACCCCGGTTTCTCCCTTGCTGCGCTCCGCTCTTACGTTGTATTCTGCCAAAGTGAGGATGATCATTTCCTCCAGCAACCGCATGTATTTGTGGATATCGGTAAAGAAATTTTCCAGATCGAGTATGGGATATCCCACAATCTGGCCGGGCCCGTGATAGGTGATATCACCACCGCGGTTGATTTTGTAAAAGGTGGCATTTAATGCCTTTAATTTTTCTTCAGAAATAAGCAAATTTTCAATATGTCCGCTTTTTCCTAAGGTATAAACGTGAAGATGTTCGACAAATAAAAGATAATTTGGAGTGACAAGCTCCAAATTATCTTTTTTGTTTTTGCTTTTTATTTGTAGAATATTTCGAAATAGTGATTCTTGAAGATCCCAAATTTCTTGATAATCTTTTAATCCTAAATAATTAACTTCAATATACTTGTTCAAAGATTTTTTTAAATTAACTGCAAATATACCTATTCTTTGATTAGCGTTTTTGTAATTATCTCTCCATCATTAAAAACAACTTTTACATAATACACACCGGTTATAAGTTTACTCAAATCAATTTCTACATTTTTTGCACCTATCATTTTAAAAGATCCAGAACGTTGAATAATACCGTATGGATTAGAAATTTCCCAGCTATACATATTTTCTTCGCTTTTCATATTTAATAAATCAGAAGTTGGGTTTGGATGTAAAATTAGAACCTTTTCTATTTGCGAGTCAAAATTCTCATTGCTTTTGGTTAAGCCATCTTCACTTATAATTGGAGGGACGGTACAGCCTTGAATAAATGCTTTAAAATCGGAGCCTGATTTTGCATTAAAGCCTGGTTTTAAAAAGACCGTAACTCCAGCATCGTATTCTGCTATTGCCCCACTATATATAATATTCGTAGCAGTAATGGTGTTTAATGCCGAATGTTCATCATTTTCTCCTGATAAGACATTTTCAGTTATAGTAAGATCGCTAACGCAAAAAGGTAAATTGGGGATTAGTTGAGGAAACATATATCCATTATTTGTAGAAGATGGAGCGTTTATTATTGAAATTGGATCTGAATTAGCGTTCCAAACATTTGGAGAATTTATAACCCCCCAATAATCATTTTCGATGCTTATAGAATATTCAAGAGTACCAATATCATTATATATAACATAAATTTTCCCATTTTTTGCACGCTGCAAGTTAATTCTATGGTGATCATCAATTAAAGGAAATGAAAAATTGTTTTGAAATGTAAGACCAGCTAATTCTTGTGTAGAAATATTATACATAGCAATACCGCCTTTTCTTATTATATGACCCCCAATAGTAAAATCGGATATGGAAAAATAGATTATATTACTATCTTCAGAAAACTCAGCACTACTTTTACTTCCCAAAGGGTTACTGTAATAAATATTATTGGAAGTAAAATCCAATGGATTGGAAACTTGACCTGTTGAATTATTAAAATCATAAAGGATCCTATCTGCTCCTATTCCATGACGATCTGATCCTAAAATGTATGTGCCATCCGGTGATATTTTGAGATTTGCGTAACTTGCATCGGAAAAACTGCTTATTGTTGGATTATTCATATTAATACCGTTAGAGTCAACTTTATAAGCATAAAAACTATTTTGATAGTTAGTTACCAACCAATAATAAGTTTCATCGTGACCTAGTGTTGAAGTCATTGCTCCAGTGGTATTTGATAAAACAACGTTATTTTTTGAAATAACATTTCCTAAGGCGCTTGACATATTTACTTCCGCATATTGAATTCCAAAACTGAAATATTCACTATAACCAGCTCCAGCTTCACACTCATTAAAACTAGTTGCAATATTTGTGAAAACTAAGTAATTAGTTGCAGAACCCACCTTTGGCAATATTAATGTACCCTGATTCGTTCCTGTACCACCTCCACAATAGCCCTCAACTTCATAGAACATATCAAGCATTGTGTTTGTTCCAGGCGGAATACCAGCAAGATAGTTTCCATTGCTCATCATATTACCATTTTTATCAAAAATTTTAATTCCATTTGTAAAGAAAAGTAACTGACCAGAGCTTCTATCACTTATTGAAGCAGTGCTATATTTACTTATAAAATTATTAAGAGTAGAAAAAGAAAAGCTATTGTTCTGATCAAAAATCCATTTATTTTGACCAAACACCCATGTATCATTTTCACGTTGACCATATATTGGTGAGAATTGAAGCGCAATAGCGATCAATGCCAATAAAATTCTATAATTAAGAGTTCTCATAACATTATATTTTTAGATTAAAGAAAAAAGAGTTATTTATTGGATTCTAGCTTCGTCTCCAAAATCTTAATCCGTTTCTCTTGCTCAATAGTATACAATGTCAATTCCTCTATCTTTTGTAAAAGTATAGCCGTCATCTTACTTAACTTCAAGCCATCCTTTTGAATTTCTTCTGCAGAAGGCACATTAGGCAGGTGAAAATTCAATTTAGTAAAATCTTCAATCTCTTGAAGGGTGGGCATCTGGTAGTCACTCTTTAAAGTTGATTCTCCAGTATAAAATTTTTCAAATACATAATCGGGTGGTACATTTAAATCCACCTTAACTTCTTCTGCATGAATTTTCCCCTTTACGGTTAATTTTTCATCTGGATTGGAAGTTCCTATTCCAACTTTTCCGTTAACATAGGAATTTCCCTGAACAAATAAATCGACTTCAGTTGTTATATTTCCATCAGCAATAATGTTCCCTTCGATAATCGCATTCCCTTGTTTAACGATCAATTTCCCTTCACTAAATCTATAATCGCCAAATCCTCCAATAACAATTCGGGAGTTGGTCTTAGGCATGTGAATAAATGAACCTAAAGTAGGATCATTACTCACCTTAAATATCTCACCATTGTTGTTATCACGCAAACCTAAATAGGTTGTAGATGAACTTGCATAGAATTGGGAACGGTTATTCCCTATTGTTGAGGTTATTCCGCCGTTAGTTGAATTCAAATTATAAATGCTGCCATTCAATCCTATCTGGAAGAGATTTCCAGAAGCAAATTCTGGATTGATTTTAACCGTTCCAGCAAAATTGCTGTTAACATTGACATAAAACTTCTCATTTGTTATAACTGGATTTCCGATTACCAAAGAATTACCTACAAAATTCATGAGTGTGCTCCCACCTCCAAACGGATTATAATGTTCAAATCTTAGGATTGTTCCATTATATCCCTGAGTACTAGCTTTACTTATGAAGTAGCCCTTCGCCGTCCCCTGGGTATAAAATTTAATTGATCCGTCACCAACTACAGGATCCATTTGTGCGTTAAGACTCCCTGCACAAACCAAGATAATAATAAGATAGATTATTCTCATAATTGTAAAAATTTAAGTTAATATATTCTAAAATTAATTTTAAATTTTGATTATAATGTTAATTTTAGGTTAATAAAAAATATATTATCGTTGTTTTACCAATTATATCGTTACATGTACCTCGATGTTAACATAATATTTCATATAGAAATCATTTAAAATTCCACAAAGACCTTTATATTTACCATTCTAAACATTCATAAAAATTTCCTAAAAATGAAAAAAAGTACTTTTAAATCCATTGTGGTTTTATCCATTTCACTTTTGTGGTTTGGAATGAACGCACAAAATTCTTCTAATTTCTGGACGCCGGTCTCAGAAAATTCCGTTGCCACCAAAGCAAAGGAAGCGAGAAGCTCGACTCCAGCTGAATATAAACTTTTCAGCTTAAACACCTCGGCTTTGCAAGCTGCTCTGGCAACTGCACCAGCACGGGCAAACCTAAAAAACTCAACTACTGTTATTGACTTACCAGTAGGCAATGGGGAACTGCAGTCCTTTAGAATTGTGGACGCATCCAATTTTGCACCTGAATTGCAACAAAGACATCCAGATATCCGTTCCTTTGCGGGACAGGGAATCGACGATCCTACGGCCGTAGCAAGATTCAGCACTTCTCCGTATGGAGTCCATGTAATGATTTCATCTGCCACACGCCCAACTGTTTATATAGATCCTTATACTAAGGACAAGCAGCAATACATCAGCTACTCCAGAACAGACCTGCCTCCAGCACTCGAACCTTTCGTGTGTATGGTGGAAGATCAAGTAGGGCCCCGACCTAATACTGAAGAAGACTTGGATTTCAACAGAAATGCTGATGATGGAATGTTAAGAACCTATAGACTGGCTTTGGCCGCTACTGGCGAATATTCCATCTTTCATCTAAACGATCAAGGTGTAGATCCTTCTGCTAGCGATGCCGTTAAGAAAGCAGCTGTATTGGCAGCCCAGAATGTTGCTATGACAAGGGTAAATGGAATTTATGAAAGAGACGTGGCCATAACTATGGTCATTATCCCAGACAATGAGGATATTATATTTTTAAATCCTGCTACGGATGGTTTGAATAACGATTCTAGTGCAATCAATCAAATTCAAGCCAAAATTGATGGAATAATTGGTTTCGCAAATTACGATATTGGCCACTTATTTTCAACTGGTCCTGGGGGTATTGCTCAATTGCGTTCCCCTTGTGGCAGTGGTAAAGCAAGAGGTGTAACTGGCTTGCCCCAACCTATGAACGACCCTTTTTATGTAGATTATGTGTCCCACGAGATGGGGCATCAATTTGGTGGTAACCACACCCAAAACAACAACTGCCAAAGATCGAATGCTTCTTATGAGCCAGGTAGTGCCTCAACCATTATGGGGTATGCTGGTATTTGTCCTCCCAATGTTCAAAATGCGAGTGATGATTATTTCCACGGATATAGCATTCAGGAAATGTGGAATTTTGTAAGATTCGGTACTGGACAATGCTCCGTAAATACGCCTACAAACAATCTTCCACCTGTTGCAGATGCGGGACCCAATTATACCATACCTAAGTCAACTCCTTTTATCTTAGAAGGGGCCGCCAACGATCCGGATGGAGATGCACTGAGTTATTGCTGGGAACAATTGGATAGCAATCCAGCCCCAATGCCTCCAAACAATACTTCCACTGTAGGGCCTGCCTTTAGATCTCTTGATCCCACAGATTCACCAGATAGATTTATGCCAAAGATAGCTACAGTCCTCACCGGCTCAACCCAAAACATTTGGGAGGTTGTACCGGCTGTTGGCAGAACCATGAACTTTAGATTGACCGTTCGCGATAACGTAGCGGGTGGAGGATCTTCAGACAGTGACAACATGGTTGTTACTACTGATGCCGGTTCGGGTCCATTTGTGGTTACTTCACAGAGTACGAACACTACCTGGACTATCGGCAATACCGAAACGGTGACTTGGGATGTTGCAGGTACGGATGTCGCTCCGGTTAACAGCCCCAATGTGGACATTTGGTTCTCTACCGATGGCGGACAAACTTATCCATTGAGTGTGGCATTAAATCTGCCAAACACAGGAAGTGCTACCATTAGCGTACCTAATGTGAATACTACTGCAGGTAGGTTGATGGTAAAATCTTCAAACAATATTTTTTATGACATTAACAATGCCGCTATAACAGTAGATGGTACTGTGGGTGTAGAAGATTTCACTTTTGATAATTTCTCGGTATATCCAAATCCATCCAATGGTACTTTCAACCTTACATTTAAGCCTGCTTCAAATGATAAGATTGAGATTTCTCTTTACGACTTAAGAGGTAGAGCGATCAACCAATATACTTTTGACGATGTTTCCGCTACAAGTACTTTCAGCAAGCAGTTGGAGTATAGCTATATTGAAAGTGGAATGTATTTCCTTGTTGTGAAAAATGGCAATAAGATAACAACCAAAAAAATTGTGAAAAACTAAGCTTCACAAGGTAGTTTTAAACCAAAAAGAGAAAAGACAGAATTTACATTCTGTTCTTTTCTCTTTTTTTTTGAGTTTACCTGATTCTTTGCACTAAGTGCAAGTCGATCAAATGTTTCCCGAATGAAACAAACAATCCAAAAAATGATAAACTAACCGGTACCAACTACCGACTACCAACTACCGACTACTTCAAAACTTAACCGTCTCCGATATGTTGGAAATTACCTGCGAAGTTTTTCCCACTTCAAAATTTAGATTAAATGCAAGGGTCTGATTATTGATGGAAACCGACAGTTCCCCATTCGTAATTGGATAGTAACCGGCTTCTCCTTTGCAATAGCAATGTTTGCCATAAAGCAATTTCACATCGCTTAAGGAAGCATTCACCTTGTTAATATTTTTCATGGCTTTTGGTATCTCAAAGTGGATGGTTTCAGAATAATCCCCATCTACCGTATTTTCCGGTCCTTTTTTTAAATAGGTGTAAACAACTACGGTATTCGAGCCGGCAACCATCTCTGGATAGGTCGCTCCCGTGCCATCTTCCTTGACAACAAGATTCATGTTTTCGTGAACTTGCACGTTACAGTTCCCCGCCTCGGGACAGCCCGTGGCCTTTTCGCTTATTTGTTCCATGGTGTTTTCTGTTGTGGTTGCTGTACCCGTCTGCGTTTTGCATGCGTTTATCATTAAAAGTGGAAGTAAAAAATAAAATGCTTTCATAATGGTTTGATTTTAAGGTTCAATATATAATAAAGGAATGGATTTATTTTTTGGCGCTTTGCTTTAAAATATCTATTCCCAACTTTCATACAAAATTTATTCGCGGTCTAAACCCAAGCACCCATCACCTGTCATACTGCGCGCAGTCGAAGTGCAGCATCCAGCACCCAGAATCTAGCACGCCACAGCCGTAATCCCGCATCCTACTGCTCCAGCTCCACCTCTAGATCCAACAGATCGGGATCCTTAAAATAATCGACAAATGACTTCTGCACTATTACGGTTTTTCCATCACCGGAAAAGGTGGCATCGGGATTGGAAGTCCGCTTTATTTTCTTCGGAAAAGTATATTTCAACGTATAATTGGAGCCACCCATAAAAGCTTCGGTCTGCTTTAAGCTGTCTACCTGCTTCTTGTGGAGGGTTTTATCCTTAATATATGCGTCCCTATTAAATACGCCATCGGCGAAAGAATAGTTTACCCCTATCACCTCGGGCGAATTCCCATCTTCTTTTGTTTGGCTGCTGGAATCTGGACTGGGCATTAAATTGCCGGCCTGCTCCAGCCCGTTCAAAATATCGTTTGCCTCGCGTATATGTGTAAATTTTGTGGAAACCTCATAAACCATTTCCGCAGTTTCAGAATTCATCTTGATATGAAAATTGAAATTCTCCATTTTTTTCAATTTTTCCCGTTCATCTTTTGACAGTTGGGAAATGCTGTCCTTTTTCTCTTCCAAAAATTGCTTCATATAGATAATGGTATCCAACTTTACATTCAGGGAATCGCCCATGGCCGATCCTCCAAAGGCCATCATCTCGTTTAGGTTTACCTCTACGGCCATGGTACCGCTGCCATCTGCATTCATCACCATTGTTTCTGTAAACTGGCAACTCCAAAATAATAAGCCGAGGGTAAAAAGTGCGAGTAATTTTAGTTTCATATGGCTATCTGTTAGGATTGTTCAAAATAATTAAAGCGGCAATAACGCCCGGAATCCAACCACAAACGGTAAGTATAAAAACTATAAGTACAGAACCACAACCTTTACCAATAACAGCAAGGGGCGGAAAAAGGATTGCAAGTAGCACGCGCCATAAACTCATAAAAACAAAGCTACAATTTATATTCCTTATTTTCAGACTTAGTTATTTTGGAATTTGGAACCTGCCTGCCAGAGGCACGACAGGCAGGTTTGGATTTTGGATTTTGGAATTTGAAATTTATTTTTGAAATTTCACCTTTAGCAATTCGGCCTACATTTCCCTATCTTTGCAAACTTATTTTTATATCTAATCTATGCAACTGTCTGAACTGGAAATAATCCGAAGAGAAAAACTACAACAACTGCGCGATCGAGGCATAAACCCTTATCCCGCTGAGCTATACCCTGTAAGCGACACTTCAATAAAGATAAAGGCCAATTTTGAGGAAGGAAAAAAGGTAGTTGTAGCAGGCAGATTGATGTCCCGCAGAATTCAGGGCTCCGCCTCCTTTGCGGAACTGCAGGATGCCGATGGCCGTATTCAGGTATATTTCAATCGCGATGAAATTTGCCCAGGCGAGGATAAAAGTTACTATAACGATGTCTATAAAAAACTGCTCGATATAGGCGATTTTATCGGCATTGAGGGCGAGCTCTTTAAGACACAAGTAGGCGAAAAGACCATAATGGTTAAAAACTTCACGCTTTTAAGCAAAGCTTTGAAACCTCTCCCGCAACCACGTGTGGATGCTGAGGGAAAGGTGCATGATGCCTTTACAGATCCAGAGCAGCGATACCGACAGCGCTATGCCGATCTGGTGGTAAACCCGCACGTCAAGGAAATTTTTGTAAAGCGCACCAAACTTTTTAACGCCATGCGCACCTTCTTTAACGAGCGTGGCTATTTTGAGGTAGAAACTCCTATTTTACAGCCAATCCCTGGAGGGGCCGCAGCGCGTCCGTTCATTACGCACCACAATACCCTGGATATTCCATTATATATGCGAATAGCAAATGAATTGTACCTAAAAAGACTCATCGTAGGTGGTTTTGATGGCGTTTATGAATTCTCAAAAAACTTCCGCAATGAAGGGATGGACCGCACCCACAACCCAGAGTTTACCGCCATGGAAATTTACGTTTCCTATAAAGACTACAACTGGATGATGGATTTTTGTGAGCAGTTATTGGAATTCTGCGCCATGGAAGTAAACGGTACCACAAAGGCTACCTTCGGAAAACACGAAATCGACTTTAAGGCACCCTACCCAAGGGTAACCATGGCAGAATCGATTAAACATTTCACCGGATTCGATATTACCGGAAAGACGGAAGAAGAAATTCGCAAGGCTGCAATGAATATGAAAATTCCCGTAGATGATACTATGGGCAAGGGTAAGTTGATTGATGAAATTTTTGGCGAAAAGTGCGAAGGCAACTACATTCAGCCCACCTTTATCACCGATTATCCAAAAGAAATGAGCCCACTGTGCAAAGAGCATCGCGATAACCCAGAACTCACCGAACGTTTTGAACTTATGGTCTGCGGCAAGGAAATTGCAAATGCCTACAGCGAACTTAATGATCCCATCGACCAGCGCGAGCGCTTCGAGGCTCAATTAAAATTGGCAGATAGAGGCGATGACGAGGCAACGGCATTTATAGATTACGACTTTCTTAGAGCTTTGGAGTACGGCATGCCTCCTACCAGCGGGATGGGTATTGGGATGGACCGCTTGATTATGTTCCTCACCAATAACGCTTCAATTCAAGAAGTGCTCTTCTTTCCACAAATGCGCCCCGAAAAGAAAAAGATAGAAATGACCGAAGAAGAAAAAACGGTTTATACCTTATTGAAAGCCAACTCCCCTATCGCATTGGAAATACTAAAAACCCAAAGTGGTTTAAGTAACAAAAAGTGGGACAAAGCAATAAAAGGCCTAACCGCCTCAAAAGTGGCCAAGGTGGAAAAGACAGAAGACGCCTTAATGGTTTCCACAATTTAAATAGTCAACGCAACCTTTCCCCATAGGTTCTGCAATTAATTTCAAAAAGGAGATTACGGTAATGTAGTTTCCTTTTTTCATTTTTCTCGGGAAATTTCAGAATATTCTTTTAATTCTTTGTTTTAAAACGCTTTGAATTATAACAGATTACCGCTACATTTGGCAATCTATTCACTCATTCTAAACCTATTATTTTATGAAAAGACTATTATTCACTTCGCTATTATTGGCGTTTACACAAGTTTTCTTTGCACAAATAAGCAAGGAAAGTGTAGCCCAATCCTGGATGGACAGTAACATGCCCATCAACAAAACCAATCAAGGTTTTGCCATGACAAAAAGCCACGCCGGTCCTTCCGGTGAGACATTTCGGTATCAACACACCGTAAACGGGGTAGAGGTATTCGACTCATCCGTAGCAGTCCACGTTTCAAACAAGAATCAAGTAACCTACCACGCCAGTACGTTTGACAGTGCCGTGGAAACAATAGATACAAACCCATCAATATCTGAAAATGAAGCTTTTAATATCGCGAAAACAGCCCTAAACATTGAAGGCTATATTTCGAACCAAGACGTAAAGCTTTATGTGTACAACAAATTGGGCAGCAGCAAATTGGTTTATAAGGTAACCATTATGTCCGAATTTCGCATAGGCAACTGGGAAACTATCATAGATGCCAAAACAGGTACTATATTGAGCACCCAGGATATTGCGATTTATCATAAAAAAAATGGCGACCACAGTCCAATTTCAATAAAAAATCCAACTTCCACGCTTGCAAACGGAACGGCTCTGGTCTTTGACCCAGATCCACTTACCAAAACGGGCAGTACCTATGGCGGCACCTATTCCGATAATGGCGATCAAACCAATCCAGATCTTGATGCGGCCAGAACCGCGGTAACTTTATTCGATATTGATTTTGACGGCACAAATTACAGGCTAAGAGGCCCCTATACCGAAATAGCGGAATTGGGCTCACCCGCCACCGGTCTGTTTTTACAACCATCTCCCGCTTTTAACTTTACCCGTAACGAGCAAGGCTTTGAAGCTGCAAACTGCTATCACCACATCGATAAAAGCTTCCGATACATCAACGATGTTTTAGGAATTCCGTTAGTTTCCATCTACAATGGAGGCGTGGTTCGCTATGATCCACACGGCGCCAATGGTGCAGATAACTCTTTTTATACTGCCGGTACGCTTCAATTTGGGGAAGGCGGTGTAGATGATGCCGAAGATATGGACGTTATACTTCACGAATTGGGACACGGACTTCACGATTTTGCTACCAACGGCAATCTTAGCCAAGTAAATGGCCTAAGTGAGGGAACAGGAGATTATTGGGCCAATTCCTATAAACGAAGCACAGGCTTTTGGGATATTACAGACCCTCAGTATTTCTGGGTATTTGGTTGGGACGGACACAATCAATATTGGAACGGAAGGGTTACCAATTATGGCGCCACTTACCCTGGAGGCCTTACTGGTTCAATCCATACCGATGGACAGATATGGGCCTCAGTACTTCTTGAAATTTGGGAAATTATAGGAAGGGAAAAAATGGACGCCGCAGTTTGGGAAGGTCTTGCCATGACAAATAGCAACACCAACCAACAAAACGCTGCTATCGCAGTTAGACAGGCAGCTATAGATATGGGATATAGCTGCGCCGAAATCGATGCCTTTACAGATCGATTTACGGCACGTGGCTATGTTTTGCCTAATTACATTTGCGATCCAACAGCCTGCGATATTTCGGCAATAGAGACCACAAATATTTCACTATGCGATGATAACGGCACCCCTACAGATGGTAGTGACGATTTCTTCACGGCAGATGTGACCGTAAGCTTTGTAAATCCACCAGCTACTGGTACTCTCGATTTAACGGGTGACGGCACAGCGTCAATAACCACATCGGGCCTAACCACCTCGCACACCTTTGTGGGGGTAGTATTTGCATCAGATGGCGGAGCTATCGATCTCACTGCGGCCTTTTCTGATAGTACAGACTGCAACTACCAAGATAATAATACAGGTACGGCTCCGGCCCCCTGTGTTACCGCAGGAGTTAATGACAATGAAATTTCCAGTGTGTCTATCTACCCCAACCCTGCTGATAGCACCATTTCATTATCAAACTTGACGCGCGATTATAAAGTGGCAATTTACAATATGCTCGGCCAGAAAGTTAAAGACCAACGTGTGGATGCAAACAACAACAGCATCAATATCCAGGATCTTTCCTTTGGCGTGTATGTATTGAAATTTGAAGATTATAACAAAGTATTGCGCTTTGTTGTAAAATAATAAATAGCTAATTTATTTCTTATGAAATGGGCCGTAGCAATACGGCTCATTTTTTTTACATAAACTTCTCGTATCCTTGAGAAGAGAGCAGCCTTAAAAGATTTTTCTGAATAGACTTCGTGGGAAATATTAGACTGACATTAAACTTATTTATAGTTATGGCGTCCTACTTCTGTAAACATTAAAATCGCACACAGATGAAAAAAGCAATGATAATCCTTATGGCCCTTACCACTTTCGCCATAACCGCACAACACAAAAACCCGGACAGAAAAGAAAATCGTAGCCAGCTGAGGGAAAACTTAACCCCTGAACAACGCGCGGAGTTGCACGCCAAAAAGATGACTCTCGATTTAAACCTCAACGAAACTCAACAGACCCAAGTGAGACAACTGTTGCTGGATATGCAAGAAAACAAGCCTGAACGTCCCGCAAACAAAGAGGAAATGACCCCCGCCCAAAAGTTTGAGGCAAAAAACGCAATGCTCGACCGACGCATAGCGATGAAAAAAGCAATGAAGGAAATACTGTCCGAGGAACAATTCTCTAAATGGGAAAAGGACCGCGAAAATAAACAGACACGCTTTAAGCACAAAAAACGAATGGAAAAACGCGGCGAGAAATAATTAACCAAAAAAATACACTATTTTTGGCGTAATTGTTGTTTTAGTTAATATCAAATTAGTTACTTTAGTAACTTTAAAATCAAAAATTAAAAAGATGAAAAACCTAATAACAGTATTTGCCTTTGCGGTTACAATGCTTTTGGGAGCGCAAACAGCTTCCGCTCAGCAACTATCCCAAGATAATAGCAGACCCGAAGTAATAGCCAAAACAGAAACCGCAAAAATTACGGATGCCCTAAACCTAAATGGCGATCAAAGCCGTGCCGTATTTAGAGCTTACGTTACTAAGGAAGTAAACTATCAAAAACACATTGATGGCAAGGACGTTGCAGATGCCACCGTAAAGGCCAACAAACAAAAATTTGATTCTTCCCTAAAGGAAACAATGAAAAAGATTCTTACGCCAGAGCAATACGAACAATGGCTTAAAATGGAATAATTAGTGATTAATTATATTTAAATAAAGACCCTTTCTAAATTTAGAAAGGGTCTTTTAGATTAAAATAGTATCGAGATATCTTAACTTCTCTATATTTTGCCTTTATGCCAAAGTCTTCGCCACTTTCCCACAGGCCGTGATGGTAGCATCCAAATCCTCATAACTCAATGCGTCACAAAGAAACCAGGTTTCAAAAGCGCTTGGGGCAATGTAAATTCCTTCATTCAACATTCCGTGGAAAAACTTTTTGAAATTTTCATTATTGGCCGCGGCGGCAGAGGCAAAATCAATTACCGGTTCCTCCGAAAAATGTACCGAAATCATAGAGCCAACCCGGTTAATGGTAAATTTCACGCCTTCCGAAGTAAGCGCTGCATTTAAGCCTTTGTGCAAATATTCGGTTTTTTTGTTTATTGACTCAAAAACCTGCCTGTTCTGGTTCAATTCCTTCAGCATTGCCAACCCTGCTGCCATCGCCAGCGGATTTCCACTCAGGGTTCCCGCTTGATATACGGGACCGATGGGCGCCAAATGGTCCATAATTTCTTTCCTTGCAGCAAAAGCGCCAACGGGAAGGCCACCGCCAATTACCTTTCCGAACGTAACGATATCGGCCATTACCCCGAAAAGTTCCTGCGCCCCCCCAGCGGCAAGCCTGAACCCGGTCATTACTTCGTCAAAAATCAAAAGAATATTGTTAGCGTCGCACAGGTTTCGTAAACCTTCCAAAAATCCTTTGGCAGGCGGGATACAACCCATATTTCCGGCCACGGGCTCTAAAATGATGCAGGCAATTTCATCTTTGTTTGCCGCAATTACCTCTTCCACGTTGTTCAAATCATTATAGGTGGCAAGTAGCGTGTCCTTGGCGGTGCCCTGGGTTACGCCCGGACTGTTCGGCGCGCCAAAAGTAACCGCCCCGCTCCCCGCTTGAATAAGGAAAGAGTCGCTATGGCCGTGGTAACATCCCGCAAACTTGATGATCTTGTCCTTGCCGGTATAGCCTCTCGCCAGCCGAACAGCGCTCATACAGGCCTCGGTACCGCTATTCACAAATCGTATTTTGTCTATATTTGGGACCATGGAGACGGCAAGCGCGGCTATTTCGGTTTCAATTTCCGTAGGCATTCCAAAGGACGTTCCTTTTTTGGCCTTGTCAATTACGGCACTCACTACCGGTTCGTGGGCATGGCCCAAGATCATCGGCCCCCAGGAATTTATATAATCAATCAGCTTGTTGCCATCTACGTCGTACAGATATGCTCCTTTTGCCTTCTCAACAAAAACGGGAGTGCCCCCAACGGCCGTAAATGCGCGAACGGGCGAATTCACACCGCCCGGAATAACTTTTTGCGCCTCCGTAAAAAGGGCGCTACTTCTTTGGTAATTCATAATAGTATTTTGATAATTTTTTTATTCTGAAGCCTTGACGAACAGTAGTACACTCCGCCATATTTCATTTTTCTCTTTCTTCTTAATTTCTCCAATAACCCCAAACTCCTAACTCATAACCCCTAACTCATAACTCCTAACTCATAACCCATAACTCATAACTCATAACTCATAACCCATAAACAATAACTCATAGTTCCAAAAACTACTGATTCTTCACCGGATGCAAATACAAAACCTGCCCAATGGACAAATCATTGCTTTTTAAACCATTGTATTTTTTTAAGGTTTCCACCGTAAGATTGAACCGTCGCGAAATGCTATAAAGCGTATCTCCGGCCTGCACTGAATATGTACCGATCTTGGACTCGTCCGGGTCCACGCTGCTGACCCTTTTCCCCAGCACGGCATCGTCATAAGCGGTGAGGTTATACCTTTCAATAATGCCTATAAGCTTGTCGGGGTATTTGGGATCCGTGGCATAACCCGCTTTTCGCAAGCCCTTTGCCCACCCTTTATAGTCATCTTTTCTTAGTTTGAATAAATCCTGATAGCGGCTGCGCTGCGTTAAAAAGAGGGAATGGTCCCTATAGGAATATTTGGGGTCGTTGTATTTTCTGAAACACTCGCCCCGTTCGTCATCGTCGTGATATACGCGATCGCCCTCCCATCCCGTATGGCACTTAATCCCGAAGTGATTGTTGGCTTTCATCGTAAGTTCGCCCGCTCCGGCACCGCTTTCCAAAATGCCCTGCGCCAAGGTGATACTTGCTGGAATTCCGTACTGTAGCATTTCTTCCTTGGCAATTTCGGCATACTCATTTATATAATTGGCCACGCGCTCGCTGTAGGGAATGTTTACGGGCACTACCACCACTTTGGGTTCCTCGGCCTTTGTGTCTTTCTCCTCAACAGTCTGGTTTACCCTGACCACGCGTTCGGTTTTATGTTTTTTACGGTATTTGGTCGCAGTTTTTTTTGATTTGCAACTGCTAAAACAAAGAATACTTGCAAGAAGAAGGATCGTAATTCTGCCAATCATGTTATTCAATTATAGGAAGGTTTTTCTTTTTCAATTTCTGGTTCATTCCCCGAATGCCCTGCAAGCCTCCGGTATGGATCGCAAAAATACGGCTATTTTCCCTGAAATGCCCCTTTTTTAGCAGATCCATGATTCCGAACATCATCTTTCCCGTATAGATAGGGTCCAGCGGGATATTCGTTTTTTCTTTGAACTCATTAATAAAACGCACCAATTCGATATCTATTTTGCCATAGCCGCCAAAACAATAGGCATCCGTAATACTATAATTTCTTTTGGAAGTGTATTTTTCAATTTCAGCTGTCTGAAAACTTCCTTTTAAGGCCGAAAACCCCAAAACTTGTTGGCTTTCACTTGAAGCTTTCACCAATCCGGCCATCGTACCCCCCGTGCCCACAGGAACACAGATATAGTCAAAGGAAATATCCGTTTCGCTTAAAATTTCCTCGCATCCTTTTACGGCTAAAGCATTGGTGCCACCTTCGGGAAGTAGGTAAAAATTTCCAAATTGGTGTCGTAAGTTATTTATGAATTGTTCCTCTTCCTTCTGTCTATAATCCTCCCGGGAAACAAAACACAGCTCCATTCCATAATCTCTGGCAAAGGAAAGTGTAGGGTTATCGACTATTTTACCTGACAGTTCCTCCCCGCGGATAATCCCAATGGTTTTAAAATGCAATTCCTTTCCCGCGGCCGCAACTGCCGCAATATGGTTTGAAAAAGCTCCCCCAAAGGTTAATAGGGTGTTGTGATCCTGCTCACGGGCCACTTCTAGGTTGTATTTCAGTTTTCGGAATTTGTTGCCCGAAACATACGGGTGGATTAAATCTTCACGTTTTACATATAGCTCACATCCCCTAATCTCAAAAAGGGAGCAGTCTATTTCGACCACGGAGGGATTCCCAAAAGTTAATTGCGCATCCATATGGTCAAAGATACAGGTTGGAACAGCAATAACTAATCCTGTTCTTGTATCTCTTACAAAATTCCTTCAAAATATTCCTACCAAAAAAACAAATAAGTAGGAAACAACTGATAATTAATAAGTTATTTCTTAAATTTTTTAACTTTTATCCTGAAAAATTTGCACTTTATCGAAATTATGTCATATTATTGTACCAATATTTTCAACAACCCCAAATCATGAAAATAAAAACACCTACGCTGTGGTCGGCTTTTGCGACCGCTCTTTTCTTGGCTCATAGCCTTTCCTACGCTCAAGTGGGGATAAATACTACCACACCCCACGGCATTCTTGACGTACACGGAAATAACCAAGGGCTTGTTCTTCCACGAATTGCCCTCACTTCTAAAACGGTTGCCGCTCCAGTTCTGAATCCACAAGGTGGCAGTATTGTTCCTGGCACCGTCATCTACAATACTGCCACAACTACTGGCACTAATGCTGTATTTCCCGGCATCTACGTGTGGACAGGTACGGAGTGGCAGAATAAATTCACAAAAAAGCAAACTCAAATTTATAAACAAACTAATTTTTTTCAACCGGCATCAAATGGAGGAGTCCAGAATGTGCCAGGCATGAGCCAAACTTTTACCCCTAAATACAGTGGACCATATAAAATGGAAGTAAGTGTTAATTTTGGTGGCGGGTATGTGGCCGATGCATCTCCGCAAATGGACATAGCCGCACAAATGGGCGATTTTGTTTTTACCATTAGTGGCACCCCCCCCATCACAATCCCTGCAAAAACAAATTGCACCCTCATGGGAACTCGATATTATGCCATTTGGCAACAAACTTTTATTATAGAATATATTAATCTGAATGCAAACACTCCTTATCCGTTCAATTTAACCTTCGATATGGCACCCGCACCGGGTTTTGAAAATAGTGGAAACTCTGGTAATGGTCTGGGATATATTGGCATTCCCGACCACGTGCCCTGTTCAGTCGAATTTACTTATATAGGAAACTAATTGATTTAAAGTATGGATAGATATTACTTTTTATTTTATAAAAGCTTCTTTTTGCTTTTACTGACTCTCGGCTCTGCAAATGCGCAAATTGGTATTGGCACCACCACTCCCAAAGGCGCATTGGATATTGAAAGCACCCAATACGGGGTTGTGTATCCTAGCGTGGCGCTTACCGCAACTAATATAGTAGCTCCCGTGGTAAACCCAACTACAGATCCTTTGGAAGTAGGAACCACGGTATATAATACAAATACAACCAACAATGGATCTTTTGATGTGGAGCCGGGCATTTACTCATGGGATGGTAGTGTATGGGTACGACATTATTATAAACGACAAGTGCAGGGTTTTAAGCAAACTGGTGTTTTGCGAAGTAAATCCAGCGGATCCTTTCAGATAGTTCCAGGATTTCCCATTACTAATCCTAAAACTTTTTTTGCTAAATACACGGGCCTATATAAAATTGATTTAAAATTAAATTATGGCGGTGGCGCAATAATCGATAATGATGATGTAAATGTGGGCTTATTTGAAGGAAATTTTCGATTCACGTTTTCTGGTTCCACATCTTCACCCTATATTATTCGCGCGAAATCCTATTCCACATTCAATCAGCATATTGGAACTGCAGGCACTCAATTTAATAATATCTCTGCTCAAGTCTATAAAACCATTTATGTGAATTTAGTTGCGGGTACCGTATATACATTTTCATTGGAATTTGATCAATTTCCCGACCCTGATACCGATCTTACGGTAGGATACGTAAACAATGGCAATAGCGGTGGAGGAAATGGTGATGGCAGGGGTTATGTGGGTCAGGATATTCCCTGTATCATAGAGTTTACATACTTAAAGGAATAATAATAAAAATTTATTTATGAAACGCATCAAAAAAATAGGAATAAACTTAATATTTTTCCTTGCTTGGTCCTGGGGCAGTGCACAAATAGGTATTGGCACCGTGTCACCCAAAGGAATGTTAGATGTACAGAACAACAAATCCATGGGTCTGGTATTTCCTAAAGCTGCTTTAACAAGTACGAGCACGGCCGCTCCAGTGGTAAATCCAAATGGAGGAAACTTGGTAGCTGGGACTGCTATTTTTAACACCAACACTATTAATGATGTTTCGCCTGGTATATACGTGTGGGAGGGAACAAGATGGATACCTCAATACATGCGAGAGGATTATAAAATTTATGAACAAACACCATTACAACAAAGAATAGCACTCGGAAGCCTAGAATATAACGGACCAAGTTCAAATTGGGTGTATATAAATAATTTTGCTCCTGGAAATAATAGTTTTACCCCCATTTACAGCGGCACTTATAAGATCAAAGTGAATCAACAACTGGGCGCAGGCAAAATTAAACTTCCCGTGGCTCCAAACAAAATTATGATGGCAACGCAGGAAGGTCTGTTTCGGTTTAACTTTAATGGAACCAATTATTTGACCTACTCCCACTCCTATTCCATGTATAACGCCGCCACGAATAACGGCACTTTCTACGAACAATTCCCGCATGACACCCAACTTACTCTTTATCTTAATCTAACTGCCGGGGTATCCTATCCCTTCACTTTGGAATTTGATATGGTCGTAGGCGAGGAGTTTGACGATCCCCAAGCCGGTCCCGGAATGGGGTATGTAGGAGTCGATAAACCCTGTACCGTTGAATTTACCTTTTTGGAATAAACTCCAACTTAAATCCATCCAACTAATAATCTCATTATGAAAAAAATCCTATTTCTTACTGTTCTGATGAACGCTGCTTTAATTATAGCTCAAACTCCTTGTAATAATGGATTTGTTAACATTGGTGGAACAAATTATCCCTGTGATGGGCTAAACCTCCAATCATTCATATCACTTTCATCGATGAATGCCACTAGTGGAAATGATTCTTGGGGATGGACAGATCCTCAAACCGGTAAGGAGTATGCGTTGATGGGAGTGAATAATGGCACTGTCTTCATTGACATCTCGAATCCAACCAATCCAAAAAACTTAGGGAAATTGAAATCTCACAACAATTCAAGCAGCGCGTGGCGAGATATTAAAACTTATAACAACCATGCCTTCATAGTAAGCGAGGCTTCGGGTCACGGTATGCAAGTTTTTGATCTTACCCGTTTAAGAGGATTGGGCGCTAACGCAAGTCGCACTTTTACGGTAGATGCACATTATGGAGACTTCGGAAAATCTCACAATATTGTCATAAATGAAAACACCGGCTATGCTTATATTGTGGGGGCTAGTATCTTTAGTGGCGGACCACATTTTATTAACATCCAGAATCCCTCAAACCCTACCAATGCGGGAGGATATTCAGGAGATGGCTATACGCATGATGCCCAAGTAATAACATATAACGGCCCCGATCCTGATTACCAAGGAAGGGAAATTCTTATTGGAAGCAACGAAACAAAAGTGGTTATATTGGATATTACCAACAAAAACAATCCTGTTAAAATCTCTTCTCTTTCTTATGCCGACTTTAGTTATACTCACCAAGGATGGTTTACGGAGGATAAACGATATTTTATTTTAGGGGATGAACACGATGAAATGAGTGAGGGTTTTAATACCAGAACTTTAATATTTGATTTTACTGATCTAGATGCCCCCACCTTAAAATCTACCTACTATGGTCCAACTTCGGCAATCGATCACAACGGCTACGTCCGAAAAAACCGATTTTATCTTGCTAATTATGAAGCTGGTATTAGAATTATAAAAATTTCGGATATCGCAAATGGCAATATGACTGAAATTAATTCCTTTGATACATATCCGGCGGCAAACAGTGCTAATTTTCACGGAGCTTGGAATATTTATCCTTATTTCGAGAGTGGAAATCTATTGGTAAGTGATTATACGCGAGGATTTTTTCTATTAAAAGATCCAAACTATGACAATACAGATCCCATTGCTTTATGTAAAAATATTACCGCTACATTAACAAGCTCTGGCTCTGTAACAATTACCGCTAATATGTTAGACAACGGGTCAACCGATAATAAGGGTATTGTTAAAAAAACAATTAGTAAAAATATATTTACTTGCAACGACCTAGGACCCAACCTCATTGAATTCACCGTAGAAGACGATTATGGAAATACATCCACCTGTACAGCAACCGTTACGGTAGTGGCCCCAACCACCCGCTACATTAGTGGCGCGTGGAATAATGGCATTCCGGGCCCCGGTTCCAATGCCCGTATAAGTCAGAATTACGATACCGCTACCAAAGGCAGTATAGAAGCCTGCACCTGTGAAGTGGATGCCAATAAAACGCTCACGGTGGCCGCAGACGATTATATCAACGTTACCAAAAATATTACCGTAAATGGTAATTTAATTGTTGAACATCAGGGCAGCGTAGTTCAAACGGCCAGTAACGCCGTGGTTAATAACAATGGTGTAATCAATGTAAATTTCACTACCCCATTTATGCTTCCCCGTGTGTTTTTGGTGATGGGAAGTCCAATGACCCTGGAAACTCGACAGAACGCCTTTGCAAATTCCTACCAGTTCTTAAACCATATAACGGAAAATTTCGTCCCCAATCCAGATGTGCAAAACCAATTTCCCGGAGCGGAAAACTTTGCCGACGATAATCGTGATGACTGGGCCAATTACTCTGGGGCAATTGTTCCCGGAACCGGATATATCGCCCGTCCACAATTGAACGGTAACGATGGCAACAGAACGTATGACATGACTTTTGAACAGGGCACTCTAAATTCTGGCGACATCAATTTTACAGTCAAATACAATGGTAGCAGAAATAGCAGTCCAAACGTTTTGGCAAATCCCTATCCATCAGCTATTAGGGCCGTGGATTTTATAAATGCCAATTCAATGGTAAACGAAGTCTACTTTTGGAATCCAAATACTCCCCCAAGCTCATCCCTACCCGGCGCCTACTCAATGAATTTTAGTATGGAGGACATTTCTATGTATAACCTCTCGGGCGGTACCTACGCGCCTTCAGACCCTACACAGACCCCTCCCAGCGGTTACATCTCCACTGGCCAGGGTTTCGGGATCAAAGCGACTGCCGCTGGTGTGGCCACCTTTAATAATAGCATGCGCGTTATTGGCAACAACAACACAGCCCCAAGACCAACCCAGGACGGGCTGGACCGTATTTGGATAAGTGTGCAAAATACAGAGTACAATATGGGCAACAATACCCTGATAGCCTTCTCTCCTTACGCCACTTACGGCCTGGATCTGGGCTATGACAGTAGAAGATTGGCCACGGTGCTCTCCCTCTATACACACTTGGAAGATGGGTCTGAAGAATTAGGCATACAGAGTCGTGAAACCTTTGAGGACGGGGCAAAAGTTCTTATGGGCTTCTCTTCCCTTTTGGACGAATACTTAGAATACTCTATATCGATAAAGGATTTCGAGGGAGCGAGTCTGGAAAACGCCACGGTTTTCTTAATAGATAACGTCCTGAATATTCGAACAAACCTTTCAGAACAAGACTATACTTTTAGAACAGAGAAGGGCACTTTTGACCAACGCTTTACGCTTCAGTTTAAGAGTAGCGATATTTTGGGGGAAGAAACCGCCGGCCTAGACAATGTTTCGGTATATCCAAACCCTACTACCAATATTCTCAATATTGTGTCTCCCGATGCCAAGGTGAACGTTCTTGAAATATTCGACCTGAGTGGAAGAAGCCTTCGGAAAATAGATCTTTCCACTTCTACCCACTACCAGGTTGACCTTAGCAATCTGCAAAACGCAGTTTACTTGATTAAGATTGACACAGAAAAAGGTGCCGTTACAAAACAAATAATTAAACAATAAATCCCCACAATCATTATTCACTTAACCTAAAAAAGACCGTCCCAAGACGGTCTTTTTTTATACAGATCTTTTTGACCGATCTATGATGTCAAACGAATTATCCCTAATTGCATATATACTTTTCAATCATATACCGGGTAATGGGTTTCAGGGTTTTTCCTGTCTGTGGGTGCAGTTCATGATTACTGAAATATTCCAGTTCCCCCCTCTCTATTTTTGCCATAAGGCTATATGCCGTAGGTAAAAAACCTTTAGTCCCGCTTCGGTGGGACTTTTTTTATTGGAATAGACCTAGGACCGCTCAGATGAGTAATGTCCAGCCCTCGAATTTAAAGCAAGGGATAACTAAAACCCAATACAAGCACCTCACTTCCCTAAAACCCCAAAACCTCAACCCCCACCGCATTCGCGCTCTTAAAAAGATAATAGGTGCTGTCCACTTCCTGATAAAATTTCAGGCCCAATACGGCTATCTGCATTCCAACGACCTCAGGATCCTCAACACTCAGCTCTAAAGAAGTTGCACTATGCATCTTGTCAATATAAACGGGAGTACTGCTTCTTAATTTGTAGGTTAAGGTATCAAAATCAAAGTGCAGTAGCCCCAGGGTAAGTGCCAAATGCGTAGCACCGGCAGGAAAGCTTATATTTCTCACATCAAAATTTGTCATACTACACCTTCTACTCAGAAAATCATAATCAATGGACGCGCCCAGGACATCCATAACATTGCAGGCGGGCGTAAACATAAAACTGCGCAGAAGGTGGATCCCAAAAGAGGTTTCCAATCCCATGTCGACCTTTCTGTTGCCTCTAGTATTGTTGCGGTCCAAGGATTTTATCTTCGTAAATAAAGTCATCATACGACCGTGCAGCGACCCATCCTTTCGAATACATAAAAAAGGCGCCAACGAAAGTTTAAAAACCCTTTTAACCTTACTGCAATGGCCAAATTCATTTGCGTTTTCTCGGACACGGACCATAGTGGGCTTATTTTTATTGTCCATGCTATTAAATCCACCCCCGGCACTACGGGCTAAATCTCCTCCCGTGGAGGTCGAATAAAAATTTACATCCCCTATCGTGCGTTTCAATCGAATAATACCTGTTTGTCGTGCCATATACCTCAGTTTAAGTTATCTAAGATAATATGAAAAAAGGCCTATTTTACATTATGGTAAAATATTTAGCGTATATATAGTGTATATAAAGTATCTTTATAGCGTATTTATAGCGTGTCTATAGCGTATCAAAGTCTATGGAAAAAGGTAAATTCCTTTAGTTCGATACCATTAAAATATCGAGAAAATTGTATCATCTAATTAGAAAGGGAAATGATCAAAAGAAATTAGAAACTAAACCCAAACACCCCAGTAACCCCAAAATCGCGGGCGTTTGGACTATCAAGATAGTTACCCCGGAAATTGAAGTCCAATCTAAAGACCCGGAAGATGTTGCCCACGCCCACACTCCATTCCCAATAAATTTCTTCGGGTGCGCGGTACACTATATTTGAAGCGTTCAAATCTATATTCTCCTGCGAAATGGTTCCATACACCGCCCTAAATCCCACTACCTCCCGCAGGTCCAACTTCCGTAGCAATGGTATTCTTGAAAATATCCTTCCCCCAAAATTGTGCTGTAGGTGCAGCGATGCATAGGTGTCGCTCACAAATTCATAATAATCCAATTGTGTAAAGGTATTATACAAACTAAAATACGTTTGGTTGCCCGGAATTGGATTCAACAAACTCAATGGTACGGCTCCAATGGTAGTACCTACTTCCACCGTAGAGAGCAAGCGTCCCACCCCTCCAATATTCCAGGGTTGGGTGTAAAGGGCCTGTAACTTTTTATATTCAAAATCGCCGCCCATTACGTCTTTCAGACCATAACTATATCCTGCATAGAAAGAAGGAAAATCCCCATCATTGATGATGGTGCGTTCCACCCCGTACCCAGAAGTTTTCCTGCCCGGAGCGTATAAAAACCCCAACTGAATTTCGGCCTGCTTTAGCTCACTTTTCACTTCCCCCGTAAAAACACCGTCTTCCATAACTTTATAATCTATGCTGAAAGTGTCCGTGGCAGATTTCAGGGTGCGATACGAACCCGTAAGACGTAAGATGAAATTCTTCCACGGTTCAATATCAAAACCTATCGTGCTCAGGTTTATCCGCGATAGCCTGTCATTAGACCCCACTGATAGCAACGACGAGGAGGCGAGACTTCGGCCCAAAACATCGTTACTATTGGTAAGACTGGCACCCGTTTGTTCCACATCGCGACGGTTGCCGCCAAATACCGTCAGTCTCGATTTTCTGTCTAACAGCCACTTTCCTGAAATCCCGTATTTAAAGCGATTGTCCTTAAATCCATAGGCCCCAAAACCTTCCAGTCGCCAAGGGTCGTTCTGCCCGAAATAGGTCCTTCCCCCTAAACGGATACGCAGGCCCTCGGCTTCATTGAAACCAAAAATTGAAAATACCGGCCCCACGTCAAAATTGTCTATTTCGTAATAACCGCTGGCTAGGGTAGCGCCCACATTGTAAAGCGCCTTAAAGCGCCTGACTGTCTTTAATGTATCCAGCATTTTATAAACCCCCTTCTCATCCTTGCTCAGCTTTTCCATGCGGTTCTCGTCCCAAAACTCATCCGGACGATTGTACACCTCATAATTATATGGATCTACCTGCTCGGCGTAAAACTTCTTGTCTTTTGGAATGTTGAAAACATAATTGTCATATAGCGTGGTACGTTTCCCATAAATCCCCTTGGCCTCCTCCTTTTTCCTAAAACTGAAATCACTCATAAAATAATCTCGCGTAATTAGAAAGATGGAATCGTTCAACACGTCAAACTCCTGTTCAATATATACATCCCGCACCCAGTTTAGGTTGGCACTCTTGGATGCTTGCAGATTTATCTCCTTAATGGCCCAGGTGGTATCATTTACCCAAAAATCGCCTTTAAATGTAAGTTCGTTTTTTCGACGGGGATAATAAACTATATTATAGCACCATTTATTATCACGGTATGCACTGTCCCGCAACACATAATTATATACATCTATGCCCGTACGCGATAGCGGACTGGTAAAGGCTTTGTCAAAAAACTTGAGGTAGTTGTCGTAAACGTCATATTCGCTGTAAAGATCCTTTACAAAGGCAATAAGCGTTTGGTTATTCTCAAAACCTGAGTTTTTATTTCCCTGTAGCACTTCCTTCTCTTCGGAAAGCAAATTGTCGCCATACACTTTGGAAGCGGCCTCATTGATAAAAATAGGCAAGTATGTATTTCCTGTAACCTTTGAAGTATCGGTCTGGTCAAAAATGAATTCCATCCCTTTAAAAATCCTGCTTTTAATCAGGGCACTGTCTATGGTATTTAGATCAAACTCCAGCTTTTCATATTTATCATACTGATACTGCTTGAATTTTTTTACCCCATTCTCCCTTCGGTTTTCCCAAATTTTCCGAAGTATGTCGAGGGCAGGATTGTTCTTTTTTGAAGTTTTCCCGGTATAAACCACCACCTCATCCAGGGCATCCGCGCTCTCCTCCATTACCACCTCCATATTATAGGTGCTTCGTGAGCTAAGTTCTATTTCTTCAGTGGTGTAGCCAATGAATGAAAATATTACCGACTTGTAGGTCTTGTCGCTTTCCAAATAAAAGCGTCCATTTTCGTCAGAAATAGTACCTTCCTGCGAATCCTTAAAAATAACATTGGCAAAGGCCACAGGATAGCCAGTTGGGTCTTTAATAACACCGCTTACCTTGGTTTGGGAAAAAATTGAAGAAGTAATCAAGAAAAATAGCAAAAAAGGAAATAGCTTCATGGAGTTCAAATACTTCTATTTAATCGGAATTTTTCCTGTTATTATATTTTTCTCTGTTTAAATGGTTTTCAGCGCTTTGCGGCTTTGCGGCTTGGCGAGCAACTTTATTTTCACGCAAAAGCGCAAAGACGCGAAGTTGTAGACTGAATACTGCGACTGACTACTGAATACTATTCTTTATAGAGTACTTTTTTTACGGCTTTTATTACATCCTCACTATTCGGTAACCATTCCTCCAGTAAAACAGGGGAGTAGGGCGCGGGAGTATCGGCAGTATTTATCTTTACAATCGGAGCGTCCAGATAATCAAAAACGTGTTTTTGCACCTGATAGGTTATCTCGGTGGAAACGTTGCCGAAAGGCCACGCCTCTTCCAAAATCACTAAGCGGTTGGTCTTCTTTACCGATTCAAAAATTGCTTCGTAATCCAACGGACGTACGGTACGCAAGTCGATTATTTCACACTCGATACCATCCTCGGCCAGCGTTTCTGCGGCTTTATAGGCTTCTTTTATAATTTTTCCGAAGGAAACAATGGTTACATCGCTCCCTTTTCGCTTTATATCCGCAACCCCAATCGGGATTAAATATTCACCTTCGGGCACTTCATCCTTATCGCCATACATTTGCTCGCTTTCCATAAAAATTACAGGGTCGTCATCGCGTATGGCACTTTTCAACAATCCTTTTGCATCGGCAGGATTACTGGGCACCACTACTTTTAGACCGGGACAATTGGCATACCAGCTTTCAAACGCCTGGCTGTGCGTGGCGGCAAGTTGCCCTGCAGAAGCCGTTGGCCCACGGAAAACGATCGGGATATTAAACTGTCCGCCGCTCATCTGGCGCATTTTGGCAGCGTTATTTATTATTTGGTCAATCGCCACCAACGAAAAGTTAAATGTCATAAACTCCACGATCGGCCTGTTACCGTTCATCGCAGATCCTACGGCTATACCTGAAAATCCCATTTCGGAAATTGGCGTATCAATAACCCGCTTTGGGCCAAATTCATCCAGCATTCCCTTACTGGCTTTGTATGCGCCATTGTATTCGGCCACTTCCTCCCCCATTAAATATATAGATTCGTCGCGACGCATTTCCTCGCTCATCGCCTCGGCTATTGCCTCTCTGAATTGTAGTGTTTTCATTGGTATAAATTGAAATGTAAATAACATAACTCCGATAGCTATCGGAATAAGGACAGCAAAAATACTATAATTACTATCTGTTTAGGTAGTAATTCTTCACTTTTAACCAAAATTTATTATGCGCGCATAACAAAAAAAGTCAAAATTATCCGTAACTTCGCACACGAGCAATTTAAAACATTTTCAGTTTTTTTATTGTGAAATTACAACCCAAAAAATTTCAAATATAAAATGCCCCCAGTATCAATACTAAATTGAGCGAAGATGTAGATTGGGGCATTACATCTTCCTACTTATCAAATATATTTAAAAGATGAAAATATTAGTCTGTATAAGTCACGTACCGGACACCACCTCCAAAATTAATTTTACCGATGGCGATACCAAGTTTGATACAAACGGGGTTCAATTCGTAATCAACCCAAATGACGAATTTGGCCTTACACGCGCTATGTGGTTTAAGGAAAAACAAGGCGCTACCGTACATGTGGTAAACGTGGGCGGTGCCGAAACCGAGCCTACACTTCGCAAGGCCTTGGCCATTGGCGCTGATGAAGCCATACGTGTAAACACTGCAGCAACCGATGGTTTTTCGGTCGCAAAACAATTGGCGAACGTTGCAAAAGAAGGCAGTTACGATTTAATAATCGGGGGACGGGAGTCCATCGACTACAACGGCGGGATGGTTCCGGGAATGCTCGCTAAACTTATTGGCGCAAACTTCGTAAATACCTGCATCGGCCTGGAAGTGGAAGGCGACAAAGCCACCGCAATCCGCGAAATTGACGGGGGGAAGGAAACCCTTAAAACATCACTGCCATTGGTAATTGGCGGCCAGAAAGGTTTGGTTGAGGAAAGCGATCTTCGCATCCCGAACATGCGCGGCATCATGCAGGCCCGCACCAAACCGCTGAACGTAAAGGAACCCGTTGATGCAAATGCCGAAACAAATACAGTATCATTCCAAAAACCCGCTCCCAAAGGCGCCGTAAAATTGGTCGATACCGTAGATGAATTGGTAAACCTGCTCCACAATGAAGCAAAAGTAATTTAATACGCCTTATTTTTCGCAAATCTCAAAAAACAAAATAGTTTGAAACAATTCCACTTTGATTTTTGGAATTTGGATTTTGCGATTTGGAATTTTAAAGGCTAACGTCTAACGTCTAAAATCTAACATCTAATGTCTATTATAGTTTATACCGAATCAGAAGAAGGAAAAATAAAGAAAATCGCCCTGGAAGCAGTTTCTTATGCAAAGGGTATCGCAGACCAAATGGGAACTTCCGTTACTGCTATTACCGTAAATGCAAATGATACTTCCGAATTGGGCAAATACGGCGCCTCAAAAGTACTGGAGGTTTCCAACGATAAATTAAAAAAATTCAACGCCGAAGCCTATGCCGATGCCATTGCACAGGCTGCCAAAAAAGAGGATGCCAAGGTAATCGTACTCTCTACCAGTGCCAACGACAAATTCCTCGCCCCCTTGTTGGCGGTAAACCTCAATGCAGGCTATGTGCCCAATGTAGTGGCTCTGCCGGAAAGCACTTCCCCGTTTAAGGTGAAGCACAGTGTTTTCACAAATAAGGCATTTGCCACCACCGAAATTAAAACAGATATCAAGATTATTGGACTGGGGAAAAACTCATACGGGTTAAAAGAAAACGAAACTTCGGCTGCAACAGAAGCTTTTTCACCAAATCTCGACGCCCACGATTTTGATATGGAAATTGTTTCCGTAGATAAAGCAACCGACAAAGTAACCATCGCCGATGCCGAAATAGTGGTTTCCGGTGGTCGAGGCCTCAAGGGTCCAGAAAACTGGGGAATGATTGAAGACCTTGCCAAAACATTGGGCGCGGCAACCGCTTGCTCCAAACCTGTGAGCGACATGGGCTGGAGACCGCATAGCGAGCACGTTGGGCAAACGGGTAAACCCGTAGCGTCAAATCTGTACATAGCCATTGGTATTTCCGGTGCCATCCAGCATTTGGCAGGTATTAACGCTTCAAAAGTGAAAGTAGTTATCAACAACGATCCTGAGGCTCCTTTCTTTAAGGCCGCAGACTACGGCATAGTGGGCGATGCTTTTGAAATAGTACCAAAACTCACTGAAAAATTAAAGGAATTTAAAGCGCAGAACGCATAATTTTTTATTAATTTGTGCCCCGAAAAAGGCTGTTTAAATCTAGGAAACACCCTCTATTTAAACAGCTTTTTCTTATTTTTATACTTTAATGACAATCTCGTTGCCAAAAAACTTGGAACCTGTCAGCCTAAGTCCGTCGCAGGGCGTGAATTTGAAACCTCGATAATGAGTTTAGTAAAACTGACCATAAAAGGAATATCCTACAGCCAAACGCAAAATGGTGCCTATGCCCTTATTTTGAATGAGGTGGATGGCGAACGGAAACTCCCTATCGTCATCGGCGCTTTTGAAGCTCAGTCCATTGCCATCGCCCTGGAAAAAGACATTACCCCTCCACGACCCCTTACACACGACCTTTTTAAGAATTTCGCCGATCGTTTTGAAATTGTCATCAAGCAGGTAATAATCCACAAATTGGTGGACGGCGTTTTTTACTCCAGCATCATTTGCGAACGCGACAAGATTGAAGAAATTATCGACGCCCGTACTAGCGATGCGATTGCCTTGGCACTTCGGTTTAAGGCACCTATTTTTACCTATAAGAATATTTTGGACAAGGCGGGGATTTATCTGAAAACATCTGCCTCCAAAAAATCGCTTTCAAAAAAAGAAGAAGCTGTTATTGAAAATTTGATTTTAGGGGAAGACAAGGAATCAGTCAAGCCTACAGGCCAAGATTACACAAAATTTAGCCTAAGTGAACTGAACAAAATGTTGGAGGACGCCGTAAAAAGCGAAAATTACGAGAAGGCGGCAAGTATCCGCGATGAGATTTCAAAAAGAGAATAGATTCATTTATCGATTTTTAAAATTTAAAATATAGTCCCCTGGGCGAGCCTGCACCGAGCGCAGTCAAAGTGTCAAAGGGTCGGAGTTTAAAAAGAATATGCAAAAATTCACACTCGTAGCCATTGTGCTATTTTTCTTCGGAAACACCTTCGCGCAAAGCATTGAAAAAACGTGGCAATTTTCAGAAGTAAAGGACGAGAACGGCCTCTCTCTTCTAAACATCAATCCCGAAAAAGATTTCCTGAAACTCGATAACGGCTTGTTTGAATATCAAGTGGCTAGCGACAGTCTTGTTTCCAAGGGCGATTATATGTTCCAGAATAATTTGCTGGTTCTTTTTTTCAATAAGCCCGCGGACAGCATTAGAAGATTTCGGGTAGAACAGGTTACGGACAGCAGCCTTACCCTTTCGGAAAACAATTATAAGTATCAGTTAAAAACGCCCGGCCTTCAAAACGTTTCTGCTCTGGAGACGGTTGCGAAAACTTCAGAAATAATTCCCAGTCAAGGATTTTCCTTTCAAAGTCTATGGCGCGGGGTTTTGGGCATGGTTTCGCTCTTGATTATCGCCTTCCTCTTCAGTTCAAATCGCAGGGCCATTAATTGGAAAACCGTAGGTATTGGCCTAGCCTTCCAATTGTTGATCGCCATTGGGGTTTTAAAAGTAGATTTTATAAAAAGTGGCTTTGAAGGGGTGGGCCAATTGTTCGTAAACGTGCTGGACTACACCAAGGCGGGAAGCGAATTTCTCTTTGGCGGAATGCTGGATATAAACTCCTTCGGTTTCATCTTCGCCTTTCAGGTTTTACCCACCATTATCTTTTTCTCCGCCCTTACCTCGGTACTTTTTTACTTCGGAATCATTCAAGTAGTCGTAAAAGGAATGGGCTGGCTGCTCACCAAACTTTTGAATATTTCGGGTGCAGAAAGCCTGAGCGTGGCGGGAAATATCTTTTTGGGTCAAACGGAAGCGCCACTTCTCATTAAGGCCTATTTGGAAAAAATGAACAAGAGCGAAATGCTACTTGTGATGATAGGCGGCATGGCCACTGTTGCGGGTGCGGTACTCGCTGCCTATATCGGCTTTTTGGGCGGCGACGACCCCGAACTTCGGTTGACCTTTGCCAAGCACCTTTTGGCAGCATCGGTAATGGCAGCCCCGGGCGCTATCGTAATTTCAAAAATTTTGTACCCCCAGACCGAACCCATCAATACCGATGTGAAAGTTTCCTCAGAAAAAATTGGATCCAACTTTTTGGACGCAATCGCAAATGGAACTACTGAAGGCCTGCGGCTTGCGGTAAACGTAGGCGCCATGTTGCTGGTTTTTGTGGCGTTCATCGCCATGCTCAACGGAATATTGGGCTGGGTGGGCGAAGTAACTTCAGTTAATGAATGGGTGGCTGCAAACTCCGCCTATCAAAGCCTTTCACTTGAGGCAATTCTCGGAACTATTTTCGCCCCACTTATGTGGCTTATAGGTGTTGCCAAGGAAGACATGTTAATGATGGGCCAATTATTGGGAATTAAACTAGCGGCCAGTGAATTTGTGGGCTACATCCAGCTGGCAGAACTGAAAAACGTTACCAATGAGCTTCATCTTAATTATGAAAAGAGCATCATTATGGCAACCTACATGCTTTGTGGATTTGCAAATTTCGCTTCTATCGGTATTCAAATTGGAGGAATTGGCTCCCTAGCTCCCGGACAGCGAAAAACCCTTTCAAAATTTGGAATGAAAGCCTTGATTGGCGGGACGATCGCTTCGTTAATTTCCGCAACCATCGCAGGAATGATAATTGGCTAATAGGCTCCTATCACGGTCTCTGCCCAATCGGCAGCTTCGTCAATACTTTTAAAGTAACTAAAGGCTCCCTTAAAAAGGCCTTGTTCTACCATAGCCTCAAACTTTACGTCCTCATTGTTGGAAACTATCGCAATCCCCACCACCGATTTGGAACTTGCCTTTTCATAAACTATAGGGTTAACTGTTTTGGCCATTTCCCGGTTGGAGATTACCACGCATTTTCTGCCCCGATAATGGGAATCAATAATTTTGGTAAGTTCCTCAGCCTCCTCCAGATCATAAAAATTTGAATTAAAGTGAAAGACCGCGTACAAAGGATAGCACTCCAATATACCCGTTGATAGCTCGTACTGTTTTTCCATTGGTCAAGGATTTCGAAATAAAATTAAATAAAATTTTAACATAATTTTAAAATCGTTGATAACTTATTTAAAAGCATTTCGCAAATAATTTGAGCATCCCCTTCCCTATTAGTATTTTAGACCGATAATTTATTTTTTTTGAAATGAAACAATACCACGACCTTCTAAAGCACGTAATGGAAAACGGCAGCGTAAAGCAAGACCGCACCGGCACCGGTACCAAGAGCGTTTTTGGCTACCAAATGCGGTTTGATTTAAGTGAAGGCTTCCCCATGGTCACCACTAAAAAACTACACCTGAAATCAATTATTTATGAACTCTTATGGTTTTTGAATGGCGATACAAATGTGAAATATTTGCAGGAAAACGGGGTACGCATCTGGAACGAATGGGCCGACGAAAATGGCGACCTTGGCCCCGTTTACGGCCACCAATGGCGAAATTGGAACAGCGAGGAAATCGATCAGATTTCAGAAATAATAAAAACCCTAAAAACCAATCCGGACAGCCGCCGAATGCTGGTTAGCGCCTGGAATCCCAGCGTATTGCCCGATACCTCAAAACCATTTGCCGAAAACGTGGCCAATGGCAAAGCGGCGCTTCCACCCTGCCATGCCTTTTTCCAATTTTATGTTGCCGACGGAAAATTATCTTGCCAACTCTACCAGCGCAGTGCCGATATCTTTCTGGGCGTGCCTTTTAATATTGCTTCCTATGCCCTATTGACGATGATGATGGCGCAGGTTTGCGGCTACCAAGCCGGTGATTTTGTCCACACCTTTGGCGATGCCCATATTTACAGCAACCATTTTGAACAGGTGGAACTCCAGCTATCGCGCCAGCCACGCCCGTTGCCAAAAATGTTGCTCAATCCAGAAGTAAAAGATATATTTGGCTTCACTTTTGATGACTTTACGCTTGTGGACTACAATCCGCATCCGCACATAAAAGGCGCTGTTGCCATTTAAACTAAACTTAATTCCTCAAAATGAAAAACCTATTTATTGCCTTCTGCATACTTTTCTCAACTTCAGTTTTCGCCCAACAAGAATGGGGCGACGTTCAAAAAAATAAGGTAACCCTTAAGGAGATTGCCCCTATCTGGCCCGGATGTGAAAAGGGAAGTGCGGCTGAGCGCGACAATTGTTTCAACAATAAACTGGCTACCCACATTGCCCAAAATTTTAAATATCCGCCGGAAGCCTACAAGAAAAATGAGCAGGGAAGAGTAATTGTAGAGTTCATTATCAATGAACAAGGATTGGTTGAGGTAAAAAATGTTACCGGAGGCACCAAAGAATTGCAGGAAGAAGCCAAACGAAATATTATGGCAATCCCGAAAATGGCAAAACCCGGAATGATGGGAGGCAAACCGCGGCCCATAAAATTTACGGTTCCTTTTACCTTTAAAACCGGGAAATAAGATGCTGAAAAAAATAGTTTTTTCTCTAGTTTTAATGTTCATTTCTTCTTTTTTATCCGCGCAGGAAGAAACGGTAACCGAAGTTTCAAAATCTGAAATGACTAAGGCCGATGTACCTTATGCCGTGATTGAAAATGTTCCTGTATATCCAGGATGTGAAGGCAACGGCAACCAGGAATTGAAACAGTGCATGTCCACCAAAATTTCCGAATTTGTGAACCTTCATTTCAATATGAAGAAAGTTGAAGCCTTGAATTTACCTCCCAAGCTATATAGAACTGCGGTTCAATTCAAAATAAATAAAGAAGGCAAGGTGGTTGACGTTCGCGCCCGTGCGGAACATCCCGAGATTGAAAATGAAGCCGTTCGCGTTGTGAGCAACCTTCCCCAAATGCAACCGGGAAAACAAAGAGGAGAAGCAGTGGGCGTGCTGTATTCGCTTCCCATAATTTTTAAAGTTGAACCTCCTAAACGGATTAATAAAAAACTCCAAAAGCGCAGAAGAAAAAGTTAGTTAAATTGAGTTTAACAACTGTTTAACGCAAGCGAAATAGCGTTAAACAATTTTAATATTTATATTTAAAGTGTCGTCAAAAAAAATTGCGACACTTTTTTTTATGATTGCTACAGATACACTGGTTTCGTTCTTTCTCGAAACCCGCCAACATACAGAAGATATTTGCAAACCGCTGGAAATTGAGGATTACGTGGTACAGCCCATTGTTGACGTTTCTCCTCCCAAATGGCATTTGGGCCATACCTCCTGGTTTTTCGAAGAGTTTATTCTGAAACCGCACAAACCAAATTACAAGCTCTTTCACGAAGATTTCGCCTTTGTTTTCAACAGTTATTATGAAAATGTGGGCAAACGCGTAATCAGAAATGACCGCGGCAACCTCTCGCGGCCCGGCGTGGCAAAGGTTTACGATTACAGGCATTATGTCACCAATGAAATGAAGGATTTTCTTTCAGGGGAAATTTCCGCAGAGATTGAAGAAATCCTTTTAATAGGAATCCATCACGAAAAACAGCATCAGGAACTTCTTATTACAGATATAAAATACATTCTGGGAAATAACCCGTTATTACCGAAATACAACGATTCATTTTCGGAAAATCCACACCAGAAATTTCAACGGGAATGGATTGAAATGGACGAAGGCATTTATGAAATAGGTCATACAAATCCTGACGAATTCTGCTATGACAATGAATTGGCAAGGCACAAAGTGTATCTGCATAATTATAAAATTTCAAACAAACTCGTTACCAATGCCGAATATCTGGAATTTATAAATACCGGAGGCTACAAAGATTTTAACCTATGGCACGCTGAGGGTCTGGACTGGGTAAAACAAAACCAGATTGAAGGCCCAATGTACTGGCACAATATTGACGGGGAATGGCACCAATACACTTTGCAGGGCCTTCAAAAAATAGATACGCACGCACCGCTTTCGCACATTTCCTATTTTGAAGCCTTCGCCTTTGCCCAATGGAAAGAATGCCGCCTGCCCACAGAATTTGAATGGGAGGCCGCCCAACAAAACTTTGAATGGGGCAGCCGTTGGGAATGGACTGAAAGCGCCTACCTACCCTATCCCGGCTATAAAAAAGCCCCCGGCGCCATCGGCGAATACAACGGGAAATTTATGGTAAACCAAAAAGTGTTGCGTGGTGGTTCCGTTGCAACTCCCAATAAACATACGCGACCAACTTATAGAAATTTTTTCCAGACCAATCTGCGGTGGCAATTCACGGGATTAAGGTTGGCACAATAAAAACGACTACCCACCTATGGCAACTACCGCAACACTATTGGACACCCCTTTTAAAAAAGAAGTTTTTGAAGGTCTGAGTGCATTCCCCAAATATTTATCGTCCAAATATTTTTATGACAAAAAAGGCGACAAACTTTTTCAGGACATCATGGCCATGCCGGAATATTATCTCACGGGCTGTGAATTTCAGATACTTTCCTCCCATACGGAGACCATCGGAGAGCTCTTTCGCGATCGCGAAAATGGTTTGGATTTAATTGAACTTGGCGCCGGCGACGGCAAAAAAACAAAGGTGTTGCTAAAATATATGGCAGACTACAACTTCAATTTCGTTTACAAACCCATCGACATCAGTGAAAATGCGGTGGAAATGCTTTCGGAAAATCTCGCTACCGAAATGCCCGCCCTAAGGGTGGATGCCGAAGTGGGCGAATATTTTGAAGTCCTCGAAAGGCTGAAAGGTTTCAACAAACGCAAAAAGGTAATTATGGTGTTGGGAAGCAATATCGGCAACCTAAAACACCCAAAGGCCATCGAATTTTTTACAAAATTGAAAGACGCCATGTTGCCCGATGACTTGCTTTTCATGGGTTTCGACCAAAAGAAAAATCCGCAGACCATCCTCGATGCCTATAACGATGAAGCCGGAATTACCGCAGCTTTCAACAAAAATATTCTCACCCGCATAAATCGTGAATTGGGCGGAAATTTTGATGTGGATAAATTCAAACATTGGGAAGCGTACAATCCAGAGACAGGCACAGCCAAAAGTTTTTTGGTGGCAACCGAAGCGATGCAGGCAAGCATCGAAAAGTTGGGGTTAACGGTAAATTTTGAACAATGGGAAACCATCCACACCGAAATTTCACAGAAATACGACGATAAGATAGTGCAGTGGCTCGCGGAACAATCGGGACTTGAAATTGAAACCTCCTTTACGGACGAAAAGGGGTATTATAAAAATTATGCCTTTCGGAAGGTTTGATGGGTGCTCGGTGATGGGTGCTGGGTGCGGGATGATAGATGTTATAACCTCTGATTTTTTCTATTCATCGAACTAAAATTTCAACAAGTTTTTCCAATTCATCTTCGGTGTTGTAATAGTGAAAACTTACGCGAACCCCGCTACCTCTCGGGGAGCAGATAACATTGTTTTCCCGCAACTTCTGAAATAGCGCTTGATCCCCTTTCAAATTATAAATGGACGAATGCTTTTCGCGGAGCAGCGTATCGTTTCCCAATAAATCCATTTCGGCGAAACGTTCCTTCGCCTTTGCTGAAAGGGAAGCAATTTTTTGATATAAATCTTCCCTTCCCAAGTTTTCCTGAAACAACAGCGCCTGCTCCAAACTGCCGTAATTCAAGGTGTCTTGGTGGCCCGGTTCAAAATGCTTCATATAAGCGGTTTCCGTTGCCAAGCTTTCAAACCGCTCGGCAGAATTGAACCCGATAGTCTTTGGAAAAATCCTTTCACGCGCCGCTTCCTTCACCATAAAAAGACCGTTGCCATAGCCCGCCGTAAGCCATTTGTAGGCGCTCGCCCCCAAAACATCAATCGCGCTTTCGGCAAAACTGAAATTCTCCGTACCCAAATATTGCGTGCCATCAGCAATCAAAAGTAGGTTGGGATGATAGCTTTTTAACTGTTTCAAAAATTCAAAATCTATTTTTATGCCATTGAGCCACTGCACGATGCTGAACATAAAAATATCGGGCCGGTGCCTTGCCACGGCCTCCTCTATATTCTGTTCCAAATTCTCATCAATTTTGGCATAGCAAACATCAAAATCGCGGGTCTCCACGGGCCAATTTACCGAGGGGTAATCGTTCTTTAAAAGTAGAATTTTCTGGCCTTCGGGAAGTCCGTCCAAGACTGTATTTATACCAAAGGAAAAATTTGGGACCAAAGCCGTTTCCTCGGCCGAAGCATCAAAAAACCCGGCCACCGTTTTTCTAATCTGCTCAATATGAATTTTATGCTTATCGCGAAAAACACTGGCATGGTGCATCAAATCGAGGTCGTGCTGGCGGCGCCATTCAATAACAGGCTTGGGAATCACGCCATTGGAGGCGGTGTTTAAATAGATACAGGATGTTAGGGCGGGAAAGTGTTTTCTTAAATCTTCCATAAGTAATGGCAAAACGGTGAATTTTCGGTATTTTTACAAGACTGATTTTAGCAGCGCTTGTTGCATTTACAACGAAAGTAACCAACTATGTTTTCAAAAACTAAAAAATCCGAAAGAATTGATGCCGAACAGCGCGAGCAGTACGAGTACGCCCGGCGCCGCATCAAACAGAAAAAAAACCTGATGCGCCATTTCATATTGTTTTTGGTGGGCTCGGTGCTGTTAATAATCATCAATCCTTTGCTGGGCTATGGCAATGATTTCTTTATAAAGGATTGGTTTATTTGGGCCATTTTAATTTGGACTTTTATATTTCTCATACATCTTTTCAACGTTTTTGTGATGAACAAATTCATGGACAAGGAATGGGAAGACCGCCAACTCGAGAAACTGAAGGCCCGCCAAGCCGAACGCATGGCCGAACTGCAGAAAAAAGTGGATGCCGAGCTGCAATTGCCCACAACCCCACCGGACACTTCAAAAAAAAACGAACTGAACAACCCGCTACCGCCCGACGTACAATGATTACCATGATTGCCGCCGCTGGCGAGAACAACGAATTGGGAAAGGACAACGACCTGCTTTGGCATTTGCCGGATGATTTTAAACGCTTCAAAAAACTGACCACCGGCCATTACATCATTATGGGGCGGAAGACTTTTGAGTCGTTTCCGAAACCGCTTCCCAACAGGACCCATCTGGTCATCACGCGAAACAAGAACTATAAAAAAGAAGGCGCCGTGGTAGTCCATGATATGGAGGAGGCCCTGAAAATTTCGAAGGAAGATGAGCAGCCCTATATTATTGGCGGTGGCGAAATTTATAAATTGGGACTTCCCTTTGCCGATAAAATTGAGCTTACCCGCGTACACGGCACGTTTGCCAATGCCGATACTTTTTTTCCCGAGTTTTCAGAGGAGAAATGGGAGCTTATTTCCAAAGAAGAGCATCCCAAGGACGAAAGGCATAACTATTCCTTTACGTACGAAACTTGGGTGCGAAAATAATGAACTCCAAACCCCAAAGTTTTCAAAACCTTTGGGGTTTTGCTTCCAAAAAAACTCTTTTGAAAACCATCTTAAAACATATTGCTTCCCAAAATAACTTCAACTGTCACGATAGCAAACCCCTTTCGGGCGGTGACATCAACGAAGTATTTCTGCTAAATTGTTCCGAAGGAAATTTTGTCGTCAAGATTAACAGTGCCTCAAAATTCCCCGCTATGTTTGAAGCGGAGGCAAAGGGATTGCAATTGCTGAAAGAGAACAGTAGTTTTAAAATTCCAATGGTGATTGCCACAGGAACCTATCAAAACACGGCCTATTTAATATTGGAATACAATCCCTCGGGAAAACCATCGAAAAACTTTTCGGAAAAATTTGCCGAGGCTCTTGTGACATTGCACAAAACAACTGCCGAAAATTTTGGATTGGACCACAACAACTATATTGGCAGTCTTCCGCAGAGAAATAGTTTTTGCGGTTCGGCTTCGGAGTTTTATATTTCACAACGTTTGGAACCACAGTTCAAAATGGCGGCGGACAACGGTTTTCGCTTTAAAAATTTAGAGGGATTTTTTAAGAATATTTCCGAAGCAATCCCGAAGGAGCCCCCGGCTTTAGTCCACGGCGATCTTTGGAACGGCAACTATATGGTTTCCAAAACTGGAAAACCGGTTTTGATAGATCCTGCCGTAGCCTTTGCGCCGCGCGAAATGGATATTGCCATGATGAAATTGTTTGGTGGGTTTTCAGATGAAATTTTCTCCAATTACAATGCTCTTTTTGTTTTAGGCGAAGGCTGGAAAGAACGGCTTCCCCTTTGGCAATTATACTATTTGTTGGTACACCTCAACCTTTTTGGAAGTGGTTATTTGCCGCAGGTCAATTCAGCAATAAAAAAATATTCATAGAATTAATCCTATTTTTGTATTTCTAAACCAATCGACAATGAAAGCATATATATTTCCCGGACAGGGTGCCCAATTTACGGGAATGGGCAAAGATCTTTACGAAAATTCCCCAAAGGCGAAAGAGCTGTTTCAACAAGCCAACGAGATTTTGGGTTTTGATATTACCAGAATAATGTTTGAGGGTACCGCCGACGAACTGAAGGAAACCAAAGTAACGCAGCCAGCTATATTCCTACACTCCACTATTTTGGCAGAAGTAATGGGCAGCAAGTTCCAGCCAGATATGGTTGCCGGACACTCCTTGGGAGAAATTTCGGCCTTGGTGGCCAACAGAACGCTTGCTTTTAGCGATGGCCTGCAATTGGTTTACAAACGCGCCTTGGCAATGCAAAAGGCTTGTGAGCAAACACCATCAACCATGGCAGCAGTTTTGGGACTGGACGATCATTTAGTTGAGGAAATATGCGCCAACACGCCGGGCATTGTGGTTGCCGCAAATTATAATTGCCCGGGTCAATTAGTAATTTCGGGCGATGTGGATGCCGTGGGAAAAGCCTGTGAAAGTTTAAAGGAAGCTGGCGCACGCAGAGCATTGATACTGCCCGTTGGCGGCGCTTTCCACAGCCCGTTGATGGAACCTGCTCGGGAAGAACTGGCGGCTGCTATTGAAGCCACCCAATTCACCGCACCAGCTTGCCCAATTTATCAGAATGTTTCAACTTTTGCCGTGACTGATCCTTCAGAAATAAAAGAAAACCTCATCTTTCAACTCACCGCTCCCGTAAAGTGGACGCAGAGTGTTCAAAATATGATAAAGGATGGCGCAACGAAATTTATAGAAGTAGGTCCCGGAAATGTTTTACAGGGATTGGTTAAAAAAATTGATGGTTCTGTGGAAACTGAAAAAGCGGAGGTGTGAATTCGTTGATTCGTTGATTCGTTGATTCGAAAAATAAAAAGTTCTGGATAAAATTAATTATTCAGAACTTTTTATTTAAAAAACTGTTTCATCCCAATTGATCAAATTATCCGTTCCCCTATTGTAGAACAGCTTCCGCTCCTCCTTGGGAACAAGGTCTCCTCCAGTGGCCCAAACAATATGGGTCGCGTTTTCCATATTTATTTTGTTTTTTGCTGCGTAATCGGTTTGTGCAACCATTTGTGGGCCGATCAAGCCAGCGGTTGCCGAAGGTATACAAAATTGATTTAAACAATATTTAGGAATTTTTCGCGACATCCTCCACCCGTTTTGTGGAATCTGCCTTATTGAGGCTCAATCGTACCGTAGTAGGCCGAACTATTTAAATTATTGGAAGGAATTGAAATGAAATGAAATTAAACGAATATTGTACTCTGAAAGTAACTTTTTAAAACGTTCTTAACCCTAAATACTGCCTGAAAATTTAGTTGGAAACTTAATAAATTCAGGTTAAAAAAATGAATTAATATGAATTTTTTGTATTTTTATATAAAAGAATAGTAATAAAAATATAAAAACCTGATAAAAATCATTTTTAGTATGTTTTCAATAATAGTACTGGGTATATTAGCTCTTCAAAGCTTCCAAGAAGAACACAACATAACAGAAATAAGTAGGTTAAGTCCAAATCATCAGGATATTACAAATTTTGAGCAGTGGTTAAACGAAAAATCCTGAGAAAGTACGCTCATAATTTTAGAAAATGGATGTCTAAGCTTCGAAGATCCACCTCCGCCTTGTGCTTGTCCTACTCCCACAGGAGGTTGCATTTATGTTCAGCCCGATGCGATATGTTATAATGGAACACAACCTTTTTGTCCCTAATTTAAAAAATCGATGCTGTACTAATCATGAACCAAAGAAGACACGCCGGTAATAAGGAATTTTAGAAATTCACATTTTCATTTTACACTTCTAAAGATTAAACCCTATGAAAAAAATTACTTTTTTATTTGTTATATATAGCATTTCTATCATTTCACCCATAACAGCTCAACGCGAAGGTTCAGAAAACGAGCTAATCCTCTCCCAGAGCACTAATCAAATATTATTGCCCACAGGAGGCTTATCCTGTGCCGGTGGAGAAAATCATTGGTTCCGGAATTACATTCTGGATGAGGAAGGCGTAAATACACCCGTAGCCTTGGTGGGTGTAGAATTTGGTGTTCAATCCATAGATGAACTTCAAGAACTTGAGATATATGCATACGAATACATGGATTTTCCCGATGGTTATGATATTACCAATCCTCCACAACCTTTAGCGTCTGGCACTGTGAGTGTGGATCCAGAAAATATTAATCAGATAATTCGCGCAAATTTTGATGTTCCAATAGTGGTTTCTGCTCTAACATCAGTGGTAGTGAGTATAGTGCAACCGGGCACCGACGGAGCCGCTTTATATTTAGGCGTTACCGAGGAAGACACTAAAACCAATTATTGGGCATCCGAAAATTGCGGGATTACCCAACCCACTCCCGTGGCGGCACTGGGCGCTCCCAATTCACGGCAGAATTCTCAAAAGAAAATATCAAGATTTATCCCAATCCTGCAATTAATACTGTCCATTTGAACATGCCAAATGGACTAAGCATTGACAAGCTTACACTTTGTGATGTTACAGGAAAAGCCTTGAAAATTATATATAATGACGATACTGTGGACATCTCTAAATTATCTTCTGGAACGTATTTTTTAAAAATAAAACGGGATAATTTCACCATCGTTAAAAAAATAATTAAGCAATGAGGGGTATTAAATTTTCGCAAAACACCCAATACTCATAATTTAATTGATTTTAAACAACATTTAGGAATTTTTCGCAACGTCTTCCACCCGTTTCGTGGAATCTGCCTTATTGAGGCTCAACCGTACCGTACTGGTCTCCAATGCCTTTAAATCGTGGGGCACACCGCCGTCAAGCGCGACCAAATCTCCTTTTTTCAAATGGCAAATAGTTCCGTTTACGCCAAAATCGATTGCGCCTTCAAAAATTTCGACTACTATGGGGAACGATGTTTTGTGCTCCTTCATAACCTGGCCCTCCCTAAATGTAATTCTAATTTCCTTGCAGGCCTCGGTGTCAATTAAAACTTGGATGGTCGGTTTGGTATCATTGTATTGCAGATCTTTAATAAGTGATGCTGTTTTCATAGTTATATTTTTAAATTTTCCTTTTTTTAAATTTCTTCAAAATTAAGCATAGCAAAAATCGAAACCTATGACCGAGCGCATACTTTAACGAAAATGATTGGACCGGCTATTTTTCTAAATAATGCACACAAAATTAAAAACGAAAACACCGAATGAAATTAATCATCCGGTGTTTCTACTTGTATAAAGATTGGTTCAATCCTTAATACTATACTTTAAATTTTAAATATCTATGCGCTAATCCTGCAATCTTCGCAGTCCTTCACCTCGCCATAATAGGTTTCGCGGTATTTGTGAAGGGTTTTAAATGGCACTTTCAAAAAGGTTTTTTTGATGTAGATCACACTGGTGGTGAACATTCCCATCTTTTCTGTAAATCGTTTTTCTGTTTTTGTTTGTCGTTTCACTGAAACTAACTTCATAACTTTTGTTTATCGGTTTTGGGCAAAGAAACAAAGGCTTGGGGCCAATTCCAAAGAAATAGCGTTAAAGCTGGGTTAAACCTGGATAGGGTATCAATTTAGCATACTGAAAGTGATACATTACTACGCTTAGCCCGTATGAAGAATATTTTCGAATAAATGCCCCCATATTCCAGGGGGCATTCCGACCGTTTTCACGGCCCCACAAGCTTATGGGATCATTGTTTGATAATCCTTAAAATTTTTGATCCCTCAATGCCAGTGCTTACCCTCACTATATAAACACCGGCGGCGCCAGTGATTTCTTGAGTTATTGAATTAGTAAAGTAATATTGTTTTTCTGAAATTATCTCCCTAAGTATGTTGTATACCGTTATATTAACTTCGGGATATGTTTTTCCCAATTTTATGATGAAACTGCCCCGGGTTGGGTTAGGGTAGGATTCAAAGATGAAATCCTCCGGAACCTCATTGCCCAGAACCTCGTCGTTCCTAAAGATACGAGCGCGTTCGGGCAACCCATAATTTCCGTACAAATAGGTAGGCGAACCTACAGTAATTATGTTTCCAGCGCCATTTAAACTAACGGAATAACCACAATATTCCAATGAGGATTCTCCCACAATGGTATTGCCCACTTGCGACCAATCTGTACCGTTGTACATATATATACGTGCCTCGCCCAAACCGCTATTTGCACCTGGCCCTCCCAAAGCCAGCACTTGGTTGTTATTGCTTAGGGCAGCGGAAAAGCCTATGCCCGAACCCAATGGGCCTTCTATTAAAGCTCCCTGCATAATCCAAGATGAGCCGTTCCACATAAATACCTGTGCGCCCCCATTGCCATTGATACCGGCACCCGAAACCACTACCATGTTGCCATTCATTCCGAGGGTAACGTCGTCGTAATCATAAGTGTTGAATAGATTGCCCTTTGGCGCCCAGTCTGACCCGTTCCAAGTATAAACTTGAATAGCTTTGCCAAAATTCGTGGCAATGGTATTGGCATCATCGCTTAGGTCCAAAACGTCGCCTGCTATATCGTCTTCCAAGCCGTTTATTGCGCTGCCGCGCTGCTGCCAGGAATTGCCAGTTAGGGTGTAAATTCTAACCTGGCCGGAATCGTTGCCGTTTGTGGAATTCCCAATATCGCCCAGGGCCAACGCGTCTCCACTTGGGCTTAGTTTTACAGAACCTTCATAGAGGGTAATGGAATTCCAAAGCAAGGTGTTGCCCAATTGTTCCCAATCACTACCATTATATTCATAGATCTTTACCTCGGCATCTTCCCCTTGTGCTCCACCAGAGGCGCAAATGGCAATTCTATTGCCGTCGGCGCTTAGGCAAATTTCAATACCGAAACCCCGATCCGTGGTGGTCCCGGTAAGTGGATACCCCTTTAGGGTCCAATCTGTTCCATTGTATCTAAAGACTCGAACGCTTCCTGCCCAATAGCTATTGGAATCAACACTAAAGGGTGAGCCAACTGCCACTGTAAGACCGTCCTGGCTTGTGCTTACGCTCGCCCCGCATTTTTCGTCAGGCTCTTGTCCCAGGATATCACCTCCCAATTGCATCCAGTTTTGGGCGATCAAGGGTGTAGTGCTAATTAGTATAAAAAAAACAATACACGTTTTTAAGGTATGATTGTTTAAAAATTTATTGGCGAGTATTTTTTTTGTTTTCATTATGGCTGTTTTTAACTGGTTTATGAAAAATATTATTAAGCAAAAGCCAACTTTATGCAATGCGGGTAGGTTGAGTGCTACCTATATATCGAATCTGGGTTTACATTGTCATCATTTCCATTACAATTTATTTTGCATTACATTTGCTTCCTATCCCTGATGTATATGCCGCAGCACAAATTTATTGTTTGCAATTACCAACATTCTCTTACTTCCGGAATAGTTAGCTGGCAGGCTCCAAGTAATATTGCCTTAGTAAAATATTGGGGGAAATATGGCGAGCAAATGCCCATGAACGCTTCGGTAAGTTTTACATTGAAGCACTGCAACACCAAAACTTCGGTCTCATTTGAAAATAAGCAATCTGAAGGATTTGAATTTGAAGTCTTTCTCGATGGAAAAAGGGAAGAAGGCTTTGAACCGAAAATCAATAAATTCTTTGAAAGAGTGGAAGTGTATTTGCCATTTTTAAAGGATTTCAAATTTAAAATTGAAACCTCCAACAGTTTTCCGCATAGTAGCGGCATAGCTTCTTCCGCCAGCGGAATGAGTGCCCTATCACTTTGTTTAATGGAAATGGAACAGCGCATGCAACCGTCAATTACCGATGATTATTTCAAGGAAAAAGCTTCCTTTTTAGCGCGGCTTGGCTCGGGCAGCGCCTGCCGAAGTGTGGAAGGTCCTCTGATAGTCTGGGGAGAGCATCCAGAAATTGACGGCAGCAGTAATCTTTTTGGCACAAAATACCCTTTTGATATTCACGAAAATTTCAGAAACTATCAAGACACCATTTTATTGGTTGACAAAGGTGAAAAGCAAGTGAGCAGCACACTTGGCCACGATTTGATGGTGGACCACCCTTTTGCTGCGGAGCGATTTCGGCAGGCAAAAGATAATCTTTCAAAGTTGATTCCCGTTTTTAATAATGGCGACCTTCCTCAATTCATTAAAATTGTTGAAAGCGAAGCCCTGTCCCTGCACGCCATGATGATGACCTCCCTGCCCTATTTCATCCTCATGAAACCGAATACCTTGGAAATTATCGACCACATCTGGAAGTTCCGTGAAAAAACCGACAGCAAGCTTTGCTTTACACTTGATGCGGGTGCTAATGTACACGTGCTCTATCCCGAAAGTGAAAAAGAAAGTGTTTTAAAATTCATAGCAAATGAACTTTCGCAGTATTGCAAAAATGGGGAGTTTATTGAAGATGAGATTGGCTTTGGCGCTGTGCGGATCTGAAATTCAAGATAAAGGTTTTATTCGACGATAGAAATAGGCTTTTTCTTTAACAAAAAGGAAGGATTTTTAAGTTTTTGTCGATCGTTCAAAAGTAGAGTTTCGGGTGAAATAGATTAAAAACAACAAAACCATTAAAGTAGCGCCCGCCAATAAATACCACCACCAGGCTACATCTTTGCTTAAATCTATGGGGGCGGTATCGCCTATTAGAACAAGGCCTGCCCAATATTGTGGAGAGGCGGTGCGGCCTTCGGCGGTTTTAATATAACTTAACTTGGCTTCACGCAAAGCCTCATCCTTTGGCATTCCTTGCGAAAGATTATCATAAAACAACGTAACGATTTTTGCGCTGGATTCTTCATCAATCTCCCAAAGACTTGTCAAAATGCTTTCACTTCCCGCATAATTAAAGGCGTGGGCCAAAGATATCATCCCTTCGCCGGCTTGATAGGTTGGTTTTCCAGTCTCGCAGGCGGTGAGAATGGCGAGATTGGAAGATAGATCTATATTGTAAATTTCATAGGAATAAAGTGAGTTTTCATCATAATTCTCTTTGCCGGTGGTCTTTTTCGCAAAAATAAGTCGGCTGAGCTCCGGGCTTAGGTTATTGCTCTCGGCATGGGTGCCAATATGAATTATTTTATGCTCCTTCGCGCGGTTTATGAATAATTCTTTGCTAGCCTTTTCATTTATAAAATAATCGCCATCAAAAATTTTAGAATACTGTTTTACCAAATCCTCACTGAACGGTTGTGGCAGAAGCGTTAAATAGGTCTTGTCCAGCTTTACGGAATCTTTAATAGCCAGTTTGTATTCCTCTTTCATCTTTGTGTTGAAACCGGGTGCAAAGGCGATAAATTCAGAGGAATAATCTGCGACTTTCCCTTTGTCTTTATAAAGCAATAGGCTGAAATTATAAGAAATATCATAATTGGCCAATAAACTATTGGTTGCCATTTCCTGAAAATTCTTTATGGGCTTGGGCGTGAGCGTCTCAAAACTTAAATTGAAAAGTTCTCTGTCCGGCACAATGACAACCTTGGGTGTAAGTATGTACTTTTCCAAGGGAAACCAAAGGGCCCTGTATAATTCATAAAGTAGCGGTCTCGTTTTTTCGACCGAAAATTCATCATTCTTTAACTTTGGGATGTGGTTTTTAACCGAACTATAATTTAATCGCAGCATCTTTTTTAAGGAAGCGGAAACTACAAAGGCATACAATTGGTCGTCAATAAAAATATAGCGTACCACAGTGGTGTTGCCAGGGATTTTCTGTTGAAGATCATTCACTGATTCTTCCAAAGTGGCATAGCGCATTTTATAATACTTGGGAAAATGTTGCTTCAGCGAATCCAAGAAGTCCTCCCAGTTTTCGGATGCCTCAAAAAATGAGGAGAGACTACTGTTTTCAGAATCGTTTAAGGAGGATTTCATTTTATCTTTCAAGGTTTTTTCCCGTTCCAATACCTGGGCGGGGATGTGTTGAAACTGAACATTGTCCCGCAGATTGAGCCGTGAGCGAATACGGCTGTAGATACTGGATTCGTGAAGAGCAATGAGCTTATCTAAATACAATGGATCTTTGGTGATTTCGAAAAGTTCCAGCCGGAGTTTTTCGGCAAAACTTAATAGCTCTTCGTTTTCGGTTATTAGTAGGGTGAGGTCCTCATGATTGGTAATTATTTTTTTACGTTGGTCCAGAATAGAAATTCCTTCTTCTATTTGTTGCAAAAGTTCTTTTAAGAAAAATGGATTCTTACTTTCCGCCATATAGTATTTCGAACTCGCGTTTATCAATAAAGCTTGTGGTTTCCTATATTGACTGAGGATGGAATCTGTGGTGCTTATCTTCCCGCCTTCACCTAAAATATTAAAACGCAGGGCTTCATTACTGTATTTTTCGGCCTCCGGATAATTCTTCAAAAGGAAATGCACCTGTGCAAGATTTATGGTGTGGTAAAATTCCTGCAAGGTGTTTTTAAAGTCTCCGTTATGGGTAAAATTATAGGTTTCATTGGCCAAAGCCAGCGCTTTTTCCCTTTTACCGTTTTTAGCTGCGAAAAGGGAATATTCCAAAATATTATCCAAAAAATCCTTGGTATAAGTAGTGCCCATCGTTTTTTGGTACACTATTCTGGCCTTTTCATAATAAATCGCGGCGTTCTCAATATCGTCCATGTGCTCATAGATGGTTGCCCGGGTGGAAAGGGCCGCAGCCTCCCAATAGAGATCTGCGCTGGCGCTGCTTTTTAGTAGCTGCAATGCGGTGTCGGCATTTTGGGCGGCACCTTCAAAATCACGGCTGGCTGTTTTTGCCTCTGCAAGAATAATGTTTGAAATAATAATATTGATATCGTTGGGCTCAAAAAGCTTCTTTTTTTGTTGAAAGGAATATTCAATGAGTTCCTGCGCACGAGAATGTTCTCCCAGCGTATTGTAAAACGTAGCCATATTATCTATTACTACGCATTGGTGACTTTTGGCTTTGTAGGTGCGGGCTTCATCGGTAGCGCGGTTTATATATTCCTGAAATCCCGCGATCGATTCCTCTGAAATGGCAATGGCCTCTTGATTCTTTCCCAAGGCATTCCACAGAACGGCGAGGTTCATCTTGATCAATGCAGGCCGATAGTATCGGTTCATTATATCGGTCTCGTCAGTTTTCTCTAAAACCTTGATGGCTTCCTGAAAGTAATATTTGGTGCTATCCAGTTTTGCTTCCTGCCACATCATCCCTCCCAAGGCATTATAAACTTGGTTATAGAAAACATAGTCCGGTTGCCCGCTTTTTATCAACATTTTTAGCGCTTTGAGGTAATGGGATTTTGCCAAGGGAAAATCACCCAATTTTGATGCATAATATCCCTGACGGTACTCTAGGCCTGCAAGGTCAATATTGTTGGGTTCTGGGTTTTTTTGGGCGAATGGGATTGCCGATTTAAGGAGATTATATGCTTCCTGATGCTTTCCAGCATCGTCGTATATCCACCCCAATTCGGTTATTGCCTCTACTACAAAGTGTGGGTTGGCGTATTTTTTTATCTCTTTCGTAAGATTTTCAGCTTTTTTCACGGCAAGATTCTTATTGCCGTTATTCAACTTAAAACTTCCTTCAAACTGAATATAAGCATACAGGCTATCGTAGTTCTTTGCCGTTTTATAGAAATTGATATTTTTAGCTATATGGCCCCGTGCCTGTGCTAAGGAATCCTGCTCAATAAGGGTTTGTATTTCCTTTACGCCAACATTCTTTTCTTGTGAAAATACCACTGAAAACGTAAAAAGAAATAACAATTGAGTAACAAAAGAGAATCTCCGGATTTTAAATGCCATAATGGAATAATACTTCAAAAAAACAGAACGAGTCCGGGGATAGATAAAGAAAGATACAATTTATTTTCTGTAGAATTGTGGTGCAGTCGAATTTTTCGGTGAAATTCAATTTTGTTCTTCGTATTCCGTCCAGGTCTGGTTGTTGATGTTCTGATCCAGATTGGGATTATATAGTGAATTGTCGCTCTTAATGTATTCGCCTTGATTGTTCATCCAGTATTGGTTGGCTCCTGCCTCTACTTTGTAGGTTTGCCCGGTATTTGGATCGCTTACGTTAGTGTTTCCATAAATATAATCTACAAACTGTTCTTGATTGCGATCGCTTGCGGCTTGATTGGCGCGCCAGCTTGCCATATTTTGATCCATCGCGGCCATTCTGTCATTGAAACGCGCAGTGTTCTGATCGCCAAAGGATTTTATGTTGGCCATCCGCTGTTGGTGGGCGGCATTGCTCTGTTGCGCAATTTGCATGTCTTTTTGGTTAACGGCCTGTAACCATTGTGGATTTATCTGCTGGTTTAAAAGCCCGTTGATGTATTGTGTTTTAGCTTGATCAAAAGCACCTTCGGAAGCTTCCAAAACCGAATAGGTTATGCCCCAATAACCCCCATACTGGTCATACGAAACAAAATGATGCAGAATAGTTAAAAATGAAGTGCCATCAGGATCGCGCCATTCCAGCCCCATAACTGTGAAAGTTTTTTGTGATGGCATACTTTTGTAGAGTTGGTCGTCAAATTGTTTGTCCCACGCGGCAATTTGCGGCATCGGGTATTTCCGCACAAGTTTTCGGTTTATTTTGTTGGCGTATTCCATAAAGCCTTCGTTGATAACTTGCTCAATGGATTTTGGAAGCTGCACTTGCATTCCGCTCTGTTGATACATTTGGGTCATCTGCGGATCTTTGGAAAAGATAAAACTGCCGCCGCGCTCTCCGTGAATTTTTATTCCATTCGGACCGGTGTAAAGATAATCACCGCCATTTTGTTTCTGCCAAGACGAAGGAAGGGGAATGCGGGACATCACTATTCCATTTCGGGAATCTATGGTGTTAAAATATTTCATTGCATCGTTTTTAGCCATTTGGTTATCTATAGGTTCATAATTTACCGCCTCATTTTCCTCATAGGAATAATTTTCAAAATTATCCCCATCACCCACATTCGGCTGTTCCTTATTTCCCTGGAAGCAAGCCGTGAAAAAAATAGACAATAAAACGAAGGAGAAAAGAGAGATGACAGCTTTCATGAGTTGGTGTTTTTAACTTAACATCTCTACATCGAACAATCCCCTTAATTGTCATCAAAACACAATACGAAGCTCAAATACAGTTTATTGAAAATTTTGCGAGCAGTTTATTCACACTTCTTTCTGAAAATATAATTGTTGAAATGGTTATCTTTGCAGCAGATTTCAGTTTAAAAAATAAAAAACCGTATTTTTATAGCTACAATAACACAACCTATGCGCGGCCCCCTCTTTTACTCAAAAATTTTACTTTTCGGCGAATATGGAATTATCAAAGATTCCAAAGGCCTGTCAATCCCGTATAATTTTTATAACGGTGCCCTGAAAATAGACGAGCACCATACCATTTCCACACACAAATCAAACGCCAGTCTTAAACGATTTGCAGAGTATTTGGAAACGCTTCAGGCAGAGCAGCCCAATTTGGTCTCCTTTGACCTGGAAGCATTAAAGGCCGATGTGGATAGCGGTCTTTATTTTGACAGCAGCATCCCGCAGGGGTATGGCGTGGGGAGTAGCGGCGCTTTGGTAGCGGCTATTTATGATAAATATGCCAATGAGAAGATTACCGTTCTCGAAAACCTAACCCGTGAAAAATTACTTGCTTTAAAAGCAATTTTTGCTGAAATGGAATCTTTCTTCCACGGAAAATCTTCAGGATTGGATCCGTTGAACAGTTATTTGAGCCTTCCCATTTTAATCAATTCCAAAGACAATATTGAACCAGCGGGCATTCCTTCGCAAACCGAAAACGGTAAAGGCGCCGTATTTTTATTGGACAGTGGCAGCACGGGCGAAACCGCACCGATGGTCCAGATTTTTATGGAGAATATGAAGCAGGAAGGTTTTAGAAATATGCTGAAGGATCAGTTTGTAAAACATACCGATGCCTGCGTAGAGGATTTCCTGCAAGGCGACGTAAAATCGCTTTTTGGGAACATCAAGCAGCTTTCAAAGGTAGTTTTAGATAATTTTAAACCGATGATTCCCGCGCAGTTCCACAAACTCTGGAAGAAGGGAATAGACAGCAATGCGTATTATCTGAAACTTTGCGGTAGCGGCGGTGGCGGGTATATGCTGGGCTTTACAGAAGATATTGACAAAGCCCGAAAAGCCCTAAAAGATTATAAACTGGAAGTGGTTTATAGTTTTTAGGAATGACTTTCTCTGAAATTTCTTTCAGATTTCTTCAACTTTAAAATTTTATGCTGAACCGAAAACAAAAACTCTTTCTTTTAAAGTTTTTCAGCCTGTTTTCTGTGGTTCGCGGCTATAATATTCTCATTATTGTAATTGCCCAATACCTTACCAGTATTTACATCTTGGCGCCAGACTTGCCCGTACGGCAGGTTTTGTTTGATGTGAATTTATTAATGTTAGTATTGGCCTCATCTTCTGCAATCGCTGGAGGTTACATCATAAATAGTTTTTATGACAGTGAAAAAGATTTAATTAACCGCCCGCGAAAAACGATGCTCGATAAATTGGTAAGCCAACGCACCAAGCTTTCTGCCTATTTTGTGCTCAACTTTTTGTCGGTCATTTTTGCGAGCTATGTTTCTTTTCGGGCCGTGCTGTTTTTCTCGATCTATATTTTTTTCCTGTGGTTCTATTCACATAAATTGAAGAAATATCCATTTATAGGAAACATTACGGCGGCCATACTTGCAGTAATTCCTTTTTTCGCAATTTTCGTGCACTACGCAAATTTCGACATTGTGATTTTTGTGCACGCCACTTTCCTGTTTCTGCTAATCTCAATGCGCGAACTGGTAAAAGACCTCGAAAACCTAAAAGGCGATTTGGTGCACGGTTACAATACCATTCCAGTGGTCTATGGCGAAAAAACCTCAAAAAGAATGTTGACGGTTTTAAGCATATTGACCTTGGTGCCAATCATCTTGCTCATCACAAAATTCAAGGAAGAAATAGGCTATATGGATTATTATTTTTACGCAAGCATTGCCGGTTTGGCCGTGTTTCTAGCGGTTTTGTGGTATTCAAAAAACAAGATACACTATATGGCCCTGCATAATATTTTGAAATTCGCCATCGTCATCGGCGTTTTTAGCATCGTTTTAATCCACGTAGATTTATTGCTGAACAGGTTTGCTTAGAACATTTCTCCACCGACTACCGTCTAACCACTACCGACTGCGTCGAGCTTCACAAAGAGATCCCAAACCACAACACCCACGCTCACCGAAATATTCAAGGAGTGCTTCGTTCCAAACTGCGGAATCTCAATAACAGCATCGCTGGCGGAAACAACTTTTTGCTGTACGCCTTTTACTTCGTTCCCGAAAATCACCGCGTAAGTCAATTCTTTTTGAACGGAAAAATCGTTGAGGTTTACGGCGAGTTCCGCTTGCTCGATGGATGCTACAAAAACGCCTTCGCTTTGCAGTTTGGCAACCACTTCCATAATATTTTCGGCATATTCCCAATCCACGCTTTCGGTCGCGCCGAGAGCGGTCTTTTGGATGTCTTTATGTGGCGGTTTTGCGGTAATGCCGCAGAGGTAGATTTTCTTCACCAAAAAGGCATCGGCCGTACGGAAAACGGAGCCGATGTTGTTCAAACTTCGGATATTATCGAGAATAATGATCAGCGGCGTTTTTTCCGAAGCTTTGTATTCTTCGGGATTGATGCGGTCCAGCTCGCTGTTTTTTAGTTTGCGATTTTTCATAGGGGGCAAAGTTAACTGTTAAAAGTTAATTGGAAAAAGCTCTTTGCGGCTTTGCGAGAGAATTTTACACGCAAAGTCGCAAAGGCGCAAAGTTGGATGGAAATTGTTGATAAAACCCAATAATTCACAACCCCTTCATTTCAAAGAAAAAAGCAATTTCGTTACATTTATAGCTTCGATAAACAATAACAATAAATAATAGTAATAAACAATAAAAAATGCCCAAGAAGGAAACCCCGTTGATGAAGCAGTACAACACGATCAAGGCCAAGTATCCCGATGCTTTGCTGCTGTTTCGCGTGGGCGATTTTTACGAAACTTTTGGGGAAGATGCCGTGCGCGCAGCGGGAATTCTAAACATTACGCTCACCCATCGTAACAACGGTGGCGATCGGACTGAGCTCGCGGGATTTCCGCACCACTCGCTAAATACATATTTGCCCAAGCTGGTAATGGCAGGCTGCCGCGTGGCAATCTGCGACCAACTGGAAGATCCAAAAATGACCAAAACCATCGTAAAACGCGGCGTTACGGAATTGGTTACTCCCGGCGTTGCTTTTAACGATGATATTTTACAATCAAAATCAAACAACTTTTTGGCCGCCGTGCATTTTGGGGCAAAGGCTTTGGGGGTTTCCTTTTTGGATGTTTCCACGGGCGAATTCTTGGTTTCGGAAGGTTCTGCGGAATATGTGGATAAATTACTGCAGAATTTCAACCCTTCCGAAGTGCTTTTTTCAAAACAGAAACGAAAGCTCTTTTCTGAAACTTTCGGCGATAATTATCACGTTTTCCATTTGGAGGATTGGATTTTTCAGACCGATTATTCCTTTGAAACGCTCACGAAACACTTTGATGTAAAAAACTTGAAAGGTTTTGGCGTGGATCATTTGGAAGAAGGCATAATTGCTGCCGGTGCGGCACTTCATTATTTAAGCGAAACGCGGCACACCAAACTGCAACATATCTCAAAATTGTCCAGAATTGCCGAAGACGAATACGTCTGGATGGATCGTTTTACCATTCGAAATTTGGAGCTGTACCATTCCAACCAGCAAAACGCGGTTACGCTTTTGGATGTGATAGACAAAACCATTTCGCCCATGGGCGGAAGGCTTTTAAAGCGGTGGATGGCGCTTCCGCTTAAAAATGCTGAAAAAATAAACCGCAGACACGAAGTAGTAAGCTTTCTATTGGACAACCTGGTTACCTTGCAAAAGATCCAACAATACACCAAGCGCATCGGTGATTTGGAGCGATTGATTTCAAAAGTGGCAACCGGAAAAGTGAACCCGCGCGAGGTTATTCAGCTTAAAAATTCCTTGGAAGCGGTCGTTCCCATAAAAGCGTTGGCACTGAATTCCAAAAACGAATCGCTAAAAATTATCGGCGAACAACTGCACGACTGCGAATTGCTTCGGAACAAAATAAGGGAAACTCTTTTCGAGGAAGCGCCCGTAAATATTCTAAAGGGAAATAGCATCGCCGAAGGTTTTTCGGAAACACTTGACGAGCTCCGGAATATTTCAGCAAATGGTAAGGAATATTTGGACGAAATGCTGGAACGCGAAACCAAGCGCACGGGTATTTCATCGCTGAAAATAGCTTCTAACAACGTTTTTGGCTATTATATTGAAGTGCGAAACACCCATAAAGAAAAGGTTCCGCCGGAATGGATCCGCAAGCAGACACTCGTAAGCGCTGAAAGATATATAACGGAAGAATTAAAGGAGTACGAAACCAAAATCCTGGGCGCGGAGGAAAAAATCCTCGCCTTGGAGCAGGAGATTTTTGCAAAACTGGTAGATTGGATGCTTCAGTTTATCGGTTCGGTGCAGCAAAATGCGGCCTTGATTGCGCAGTTGGATTGCCTGTGTTCGTTTGCAACCCAAGCCAAAGAGGCCAATTACACACGGCCATTGCTGGATGACACTTTCGATTTGGACATAAAGGAGGGCCGCCATCCGGTTATTGAAAAACAGCTTCCGCCCGATGCCCCTTATATTGCCAACGATGTTTTCCTCGACAGGGAAAACCAGCAGATCATTATGATTACTGGGCCCAATATGAGCGGTAAATCGGCCATTCTTCGGCAAACGGCTTTGATTGTGCTTTTGGCACAAATGGGCAGTTTTGTTCCGGCCTCGGCGGTACGAATGGGATGTGTGGATAAGATTTTTACGAGAGTAGGAGCAAGCGACAATATTTCGATGGGCGAATCTACCTTTATGGTCGAAATGAACGAAACGGCCAGTATTCTGAACAATCTTTCAGAGCGGAGTTTGATTCTTTTGGATGAAATTGGCCGCGGCACCAGTACTTATGATGGAATTTCCATTGCGTGGGCGATAAGTGAATACCTTCACGAGCATCCTTCGCGTGGAAAAACACTTTTTGCAACCCACTATCACGAGTTGAATGAAATGACCGAGACTTTCGCGCGCATCAAAAACTACAATGTTTCGGTAAAGGAGTTGAAGGATAACGTGCTTTTTCTTCGGAAACTGGTGCCCGGCGGAAGCCACCACAGTTTCGGAATTCACGTGGCAAAGATGGCGGGAATGCCGCAAGCGGTGCTCCAACGGGCCAATAAAATCCTAAAAAGGCTTGAAAAGAGCCACGCTTCCGAAGAATTGACCGAGGAAATGAAGGCTGTTTCCAAAGAAGAGATGCAGTTGAGCTTTTTTAAACTGGACGATCCATTGCTGGAAGAACTTCGTGAGGAAATCTTAGATATTGATATTGACACACTTACGCCGATAGAAGCGTTGATGAAGCTGAATGAAATCCGCAGAATGCTGCAGCGCAATGCTTCGGTTAAAATGAAAAAGTAAAATTCAGCAATAATTTATCAAAAAACACTTTGCTTTTGAAGTAAAATTTTTAAATTTGCTCCCGCTTTGCTTAGGAAGCGACGTTCATTAAATATTCTGCGAAAATAGCTCTCCCGATAGCTATCGGGATGGTAAGCGCCACAGAATAATATTTCTGCGAAAATAGCTCAGTTGGTAGAGCGCCACCTTGCCAAGGTGGAGGTCGCGGGTTCGAATCCCGTTTTTCGCTCAACCTTGAATGCCGATGCAATTCGGCATTTTTTGTTAAGTCCAGATTGTAATAAACAATCTATCCGAGGCTTTTGCAGGCTGAAATTAAACCTGCAAGGAGCGCAGCCGAAATGCTCGAGTGGTGGAATTGGTAGACACGCCGGACTTAAAATCCTGTGACCATTTGGTCGTGCGGGTTCAAGTCCCGCCTCGAGTACACCGCGAAACCCCTGTATTTTCAGGGGTTTCTTTTTTAAAACGCCTTTTTCAAAATATGGAAAAGGAACCAAAAAGCGAAAATCCAACTATAAGTTCACCTATAAATTTTGAAATTTGTATGGCTGAAAAATGGTTTTCAACCTATATTCAAAATCGGTCGATGGCTATTATACTGGCAGCTGTTTAGATTTCACGGAACGTTTTCAAAGGCATTTGGACAAAACCTATTTCGATTCCTATACAAGAAAGGCATCGGACTGGATTTTATATTTAGCAATAAATGGTTTGGGCTATAAGCAGGCACGGAAAATAGAAAAGCATATCAAATCCATGAAAAGCCGAAGATATATTGAGAACTTGAAAAAGTATCCTGAGATGGTGGCGTCACTTATCGAAAAATATGGTGCGGGTTCATCCCGATAGCTATCGGGACCCGCCTCGTGTACGGAATCCCCTTTGTTAATAGACATTGGGGATTTTTTATTTTGGATACCCCAGTAGTTTACGTCTTTTTCCTTTAAAATACTTTCAAATCTCGAGCAATAAAAAAAGCCCTCTCAAAATTGAAAGGGCTTCTTGTTTATTTAGCAAAATTTGTTGCTTATTGACCGTCAGTAGCGTCTTCTACAGCATCTTCGGTTTCCTCAGCAGCGTTCTCGATAGCATCGCCAGTGTCCTCAGCAGCTTCTTCGATAGCATCTCCTGTGTTCTCCATAGCTTCTTCTACATCGTTAGTTGTAGTTTCTGCAGTGTCGTCAACTTTTACGGTAGTCTCTCTGCAAGAGTAAACTGAGAATACTAGTGCAAGAGCGGCAAGTGATAAAAATACTTTTTTCATTGTTGAAATAGATTAGTGATTAATAGTGCGCAAAAGTAATTAAAAATTTAATTCAAAAGTTTTTTTCGGTTAAATATTTCCAATACCTTTTTGGAATGTGTTTTATATGCAACCGCATGTTTTTTCTGGAAGCTATATTGCTATTCTTAAAGTAATTGCCCCAAAGTTTCTGAAATTGTATTTCTTCCAAGGTAAAGAAGTTTGGTGCCTCCTTCTGGGTATTTATTGCCTCGGAAATTTCCAACTGCACTGTCTTCACATTTTTTAGGTCGTAATAAATGCCATACTTTCTTTTCAGATCATAAATCAACCAGTTTTGGTCCGCGTATCTTTTTTTAAAATGAGTTGCATTTAGAGGAAGCACATTAAAATCTGGAGCTATGGTGGCAAAATATATTCCATCTGTGGTGAGTCGGAAGCGCACAAAGGCATCCATTCTATGTTTTTCACGATTCACTTTTTTGACGGTTTTTTCAATTTCGAGTATATGACGGTTACTGAAATCCCTTTCAACATTCTCCGAAGAAGAAAGGGCGTATCTTATATAATGGAGCATGGAGTCTTCAATACCTAAAATTTCACTGAGGAAAGCTTTGTAGAGTTTTCGTTTTCCAGAAGTTGAAATTTTCTTTGACAGCCCGTTCCAAACGCGTTTGGCCCTGTGTGAATCTGAGTCAATCACTTTCTCTGTTCCAAATAAACTTACAAGCGCGTTCTCTTTCTTGATAATTGAAACATCGTCCAGATTGTATTCATATACATGGAAAACCGAGGAAAGAAACCCCTCGAAACTGCCGTCATAGATTAGGGTGGTTTTCAAGCCGAAAGATTATTTGGAACATCAAATAAATTTAACTGAGTGCTTAATTCTTTTCTGAATTTACTGTTTGACTCATTCAAAATTAGTCCCTTCAACTGCGCCGGTGTTCTATCCTTTCCTTCAAAAATCCGGGAATTGCAGGTTATAAAGTATTTGGCCCTATTTAATGAAGCGCCGATGGATTTTAAATTTTCCCAATTTAATTTACGATACCTGCGCGCCTGCATAATTTTATGTACCGATTTGGTTCCGAAGCCCGGAACGCGTAGCAGCATGCGCATATCTGCCCTATTTATATCTATTGGAAATTGGTCTAGATTGCGCAACGCCCAACTTAATTTCGGATCTATGTCTGCTTCTAGATTTGGAAAATCCTTATTCAGCAGTTCGCGCACGTCAAAACCATAAAAGCGCAGTAACCAATCGGTTTGATAAAGACGATTTTCCCGCAGTAGCGGTACGGCCGAGCCAATGGATGGCAGCCGTGTATCGTAGCTGATAGGAACATAACCCGAATAATAGACCCGTTTAAGGTTAAACGACTTGTAAAAATAGGCCGATGTGTACATAATTTCGGCATCGCTCTCGCCACTGGCACCCACGATCATTTGTGTACTCTGCCCTGCAGGCGCATAGATAGGAACTTTTTTCAAGAGCTTTTTTTCATTCTTATATTGAATGATTTCATTTTTAACTTTTTCCATCGGTTTAATAAAATCTTTCCGATTTTTTTCCGGAGCCAAAAGTTTTAGACCTTTTTCGGTGGGAATTTCAATATTTACCGAAAGCCGATCTGCGTATAGTCCCGCCTCCCGCATTAGTTCATCGCTCGCCCCTGGAATTGATTTTAGATGGATATAGCCGTTGAAATTTTCTTCCTCCCGAAGTTTTTTTGCCACTGCAATCAAGCGTTCCATAGTATAATCCGCATTTTTAAAGATGCCGCTGCTCAAAAAGAGGCCTTCTATATAATTTCGTCTATAGAAATTAATGGTGAGATCCACTACTTCCTGTACTTTAAAGGCAGCGCGTTTTATATCGTTGCTTTTGCGGGTAACGCAGTAGGCACAATCAAAAATGCAATGATTGGTCAGCAATATTTTTAAAAGGGAAACACATCTTCCATCTTCAGTATAACTGTGGCAGATACCCATCCCGCTGCTATTGCCGAGGCCTTTATTCTTGTTTTCTCTTTTGCTTCCGCTGGAGGAACAGGAAACATCATATTTGGCAGCATCTGCTAAGATGCTGAGCTTTTCATTTATTCTTTCAAAATCCATAGCCTTATTTGGAGGATGTCCAAAAATAGGGAAATATTCCAAAACTATTGGATATAATCCAAATTTTTTATAGGATATTTTCCCATAATTTATATATTTGTGTATGAAATTACAACTAACCATAGAAGCTCAACGTTTTAAAAAACTTAGGGAAGAGCTACGGCATACGCAGCAATCGTTTGCCGAACTACTGGATATAGGAGCCACTACGGCCGATATAGAAAGGGGAAAGACCAAAATAACGGGAAAAATCATTATGGAGCTAATGGCCCAATTCAATATAAATCCGCTTTGGCTCTACGGCAAAAGTTTTGAAAAATATATTGATACGAGCCGCGGCGATGTGAGCCCCAAGGTTATAACCGTGGATAATACGGGGAATGATAGTATTCTGTTGGTAAATCAAAAGGCGGCGGCGGGTTACCCGAACAATATTCACGATACAGGCTGGTATCAAACCTTGCCGGCGTTCAATATTCCATTGCCTGAATATAGAAATGCATCCTATCGCGGGTTTCAGGTTGAGGGAGACAGTATGTTACCCAGCATAAAACCGAATGAATGGGTTTTGGGCCGTGCCGTGCCCAGCATACACGAAGCTGCCGATAGCAAGATTTACATCGTTGTTCTTAGGGATTCCGTCCTGGTAAAAAAACTTCAAAAAATACCGAATAACCCCCAGAGCATCCGGCTCATTAGCCTAAATGATGAATATTTGCCCATAGATGTAAAAGTTAGGGATATTCAGGAGCTCTGGTTGGTAAATAGCAAATTGAGTTTTGGTCTCGATGAACCTTCGGAAAGTAATTTGTTAAGGCAGCTACAACAATCTATGGAAGAACTCAAGGCCCAAATGAAGGGGATGAGCCAAAAAAAAACCGACTGATATAAGTCGGTTTTTTAGTTTTAAATGCGGGGGGAACTTAATTGTTCTCGTCAATTTTTATTTTGGTATCGCCATCCTCGTCCTTTTTAATCTTCACCTCCTTTTCATCGGTTTCCATTTTTATTTTGGTGTCGCCGCCGTCTTCTTTAATCTTCACGTCGGCCCCATCAGCCTGCATTTCCTGGATGATGGCTTCTTCTTCTGTTACTTCTTCCTTATTTTCTCGGCAAGAAATAAAACTTGCAGCTATAAAGGCCGCGCTCAAGGTAAATAATGCTACTTTTTTCATAATTGTTGATTTTAAAATTAATTAGGGTGTTTAGTTTAATTTGATTTAAATATCATCGGTTCCACCAGTACCGGTGTTTTCCTTAATTTCGTTGACTCCTTCCTGTATTGTATTTTCCACAGGATCGGTAGAGTCGTCATCTGTCATATCCTTCACTTCATCTTCCACGTCGTCAACAGCGTCATTCACATCGTCTGCAACATCTTCAATATCATCAGCTTTCTTGTTTTCACGACACGAAATAAAACTAGTACCGAATGTGAACATAAGTGCTAGAATTAAAATGGATTTTTTCATAATTTAAGGTTTTAAGGTTGTAATTTGGAATTAATCATCGTTTCCAATGTCCTCAATTTTCTTATCGATTTCCTCGTTTACTTCTTTGTCCACTTCCTTTGCGGCCCTTTCTAGTATGCCCTCATTTTCCCGTGTTTCAGGTTCCACTTCTACTTCTACCTCTCGAATTACTTCCCTGGTTTCAGTCTTTTGCTCGCGGCAAGAACCGAAGGCTAATGGAATGATGGCAAGGGCAATAAATAGTCTTTTCATAATTAGATTGTTTTTAATTGTTAAAACAAAGCTAGCTTTTTAAATTTCTCAAATGTATAATTAAATACTAAAAATTGTGAAAAGTGTATTAATTCGAAGATTTCGATTCAAAAATTGATGCAATTTTCCCAATAAAATGTTTAAAAATGATTTTTTATTGAGCGATATGCCGCATTATTTTCGCCGTGGCCCCTGTGTTTTTGTTCACAAAATGTCCCGAAATCATTCCTGTTTTGGTTCTGAAATCTTTGTTTGCCACTAGTTTATTTAAAGTTTCCGAGCATTCCGGAGCATTCCTAATGGAGAACAAACCTGCCAAGTCCCGCAGACGGATAGCCTCGGGAAATTCATCATAATTCTTTCCAATCACGATGGGCACGCCAAATGTGGCGGGTTCCAAAATATTGTGGAGCCCGGTGCTGCCCATCGCCCCGCCCACATAGGCAATATCCGCATAACTGTACAGCTTGCTCAGCAACCCGATGCAGTCGATGATTAAAACGTCATAGTCTGAAATATTCACTTCATCTTTATTGGAATGGAGCACTGTCTTTTTTACGATTTTACTGGTAAAGTCGGATATTTTATCGGCTTCAATTTTATGAGGAGCGATGATGAATTTTACATTTTCGGGTGCAGCATTGATATAATTCAAGAGTACGACTTCATCTTCCGGCCACGTACTTCCACAGACAATACAGAGCGAATTTCCTTTAAAATCCTCGGCAAATTTCAGGGTGTTGTCCATTTCAATTTGATGCGAGACCCGGTCGAAACGTGTGTCGCCGCTCACAGTTACATTGCTGAAGCCGATGTTTTTCAGAAGTTCTTCAGAATTTTCATCTTGGAGAAAAAAGTGGTCAAAACTTTGTAGCGCCTTTCGCATAAACCCGCCGTAGCTCTTAAAAAAGATCTGATCCTTCCTAAAAACGCCGGAAACCAAATAGGTGGGCACGTTCTTCTTTTGAAGTTCGAAAAGATAGTTTGGCCAAAATTCATATTTTACGAAAAGCGCCATTGTGGGACGTACTGCCGCCAAAAACTTTTTTGCGTTGGCCCGTATATCCATTGGCAAATAAACCACCGCGTCTGCCAAAGGCGTATTCTTTTTCACCTCAAAACCTGATGGCGAAAAAAAACTGACCACTATTTTATGGTCCGGCCTTTGTTTTTTAATGGCTTCCATAATGGGAACGCCCTGTTCAAATTCGCCCAACGAGGCACAGTGGAACCAAATGGTTTTATCTTCTGAAGAAATTTTTTGCTGAAGAATTTCAAAAACATCCTTTCTACCATTCACAAAAAGCTTCATTTTCTTATTGAACAGCGCCACAATCCGCAAACCGAAGGAGGCCAAATGAATCGATAAATTATAGATTGTGTGCATAGGTGGTAAAAATACCAAATTTCAAGTTCCAAATCCTAAATATGAAATTCCAAATCCCAATAATTATCGGAACCAAATTCCAAATTGACGAATCCCTACATATCAAATATCATTTTCGTAATTTTACCGCATTCGAGAAATTAAAAGTTCAATTTAAAAGATACCCGCCTGCGCGGGCATGTTATGAAGAAAATACAAATGGTCGACCTGAAAGGGCAATATGAAAAGATAAAGGAGCGCGTGGACAGTTCCATTATGAACGTAATTGAAACCACCGCTTTTGTGAACGGCCCCGAGGTCCACGAATTTCAAAAGGAACTTGAGGAATATTTGGGGGTAAAACACGTAATTCCCTGTGCCAACGGCACCGATGCCCTCCAGATTGCAATGATGGGGCTTGGCCTAAAACCGGGCGACGAGGTTATAACGGCCGATTTCACTTTTGCCGCCACCGTGGAGGTTATTGCGCTTTTGCAGTTAACGCCAGTGTTGGTAGATGTGGATCCTATCAATTTCAACATAGATGTAGAAGCCATAAAAAAGGCGATTACCCCAAAAACCAGAGCCATAGTCCCCGTACATCTTTTTGGCCTTGCGGCAAATATGGACGAAATTATGGCCATTGCCAAAGAACACGACCTGTATGTAATTGAGGACAATGCCCAGGGAATTGGCGCTGATTATACCTGGCAAGACGGCACAAAACAAAAGACGGGCACCATTGGCCACGTAGCCTCAACCTCCTTTTTTCCCTCGAAAAATTTAGGCTGCTACGGAGACGGCGGCGCCATATTTACCAATGACGATGATCTGGCACACATCATTCGCGGGATTGTAAACCACGGAATGTACGTTCGCTACCATCACGATGTGGTGGGGGTAAACAGCAGGCTGGATTCCATTCAAGCCGCGGTGCTTCGGGCAAAATTGCCCCATTTGGACGAATACAATGCGGCGCGCCGAAATGCAGCCAGAAAGTATAGTGAAGCTTTCGCCGGAATAGCAAATATAGTCACGCCCACGGGCTTTTGCGACAACACCCAAACCATTTGCGATGTTTGCGACTGCCACGTTTTTCACCAATACACCTTAAAAATTTTAAATTCAGATCGGGATGCTTTGGTAAACCACTTAAACGAAAAGGGAATTCCTTGTGGCGTATATTATCCCATTCCCCTGCACCTTCAAAAAGCGTATAAAGATGAGCGGTATAAGGAAGAAGATTTTGCGGTTACCAATCAGTTGGTGAAAGAGGTGATTTCACTGCCCATGCACACCGAGCTTGATGATGAGCAGATAGATTATATTACCAAAACCGTTATTGATTTTATTCAGAAATAATAATTAAAGAGATACCCGCCTGCGCGGGCATGATAATGAAAAAAATACTCGTAACAGGCGGCTTGGGCTATATAGGGTCCCACACCGTTGTAGAACTTCAGAATTCAGGTTATCAGGTTATAATAATTGATAACCTTTCCAACGCTTCCTTGGATGTTTTAGAGGGCATTACCAACATAACCAAAACCCCTCCGGCCTTTGAAAGGCTCGACTTGCGCCTAAAAGCCGATGTTGCGGATTTTTTTAAACGGAATCAGGACATTGAGGGAATAATACATTTCGCGGCCAGTAAGGCAGTGGGAGAAAGTGTGCAAAATCCGTTGCTTTATTATGAAAACAACCTCAACACCTTAATTTACCTGCTACAGGAATGCTATGCCCACGGTATTGAAAACTTCATCTTCAGTTCCTCCTGTACAGTTTATGGCGAGCCCGACTCGCTTCCTATTACAGAAGACGCACCTGTAAAAACGGCGACTTCGCCTTATGGAAATACCAAACAAATAAGTGAGGAAATATTGAAGGATACGTGTTACATTTCAGCCTTAAAATCAATTGCGCTGCGATATTTCAACCCTATTGGAGCGCATGAAACGGCAGAGATAGGCGAGCTTCCCGCGGGAGTACCCCAAAATCTTGTTCCCTTCATTACGCAAACGGCTGCAGGAGTTCGGGAGCAACTTTCCGTATTTGGTGATGACTACCCTACCGAAGACGGCAGTTGCATCCGCGATTATATACACGTGGTAGATTTGGCAAAGGCGCACGTTATCGCATTGCAGCGATTGCTTTCAAAGAAGAATCAGTCAAATTATGAAGTTTTCAATTTAGGAACGGGCAGAGGAAGTTCTGTTTTGGAAGTGGTGAATTCCTTTGAAAAAACTACCGGTGAAAAACTGAACTATAAAATTGTGGATCGCCGCCCCGGCGATGTAATCGCCGTGTATGCCGATACCCAAAAAGCAAATAAGGAATTAGGCTGGAAAGCCGAAAAAACCATGGAAGATGCCCTAAAATCCGCCTGGAAGTGGGAGAAAAAAATACGTGAAATTAAGTAATCGTTACTCAGTACCGTTCCACTATACTTTTACCTATCAGCGGTTAGGATAATCCAACACACCATTCACCTGCCACACTGAGTGCAGTCAAAGTGAACCTCCAAAACCTGCCCCACGGAGCGCAGCCGTAGTGCAGCACCCAGCACCCAGCACCCAGCATCCTTCACCCAGCACCCTTCACCCATCACCCATTACCCCCAAAACATTTTTCGATGACATTTCACCACTTTCCCGATATACCTACATAATCCTTAATTAATCAAATTATGAAAACCACAATTACCATTTTCGCATTGGCAGTGGCACTATTCACTGCGCAAGCCCAAGACCCATTTATCATCTGGCAAAAAACCATAGGCGGTAGCGACACCGATTTTTCTACCGTATTTCAAACTACAAATGATGGCGGCTACATCCTGGGCGGCTATTCCACAAGTAATATTTCCGGGGAAAAAACAGAGAACAGTAACGGCGCCATCGATATCTGGATCGTAAAAATTGACGGCTCCGGCAACATCCAATGGCAAAACACCATCGGCGGCAGCGGCGACGACTTTCTTATTTCACTTCAACAAACAACTGACGGTGGCTATATTGTAGGCGCAGGATCAGACTCGAATATCTCAGGAGACAAAACCGAAAACTCCCGTGGCGGCTTGGATTATTGGATCCTAAAACTAGATGCTTCCGGCAACATCACCTGGCAAAAAACCTACGGCGGCAACCAGCCGGAATTTGACACCTATATAGTGGAAACCGCAGATGGCGGCTATTTTGTGGGCGGGTATTCTGATAGTAACGTAAACGGTGATAAAACCGACCCCACCAACGGGCAGCGCGATTATTGGGCGCTAAAACTGGACGGCACCGGCAATATCGTGTGGCAAAAAAGCATCGGCGGTAGTTTGGTAGACCGTCCCCAGGCAGCATTTCAAACTTCTGATGGAGGTTATATAATAGGAGGTTTCTCAAACTCTCCCATCTCTGGCGATAAAACCGAAAACACCAGGGGCGGTAATGACTATTGGATAGTAAAACTGGATGAAAACGGCCTGGTAGAATGGAACCGTACTTATGGAGGCAATGACAGCGATGTGCTACGGGATATGATACAATTGAATAACGGCGGCTTTTTGGTGGCCGGATATTCAAAATCGAATATTTCCGGAGATAAAAGCGAGAACTCCCAAGGCGACTATGACGGCTGGATACTAAAGCTCGACGGCAGCGGAAATTTAGACTGGCAAAACACCATAGGCGGTAGCGGAATAGACTATCCAAGAGATATCCAGCAACTTGCAGACGGCGCTTTTATGCTTGCCTGCTGGAGCAATAGCAACATAAGTGGTGATAAAACCGAAAATTCAAACGGCGGCTATGATTTTTGGTTGCTTCGGCTCAATACAGACGGCAGCATTGTATCGCAAAACTCCATTGGTGGCTCCGCAGACGAAAGCGGCTCTTACATTCTCCCAACCACAGACGGTAACTTTGTAATGTTCTGCTCCTCAGACAGCAATATTTCAGGCGATAAAACTGAAAACAGCAGAGGCTTGGATGATTATTGGATTTTTAAGACAACCCCCTCAGTCCTCGGAATTTCCCAAAACAATTTCGGAATTTCCCTAACCGCCTATCCCAATCCCACAAACGGAAAATTCACTGTCAATCTGGGCGAAAGCTTTGCAGAAAGTACTGTGCATATCACAAACTTATTGGGGCAGGCAGTTTCGACTACCCACTATAAAAACGCACAATTATTGGACGTGGAAATAAACGGGGCAGCAGGCCTCTACCTTGCCACAGTAAAAACTTCCGAAGGGAAACAAGCCACCATAAAAATAACAAAACAGTAATTTTTTTCATTTCTCGTGGCCAAACTGCAAAAGCTCCCATAAAAAGGAGCTTTTGCTTTAATAGCCCTCCCCGCTAACCTGTCCTTTTCAACTTTACTTTTTACTTTCAGATATAAAAGTTTAAAAATCATTATCTTCACAAAAGAATAAACAAGAAATCATCCTCATCCTTTGGCTAATTACCATTTGTGAAAAGTGTTTATCCTTCTATTTTTAAGACCGAAAAGGTTCCAATTTTTAAAATAAGCTCTTATGAAAAAAGCATTCATCATTTTAACAACAGTCCTCTTTGCAACAATGGCCCAAGGCCAAACCCTAACCCAGCAGGATCTTATGGGCACTTGGCTTGTTAGCAACGTTGAAAACACCAACAGCAACCCAAAAATGGCCAGCGCCATGACCGATGCAGTAATTAATCTTTATGCCGACAACAGTTTTGAGATAAAGGAAAAGCAACAAAGCGGTGCAAACTATACATACAAGACCACCACCCATAAAAACGCCACCTGGAGCTACAACCCAAGCACCCAGACCATAAGCACCACCCGCTCAAAAATGGAACTAAAAATAACGCAGACTGGAGGCAAAACCTATTTTACCGATACCGATAGCGGCCTTAAGTTTGAGGTAACAAAGCCCATATAAAAATCCTGTTCTCCCCTTTTATAAAAAAACCCATTGCACCCATATAAAAGGCAATGGGTTTTTCAATTTAACCCACCCCAAAAAAAATCCGACAACCAACTACCAACTACCAACTACCGACTACCAACTACCGACTACCGACTACCGACTACAGACCACCACCTACCACCTACCACCTACCAAAAAAAAATTCCCTCTTTACGGGAAACCGTAAAAAACTCTCAAAACACCATTATAAATTTGACATATTAATCCCTTAAACCAAATTTATCATGAGTTCAAAATCTGAAGTAGGCCACAACAAGAATGTTGCAAACTATAAGGCCGCCTACACCATTCTGGAAGAGATGGGATCGCTCTACAATCCCACAAACACACAAATCCTGCTTACCAATCTGGAACCCCTCAGGACCACCCTCACGGGCCAGATAGACCAGCTAGATGCCAGCCTCGCAGAGTATCGCGCAGATGTGGCAGACAGAAAAAACGCCATAGCCCTCATGGACAAAAAAGCCACCAAGATCAACCAGTACTTCCACTCGCTGGACGTGCCAGAAAACGAAAAGCAAAACATTGCCGCCCAGGTAAAACTCATCCGGGGCGACAGCAAAAAGAAGACCACTCCACCCCCCAATGAAGAAGAGGAAAATCACATCTCCACCAGCCGCCAGAGTTTTGACAATAAGGTGGCAAACTTCAATACCCTTATAGCCCAACTGGAGCAGTTCAGCGAGTACGCCCCAAATGAAGACGAAATAAAGCTACCAACCCTACGCAGCTATACCGAAGCGCTAGAAACCCTCAACGAGCGCGTACACGTAAGCGGCGATGGTCTTATCACCGCCCGGGCCGCCCGCAACAACAGCCTCTATTACGGCACCCCAAACGTACTGGCACTAATAAAAAACATAAAAGCCTATGTACGCTCCCTAGGTTTGGCCGGCGAGCCCTATTATAAGGCCCTTGTTAGGTTAAAGTTCTCAAAACCCGTAAAATAACCCGGGTCGTACCCCAAAAAAGAACCCCTCCTCCATTTCTCATTTTTGGAGGAGGTGGTTTTTTAAACCGCTCAAAAAAAATAAAAAAAGTGATAAAAATGAGGAAAACCGTACATAAGATTTTAATCATAGCGAATAAATTGTTTCCTTTATATTTGAAGATTATCCTATATCATTTATAATAGGTATATATGTAATTATTGCGTCTATATACATGTTGCCCACAATTATGAAAAACCAATCACTCTAGAAATATGAGTTTATTAGAATCAATATTTGAAGGTTTAGCAAAAACCTCTCGCGGAAAAAACAAATTTCACATTTTCAAAGGAAAATCTGGAACTTATATGAAATTCGGCAGTGACTCAAGCGGAAGAAAAGGCAAAACTTTATGGTGGAAAAAAAAGTGATTAAGTCATTTTCAAAAATATTACTTTCTCTTATTCTCATTTGTTTTATAAATGCTTGTACCGATAATGATACTTATCAAGAAAAAGTAGATAAAATAAATCAAGAATACAAAGAAGACAAAAAAGAAATAATTACCGATATTGTAGTTGAGCGTATTGAACATAAATCCAAATCTGAAAAATCAGTTGAAAAACTAAACGAATTAGAAAAAAATTACGAAGAAAAATTAAACGAGTTAAATGATTTATTTAAAGGTCAAGAAGTTATTGCACCTTTTAAAATAGAGAAAATAACGGATGTTGAATTAGCTGGTTACGAAATGCAAGTTGAACTGAATATTAAAAACAGAACTGTATTTAATGTAATTGTGAATAAAGTCTCTGGATGGCTTTTTGAAGTTTTAATTTTAGCTTTGTTTGTTATTGTATTAGGTTTTTTCGTGAATTATAGCCAACCTTTTGCATTAATCAGAGTTCTTCTATCTCATTGGATAATTATTATTATATTTTTCGCAATTGGGATATTTTTTAGTCCAGCCGAATATTTTGGCTTAATAGCTTCCGATTTGGAAAATGATACTGAAAAAATTATTGATTTGAACTTTCAAAAAAGTGAGAATAATATTTAAAACCTGAATGAAAAGCGCAGAATAACTGTTGGCAACAATGTATCCTATGAAAAATAGCGCAAGTCCTCGCTAAAACAATGGTTTGGGCAATTTTGAAAAGTCTCCAAATTTTTAAATTTGAAGATTTCCAAGTAAAATAATAAATAGTAAAATTTAAAAATCTGGCTTGTGGCTCAACCGAAAAATAATCGCTAATTTGCACACAACGAGCCATACACAAGACCGGTAGCTGCGACCAAAACTGACCTATGAACATTGAACAAAAAAATATAGTTGTTTCCTACCAAGAAAATACTTGGTCAAGAATATCGACTGAAATTACGGTTCAAGAAACTCTTCAAATTATTGGTTCTGACCAGTTAAAAACGATAATAGAAAACCTACGAAAAGAATTAAAAAAAGGAAATAAAGAATATTACGACAATAACAAAAAGAAATTGCCAGCTGTTACATTTTCCGCAACATTCGACAAAAGCAGAAAAAAGGAAAATTTAAAATTATATACATCTCTTTTAGTCATAGATATTGATAAGCTATCTGATAATGAAATGAAAAGAGTAAATGAAATTCTTAACAAAGATAAATATGTGATTACTTTTTGGCGTTCACCCTCAAATAAGGGTTTCAAAGGATTAATTCGTATTAATTACAATGAACCGTTAAAAAAAGAATTTGTTGATTTTCAACACAAAGAAGCGTTCAAGACTATTTCAGATTATTTTTTAAAAGAATATCAAGTTGAATTAGATCCAAGTGGAAGTGATATTACACGACTTTGTTTTTTATCATTTGATGACGGTATTGTAATTAAAGATATTTATAGCGAGTTTGATATAGAAGTGGCGGAATATAAAAACTTGGCAACCTCAAACTCAAAGAAAAAAGTTGTCCGAAAATTCAGCAGTAACAAAGATGCATTATATAACTCAAAAGATAGAAACAGCCCTTATGACAGAAAGTTAATGAGTAATATTATTAGATTTTTAAACAATAATAATTGTTCTATCACAGATAGTTATGAGAATTGGTGTAAAGTAGCAATGGCAATAGCAAACACATTTACATTTGATGTTGGTAAAAATTATTTTGTGAAATTAAGCAAAAGAGATTCAGCTAAATTTAACGAAACAAATTGTATAAATTTTTTATCTAACTGTTATGAAAACAGAAAAGGAGAAGTAGCTTTTGCGTCAATAGTATATTTAGCAAATCAACAAGGTTATAAAACCAAATATCAAAAAAAATCGAGTACCGAAGGTGGAGAACTTTTAGTTCCGAGCGAATATCACTCTCAACAACGATAAGGCTTCGTCAGAGAGCTTAAAAGAAGCCATTGGCAATATGTCAGTATCTTTGTCAATACGTGTTTATACACGGTATACAGGGACTCGATTTTTACTTAAAATTTATGAAGCAATTCGACACATATTTTAATGAGAACGAAATTTTAAGACAGCTCTGTAAAATTCGTGTCAAAATTGCTAAAAATAGAAACAAAAGACATCTTTTACACTTGTTAACATCTGATGAAAATTACAATTATCATATTGCTAATGTAAAAACAAGTCCTAATGAATTTGAGATTTACCAAAATGAAATAAAAGAAACCTTAAAAAAAATTCTGCCACCTCGCAGAAAATGGGTTAAAATAGGAGAACATTCACGAGTTAAGAATAGAGATACAAATGAGTTTTTAACATCGAATGACAAGAATTTCTATTCATTATTAAAAACGATTAAAAAGCACAAAAAAAATAAGTCCACAGAAGATTGGTTTTTAAACCTTCAAGAATTTGTAAGAAGAATACAAGAATCTGCTTTATCTAAACAATATTCTGTAACCGAACCAATTATTTTTCCAAAATTAAAAAAACCACTTAAAAGAATTTTTAACGATAAGGATGACAAAAATAATTGTCGCCCATTATCTATGTACTCTTTAGAAGATAGAATAATATTGAGTCTTACTAATAAGTTCTTAACCAATCTTTTTGACAAAAAATTTAAAGATTCATCTTATGCTTTTCGCTCAAAAAAAATTGCCGGAAAGACAATATCACATCATAACTGTATTCAAGATATCATTAATTACAATAAAGCTACTTCATTGGAAGAACTTTATGTTGTTGAATGTGATATGAAAAGTTTCTATGACACAGTTAATCATAAAATAGTTTTAGAAATTTTTGAAAATTTAATAGCAGAAATTGTAAATGAAAATTCCTCTATTAATTTAAATCAACCTATTCATATTTTTAAGAGTTTTCTAAACTCTTATGCGTTTAATATTAACGTTAAAAAGTTAGATAAGCAGTCTTATTGGTCTTCGTACTCAATAAAGAGAGGTTCTTTTCCTTGGGTTGATAATCAAATAAGTAAACATTATAAAAGCATTGAAACTGAAAGAATCGGTGTGCCACAAGGAGGAGCATTATCTGGACTAATAGCAAATATATATCTAAACAATGTTGACCAGAAATTAGAGCAATTAGATGTTTTCTATATTAGATTTTGTGATGATATGATAATTATTGGTAAAGATTTTGACAAATGTAATGAAGCCAAAAAACTATATGTTGATTCTCTCAACCAGCTTAAATTATTTCCACATCCATTTAAAAATTCAGAAGAATTATTTGAACAAAATGCTAATAGCTTTTCTTACAAACCTTTTTGGAATGGCAAATCAAAAGGCCCTTATAAATGGTCAAGTTTGATTAAACCACATAACTATCCTTGGATAGCGTTTGTCGGTTATGAAATTAACATCAATTGTGAAACGAGAGTTAGAAAACGTTCATTCTTAAAAGAACAGACCAAACAAAAAATAATAACCCACGAGATAACCAAAGCTATTGAACAAAATCAACGATGTGAAAAAGGAACAGCGATAGAATCAGCAATTAATCGTCTAATTGGAATGTCAGTAGGTAGGATTGGACTAGACAATTTTAGTGAAGTTTCAACCGATATGTGTTGGAAAAATGGATTTCAAGAATTAGAGTTAAATAAATTCTCAAAAATTCAAATAAAGCAATTAGACAGGAACAGGAGTAAACTTTATTATGACCTTTTCAAAAAAATAAACAAACCTGAACGAGATGAAGATGAGACTGTGGAAAGAGATGATGAAAAGAGACAGTATAAAAAATATGACAAACCATTTAGTTACTACTATCAAATTTTGGAAAGAAGAGAAAAAGCCAGCAGGTAACAATGTATCCTATAAAAACCCCTAATCCCATTCTACAAAAAACAATAACAACAAACACCAAAACCCAAAAACCCCAAACAATTATAAATAGCAATTAAAATAAACCATGAAAAAAATCCTTTTACTATTCTCAATCATCCTTATTAATACACACCTCGCCCATTCGCAAGAGGACTATATGGCCAAAATTGTAGAAAATTCCTGTCAATGTTTAGCTGAAATACCCACTACCGAGGAGCTCAGTAGTATTAGGATAGGCCTCTGTATGATTCAAGAAGCAAACATATATAAGGAGGAATTGCTACGCGATCACGGCATAAATATGGACAATATAGACATAGAGGGAGAAAGGCTCGGAAGATTAATAGCTCTGGAAATGATCACCTCCTGTCCAGAGCAAATACAGCGTATCGCCTCCAATATAGACAAATACGACGAGGACGATGATTCGTTTCAAAAAATTCAAGGAGTCATTAAAGCAATAGATAAAAACGACTTTATTGCCTTTTCCGTGACCTCTGACGACGGCAAAACATCCAAATTTTACTGGCTAAACTTTATCAACAGTAATAAGGACATACAAAATGAATTTAATAGCTATAAGAAGAAAAAAGTTGAAATAGAATATTCCATATATGAATTCTATGATCCCAATTTAGGAGAATATAGAAATTACAATGTAATTGAATCCCTCAATGTTATCAATTGACGTGATAATGACTTCAAAGGGGACCACCCCCTTCACAAAACAATCAAAAAGAAACAGTAACCAAAACCTAAGAAAAAATAAGGGCAACTGGCAGCATTAACCTACAACCCAAAACCTCAATCAAGCATTCCACCTTCCTCCGCTGGTACAAAACTGCAAGTGATATACAAACCTGTTAAACCCTAAACCCACCCCCATTCCCCCTTCCGCAATCATTTTTCGCACTTACTACATAAAATTTCACATTTTATAAATAAATTTTCTTCTTTAATACACAATAACTTATACTAACAGCAACATATTTTCACTTTCAATTACATTTTTTCGCACTTTATAAAAATTTTTTCGCACTTACTTTATCATTTTTCGCATTTTGTGCAATATATTAGCAAAACAACATCGAATAAGTCTTCCATAAAAAACAAAGAATATGATAACCCTTAACCTCCACCAAGTTTTTAAAACGCGCGGCATTGCCAAAGGCTACAGTTTTCTAGTAAAAAACGGCATCAGTCCCGGCACAGCAAAAACAATAATGTACAATAAGCCCAGAGCCATCCGTTTAGACCACATCGAGATACTATGTAAAACCCTAATCTGCGAACCAAGCGACCTATTCGCCTACACTCCAGACAAAAACGACACCCTCTTAGAAACCCACCCCCTAAAAAAACTCATCCGCGACCAGGAAGAAGCCTCCCTCAATCAAACCATAAGCCAGCTCAGCTACCAAGAGCTCGTGGAGATCAAAAAATTCATCAACTCCCAAAAAACAATTCCCCCACCCAAAGTGAAAAAGACTAAACTTTAATAAAAGAAACTTGAAACCAGCACCCAGAAACCATAAATTTGCACCCGCTATAAAAAAGTTAGGAGCACCCTTTGAATAAGTATATTTTTTTTCTGTGGTTCGTTTTGTGCTGCATCCGGCTCGCCCCGGCACAAAACATTCAGGTAGATGCCACCACCTACACCCCCCAACAACTCGTTGAGGACGTCCTTATAGACAGCGGCTGCATCAGCAATGTACAGATTACCTCCACCACAAGCGGCAACTTCCCCGATGGCGACAAGAGTTTTGGCTATTTTAGCGCAAACGGCAGCAATTTCCCTTTCCAAAAAGGTATTGTAATGAGCACCGGCAAGCTAAACAACGTCCCCGGCCCCAACACAACCCTCAGCGACGACGATGCCCCCGGCTGGAACGGCGACCCAGATCTAGAAGCAGCCCTAAACATCACCAACACCACCAACGCAACGATAATAGAGTTCGATTTTGTTCCTAATGCCGACAATATCCAGTTCCGCTACCTCTTCGCTTCCGAGGAATATCAGGAAGGCGACCCCAACACCTGCATTTATAGCGATGCCTTCGCCTTTTTAATCAAGCCCCTCGGCGGAAATTACACAAACATTGCCCTCGTTCCCGGCACAAATACCCCCGTACTCGTCACCACCGTCCATTCCGGTATCCCCGGCGCCTGCCCGCCCATAAACGAAACCTATTTTGAAGGCTGGAACGGCCCAAACGTGCCGATTAATTTCAACGGACAAACAAAGATTCTCGTTGCAGAAACCCCTGTAACCGTTAATCAAGCCTATCACATAAAACTCGTAATCGCAGACGAGGTCAATTACCGTTACGATTCCGCGGTATTTCTGGAAGGCGGCAGTTTCAACATCGCGGCCAACCTCGGGCCAGACCGCAGCTTCGTAACAAACAATCCCCTTTGCGAAAACGAAACCTACCTCCTCGATGCCACGCCCCAAGGCACCACTCCGCTCGGCTACAAATGGTATAAAAACGATATCATAATCCCCGGTGAAACCTCTGCCCAGCTTACCGTCACCACGCCCGGCACCTATAAAGTTGAAATAGACTACGGCAACAATTGTATCGCCACAGACCAAGTGTTGATTGAGTACACAGGCCCCGTAACCGTCCAAAATACCGACCTGTACCAGTGCGAACCAAACGCCAACGGCCTAGCGACCTTCAACCTTTTTGATGCGGAAGAAAACATCATCAATGGAGACCCGTTACTCCGCGTATATTCCTTCCACCGCAGTTTTAATGAAGCCCAAAATAACATTGCTCCAATACGAAACCCCGAAAGATACACTAACACCCAGCCAAATGAAATAGTCTATGCCCGTGTAGTTTCCGATTACGGCTGTATCGGCGTGGCAGAAGTTACCCTAAAAACCACAACAAACACCGTTTCAGATTTCTTTTTGGTGAATTGCTCCGCGCTAGGCACCCCCGGTTTCGCCAGTTTCAATCTGTCCGCAACCACCGCCGAATTGCAAGTCCTCTTCGGAAATAATACCGAAATAACCTACCATCTTTCATACGAAGAAGCCATTTCACAAACCAATCTGCTGCCAATTCCCTTCACCAATACCCAGGCAAATATCCAAACCATCCACGCCCGCATCAGTGGCGACCTTGGTTGTCTCGGCACTGCCAAAATCAACCTCAGCGTAATCAATACCCCAGAGTTTGAAGGCGAGGAAACCTACACCTATTGCCTTAACACCTACCCAGATACCATTACAATAGACTCCGGTTTAATAGGTGCCATCACAGATTCCACCTTTCTTTGGTCCACAGGCGAAACCACCCGCTCCATTGAAGTAAATGAGCCTGGCAGCTATACCCTAACGGTCACCCGCCGCAAAACCATAAACGGCGATGCATATTCCTGCACCAGCACCCGCACTTTTACCGTCCTCCCTTCCGAAAGGGCCCAAGTTAGCTACGAGCTTACGGGCAGCAATGAAAATCCTATCCTCAATGTTCTCGTACAAGGTGGGGGAAATTACATTTATTCCATAGACCACGGCCCCTTTCAGCAAAGCCCGGTCTTTGAAAACCTCACTCCCGGCGAACATGTACTAATGGTAAAGGACAAAAACGGTTGCGGCACCACCACCATTACGGTATATGTATTGGGTTTCCCAAACTTCTTCACTCCAAACAACGACGGCTACCACGACACCTGGCAAATTGCCGGACAAAACCCCGACACTCCCCAATTACAAAGAATCGAAATCTATGACCGTTTCAGCAAACTGCTATACATTCTCAACAAAAACACTAGCGGTTGGAACGGCACCTATAACGGCAAGCAAATGCCCTCCTCAGATTACTGGTTCAAGGCTATCTTCAAGAACGGCAGCACCTATCGCGGCCACTTCACCCTAAAACGATAAAAGAATTACAATTCAAAGTGCCCATCCAAAAAATACGCCTCCTAAACATTGAACATTCATAATTGAACATTGAACATTGAATATTGAAAATGTAACAATCTGAACCAAATTGCGTTATATAGTCTCATCAATCCAAAAAAATTTATGCTACAACGCTTTTTCATCTTCTGCTCCGGCGCAGATACCGCCATCCTTGACGAATGTTCGCCCGGCGAACGCACCAAATATGCCGGCATTGGCGCCACCGTATTCTTTACCGCCGTTATGGCCACCATTGCCGCCGCCTATGCGCTTTACACAGTTTTCGACAATTACTTTTCCGCTATTTTCTTCGGAATAATTTGGGGATTGTTGATTTTCAATTTAGATAGGTTCATCGTTTCCACCATCAAAAAGCGAAACAACTTCTTTGATGAATTGATTCAGGCCTCCCCGCGAATTGCCTTGGCAATAATCATCGCCATCGTTATTTCAAAACCTTTGGAAATGAAGATTTTTGAAAAGGAAATCAATCAAGTTTTGCTCACCGAAAAGAATGAAATGACCCTTGCCAACAAAGATCAATTGGCACTGCAGTACACACCTTCCGTGAATGCTTTGGAAGCAGAAATTGCAGGTCTAAAAAAGGAAATAACCGATAAAGAGGCCGAAGTAAACGCCCTCTACAACACCTACATCGCCGAAGCCGAAGGCACTGCTGGCACCCAAAAATTGGGCAAAGGCCCAGTTTACAAGGAAAAACGCGAAAAACACGACACCGAACTTGCAGCTTTGGCAGATTTAAAGAAAACAAATGCCGAAAAAATAGCCGCTGCCGAAGCACAGATAGCAACCCTCGCCACCGAATACCAAACTAAGGTCGCAGACACCCAACCTATAATCGACGGTTTCGATGGTTTGATGGCACGCGTAAATGCATTGAACAAACTTCCGCTGTTGCCTTCGCTATTTATCTTTTTGCTCTTCCTCGCAATAGAAACATCTCCCATTTTGGCAAAACTCCTTTCCCCGAAAGGCGCTTATGATTTAAAGTTGGAAGAACAGGAAAGCGCATTAAAGTCCTGGGTTGTCCAACAGAAAACACAACGCGATATACTCGTAACAACAGACCGCGATATAAACAATAGAGTGTACGCAGACATAGCCGAGGAGCAGGAACTTTACGATTACAAACGAAAAAAGGCAAGAGAGCTGATGCAAATGCAGGCCGATGCCTTCTATAAAAAACAGAAAAGCGTGCTGTAAAGCCCGCAATGCACAAAGACAAACCCATTTTCAATATACCATTTCCGTAATTATTCCAGATTTACCCTTAATTGCCCCCAGATTCATCTGGGGGAACAATTAATATGGGATTTTGGGAAGGGCTTTAGCCCAACATTCAGTAATTTTGAAATTATATTTTTCCGGTATATTATGTCCAAAACCACTCCCGAGCAAGCCTCGAAAATCGCCAAAGAACATTATAACATTTCAGCCGAAGCTTCAAAACTGGATGGCTATATTGATGAAAACTTTTTACTGAAAACAACTTCCGGGGAAAAATTTATTCTAAAAATTTCTTCCGAAGAAGATGGCGAGCAACAAGATTTTCAAGTACAAATCCTGAAACATCTTGCGGAAAAAAAACTGGATGTTTCTCTTTCCGAAGTTGTCCCAAATAAAGCAGGAAAGCCACTGACTACCCTTGAAAAAAACAGGACCGCAAGAATATTGAGCTGGCTTCCCGGTAGGCAATGGGCAATCGTCAACCCCAAAACCGAATCTTTGCGAAACAGTTTGGGCAAAGCCTCCGGAAGTTTGACAAACGCTTTGCAGGATTTTAAACATCCCGCCGCCCGACGAAATCTGGACTGGGATTTGGCAAACTCAGCTTGGACCTCAAAACACAGCAATCGATTTTCCAGAAGGCAAAAGGAAATCGTAAAGCATTTCCAAAATCGTTTTGCGGAAATTCAAACAGAATACAAAACCCTTCCCAAAAGTATCGTCCACGCCGATGTAAACGATTATAACATTTTGGTCTCCGACGATCTGCGAAACCCGAAAGTAACCGGAATAATTGACTTTGGCGACGCAGTTTTTACCCAGACCGTCAACGACCTCGCCATAGTTTTGGCCTATGCCGCCATGAACCTTCCCGACCCGCTTACAGCAGCTTTGGAAGTTGTAAAAGGGTATAATAAACACTACAAACTATCGGAAAACGAACTGCAATGTTTATATACTTTGGTCGGAATGCGCCTCGTTACCACCGTTACGAGCGCCTCCCTTAAAAAAGAGGAGTTTCCTGATGAGGAATATTTCGTAATAAGCGAAAAACCTGCTTGGGATTTATTGGAAAAGTGGTTTCAAGTGAATGAAAACTTTGCCTATTATTCCTTTCGAAATACCTGTGGATATCCGGCGCATCCCTTGGAAAAAAAGTTTGAAACTTGGGCAAAGAACAATAAAATTTCTTTAAAAACAATGTTCCCGACAATGGCTTCGCAAAAGGTTGTAAACCTCGATATGAGCGTGGGCAGCACGCTTCTCGGCATTCTTTCGGAATACAACGACCCCGAGGTTTCCGAATTTAAATTGAAGCAATTTCAAAAACACCACCCACAAACCATTTTGCTCAATGGATACTTGGAAACACGTCCCTTTTACACCACCGCAGCATTTAAAAGCGAGGGCAACAACGGCCCACAATACCGCACCGTCCATTTGGGAACTGATTTTTGGGTGCCCGCCGAAACTCCCGTTCACGCTCCCTTCGAGGGTGTTGTAAAAATAATCCACCATAACAATTACGATAAGGATTACGGCCCGATGCTCATTTTGGAACACGTTTTTGAAGGGGAAAAATTCTTTTCACTCTATGGCCACTTAACGCTTTCTTCATTTGATATTCTCAAAGTGGGACAAACCGTCAAGCAGGGCGACCTCCTCGCTTATATAGGCGCCCCAAATGAAAACGGCAATTGGGCGCCGCACCTTCACTTTCAGCTTATCCTGGATTTAGTGGGAAACAATGAAAACTTCAATGGCGTGGCTTTGCCCTCAAAAGTTGACGTTTGGAAAAGCATCTGCCCAGACCCAAATTTTATTTTTGAAGAGGAATTGGAAACTTTCGAAGATAAAATTTCTGATGAAAACATAATCAATTTCAGAAAAGAACACCTCGGAAAAGGCTTGAGTCTTTCCTATGAAAAACCGTTGCACATCGTGCGCGGCGAAGGAGTTTATTTAATTGATATTGAAAGCCGAAAATATCTCGACACCGTAAACAATGTAAACCACGTGGGCCATCAGCACCCAAAAGTGGTTGCGGCGGGACAGAAACAAATGGCGGTTTTGAATACCAACACCCGCTATCTGCACGAAGAAATTATCGCTTACGCGGAAGCATTGCTGAAAAAATTACCGCCGCATTTGTCCGTAATCCACATTGTAAATTCTGGCAGCGAGGCAAACGAACTCGCCCTGCGAATGGCAAAAACCGTAACGGGCAACAAGGATATTTTGGCGATTGAAGTAGGCTACCACGGGAACACAAACGCGGTAATGGACGTGAGCTCCTATAAATTTGAAGGCAAAGGCGGTTTCCCAAAACCTGAGACAACGCACATTTTGCCGTTGCCGGATTCTTTCCGAGGAAAATATTCGGGAGAAAATTGCGGGATTGATTATGCCAATCACGCCGCGGAAATCATTCAAAATCTAAAAGCAGAAGGAAAAGAAATCGCAGGGTTTATTGGAGAAACTATGATTAGTTGTGGCGGACAGATTGTTCCCCCGAAAAACTATTTCAAGGAAATTTATAAACACACTCGCGAGGCCGGCGGCATCTGTATTGCCGATGAAGTACAAACGGGTTTTGGCAGAATGGGAAAAACTTTTTGGGCCTTTCAACTTTACGACGTACAGCCGGATATTGTAACTATGGGCAAACCTGCTGGAAATGGACATCCTTTGGCAGTGGTTGCTTGCACCAAAGAAATTGCCGAAAAATTCAATACCGGAATGGAATACTTCAACACCTTTGGTGGCAATCCTGTTTCCTGCGCCATCGGCCGCACGGTCTTGGAAATTATTGAAGAAGAAAACCTGCAGCAAAATGCTTTGGAAGTTGGAGGTTTCTTAATTGCCGAATTGAAAAAGCTTCAAAAGCAATTTCCAATCATTGGCGACGTACGCGGCGAAGGCTTGTTTTTGGGGTTTGAACTGAACGATTCCAATAAAAATCCGTTGCCCGAACACGCTTCCTATTTGGCAAACAGAATGAAACAGCTCGGTATTTTGATGAGCATTGACGGCCCGGACCACAATGTTCTAAAAATAAAACCGCCGATGGTTTTCAGCAAAGAGAATGCGGAGGAACTTCTTTACAGATTACATACCGTTTTTGGGGAGGATTTTATGGTTCCTTCTTTTTAATTTCAACCAGCTCTTTGCGAACTCTGCGACTTTGCGGAAAATTATCACCGCAGAGGCGCGGAGAACGCAAAGGGGTTACGAGTCTTTCTTTTTTATCAAAAAGGCATACGGCTCCATTCCTTTGGTATGCTGGAAAATGACCTTTAAAACCCCTATGAGCGGAAGGGCAATAATGGCGCCCACCATGCCCCAAAGCACGGAGAACAGAATAACGCCGAACACCGTAACGAACGGGTTTAATTCAATTTCATCGCCAATAATCCACGGCGTCAAAATATAATTCTCTACCAATTGCGCTGCGGAAATTACGCCAATCACAATAAGTGCGGGCGTAGTGCCGGCATACAGATAGGAAAGGATAACGGCAATGCCGCCCCCGATAATGTTTCCCACATAGGGAATGATGGAAAAAAGCGCTGCAAACACCGCCAAAAAAAGTGCGTATGGCACCGAACCCAAGGTAAATCCGAGGTAATAAATCCCGAAAAGAAAAACCATAATCTTCCCTTTTCCCAAGAGATAATTATTGATGATTTTTTTTGAATCGCTTAAAACCACACCCATCGCCGAGGCATTTGAAACCAGCTTTTTAAAGAATTTGATAAACATATTCCGCTGCATCAACAAGAGAATGATATACACAAAAATGATAAGCGACTGCGACAATAAATTCATTACCGACGAAAGGAAGGCACTGCCAAAACTCTCGGCCTTTTGCACCAACCTTTTGTTGTTCTCAAAGTAATCTTTATAGTCCCAATTTAGAGTTTGGTTTGCCCATTCAGAAAGAGTATTGAGTTTTTCTGTTGCCTTTTCCTTAATGGTAGGCCAATCGTTGGCCATTGTATTTATCTGTGAACTTATAAGCCACGTAAGAAGGCTGAAAATTATGACCATCAACAAAACGGAAAGGGAGATTGCCAGCCAATTGGGGAGGCCCCATTGCTTTAGTTGTTCGGTGGGCTTGTCCAATAAAATAGCGATTATGGCCGCTACCAGCAAAGGCATCAGCAGTCCCGAGCCAATGTACAGTATCGTTAAAATACCGCCCACAATGAGAAACGTTTTTATAAGATACGTGCCGGAAATTTCTATTTTGGAAGTGCTCAAGAGATTCAGTTTTGGTTTAACGCGGGTTTGTGTTGAAGTAAAGTTAGCTGAAATTTTTAAAAATGATTTGATTGCGAGCTATTTTAAACAATTCACTTTAAAAATAAATTTATCTTTAGTGAAACTTTCCGATTATGAAAAAACTTCTTCCTTTACTATTTTTAATCTTAACGCTTCAAGCTTTTTCCCAAACTGAAACCGCTGATAAAAAGGCTATTCTTTCCGTTTTGAAATCACAGGAAAACGCTTGGAACCAAAACGACCTTGAAGGCTTTATGCAAGGCTATTGGAAAAGCGATTCGCTGAAATTCTACGGCAGCAAAGGAGTTACAAACGGATGGCAAAAAACATTGGACAACTATAAAAAAGGATATCCTTCAAAAGAATATACCGGGACCTTAACTTTCACTATCGACGCGATTACCAAAATTGAAGACAATTCGTATTACGTTATGGGCCAATTTCACTTGGTTCGCGATGCGGGAAAGGCGAACGGAGTTTTTCTTATTATTTTCAGAAAACTTGATGGGGAATGGAAAATTATTGCAGATTTGAGTTGTTAGTTTTAGAAAGCATCAGGGTTCGCAATTATTTTTTTTGCTCTGTTTAAATGTGCTTCCAGCGTTTCCGGTTTCATTTTCTCCAATAAGCTCATCATCATATTCATCCGTTGGTTATTTTTAAAGTGTTCCCGTTTCTCACTTAAAAAATTCCAGTACAGCGAGTTGAACGGACAGCTTTCTTCGCCCGTTTTTTTGTTTACGTCATATTTACAGCTCTTGCAGTAATTGCCCATTTTGTTGATGTAACTTCCACTGGAAATGTAGGGCTTGGTTGCCACGATTCCGCCATCGGCATATTGGCTCATCCCGCGTGTGTTGGGCATTTCGACCCATTCAATGGCATCGATATAGATTCCCAGATACCACGCATCTACCTCATCGGGATGCACTTGGGCGAGCAGTGCAAAATTGCCCGTTACCATCAATCGCTGGATATGATGGGCATAGGCGTGCTCCAAACTCTGCGATATGGCGTGGTGCAGGCAGTTCATTTTTGTCTTGGCCGTCCAATAAAAATCCGGCAATTTGTTTTGGTTGTCCAATTTATTGGATCGGCGATAGCCGGGCATTTTCATCCAATAAATACCGCGCATATACTCACGCCAGCCCAAAATCTGTCGCACAAAACCCTCCACTTGCGAAATGTCAATTTCAGATTTTCTATCGTAATAGGTTTCCAAAACCTTATCGATCACTTCTTGGGGCGAAAGCATCTTGGTATTCATTGAAAAGGAAAGCCGCGAGTGGAACAGATACGGCTCGTCTGTATGCAGCGCATCTTGGTAATCGCCGAAATGTATCAAAAGGTTTTCGCAGAAATAGTTGAGCACTTTTAAGCTATCTGGCCGGGAAGTGGGCCAATTAAAGGCGGTTGCATCAACGGTACCAATAGTTTTTATGCCCTGTTTTTCAATCTGTTCCAAAATTTTTGAAACATCTTTTCGGAAGCCTTTTTCGTGCGGAATTTCAGGTTTTCCGGTCCATTTTTTACGATTGCTTTTGTCAAAATTCCACTTGCCGCCCTCGGGTTGCGAATCGTTCTGCATCAATATTTCGTGTTTTTTCCGCATATTTCGATAAAAATATTCCATCGTCAATTCCTTCTTTCCCTCGTAAAACTCGGCCATTTCAGTTCGGGTAGTGTAGAAATGTTCAGTGTCGAAAGCTTCGGTTTCAATTTCAATATTTTTACAGAAATCCTTCAATTGTTCGTCCAATCGGTACTCGTCGGGAAGCTGGTATTCAAATTTTTCAATGCTGTGCTTTTCAATTAAATCCCGCAGGTTTTCAACCAAATGCTGCTTATTTCCCTCGGAATCAATTTCATAATAAATTATTTGGTGACCGTTGCTTTTGAGGTGTTCGTAGAAATTCCTCATCGCAGCAAAAAAGCCGATTACCTTTTGGCTATGATGATGTGCATAATCGGTTTCCTGCCGCATTTCAGCCATAAAATACAGGGTGTTCTTTTCGGTTTTTGAATACCAGGAATGTTTGTGGTTTAGTTGATCGCCGAGGATAAGCCGTAGTTTTTTCATTGCATTTTTATATTAAAAATCCTTTGGCCATGTTTTTTGATATTCCCCGTCCGGGTCATACCGCTCCGCCTGTCTTTGAATGTTGAACTTCCGGTCGCGCGGATCGTTGCCCACGCCGCTGTTATACATCCAGTTGCCCCAATTGCTGTGCACATCATAATCTATGAGCATACTTTCAAAATAGGCCGCGCCGATGCGCCAATTCTGCAACAATTCCTTGACCCAAAAACTGTTCACGTTTTGGCGGCCGCGGTTGCTCATAAAACCTGTGGCAGCAATTTCATTCATATTTGCGTTTACGAAAGGTTCCTCCGTTTCGCCTTCAGTCCATTTTTTAAAAACTTCGGGTTCGTTTTTCCAATCCAAATTCTTTTTTGAAATTCCATTTAACTGAAAAATTTTGGAACCGTGCTTCAGGGAAATATATTTAAAATAATCGCGCCACAGCAGTTCAAAGATCAACCAATATGTGCTTTGGTTTGCGACAACTTCACGCTCGAACTTTTTCACTTCTGCATAAATAAACCTCGGGGAAATACTGCCATTGGCAAGCCAAGCGGAGAATTTGGAGCTGTACTCAGTGCCTAACATTCCATTTCTGGTTTCCTTATAGTTTTTTAGGTTCTGCGTTTCCCAAAAATAGTGCTGTAAACGTTCTTCAGCGGCTTCCTCGCCACCTTTGAAAGGAAATGCCGAGCGTGCATCAATCTCAAAATCCGCCAATCCCAAATCGGTTAAACCTGGAATTTCCGTGCTGTGTTCCACAAGATTGCTTTCTGGCTAAACTTTAGGATACTCCGCATATTTTCTGACTTCGGCTTTGGCTTCCACTCTTTTTCTGAAATCGGTAAAAACTTCAGGGATTTCAGAAAAATTTGAAAAGGGAATTTCCGCAGGATGAAAGAGAAATTGGTCATAGGTTTCAGTGAAATTGCAATCGGGCAAAGCTGCCTTTATTTTTTGTGAACCCGAAACTTCCTCGCTAGTCCATTCCCGCTGACAATAAATAGTATCGATTTTATATTTTTTTACAATTTTCGGAAAAATAACTTCCGGTTTTTCGTGAAAGACCAACAACGTGATATTGTAGTTTTGAAGATTTTTCCGAAGATTTTCAAGGGTTTCAATCAAAAATTTAGCTCGGAATTTTTCAGTTTTTTTGAAACCGTACTTAGTTTCCGCGAAATGCCGTGGATCAAAACAATAAGCCGCAACCGTTCTTTCATTTTCAGCTAAAGCCTGCAGCAGCGAATGATTGTCACGCAGGCGAAGCCCTTTGGTGAACCAAACTAATGCCGTGGATTGTTTTTGTTTTTCTGGCATTTTTTACTGCAATATACCACGTTTTCCCAATCCCGCTCCCATTTTTTCCGCCAGGTGAATGGGCGCCTACAAATAGGGCAAATTTTCTGCGGAAGATCGGCTTTCTTTTTCATGGGTCAATTTCCTTTGATTCGCGTCCAAAGATCGGCCAATAATTTTTTGGCATCACGGGTATCTTTTTCCTCTTCGGTAACGGTTACCTCGTTTCCAGTTTTTTCGATTCGAAAACTGAACGCATACTTTTCAGCTTGCGGATCAACGCTCATCATCCCGAAACGCAAATCGTTTAAATAAATTCCCTCTTCTTTTTCAGAAACCGTGTACCAGCCTTGGGTGATTTTTATCAGGCGTTGCACTTTGTCGTATTCCTTTAAATCGCCAAGGGCTTCGTGGTTCTTCGGATGCGGATAAAACCGAATGGGTTTGGTATCAAAAAAAGAATAATCGCCTATCAAAAAAGCATCGTCGGTCTCCACATTTGCGGTCCACAAAATTGTGTTCAGCGGGCTGGGTTTTGTTTCCAATGCGGAATATGCTATGTTTTGGTTATTTAGTGCGGATTCAAATTTGGAATAGGTGATTCCCTTCAGAATTATTGTAAGCAACATATAGGCACTGCTGATGATCAAACCGAGGTTATTGAATCTTCTCCTTTTAATGCTTCCCCTTTTTTGAAGCATCGCCAATATCAGAAACACCAAAAACGGCAGCGTATAAAGCGGATCGATTACAAAAATATTTTTGTAGGCCAAGCGAAGATCCAACGGCCAAAAGAGCTGTGTGCCCCAAGTAGTGTGAGCGTCCAACAACGGATGCGTGACGAAACACAGAAACCAGAACCACGACCATTCCTTTAAACTCGCCCGTTTGTCCCAAAGGGAAAGCAGCCACCCAAAAAGCAATCCGAAAACTACTGCAAAAACAATGGAATGGGTAAACCCACGGTGGATTTCCAAAGCGGTAACGGTATCGGTAAAATGGCTTGAAAGCACATCCAAATCCGGTATCGTTCCAGCAATCGCGCCCAAAACCATTGCTTTGTTGCCAATCTTTTTACCAAGAACCGCTTCGCCCACGGCAGCACCCAAAACAATCTGCGTTACTGAATCCATTCGGAAATACCTTTCATTTGAAAAACCGTGAAAATACGTACTTCTTCAAAATAAAAAAAGGATGCTTTTTAAAACATCCTTTTCTAAATATTTCAATTCTGAATTTCTATTTTGAAAGTTCAGCCACTAAAGTATAGGCCGAATCACCGTGGACTCCAATAAAATATTTGTTCCATTTTTTACCTCTTTGTTTTCCTGTATCTCCCGGCCACGCTTGGCCAATTAATTCACTATTTTTTTCAAACATTTTTTCCATGTCGCACATTGAATCTACAAAAAAAGCTTCCACAAACTCAGTTTTGTCGCTTCCCCAAGCGTGAACATTTGGATAATAGCCTTTTATATAATCGTTTTTAGAAAGAACCTTCGACATATTTTCGGCACGCATTTCATTGAATTCCTTTTGGGAACCATCTTCCGGGAATGTAAAGTAGGTTCGGCGAACATATAGTACCAAATCTTTCGAATTATTCTGTGGAAGCAATTTAGCGCCATCCAGAGGAGCGTAAATTTCGTCAGAATGGTTTACGGAAAAATAACTATCTCGATTTTTGAAAAAATTTCCTCGTGCTTTTTCGTCAGGCCAAGCTTGCTGTGCGAGCTCCTCAGAACGTTGCGCTGCTTTTTCCATTGCTTCCCACGATGGGTAAGTCTGTACATAAAGCACTTCGGTATTGTCTGGGGAAAAAAGATGGGTGTAATAGGATGCCGAGGTAATGTGTTCATTCTTCGCAACTACTTTTTGCAAATATTCCTTCTCTACAGCTTTCCAATCGTCCATATTGAAATCTTCTTTATTCATATTCCAATGCATGGTTGTAACGGAAAGATACTTTGGTCGATTTGCTTCACTTTGAGCAAAAACACTAAAATTCAATAACAACATTATTGATGTTATTGCAATAAACTTAAGGTTGGTGGTTGTTTTCATAATCCCATGAAATTAAATTAGTATAAATATTAAAATTGATTACTATTTTAAATTTTGGGGCAAAGTGAGGAAAGTAAAAAAGCTAAAGTGAAGAATCCATAAAGAATAAAGCTTTTTTAAAAGTAAAGAAAAAATAATTATAATTGACTGTTTTTCCGATAATTATAAAAAATCAATCTACAATTTGCATTTTTTTCAGAAGAAATGAAGCATTCATATTTTGGCAGATTCCGGGTTTGAAGGTGTAGTCAAAAATAAGTTCGTCGTTTTCAATTCGCGCGTCAAAAAAATAATTTTTTACTTCGGACAGTTCTTCAGCAGCCACGCAAAGACTTAAATCGTGGGTGGCGATGATGCCCGTGGAATTGCTGGCTACGAGCTTTTCAACAAATTTGCGCGAGCCGATGGCTTTGTCAGTGCTGTTTGTTCCTTTCAAAATCTCATCAAGAATGATGAAATAGCGGTCAGACTTTATTTCGTCCACAATAAATTTCAAACGTTTCAATTCACTGAAGAAATACGACTCGTCGTCTGTCAAACTATCCGTAGTCCGCATACTAGTAATGAGCTTTATTGGGTTATACTGGGCTTTTTCGGCGCAAACGGGCAGGCCGAGATTTCCCATTACAATTTGAAGGGAAACGGTTCGAAGAAAAGTGCTTTTGCCCGCCATATTCGCCCCGGTAACGATAAAGAATTCTTCTGAATTAATCTGAAAATCATTCCGCACCATCGTGCTTTCCTTCAACAATGGATGTCCGGCTCCCTTCACTTTTAAAACGGGAACATCATCACTGATTTTTGGAAACACATAGTCGGGATGGTTAAAGGCGAAATTGCCCAAACTGTTATAGGCGTCAAAAAAAGTAATTGCATCAAACCACACCGAGACACTCGCATTGTGCTCCAAAATCCATTGTTCAATATTGTAACTTTGACGCAGATCGCGAAGCATAAAACCATTGGCAATAACCCCAATAAGCATATTGCTACGTTGATCTAATGCATCTAAGTGTTTTGCAAATTTCTTCAGGACAGATGAGGCTTTCTTTTCTGAATTAACCACCAGATTTCGTTTTTCCGAAAGTAATTCTGAAGAAAATTCGTCGCGTTCTATTTCTTTGATTAATTTATAAAATTGTTCAAAAGTGCTTTGAATTTTTGAAGTATGCGAGGAAAGGTCGTTTACCTTTTTTAAATAGCTGCCCGAAATTGCCAATCCCAAAAAGAACCAGCCAGCCACAGCGTAGCCCGAAACCAAATCGAGAAAGTTCAACACAATCAATGTTACTGAAATAACCGAAAACACAAGCGACACAGTCTTTATCCACTTTGGGACAAAAGTTTTATAGTTTTTAAGCCAATAGGTTACTTCGGTGGCGGAAACTTCTATTTTCACCAATGAAGCAATTGCAGAAAATTGTTGGCGCCATTTGGGCATTTCAGCTAATTCGGTTATTGCCTGTTGCTCTTTTGGAATTGCATCAATTTTGTTTTCAGTGAAAATTTTCGCCAAAAAATCGGAGCCGCTTTCCAAAGCAGTTCTATTTAAGTATTGAAAAAAAGAACCACGCCCAAAAAGATCAATATCCTGACTGTAGTAATGAAGCGGATCTTTATATTTTTCGCCGGAAGGCAAATGGTGAAACGCCCGGTCCAGCACTTCCAGTTCGGTTTCATTTTGCGCTATTAGAGCGTTTTCTAAATCACGCTGATATTGCAGAGCGCTGTGTTTTGAAACTAAATAAACAAATGCGGCAATGGCCAAAACGATTATGGCAATAACAACTTTTGTGTTTCCGAAGAAAAAATAAACTCCAAAACACGCACTCAAAAAAACCACAAGCCGAATGGAGCTGGAAACAACAAGTTTTCGTCTTACTTTTTGTAATACCTCAGTGTGAATTTCAATCTGAAGTTTGTAAAAATCGGCGGGATGGTTCATCTATTTTTTTAGAAAATTTAAAATGAAGCGAGTTCAGCTTGGAGTTTTTTTGTGAGGCTTTTTACCACCAAATGATAGGAGTGGTCAATCAGTTCCACAAGCAATTCATTGGGGATGTTTCTCTCTAGTTCCACCGTGTTCCAATGTACTTTGCTCATGTGGTAGCCCGGCCGAATTAGGCCGTCATATTCTTCACGCAGCTCGATGGCCCGCTCGGGGTCGCATTTTAAATTGGCCTGCGCAGGATTGTATTCTAAACCCGTGAGCGCAAACATTTTGCCCATCACTTTAAAAACCAACGTTTTTTCATCAAAAGGAAAAGATTCTGTAACGCCCTTTTTAGAGATGCAATATTCACGAAACTGTTCTATGTTCATTGCTTTAATTTAGGTTTTTCTTCTGCCGAATACAGTGCCGAATAGTCTAGTTTCCAATTGATGGTTTCCACCAGTTTTTCCATGAGCTGGATAGTTTCCAATGCCTGTTTTGAAGCTTCATTGAACAAACCGCTTTCAGGTATTTTATCAACAATGTGCTTTTTGGCTTCCTGATTTATTTCCGTCAAATCGCTCGCTGTAAAAGGGTTTGCCCACCCTTCCTTTTTATCGTAATATTTAAAATCTGTTTCTATCGTGAGCAGTTCGGGCTGGGGGAAATTGGTTAAAATGATGGTTCGGTTTTTTGTATCGGCATCCATCTTCACTTTTGTTAGGTCAAAGCCAATGTGTGCTTTGGCTTCAATCAAAACCAAGGCTTTCTTTTTTCCCAAAAGTAAATTCAGCCATTTATCCTTCACATTTTCGTAATAGAAAATTTCAGAAAAATCGCCTTCCACGGTAATGAATTTGCACACACTGCGTATTTTTTCCATCAAAATAACCGACTGGGTGTTTACCTTCTCACGTTTTCGGTCACCACTGAAACGCGCAAAAAGAAAATAAGCCACAACAGCACCAACGGCCAAGCCAATAAAGAGATATTCCATGATATTATTTTCCAATGCTTCCCAAATGAGTATTCTTAAAACTGTCTGGATATTTTAAACCGTATCCAAAAATTCTGTCGAAGGAAGCGTGTGAGAACAAAATTACACCTATTAAAATTAACATGGAATTGTTGAGATAAAATCCTGACAAGCCAATAGCAATTGCAATAGCTTTATGGTGAAAAAGATTATAGGTAAAAGCGCCAACCCTAGTGTTAACCATATATCCCACCATGCCAATATCGGGTGTGAGCAGCAATGCCGGAAACCACCACCACGCATAATCCAATTGTGAAAAAAAGAAAATTCCGAGAAGAAATTGGGCCAATTCCTCTATTTTTAAAGTTGTTTTCATCCTAAATGATTTTATATAAAACTGGCTTGCTGGGTGAAGCATCGTTATGGAAGGATGCAATCTGTAAATTCAACAAATAGCTGCCGTCCTCAATAGAATCGGGAACATAGATCAATTCTGTAATTGTACAATCCTCACGTGGGTTTTGTGGAAAATTCCAAAACGCCTTGTGCGCCAAAAGTTTGCCATCGTCCTTTTCTTTATCTACCGATGGTAAATCGATCAACAAATGTTTTACTCCTATTTCCCGTAAAAACAATGCAGCTTTTTCGTGAAGGAAGGGCCAATTGGTATCGGACCAATGTTTTGAATTTTTATCTGAAGTATTCGGGAGTGTCCTGATTACGATGGCTTCGGGTGTTTTTCCATTTAAGGCTTTGGAAATACTTTCTTCGGAAATAATTTTGTCCTCTTCCCCCGATTTTTCGGGCTTTACCGAAATCACTTCGGCCAAAAAAAAGAAGGTTTTTAATGTATCGTTTACGGAGTGAAATTCTTTTGAAATATGTCCAAAACACTCGGTATGCGTGCCGTGCGCGTGCGGATTGAAAAAAACATTGTTGAAATTTACCGAAGCGCCTTCCGAAACATTTCCCGTCCAATCGCCCATTTTTACGGGCTCAATTATCGGTTGGTTTTGATACCACGCCAAGGGATTTTCTTCCGAAGCCTGAAGAGGAATTGAAATATCCAGCGGTTTGGAGAGGTCAATGTTAATTGATTTTCCCTTATTTTCAATTGTAGTTTTCATTTGCAAATTTTGAAAAAATAAAGATACGACATTCCCAGACCTAAGAGGTCTTTAAGACCTGTTAGGTCTCAAACGAAAAACAAATCTGCCGCAATCCCATCACTCAAAAATTTTCCTTTTTTTGAGATTTTCAGGGTTTGGTTTTCAAGAATTAAAAGCCCATTTTCCACGGAATTTTCAGCCTGCTTCAACAGATATTCCAAATAATTTTTTCCGAAATCACTTTCTATTTTTTCTAAGGAAACACCTTTTTTGGTGCGCAAACCCGTCATTATATATTCATTGTATTTGTCCTCTTTTGAAAGAATTTCAATTTCAGAAGGAAGAATTCCTTCTTCAATACTTTTTATATATTTCGTGTTATTTGCCACATTCCAGCTTCTACTTTTTCCGTCATAACTGTGCGCCGAGGGCCCGATGCCCAAATACGGCTTGCCTTCCCAATAGGCGGTATTGTTTCGCGAATGGAAACCGGGTTTTCCAAAATTTGAAAACTCATAGTTTTCCAAACCGGCCTTTTCGGTTTCGGAAAGTAAAATTTCGTAATGGTCTTTTGCAGCTTCCTCATCTACGGGCGGCACGATTCCCTTTTCGATGAATTTTTTTAAAGCGGTTTTTGGCTCTACCGTCAAGGCATAACACGAAAGATGCGGCACGTCCAGACTTAAGGCAATTTCAAGATTCTTTTTCCACCGCTCGTTGCCCATTCCCGGAATGCCGTAAATTAAATCGATACTGATATTTTCAAAATATTGCTTCGCCTCTTTTATAGACTCCAAAGCTTCGGAAGCGTTATGCGCGCGGTTCATCAGTTTTAAATCTTCTTCAAAAAAGGATTGGATGCCGATGGACAGACGATTAATTTGTGAATTTGTAAATTTGTGAATTTGTTCTTTTGAAAGATCATCGGGATTGGCTTCGAGGGTGATTTCGGGATTTTCTGAAACCATATAATTTTTATAGATAGTTTCAAAAATCCGTTGCAATTCTTCGGAAGAAAGCAAACTCGGGGTACCGCCCCCAAAATAAATGGTTTCTACAATTCCGTCGAGCTCATTTTTCCGAAGTACCAATTCCTTGCACAGGGCGGTTACCAGTTCACCTTTTTTCTTCAAGGAAGTGGAAAAATGAAAATCGCAATAATGGCACGCCTGTTTGCAAAAAGGGATGTGGAGGTACAGGCCGAAACCTTTATTTTTGTTTTCTGAATTCATCATTGCCATCAAGAAATGCACTGTTTTAAAGCCGAAACCGCACAGAGCTTCAAAATTAGTTATTATTTTTACCGAAACGGGAATCCTACATTAAAAACAACTCTTTATACATTTCAGAAAATTGCTATGCCAAAATTTCTAAGTATTCTTTTCATATTTATCCACCTATTAGCCTTTGGGCAGGAGAAAAACGAAAAAATCCGTGTGGGCTATGCTGGCTCGGCTCCTTTCGTATTACACGACGGAAAAGAAGAGGGAATCGTTTTTGATATTTGGGAAGAAATAGCTTTCAACTTAAATCTGAAATACACCCTGCAAGAATTTCCTTCCGTTGAGGACGGAATAGAAGCGGCCCAAGCGGATAAAATCGATATTTTGCTGGGCCCGATAACCATTAATGCCGAACGGGCGGCTGAAATTTCCTTTTCTCAACCCTATTATAACACCGAAATGGCCATTCTTGCACCCGTTCAGGAACTTACCGTTTGGGAAAAAGTGAGTCCCATTTTTTCAAAAACCTTCCTTTTTGCCGTCTTGGGCCTGCTACTTATTCTTACCATTGTAGGTTTTCTATTTTGGTTAGTGGAAGGCCGGAAAGCCAAGGATGTTTACGGAGAGCGCGTGCATCAGGGCATTGGTTCGGGAATCTGGCTGGCTATTGTAACTATGACCACGGTGGGTTACGGCGATTATGCCCCGCGAACCACCGCCGGACGCGTGGTTATGGGGTCTTGGATGATTATTTCGCTGATTTTGGCAACTTCCTTTGTGGCCGGAATTGCCACAACATTATCCCTTACTACCCTCGAAGACAAGACTATAACCAGTATGCAACAGCTTGAAAATAAGAGGGTGGCGGTGCCGGACTATAAAAAAATAATGGATAGAACCATTGATATGGGCGGAACTCCGGTAGCCGTGCATACCGTTTCCGAAGCCTACCAAATGCTTCTAGATAAAAAAGTGGATGCGGTAATCTACGACGAAATCCCATTGGAATATATTTTTGAAACCAAAAGAAGGGACGATTTTTTGCTGAGCAGGAAAAAGATTGAACCCCAATATTACGGCTTTGTATTTCCAATTGGCAGCAACTTAAAGCGACAAGTGGATTTAGAGATTATCCACCTACAGGACACAAAGGAAATCCAGCATATTGTGGAAGATTGGATTTCCCGTAATTAAAAGTTTCGACTATTTTATACGGTCCTCGTTCTGTTTCACAAAAGCTGCCCAACCTGTGTAGCTTTTCCCAATTTCAACCTTCCCGGAATTGTAAAAGTGGCAGACGGCCGCGGCGAGACCATCGGTACTGTCCAAATTCTTTGGTAATTCCTTTAAACTCAAAAGACTTTGGAGCATTTTTGCTACCTGCTCCTTACTGGCGTTTCCGTTGCCCGTAATGGCCATTTTTATTTTTTTCGGAGAATATTCGGTAATGGGAATTTGTCGTGAAAGTCCCGCCGCCATCGCCACTCCCTGCGCCCTTCCCAACTTGAGCATCGATTGCACGTTTTTTCCAAAAAACGGTGCCTCAATAGCAATTTCATCAGGATTGTGCGAGTCAATCAACTCAATAGTACGCTCAAAAATCAGCTTCAGTTTTAGGTAATGGTCGTCATATTTTTTTAGTTGCAGCTCGTTCAATTGCATAAACTGCATCTGTTTTCCAACTACTTTTATGAGTCCGAAACCCATAATGGTGGTTCCAGGGTCTATTCCCAATATTATTTTTTCAATTTTGTCTTTCATCAACAGAATATTCCCGCTTTCGTGGGAATTAGTATTTTAGCACTATGATTGCCGTACCCCACAAAGCTAAACAATATCTGCTTGCCGCCGCCAAAGTTTTGGTGATTGGCATAACGTTTGGGTATATTTTTTTTAAGCTGAAAAACAATTCCACATTGGGCTTTAGTGACTTTACGGCCACTGTTTTTTCCAAAGGAAGCATTGCTGCATATTCATTGTTGTTCTTTGCTTTATTAGCGACTGCCAATTGGTTTTTTGAAATTCTGAAATGGCAAACCTTGGTTTCAACTTTTGAAAAAATAAATTTTAAAACTGCGCTAAAACAATGCCTTGCTTCCCTTACCATTTCATTGGCAACGCCCAACCGCATTGGCGAGTACGGGGCGAAAGCACTTTTTTTTGAAAGTAAAAAGCGGAAAAAAATACTGTTGTTAAACTTCTTTTCAAGTGCGGCACAAATGTTCATCACAAGTTTTTTTGGCTTTTTTGGACTGTTATATCTATTGCGAAATTTTAATATAAGCTATTCGGTCGCGACGCTCTGTTACTTTGGAATTGGCGTTATTTTGCTTTTTGCGGTCGGTTATTATTTCAAGGAAAAAGAAATGTTATTAAAGGGGTTTTCGATTGCCAAGGTGATTCAATTTTTTAAAAAGATTCCGTTGCAGATACAATTTAAAACCCTTTTATTCTCAATATTTCGTTATGCCATTTTCAGCGGGATGTTTTACGGCTTGTTGCTCTTTTTTGGTGCAAACATTGCCTTTTGGAAAGCTATCCCGCTCATTTTTGCGATGTATTTTTTGGTTTCCATCCTGCCCACGCTTTTTATTTTTGACGTTGTAATCCGCGGGGGCGTGGCGGTTTGGCTGTTTTCGTTTGCCGGAGTTGCGGAGTTGGTTGTGCTATCAACCGTGCTCGCTATGTGGATTTTCAATTTCGTGCTGCCTTCGCTACTGGGCAGTTTTTTTGTACTCACTTACCAACCCACAACCCGATGATTTGGGCGGTTCTGATAGTATTTGCCGCTTATTTTATTTCGATGGCGGCCATAGTTTATGGTTTTAAAAAAATAGCTCCCTTTGCTTTGGAAACAGAAAAGTCCATAACACGTTTCAGCCTGATAATTCCTTTTAGAAACGAGGCCGAAAACTTTCAGGCGCTTTTGGAATCCATTGAAAATATGAATTATGATTCTGAATTGTTCGAAATTATTTTCGTAAACGATGCTTCCGAAGATATTTCCGAAGCAATCGTTTCCGAGGCAATTCAGAGAAGCAGATTTTCAATAAAACTTCTTCAAAATAAGCGGATTTCACACGCGCCAAAGAAAGATGCCATTTCCAAAGCCATCATAAATTCAAACTTCGAATGGATTGTAACTACCGATGCCGACTGCGAGCTTCCTAAAAACTGGCTAAAAACCCTGGATGCTTTTATTCAAAAAAACAATCCCGTGATGGTCTGCGGACCGGTAATCTACAAATCAAGCGGAAATTTTATTGAAACCTTCCAGCAACTCGACGGTTTCAGTCTGCAGGCCGTGACCATCGGCAGTTTTGGACTTAACAATCCGTTGCTCAGTAATGGGGCAAATTTGGCTTATAAAAAGGAGGCTTTTCTAAAAGTGAACGGTTTTTCGGGAAATGAACATATTGCCAGCGGCGATGATATATTTCTTTTAGAAAAGATGAAAAAAGCATTTCCGAAGCAAGTTCACTTTTTGAAATCGAAGGAAGCAATTGTTTCCACAAAACCGCAAGAGACTTGGGGAAAAGTTATAAACCAGCGTATCCGTTGGGCTTCAAAAACTTCGATGCAAAAAAATACAGCTTCCATGTTTTTGGGCATTTTGGTGTTTTTGGTGAATGTTTCATTGCTCGCAATTCCGTTTTTAATGGCTTTCAATCCTCAAAACCTTTTCGTTTACATATTGCTTCTTTCCGCAAAAACAATTGCAGATTATCTTGTAATTCGGCAAGTGGCAGTATTCTTTTCAGAGAAAATTGTACTGTGGAAATTTTTGTGGCTGCCGTTTCTGTATGCGACGATTGTTTTGGTGGTAGTTTTCGGTAGCTTTGGTGGAAACTATTCCTGGAAAGGGCGAAGCTTTGAAAAACAGTGATAAATTGATTAAATTTTTTACCTTAGCCATACTTTAAAACTTGCCCTTATGAAATCGTTCCTTCCTATTTTCGTTTTGTTTTTAACCTTTTCCGCAGGCACGCTGCAGGCCCAGCAGCAATATACCGTCAACGGTGAAACCTACACTCTGAAAACTGAAGTGGAAGGCGCCCTAACCTTGCTGTGGAATACTATTGATGGCGAATACCGCTATTTTTCAAAAAAAGGCAGCGATATAGAAGAACTTAAAAACACAAAACAAAACGGCGATTACCAAGAGGAATACAAGAAAACCCTCCAGCAGCAAACGAGTGATGCCGCGGTCTCCACTGAAAAAGTAAACCTAACCCTACCGAGTCTTCGCGCATTTTTTGTGGAATACAACAAAAAGAAGGATCCCAACTTCAATGAAAAAGAAAAATCCATAGATCTACAGTTTCGCATAGGAGCTTTTGCAGGGGTTAGCAACAGTGTTTATACAGAAAATCCAACCAACGAATTGCAAGCCGTCGCGGGAATAGATTTTGAATTGATAGATGTTGTGAAACTAAAAAGACACGCACTTGTGTTTCGTTTTAAACAGACTTTTGAAAGCAGTGAGTACAAATATTCCGCTTCGCAATTATCGCTGAACTACCGTTTCAAATTTGTGAAAAAATCCAAGTTTGATGCTTTTATAAATACCAAATTTGCTGCACTTACTTTTTCAAAAAGGGAACAAACCTATATTTTGGCACCCCATGTTTTTCCTAATATAACATATACTGAAAAGACTTCCGGCAGCGATTTCAGCGCTCCAATTACTTTTGGTTTGGGTGCAGATTATAAAGTGGGCAACGGTTACATCACTTTTAACTACAACGATATTGTGGGGTTAAATGTGGAAAGCAATGATGAGTTTCCTGTAGATTTCACACTCGGTTATAAATTCAACCTGTAATCAATTTGTTTTGATAATAACGGGTAAGGTGAATTGTGTTTTCACCGGAATACCGCGTTTATAGGCCGGTGCCACTGGCTGCAGGGAATCGATACTCTGAATGAGCCATTTTTCCAAATCGGGAAATTCCCTTTCTAGCAAAGTGTCCATTTTTATTTCCAGTATGGAAAGCTGGCCATTGCTGCCCACTTCAAAATTTACCTTTATCGTATCGTAGATTTCCCGTACCGCGACCATATCATCCTTACTGATGGAGCGGTATAAATGTGTATTGATGGTATTGATAAAACAGTCCTTCTGCTCGGGTTTTTCCAAAGTGTTCTCGCAGTTGGAAAAGGAAGGATACCTATCTACATCCTTCCAATCGATGGTCTTGATTTCTTCGTTATAAATTTCTTCCGAAGAAACTTTTTCGGTCTCAAAAAACTGGCAAGACGACGCCAGCAGCAGGAATGGGACAAAAAGAAAGAGGTACTTCATTTCAGAAAAATGTTCTACTGGGAAAGGTACAAATTTACTGAAACTTAATTCCTTGAAAAGCTAAGTTGTTGTTTATTAAAATAGACGAATCTATTTACCGGTTTTTTTCCTATAAATATTTGAAATCTTTGGGTTAGGTGGTTTTAAAAAACCTGACAGGTCTTTGAAACCCGTCAGGTTTGGGAAAGGATGCTATTCCACCACCTCGAAAACAATGGGCAGGGAATACAGCACGCCCACTTTTTCGCCTTTCTGCTCGCCCGGCTGCATCTGTGGGAGTTTTTGAACTACCCGTATGGCTTCGGCCTCCAGTTCCGGTTTTGGGGCGCGGGCACGCACATCTGTTATTCTTCCTGTTTTGTCAATTTTAAATTGGACGGCGATGCGCTGTCTGCCCTTTAAGTTCAGTTCTTTCCCCAAACCGATGTTGAAGTTTGAATTTACAAATTCGGCAATTTTTTGCGACATGCATTTTTTCATCTCCTCATTATCGGCTCCGGAGCAGCTTGGAAAAACGGGCACTTTTTCAATAGCGCCAAACGGCACGGGTAAATCGCCTTCATCGGCGGTTTTATCCAAATATTCCTGCACGGAAGTGTAAACCTTATCGCCGGGCCGTGCTTCGGTAGTGAGCAATTTCAGTGCCTTCTCCTCCTCGGGGGTCATTTCGCCCTTTTTCATTATGGCTTCGGCCAGCTCGTTGATCTTGTTCATCACTTCAGAGTCTGACTGAGAGACATTTTGTTGCTCCTCTGCTTTGGGGTCGTTACTGCAAGCAGTATAAACCAGCATGCCGCAAATTATTGGCAGTAGCATTAAATACTTGAATTGGGCGGTTTTTGTGGATTTTGATTTTTGTAACATAATGATTCGTTTTTTGATTAATGATTGATTGAAAAATGTATTGATGAATGATATTTTTTCGGTTTGGAATACTTCCGAAAGCAGGCTCTGATAATATTGTTTTTTATCTTTTTGGATGGTCACTTTAGCATCCGCAATATATTCGTGCAGTGTGGCAATTCTATTTTGAAACAAATAAATCATTGGGTTGAACCAAAAGACGATACGGAGCATTTCAAAAAAGAGAAGGTCCAACGAATGTTTTTGCTCGATGTGAATTTTTTCATGGGCAATAATGCTGGCTTTGTTTTCTTCGGAAATGTTTTCGCCTAAAAAAATACTGTTGAAAAAGGAAAAGGCTATATCAGTCTTTGGAAGCGTCACTAATTTAAACTTTGGGAATTTTTGGGTATTTGCCGTAAATTTCAGCTTTATGATTTTATAAAATTTAACGCACAAAAGCAATGCGCTTAAAACCATACCAAAAATCCAAACTGCCGTAAAATTGGGGATCCACCAATTATTTCCACTTGAAACCATTTCAGAAACCCCACCGCCAATTACTACTGCTGGCAATTGAATTATATACTCTTGTGGAATGCGCTGTTGAATAAACCCAAGGCTTACAAACGGTAAAATAAAGCCTAAAATAGGTGCTATCAATAAATACAATCTGTTTAGGTTGAAGAACGTCTCCTTTTTCAAAAAAAGATCATATACCGCCAAAAACAGTACTTGAAAAACGAATATTTGAAATAGTGTATGTATCATTTCCCGTTTTTTTCAGAATTGATTTCTTCCATAATTGTCTCCATTTCCTGAATACTGATATCGTTTTTCTTCATAAAAAAGGAAACCATGCTTTTAAAGGAACCTTGGAAATAACCTTCCATTAATTTGTGCAGGGATTGATTGCTATATTCGGTTTTCTTCACTTTCGGAAAATATACGTGCCCGCGACCTTCCTTTCTGTAATCCACAAAATCCTTGCTTTCCAGAATACGGACAATGGTGGAAACCGTGTTATATGCAGGTTTTGGCTCAGGCAGTTGCTCTATAATTGCGGCTACGTTTGCCTCTTCCAAATCCCACAGAATTTGCATAATGTCTTCTTCCGCCTTGGTTAATTGTTTCATATCTCTAGTGATTAACATTTCAAATATAACTAATTTTTTAGTTTAAACTAATTCCTTAGTTGTTAAAGTTATGATGGGATATAAAAAAACCCACAGCTTTTATAAAAACCTGTGAGTTTTTTTAGGAATCTTGAATCTTAAATCTTGAATATTTACACCCAGACAGTTTTTGCCTCAATGGAAGTCTTGCGGGTGCCTTCGGGAAGCTCGTCGTCATATTTTCCCAAATAGAAAAAGCCCAAGCACTGCTCGCCCTCCTCCATCTGAATAAATTTATCCATATATTTTAAAACCCCTGGAGATGCCCAATAGGCACCGATGCCCATATCGTGCGCTGTTAGCCACATGTTCTGCACGGCCATTGCTGTGGCGGCAATTTCTTCCCACTCCGGAATACTCTCCTTTGGATCTCGCTGCATACAGATTGCTATTACGCATCCCGCTTTTACAGGATTGTCCATGAATTTATTGTACGTAAACTCTGAGAAGTTTTCTGTAGTTTGTTTGTAGGTTTCGGATATGAATTTCCCCAAGGCAATTTGTGACACGCCATGAAAAACTTTAAAACGCCACGGTTCGGTGCGCTTGTGGGTTGGCGCCCAATTTGCGCTTTCAAGGATGGTTAAAACTTCTTCTTTGGAAATGGGCTGGTCGTTATACTGGGCAGGAAAAACCGCACGACGGTTCTTTATGGTTTCTGAAATCATTTTTTTTAATTTGGCTCGTGAAGATAGTAAAAGCCTCTTTGATAAAAAACAATTTTAAGCGAATGTGGGAATTTTGAAAATAATATTTTGTTGCACCAAAACATCCGTGACCATTTTCAAATCCCCGCCTTTTGGTTCTTCGGAAATTTCACTCGAAAGCAATTTCTCAACCTCGGTTTTCATTGCATTGCTGTGGTATTCCAACAATAATTCGTTTTCGCCCAACTTCACCAAACAATCTTTTTTGCCAAAATCTATAGATACTTGTGGATTTAACCGAAGTTGCGAATTATTTTGGGGATAATAAGCACGCTGCAAGACCTTGTAAAGTGCCTCCAGAACCCTCTCTAACGTTACAGATGTTAAGCAGATTCTGTGTGCACAGTTCAAGATTACGTCATAATTACATTTAAGGTTGCAAACGCCTTTTTTTCCCCAGATAAGCTCGTTGTGCTCCGCAAAGCTGCCCCAACTTCCCGGACCGGTGGGGCCATAGATTCCCACAGTGGGCACATTAAACGCTCCAGCCACATGGGTTATTCCCGCATCATTACCAATATGGAACAATGCGCCTGCCATCGCCTCGCCCACATCTTCCATTCCACCAGTAATGAACTCAACGTGCGGCATTGGTTTGGAGAAATATTTGGCAAGGTCAGGGTCGTCCGGCCCCATAATAACTTTGCAATCTAAATTTGGGAAGATTACGCGCAGCCTTTCAATTAAGGCCGCATATTTTTCAGTTGGCCAAATTTTAAGTAAAAAACCAGCTCCGTGATGTACGACGAAATAAGAATTTGAAGCCTTTTTATTATTTTCAAAATAGGGGTAGCTTTCCAAATGATTGTCTATATCAATATGTAGTTTTGAAACCGTGTCAATATAGTGCTGAATGGCGTGCTGCTTTACTTTTTTATGGGTTGGATATTTCAGGGCGTGCGGCAAATCATAGCCTCGAAAAGCTGGATAATTGCCCAGTTCGTAGATGTTGCTGTAATTGGATTCCTGATTGCGCGCTTCGGGTTCACCCACTACCTTGACCCCTTTTAAATGTCTACGGAAAAAATCCACAAGTCTCGGCGCCACAGCAAAATGAAGCTCTTCAGAAACTGCCGCCAATTTATAGATAGCGGGAATGGCGAAGAAAATATCACCCAGGCCGCCATAGCTTTTATAGACTAAAACCTTCTTCAATTTGGGCGCTTTGGTCTTTCCTGAATTGGTTAATATGCTAGAAACTGCATTCCAAAAATTTTCCGGGGCCTGCAGCATTTCGGCTTTGGCCTTTTCAAAATTATCAGGGTAAAAGTCAAATGAAAACGTGCCTATTCTATCATTTGAGAGTATTTCGCAGCCCGAGAGAAATGCTTCTGCAGCAAGCCTTCCCGAGGGTTCTGGCCAAACTGGCTTACATATAAATTGTTTTGTCTTTCCAAGAATTTCAAGTACTTCCGCGTTTGGAACGGGTTCGTGAAAAGTTATATTCTTTGGCATTTCGCGGCGCAATCGGTTTTTTCCGAAAACCTTAAATTTTAATTCAGGATGCTCTTCTGCATAGGTTACATAGTCGTGCCCGCCCTTTAAAAAGTTGAGGTCCCCAAAAAAAGGAATGGTTTCTTCATCTTTTTCTTCGGAAGGCTTCAAATTGGCAACATCTACTGTGGGCGGCATGATTAAATGTTTTGCTACGGCTTCTCCATAAAATTCGAAATGGGATTGGTAATGTTTCGGCGATTGAAAAACATTTAGGGCCGCGCCGGAAAACAAATTTCTGAAAAGATGAAATTTATCGGGCTTGCAACAATTGCGTACGTTATAATCTACGGTGCATAAAATATTTCGGCGTATGCAGAAATTATAATCATATTCCACTTTAATATACGGAACGTTTTGCGAAAGGAGATACTCCACCAACTCCAACTCAAAATGACATCGGGAAGTACTGTTTAAAACTATTAAATCTGCTTTGGAAATTTTACTTTTTGTTTCCTCAAAATTCCTCAGAAAATCTACGGAAACGGAATGGTTTTTAGTTTCGCCAAGCGCCATTAATTCTTTAATGGTCAGCTCAGCACCACGGGGAGTCTCCAGAAATGTATCGTGAAGAAATAAAATTTTTTCCAAAATAAAAGAAGGGATTAAATAAAATTGGACATTTCTGAAAAGTATTTAGAGAAATGCCCAATCAAATACAAAAGACAACAAACAGACTATATTTTCTCAAATATAAGAATATCGGTTCCACCTCCACCTCCGCTCACATCGCGCAGTTCTATTCTGGTAGGCAGGACACTTACAATATCCCAATCGTCATTAAATTCGTCAAAAGGAACTCCCGTAAAGTTTAGGGTCAATTCATTCCCGGATCCGTTCACCAACCAGGTTCCAGTATTGGTATTGTTTCCATTTGTGGCAGTAACTTGGTCATTTACTTTAAAATCAACCGTATAGCCGTTATAGTCTCCAGTTTCATCAACGCCACTATCAATATAACTGGCAACTTTCCAGTTTGTGGCAATTAAAATATCACGAATTACTTGGGCATCGCCATAGTATCCGTCGTCATAG